>Ga0268246_10000069_pt1 | contig 111034 bp, 87 predicted proteins | sample AgamicOrSfe_FD_200242 | JGI IMG/M metagenome (GOLD analysis project Ga0268246, IMG submission 200242) | Agave microbial communities from Guanajuato, Mexico - Or.Sf.e (v2) (version 2) | ecosystem: Host-associated > Plants > Phyllosphere > Phylloplane/Leaf | place: Guanajuato, Mexico | collected... | reverse complement strand
ACCAACGCTTTACCTTGCAATAAATACACCAGTGAGCACGTCACGCTCGACTATCCTCGAGATCCGGCCGAATCCGTTCCCAATTTCGCTTCGTCCCGTTATCTATACCATGTCTAGCTCAGCACCCGTTACTATCTGGTGAGATGTTAAGTGCCTGGCCTCACGCTTGAGGATACATGACCGACCTTGACGGAATCACCAAAGCAATTTTCGGTGGAACAGGTCGTTACGATCTGGAAGGTGCTTCTCGATTGAGCGGGTCCTTCGGCAAGGGAAGTGTTCTACCATCTGCGTTTTAGATGGATCCCATCTCAACGACCTATGGATGTTGCCGCCTCATGAAGACGATGAGAGACCCTAAACATATCATGCTCGCTGGCAGACCCTCAGTATGGACCCATTGGATTTGTGTTCCATCACAACGACTTGGGCCCTCTGAACGTTCTGATGAACACGATAAGGAGGGAGGGAAAAGCCGTTGTCATCATCGACCAGGAGCTGGCGAGCTTCGTATCGAGAGATTCGATCAGGACCATTTTCTTGACCGTTTTCGCTGTGAACCTCAAGTTTTCAGGTGATGATAGGGGACAAAGCATAGACTGAAGGGAACGAGTGCAAACCAGAATGGGGCACGAGGGACTGCGTGAGGTTCCCGCGGCGTATGCGGCACAGTGGAAGCCTCATGAAGAGGTGGATGAATGACCTCCGCGGTAGTTGTCATATGACAGTGCGAAAAACAAGGTACTACAATCATTGGGTGTGGTGGTATGAAATGCTGCCTAACTCACGAAACGTGCCACGTTCATGACGGTGAGTAGTATTCCCAAAGTAGACATTACCTGTAGTCACTGTACCTGTAAGACACTAAGCCTTGTGCTCGTTAGGTCGGTTCGATTCGAGTCACCATGGGCCAAGGCCAGGCAAACGCGCATCAGAGGCAGCCGGTTACTTGTGGAAAGCACGAGATACATTCTGTGAACGAATCACCGGACTGATCACATCTGAAAGCATCTGTATATATTGCTCATTTGCCTGTGAGCGCTGCTGGTGTGATGGAATGGCATCCTCTGTGATAGCCTTGGTGTACTGTGAGCCATGATGTACGCGAGGAATGGTGTCAGGCGGGACGAGTACCAATCAGCACCGAGCGGATTTGGGGATGCGTGGCATGTATGCCTACAGGTTCGTTCTGCTTGCTTGAAGGCTGAGAGTTGTAGATTTCGGTCGAGACAAGTGTGGTATAGAACATCGAAGCACGAAGGCATTGGTAGCCTCGTCATGCATGCTGTATCCTGCCTTGACAGTGACTCGCGACAGTTACGTCCGTACGTCCTGCTACGTCCGTACGGACCTGCATTTGCCTACCTAGAAAGTGTCTGGTTGGTCCCTGACTGCATGTATCATGCACGAATTCGACTCCGTCTCACTCCATCCCACGCAAAATGAGGCTGAGCCGAAGCGCATGGGGCCTATCACGAAATCGACGACCTGAGGCATTGCCAAGACTGAGGAACGGTCGTCTATGGTCTGCACAGCTATAAATTATAAGATGTCACTATGAGCGGCCTTTCCATATCGCTTAGTCCCCATGCGTGTGAACTGGCATGTTCTTTACAGTAGTAGCTAGATGACACGGCTTGCATCTGATGAGGCTGGCACACCGCCTTTCCTACTTCATCAGAGCAGGACTGCTTTCTCTAGACATGTGCAATTCCTGTATGATTCCTGTATGGCGGACTTCCACGTACTAGAATATGACGAGATAATATTAAGCCTAACTTCCAACGCAATTCTAAATATGTCAAGGATAGCTGGATGCCTTGTTTGACTGTGTCATACTATCGATTGCGTATTCGTCAATGTCCTCAGGCGGAAGATGGATCAGAACAATGAATTCTGTACCTTCGCACGACCGATGAGGATGTTCGGAACACCGCTTTAGCCTACCTTACAGGAGGTAGTTTGCCTTACTTTCTAATGAGTTCCGGTTGCCTTGCAGGAGTTAGAGGGGGGCAACAAATTCTGTGTGTGCCTACAACATGCGCAGTACATATTGATCATTATCAAACTCATCACATTGGTTTTCTGTCGTTGTTGAAGCACTGCGTGCCCATACATCGCCATTCTCCAGCATCGCGAGCTTTGCCGAGCAACCCGTGTCCGGAGCAGAATTTTGCCAACCAGTGGGAATCATCCACCTGTCGTGTTTGACTACTTCATGGTCATCACTGGCGACACGAAACTACATGTAATCATGTTCAGCATCTGGACGGAAACATCTCAACAGACCGGGAATACTGTCAAGCAGAGGCATAAGAAATTATCTTACTCAGATACATTGTTTTCACGGCTTCGCGCATCGGCTTAATGGACTAGAGGACTGTATATGTGTCTGCAACTTCAGAACATATTAAGATTGCTATTTCTCGACCATGGATGATCTGGAGGAGACTACGCGACCAATGTATAGGAACGACTCTGCCGTAGATCCATCTCTGGTTCATCCCGAAAAATGGTCATCTAATAAGGCCCTCTACTCATCACGTATGGAACCGCAGAATCGAAGCACTTTCTTGCAGTCGGATCTAAAATCGCAAGATGTCGCGAGAAATCACGCGCATGCATCACGCGACTGCTCGGAAAGATGCCTGTCAGGCTGCAAACACGGACTTGCCACAGGCAACAGTCACAGCAAGACGCCTCTAGGCAGCAGGATGCCACGTAAACCATGGAAGACACTTGATATACTCGGCAGGGATGGTTCTGTTGACTCAATGAGAAATAATGTCGAACTGCCCGGATCAAGTACACCGCAAACAAACGACAACTCTTCCATGCAATTATCACGACTCACGCTCGATCCGCATGACACAAAATCATCGCTCAAGCGCACGGTAGACGCCTGTACGACACAGAGTAATTCGGGCGAGCCTGCGTCTAAATGCTTTTGCCGGGATGAACAGTCTGATACTCTCTGCGGCAAGCCATCCGCGTCTCAATGCACAATACCCGCCCAGGTTCGCGCGCGAGGACGCATGGTAAACGGAAACTTGCCATCGCCTGTCACATCACCAGGCCCATCACATCAGAAGGGCCCACATGCGGACGCCGTCTCCAGACAACAACAACAACAACAAAAGTTTTCGTCGAACATTAATGATCTCGGTCTACCGATTACTCGGCATAAGAACGACTGTCATCCTCTGGCCAAAGCGCAATCATCCGGTCCAAAGCTGCAGCCACCATTGTTGCTGCAAGAGGAAGAAGCAGACGAAGAATTCCCAGTGAACGAGCTCATACGACAACCTGAACCATGCATAATGTCGCCGCAGCAGCTCATGTCGGAGGTCCTAGGAATCTACGCCGCTATCGAGACCGTCGAGCGCAAGTGTATCGCAATCGACCAAGGTCAGATGGGGAATGCGGCGAAACGTATCAAACTTTCTGATCACAACTGGCAGGCCCTGACAGCCGTTCATCGCACTTTGCTATATGAGCACTATGACTTCTTGATTGCTTCACAGCAGCCTACAGCTCCCGATGAGGTGAAACGAATGGCCACAGAGAAGCAGATGCCACTTCGCTTGTGGCGGTTTGCAATCCATTCCTATCTCGAAGTGCTTCGATTGCATTTGCCGGAGTCCATGGATTTCATGGTTAACTACATAATGATCGCTTATCAGATGTTGGCGTTGCTGTTCGAGACTGTGCCGACCTTCGAGGTCGTCTGGACCGAATGTTTAGGAGACCTTGCTCGTTACAGAATGGCAATTGAAAACAAAGACATTAGGGACCGTGAGGTTTGGACGGGAGTCGCTCATTACTGGTATCTAAAAGCATCTGAGAAGCAGCCTGATGTCGGAAGACTCTACCATCATCTAGGAATACTGGCCCGTCCAAGGGCACTGCAACAAGTCTACTATTACACAAAATCTCTGACATGCGTACAACCCTTTCAGAACGCCAAAGAGTCCATCAAGACCATCTTTGACCCGGCTCTTGGTCGGACACAGCAGCAGCCGTCTTACGCAACCGAGCTGGATGAACTGGTCGTCAAGGTCCACGCGATCATGTTCAACAAGACCAGTGTCGAGAGTGCAGACGCCGCTCGAGATACGCTTCTGTCACATCTGGCTCCGCAAATAGCGTATGCAGGCCCGAAATGGAGAGAGTACGGTGTCTTCGTTGCCGTGACCAACATTTCGGCCTGGTTCTCCTACGGCCTGGAACCAGACCCGTTGCGGCAATTACTGCTATGCAAGCCGAACGTGAGCTCTCCGAGGACTCATTGCTATCGTACTACCAAAGCTGACATGATACAGGACGAGAATCTGGCAAAGATCGTGCAGGTGGTGTCATCACCTCGCATCTGGTTCACTGCTGCGATAACACTGACCTTTGACGTGTTCCGCGTTTCTCTCGGCCGCATTCAGGACCCCAATGTACTACCTCATGTGCATCTGATGCTGATTTTCCTTCTGACTTTGTGTCGGACGTGCCTGAGGCTCGATTGCATGTCTATCTTTTCATCATTGACCATGGCGGCGCCTTGGAAAGAGCTTGCAACGTTCTTAAACAAGCAGACGGAGCGGGACGGACTGAATAGTCGCACCCTCCAGGCCGGAATAAAACAGCAATTCTTGCAGCCAGAGCGCGGCGATGTACAACCCCTGCCAGAGGATCACCTTGTGCGAGGCCTGATATGGTGCAAAGACTACTTTCCGCTTCAGTGGTTTTCGAGAGACGAAGACGAGGAGTCGCGTATGGTAGAACGTCCGAGCACACATAGTGTCCGAAGCGAGCGCGTATTATGGGCGGCTATATGCGTCGCGCAGGTATGTATAAGAATAAGCCTATTGACCTGACCACAGCTAAGTCACTTTAGTACACGAATCACATTAACTTCGACCCATCCACGAAACATTTTGCGTTTTTTTCATGATCAAAATGCTACATGATCAATTCTCGAGCGTCAACAACATACCTTACCTTGAGCAGTACATTCGCTTCTGATGCGAACATATGCATGCACAATGACAAAGGCAAAATGACAAGCAAAAATGGAAGGAGGCAAAAAGATAGGCAGAAAGCTGATACTTTGTCCTTGTTGTCCATATTGGCGAAACAGTAAGTATAGGGCCGCATCACAAAATAATACTAGAGAGCTCAAGAGGCTGGGCCTCCTTGCAGCGTCAGGTATTCACGCTCTTCGTACACGGCGGCTTGTTGCAGAGACGCATCTGCGAGACTGTTAACACAGTTCAGCATTCCATGTTGACTCAACAACGCTTGCCTGCTCCCGATCACCCAAAAGCTCACCGAGCGAAGCACGACGTTTGACCGTCCGCACGCCGTTCACCATCATTGCTCGGAAAGATGTAGCCGCGCATTGCGCCGTTGAGCAGGTCGAGTTGGCCAGCAGGCGGTTCTGTGCACAAAAACGACTGTAACACGTAGATGAGCGACATACAAAACAAATAACATATCTCCACTCAAACTCAAGGCATGTTGACTTTGACATGACTGCGCACATAAAATGTTCAACAAGAATAATTTGAGACATGTGAATAACTCAATCATCAGGGTCCAGCATTTGCATTGTGGGGTTGTGCACAATAATAAATAAATACAAGAGCACCAAAACCCCGCCACCATCATCCCGTGCAGAGCAATCGATTGATTCATCAATCAAGGTAGCTGTAGTATATAGATGTTCTTGCCGAGATTACAAATTGTAGTATAGAACAAGACGGGAATCCACGAAACCTGAATGGAGTCAGTGCTGCTTGTACAAGTATAATGCATAGGGTAGACGGCATGTTGAATAGGTGCGCGTGTATAGGGAAGGAGTTAGCGGTGGTGCGAGAGCTTCTCCCTGACCCTTCTCCACAATTCCCCTCGTCCCGTAGAAGGAAAGTGCAACCACAAATGCACCCCCTGGCTCTTTCTCGTAGAGACGTCTTACCAGGCCGTGTTTTCATCAATTGCATCTCTCGGAGACCCGACTATTGAACGACTGCCGGTACAACCGACCGTGAGCTCTGCTTTGCAAAAGCCCAGTTGCGGTCCAGCGTTGCCAACGGTTGCAGCAATCACAATACCAGACAGGAAGCTGCCGCGCTAGTCCATCTGCCCGCCGACCTCTCCTCCGACTTTCATCAACTTTTGAACACTTTCAATTATACATCACTTCTATCGTTCGAGTTATCATTGCTGTCGCTGCAGAGCCGAGATTACGCTTGCTGCATTGAAGTGACACCCTCTTTACCACTGGTCTTTGAAACCATTTGCTAGCTCCGAGGTGTGGGAGCAGCTCACTCAGCACCGCGCTCTGGCAACGCTCTCCATATGCCTACTCTGGGCTTTCTGAAAAAGAAGCGGACGAAGGACTCGCAAAGTTCGATCGACCCGCCTACACCAACCTCTCCAGTCAAAGACAACGTGTCAGCGGGCGCACCCATTACCAAGACTACGACTGGCAGCAGCAGTGATCAGTACCCAAGCTCTACCTCCACTCCACAGACAGCGACAGACAGCGCTGTGCCCACAGAACCCCCAACTCCGTCAAAGCAAGCCGACTCGATGCAGGCCGCTTCGTACCAGCAACCGTACCACGCTCCGGCACAGCAGCAGCAGCAAAGTGCTGCGAGCATACAGAACATCATGAACCCGCCCCAGCAGAGCTCTACCTTTGGTGCTTCCAACGGTCAGCAGCTTGACAAGAACAAGAATGTCTTCCAACAAGGCACATCGAATCCGGTGCGCGAGACAAAGGGTAAATACACACTCAATGACTTTGTCATTCAAAGGACACTCGGCACAGGTAGTTTTGGAAGAGTCCACCTGGTCCAATCAAAGCACAATCAGCGCTTCTACGCCGTCAAGGTATTGAAGAAGGCACAGGTTGTCAAGATGAAGCAGGTCGAGCACACCAACGATGAGAGGAGGATGTTGCAAAAGGTCAAGCATCCATTTTTGATCACGCTGTGGGGTACCTTCCAAGACTCGAAGAATCTCTACATGGTCATGGACTTTATTGAAGGTGGTGAGCTGTTCAGCCTGCTACGCAAGTCCCAGGTGAGCTTCTTTTCACAAGCTACATGAATATCGTCTGACTGTATTAGCGCTTCCCTAACCCAGTGGCCAAGTTCTACGCTGCCGAGGTCACGCTCGCCCTCGACTACCTCCACTCGCACAACATCATCTACCGTGATCTCAAACCAGAAAACTTGCTGCTCGACCGACACGGACATCTCAAGATTACTGATTTTGGATTCGCAAAGGAGGTGCCAGATATCACCTGGACCCTGTGTGGAACTCCAGATTATCTCGCACCCGAAGTTGTGTCGTCCAAGGGTTATAACAAATCTGTCGATTGGTAAGTCCAGACCAATCTTGCATTCCGGGTCTCAAGACTGACTGTGTTTAGGTGGTCACTCGGTATCTTGATTTTCGAGATGCTTTGCGGTTTCACACCTTTCTGGGATTCGGGTAGTCCCCTCAAGATCTACGAGAACATTCTGCGTGGCAGAGTTAAGTTCCCGCCATACATTCATCCAGACGCTCAAGACCTTTTGACCAAGCTCATCACCCACGATCTTACCAAGAGATTGGGTAACCTTCACGGTGGCAGCAAGGATGTCATGCAGCACCCATGGTTCGCCGAAGTCACCTGGGAGCGCCTCGCACGCAAGGACATTGACGCACCGTATGTGCCACCAGTGAGAGGAGGTGTCGGTGACGCCAGTCTGTTCGACAAGTACCCAGAAGAGACCGAGGCATATGGTCAGATGGGTGATGATCCGTAAGTTTCACTGAAGCAAACTTGGCGCTTGGTTTACTGACATAACTCTTGCAGGCACGGTCGTCTGTTCCCAGATTTCTAGAAGGACGATCATATCTACGAACCATGGGAAGGCCTAGTACGAGTCGATCTCTACAGCATGATTGATGCGGCTTTTTGGGAGAACCCCATATAGGTTTAGAAGAGTAGGAAACAACCGAAACTCAGCATGGAGTCGGTAAAGTACTTCAGCATGTTCAGATTCGCAAGAGGAGCATGACAGCATATGGCATATTGGTCGTGTCTCACGGGCCAAGAAGAGCTTGAGAGTTTGAGCTACCTTATATTACTAGAGCCCAAATGGCGATGCAGCAGGAGGCATAGACTAGCTGTCGTCTCTCTTGAATGAAATGACACCTTGTTGTCTCTAAATATCATGCTCGTGATCAGACTTCCTACAAATGTCTGATACTGTAGCTTCCCGTTGTGGTTGCCTAATTTTGACCCTACGTCATAAGAGACGCGCGCGGGCCGCTTAAACATGCGCATGAAAGAGCGCGTAAAGTGAAAGATTCCCGCGTCCGCGTCTGTCAATCAACAGACTTCCATCAATACCATACTTCGTCCACAATTCCATTCGCAACCGATCAGTAAGCGGAGATGCTACACAGGACATAATAAGACACTCTGCGATCCGTGTATCCCATGCGTATCATTGGCGTTGGGCGTTTATTCATTTCGTATTTCTGAACTTCACTTCACATTTGCAGCGACTACCTTACATACACAGCACTGGACTCTGGAAGCTTAGCCTACTGTGTCGCATGTCACCCCACTGAGTACCATGAGCTCTTCATCTTCACATCCTCGCAGAGATACTGAGGCCGACGCCGACATATCTCTTGAGCGAAAACGTCCTCGTCTTAGTGACAATGAAGAATCAACTCCACCGGTTGGGTCTCCAGTCATTGAGGTGATAGACGACGATTCGACACCTTCAACACAAGAATCTGTTATGATCACGAGTACCATGGATGACCCATCAGGCACCCCTGAACTGCTGCGTCGTTTCCCACTTATTGGTGAAGACCTTCCATCAGCACAAGCCGCTGCACACTGCTTGGCAGACGAGATTATCAAAAATGAAGACGTCGACTATCCCGAGATGGAGCAATTTGCCAACTGGCTCAGTGACGCGCGCGCCGCGATCGAAAACGATTCCCGCTATTTTGAACACTCGCAGTTCTGGTTCGAAGTCTCTCGCATTATCACCGGTCTTCTCCAGCGAGATTCTTTGGGCAAACCCAAGTTTCCCTACGAAAAGATGGGTCCTGTTCTGGCGACACTATCACAAGAGATGGCTCGGATCTGCGCCTTGTCGCTGGAGCACGAAGCAGTCAACATTGAGCGTGGTGTCTCTCGTCGCGACTCTGTCAGAGCTGAAAATGCAAATGGAATCGAGGACGCACCGTACAAGCCGCTGCTGGCGCCAATTATCGACGCTCTCAACAAAGTTCTTCAACCAAAGTGCGAATTGTATGTCGAGCTCCGCAGAAGACAGAGCCTTGCAAGATTTGCGGTCACGACACTGGCAGCGAATGCATTCACTGAGACGTCCCGAGAGCTTGAGGTCCTCACGGATTTATTCACCAAGTATATGGCAAATATGACGGCTCTTGAAAGTCCTTACAGTCACATTCTGCAGCTCGCAGAGCTGTCGTCGCATATACTGGATGTTTGTTCGCCAGACCGTTCGGCTAAGTTGTCTCCGGTCGCACTCGAGAGAATCTCAGCCATCTTTGACGAGACATATTTCACGGTCTATCAAAAAATGATGAGCATACAGTCGCGAGAACTCCCCGAGCTTCACAATTCCGCCCTCGAAATGTTACAAGTCATGGTACATTGTCTTTCTCGGCACCACGATGGATTTGCACAAACACTGTTCGCAAAGCTTGTCCAACGAGCTTCGCAGAGGATGAACCAAAGCCAGGGTGCGTTGGAAGCGGAGATCGCTCAGACTCATGCAAGATGTCAGACCTTGACATGGGACTGCACGCCGTATCTCTTCAAGCTGGACATGGCACTCGGTCTCATTCGCAGTGGAATCAGAGACCATCGAATCACAGGTATTACCCTTTCCAACAACACCCTCCTCGCGGCTTGGAACGATGTCAAAAAGCGGAGGGGGTGTGATGGCGACAATGGCAAGGATTCGCTGTGCCAGACATTGGCTCTGTGTTGTCTCCACCTAGATTTCATGGGTGTCATCTTCAGTCCCGACGCACACGCCGATGTAATCAGTCAGGGCGCGAGCACTGTGGAATTTCTGCTGGTTACCGACCGCCTTGCAACTGCCGAACTCGACACCATCTGGGCGAAGCTATCATCAAGCAGTCAGCCAGACATGATACAAGCCTGCATCAGCAATTTAATCCATTTGACGGTCCACTTCACTCCGAGCCACATCTCGCACATCCTGGGTAAGTTAGCGGAGTCGCAAGCACCTCCGATCGCCATGTGGCGTAATTGGATCACCGCAGCAGGCAAAAGAGTCCGGATTCTTTCCGAAATTGGACTTGAGTCTTCGTTGCAGTTGGAAATTGCAGAGAAGCTTGTTACGCTTTTGGAGCACCTTTCCTCCTTTGAAGTGGTCGAGAACATCGATGTAATCGTTTGCGAGCTGCTCAACTTCCTCAGCGCAGTCTTGTTCGCGTCCAGCCAGGAATCTACGACACATCTCGTTGAGCACTGCGTATTTCGTATTGGCAAGGGCACAAGAGCTGCCACAGGTTCCGTTTACGCCCTCATCTCGCTTCTATCTAGCAGCTCTAATGCGACTTACTTGTGCAAAGACGTTTCGATCTTCGATGCAGCGCTGTCCGAATTGAGAGCATACACCTTATCAAAAACACGCGGAGAGCCGGAAGCAGCACCTTGGAGTAGCCATGAATTGGCATCTCGAGTTCAGCTCGTTCTCTATGCGCTGACAACTCTGAATGAGGCAGATGCCACGTCCTTTGAAGAGACCATTTGGAGCCTGATCGTCGGTGCAGATGCCATCGGACATGCGGGTCGTGTCGTTGGAGTTCGGGCAACAGTGGAATGGTTTAGCCAAAGACATGGTCTATCCGGTTTCGGTCGTCGGTGTGTTGACACATACCTTCCTCAACTACCCGCGGAGTACGCAAGTCCCGGTCTTCAAGACTTTCACAGTCTTCTGGAGAGCGGAGTCCGCTCGCCGAGCTCAGCAATCCTGGACAGCACTTTGCTTGAGCAACTGATTCGTCTATCCCTTTCCACTTCAGATCGAGACCTGTCTGCAGCCTTTGAGATCAGAGTCTGTTCATGGTTGTTCGGCAAAGTCGCACAAGAACATCACGAAGAAGCACAGCAAGCACAGGCTGCCGTGACACAACAATGTCTTCACGCCCTCACATCGGGATCCGCAGTCACACAGCTTAAAGCACTCCACTTGCTGAAGAGACTCGTATGCGATGGCAGTGCTTTTGAGCGAGCGACAACCACCAAACACTCCGTGATGAAGCTTGGCGTCTTCGAGGTTGGGACTCCAACTGGCGACCAGGGTCAAATTAAAGTTAATGTCGAGGCCCTGTGCACACCGGAGCCTTCGAAGCAGTTCTCCTTGCTGGTCGCCCCGGCCACGTCTCTATCCGAGCTCAAGGCTGCGGTACTGCACCACACAGGGTTCTCCCAGCTTCGTGCCCATTCGTCGGGCAAGGCGTTCGATCTCGATACACCATCCTCGGTACGAGACTCGGGGCTGACGAAGGACTCCGCCGACTGTGCTCTGCTTGTACAGCGTGTGTGGTCAGCTGAGGAGATCCTTAACAGTGACACCCATTCACAATCCGACTCGGCCATACAGCAGACGTTAATTCGTCATCACAGTCAAATACACGCCCTCCTCGATAACCGTGAGACGGCTGAGCAAGCATACATGCTACTCAAATACCTTCCTGTACCTGTGGTGTTCAGAGTGAGTGTGGCCCAACTGCAGTCTCTTCCTTCAGAAAATTGCTGGAAGGCGGAGTATTCGATGCATGTTTTGCAAGTCATCCTCTCCCAGCAAATCAGTCACGGCATTGCAGATGCGAAGTTCATCTCCCAGAGCATTCGATTGTTAGTCGATGTGCTCGTGCAAAACTCCGAAGGCGCAGCCATTCATCCACTGAAGACTGCAGTGACCGCACTGCTGTCGTTTTTGAAGGGTAAGAAGCAAATTCAGGGTAGCTATTTTCCCTTCCTTCTCATTGTTTGACGATCGACTTGACATTCATACTAACATTCGACGTAGAACAACCTGTACAGGACGTATCATCTGATTACTTCGAGAACCCACAGCAGTTCATCCATGCCGTCATGCAGATCTTGACTCAGCTTACTTCAGTGGAAGTGAACGACTCGATGCAAGACGGTCCAAGCCGGGCGGAGCTTGCCGAGAAGTCCTTCGCATGTCTGCTGGAGGCGATGATGTCCTGTAGTCCAATCAGGACCGCTCTTTTGGCTGATGAGGCTTTCAAAGAGCAGTTCAAGTCCTTGCTGCGATCTAGGAACTACGCAATCGCGTCCGTTGTTGGTCAGTCCCTCGCCAATTTGTGCAAGGCGACCTGCTTGTAAGTTATATTTCTTTTCGTTCCATTTTCTTCTCGTTCCATTTTCTTCTTTTTGAATTCGGGAAATAGTGGTCTAATACGAGGGAAACCCCGCGTGGGCAGTGGGTTGTGTCCGTCTTTAGCACCTCAATCCCACATGCCTGTCGACTGAGGGGGTTGTGTTCGTCTTCAGCACCTCAATCCCACATGCCTGTCGACTGAGGGGGCTGTGTCCGTCTTCAGCCCCCTCAATTCCAGTTGCCTTTTTCTGTGTATTCTTGCTGACAATGGTTTAGGACACCCGAGCTCACGTCCCTGTTTTGGACCTGTATAGAGGATCTGATAGGCGAAATCGCAGCCGTGGAGACTACCGCGCGGGCAGTTTTCGACGCCGCCTCCGTTTTGCTGCAGTTTCACAAGGAACTGCTCTCGAATGAGACCTCTCTTCGTTCGCTCGTTGACAAAATCGTCGACCTTCTTTGGAAAATCCAGCCCGAAGAAGCATTCAACAGTAGCAACTTCGACCACCGAATTCGCCTTTTGTGTGTCTTGCTCCGCTGTTGTGTGGTACAGATGAAGAGTTCGAAACAACCATTGAACCTCGGTCAGCTGGCTGTGGACCTCTTCCAGAAACTCTTGTTCCCCGAAGTCTTTACAGACCATCGATGGCTTACACAGGGTACCAAGGACCCTTCCACGGAAAGCCGAGACCGGGTATCCTCTACAGACCACGGAAAGCCGACACGGGCTATCAAGCACGTCCGTTCTCGCCAGGTCGTATTCGAGTTAATCGGTCTACTCTGCGATGATACGGCAACCCACGTGCGTCTGGTTGATGCTACGCGCGCGTTTCACTACTTCGCCGAACAGATCCTGGACAAAGACCAATCGCTCTATCCGGGCCGCGAAATTTACCTTCGGGAAGAGCAGAGCCATGTCGGTCTAATCAATCTAGGCCAGACCTGCTACTTGAATTCCCTGCTGCAACAACTCTTCATGAACTACGATTTCCGCAAGTTCATCCTCGAGATCAACATACCCGAGGAGAAACAAGATCCGGTGCTCGTGCACTTCAGGGAACTATTCTCAGCCTTGCACTTCAGTAACATCTCCTGTCATGCACCGGGTGCGCTGGCAGAAATACTAGGTATCGACGTCAGCGTGCAAGAGGATGCGCATCTGTTTTTCACTATGCTTATAAGTAGGCTAGAGGACAGTATGCCCGACAAAGAGACCAAGGAGAAGTTGCAATCTTTCTTCGGCGGCCGCAATAGATCACAGACCAAGGGCGAATGTGGTCATGTGTCTGAAAGCACCGACGATTATCTCAACCTCTCGCTAACCGTCAAGGACAAGATCAACCTCACGGAAAGTTTGCAAGAATATGTCGCAGGCGCTTCACTCGAAGGAGGCGACAAGTTCAAGTGCACTACCTGTGAAGAAGAAGGCAAGCAGCCGTACGTCAACGCTATGCGACGTACTGGTCTCGAGACTATCCCGAACACACTCATACTGGGTCTGAAACGTTTCAGATACGAGTCATGGGATGGAGGTACCAAGGTCAACGATCGATTTGAGTTCCCAGCCGAGCTCGATATGGCGCCTTTCAAACTCGAATATCTTGCAAACCCAAACAAGCCCATGCAGGCAGACAATTTCGAGCTTATCGGCGTGATTGTGCATCAAGGAACTCTCCAAATCGGTCACTATTGGTCTTATGCCAAAGATCATCGCACGTATGGGCAGCAGCCTGGTTCTTGGTTCCGAATGGAAGATGCCACTGTCCGGTCCTGCGATCTTGAGTTCATTCTGAGGGAATGCATGGGCGGAGAGATCCAGCTGGCTAATGGAGATTATCGCGAGCGATCTGACAGTGCTTATATCCTGATCTACCGGCGACTCACCGCCAGCTCTGCTATCGAGAAAAGAATTGTAAGATCACGGCTGGAGAACCCCCGTGTCTACGGTCAGTACCCACACAACGACGTGAAGACCGCTGTAGACGACGAAACCGAGGAGGACCTAAAGAATATCACGGATTACAACAGCGTTCTCGAAACCAAGGTCCATCTCTATGACGTTGCTCATACCCAGTATATTCAGCAATTGTTGAGCCAGATGGACACTTTTGCAGCAGACCTCGATCGACAGCACGAAAGCCACGCCGTCGAATTGTCGTTAATGCACTTACGACGAGTGACGGCGAAGGTCGATATAACGGGTAACCTCGGATTCCAGCGTTTGGTTGAGAAAACCGCCCTGAGGAGCATACAGAACTCCAAATATCTCCTGTGTTACGTGTTCGACCACACCCAGAGCGAGAGTTTCTTGTTTGGCACACCGCAACTGCGGATGGCGATCAACGTCATTGTTCTATCCACACTTCGTTTTCTGCATCGCGAAGACCCCCGTGTCTACGGTCAGTACCCTCGCGATGACGGACTAAAGTCTGATGGCCTTGTTTACGACGTTCTTGAGGAAATCGGCAAATACCTCTCAACCATGCAGCATCGTAAGATGAGCTGCTGGGGAACCTACTTCGACCTCGTCGCAACCATTGCGGGTTTTGGTGTTCGAGAGACCAAAGCAGTGCTCGATCTCGAGTTTCTCGAATGGTGTCTGGATGTCTTTCTGTCACGATATCATCCGGAATGGAGCAAACTCGGCGAGGACGGCCGGAAGGGCCTGCGTAAGGGGAAGAGTATATGTCTCGTACTAGCAGAAACGATCGATCGACTGCTTGAACACGTGGATCTTTCACGGAAGTCATTCATCAAAGGCTCTAGTACACGCCCTGTCTTGGACGGTGAATGTTCACTCAGTTCGGTGGAAGTCGACTTGATTCACCGCCACACGAGTGTTGAGAACGACCGCTCAATATTGCTTCGATCTCTGTGTCAAGATCTATCATGCTCTCAGGGAGTTCTAAATCAACCCACAGGCTGGTCTCCGTATCGCTTGATACAGACCCTCATGAAAGCCGACGATTACACAGTAGAATTTTTGCTCGAATCCTTGGAGTTCTACTTCTTCCACATGCCCGGGAACCGCGAGGGCTGCACTGGTGTTGCGATAGGGATCTGTCTGAGCACAACTGCATCGACCGATGCAAAGAACCGCATCCTGAAGGCAGTCACTGCGAGTGTTCACCATACGAAGGCGACTCATGAGGCGCTCTGGTTCTTCGAAGCGATCACAGAGCCTATGGAAATGAGTCTGATGATCTGGCAATCACTTGAGGAATGGTATCAAGTCCTGATAAGACCTGACGACAGTTTTGTCCCCGAGGAGACCTTCAAATGGCTGTGCAGACACATGCTCCTCCGAACAGTCTTCACAGTACCTTCGTCGGAAGCATCTCTGGCGACTGACTTTGCGCGCATCGAGGCTGCGATATATATGCACAAATGGGTGAGGAAATTGTGTATCGCATACATGAATCAACGAGCCGACATACAAAGTATCGACTCCATCTTCAGGACATTCTTTGGGGTGCAGAAACATCTCCGACGCGTCTTCTCCATATTCGTCAAGGGCTCTCTGGATCGACCCCGGCTCATGAAGGACATCTTGTCGGACACAGACTTGCTAGAATTCAGCGAAGAGGAGCCTGACAGCCAGAACCCGCTCATCCAGCACGGTGGAACGATCAGCCTACCGCATGAAGTAGAGGATCTGATTAGTAGCTGTACGCACTTTGTCGCGGAAGGCAATGATCTGATGCAACAGATCGAGGTCTACCGGCTGGAAGAAGCAGAATCGGACGATGAGGAGGACTACGAAGAGGATCCCGATAACGACGTAAGATTTGCTCCTTGCCCATGGTATGATGTACGCTAACACTCTTAAGGAGTTCGAATTCGTGGATTGTTGATCGTAAACGAGGTTGAACGTGAGGAGGCAGCAGAACGAGAAGTGAGTTGTTTCTACAGGCTCAATTCGCTAAGGGGGGGTGCCTTGGTGGGTTACTCATACGACCCACGACCCGTCGAAAGATGCAGTGGGGAATGACCTAGACGATTGAACGAACAGCATAGTTATGACGAAATGAGGGATGGAAAAGCGAATGCATAGCGTTTGACGTATTACTGCGAATTGCGAATATGAGTGCCTACATACCGCGTGCTGAATTATTATGCAATACAACCAGGTGAGGCTAAAGTGATACCCCTGGGTACGCCATCCGCATCCCGAAAATTCCGGAGGTTGTTTCTGGTCACACCTTCCGTACCTGACTCGCTGCAACTTTTGTCGGCATCACACAAACAACGCAAATCATCGCAGAGCGCAGCAAACCACGCCCTCACTCAACACCATTTTCGACCGAGCTGCCTACCGGGGCAGCTCACCAACCATCGCAACGGCTTCCTTGCCTAAAAAGCGCAAGATTATTGCGAGTGACGCCGACCAGAGCCCGCCATCATCGCCCTTACCATCGATCCCTCCGCATCTGCAGCAAGAGACTTCATCCATTGGCTCCCCCAGCGAAGCATACGCCGCCCTCAGCTTGGCTCAGAGTCACACGAGTAGTATGTCCGACGGTCAAGATGACGATGTGAGTCGCGGTAGACGATCTGCCTCACCTGCGAAGCGATCGGCAGCCGCCATGGAAAGCGGTCACGAGAGCAATACAGGAGAGGGAAATTCACCTGCGGACACCACGATGCCTGATGCCGCGTCAGATACACCATCATTGGAAGAACAGGTCAGGAAGGTCCAGCAGCTCTTGTCGACCGACCTAGAGGAAGAAGAGAAGGTGTACATGGTCTCTCACACCTGGTTGTCAAGGGTACTGGCAAGAGTGCCGGAGGCTGCGGGAGAGCAAAATTTCCCCAAGGAAGCTTCAGAGGGTGATATTGGACCTGTCGACAATTCGGATATAGTACCTGCTGGAGCTTTCGACGAACCACACCTCAAGTTCTGCGGCTCAGATGTTGCTTTCGTCCCCATCAAGCAGGGCCTTGACCGTCAAGAACACTACGAAGTTGTACCTGAGGAGGCTTGGAAGGACATAGTAAAATGGCACGGGTTGAAGCAAGCTCAGCTTCCAATTATCAGATTCGCTAAGAACACAGCTCCTGAGGGAGCAGGCTCCGTAAACCTGACTTACGAGATTTACCCTCCGGTCTTTACTATACGCAAAATGCTGAGCAAGGACACAACGGGTCAAAACACTCCCGAACGTGCCGTGCAAACCGAAGATACTGCTGTACAGACCGCAGTTCAGATCGTTGCAAGCCGACAAGATCGGTTCCAGAATTTTCTCGCGCACAGCAAGAGGGCTGCTGGAATTCCTATAGAACACAAGGTTCGGCCATGGCGTCAATTGCAGCCTGTACAGAACTCACAACCAGGCATTATGACTCCGGCTACTAGCAGAAGCGCGTCGCCTTCAACTACACCGACAACTCTACCGGGGCTGAACATCGACACAGCTGATTTTTCCAAACTACAAGAGGGCGTGGACATAGAGATGCTTGACGTACAAGACCATACGAACAACCAGAAATACAACGGAGGCGTCATTCTCGACACTCTTGGCCTTATTGAGAATCAAGTTCTGATCCTGGAAGAACAGCTCAGGGGCCCGGCTGGAGGAGAGTTCACCTCTGACTCCCAGCGCAAAGCGAGGAAGAACGACGCAGCAAAGCCATCATCAGACAACCCAAGCGGAAGGTCGACCCCGTCTTCCACCGGTCCTATAACACGAGGCCGTCTCGCAAAATCAGGGGGTCGCGCCAGAGGAACCATTGGTCTCACCAACTTGGGAAACACCTGTTACATGAACTCGGCCCTGCAATGTGTCAGCCGTATCGAAGAGCTGGCCACCTATTTTCTTGGATCCAAATACAAGCTCGAGATCAACAACGATAACCCACTGGGCTACAATGGCAGGATGGCGAAAGCCTTTGGCGACTTCTTGACCGGTCTATATCAAGAGCGTGCGACGTCAGCATATAATCCACGACAGTTCAAAGGTGCTCTGGCACAATCTCAGCCAATGTTTTCTGGTTACGGCCAACAGGACTCTCAAGAATTTCTCAGCTTTCTGGTCGACGCCCTGCATGAGGATCTGAACCGCATAGTCAAGAAGCCATATATGGAGAATCCCGACTCGGATGATGCCAAGGTCCATGATCCAGCGTACGTTCGCGAGCTGGGTGAGACCTACCGGAGTAACCATCGCGCTCGGAACGATTCCATCGCCATGGACCTTTTCAATGGCTTCTACAAGAACACCATGGTCTGCCCAAGCTGCGACAAGGTCAGTGTGACCTTTGATCCATATTCACTTCTTACTCTTCAACTGCCGATCGAGAACACGTGGCAGCACACGGTATATTATATCCCTCTTGAAGGACAGCCGACTCTGCACAAGGTGGACCTTGACAAGAATGCATCAATCAAGACTTTCAAGCAGTACTTTGCGAAAAAGCTCGACGGGGTCTCCTCAGATGGATTGTTCCTTGCCGAGGTTTTCGGTCACAAGTTATACAAGGTCTTTGCCGAGAACGAGTCTGTGGGTGAGATCCAGAGCAATGATGAGATTATCTTCTACGAGCTTGCTGCGCCTGCAACGAACATTAGCAAGGCTCCGAAGAGGAACACCTACCGCTCAATGTACAACAGAGATGAGGAACCAGTTCCAGACATGGACTCGCCGCTGGGGGACAGCATGGCTGTCACAGTCCATCACCGCATCGCCAAGAACAGACAAAACGGTTGGGATCTCGAGTATACTCCATTGCTCGTCACAATCACGCGAGAGGAAGCCAAGGACTACGATGCTATCTTGCGCAAGGTGTTGAAGTCTGTCGCCACAACTACGTCTTTAGACATCTTACACGGAGACATTACTGGTCCTCCTCTTTCTACTGCGACCAGTGAAACACAGGATGATGTCGAGGTTGTTACTGATACCGGTGGCGAAGGTGCGGCTCTCAACGACGGTCCGGTCAGTGATCGCTCGGTGCCTTCTGAGGACGAGTACGTCAACATTTCCAAGCACGATGGATCCTCCAAGCCAGACAACAGTTCCGTGAGCAAACCCACGAACAAGAATTTGCAAGATGATTTCGGTCCTGGCAGTTTCATTCCACCGCAACTTCGAGGCCTTTTTGAGATGAAGTACTTCAAATCCACAAGCGATTTGCACTGCACAGGTCAAGGAGAGATCAATTATGCTTATTCGATGGCGGACCGTGTGCGTCCTCATCAGTCTCGCCGTCAGTCTCTTGCATCCGTAGAGTCCGTCCAATCCAGCAGCAGTGATGTCGATACTTCTACCACTGCCGGAGATAGCCGCGAACCATCGGTCGATGAGGATGAGATGGATCGTCCAGATCTTGTTATTGGAGGTACTCGTCAAGGGTTCTCTGGCGATGTACAGAGCGACGAAGAGCTTCCGACCTTGGAGCAGGCCGTTCGCGGCGGAAAGCACATGCGAAGACAGAAGTTCGAGAAGAAAAGTCGTCACAGGGGACAGAAAACCTATTCCAAGAAGGGCCGACGGGGAAGCAAGCACTCCATTCGATCCAACCTATCTGCTGGTGTCTCCAACATGGTCAAAATCGAAGAGCCTGAAGATAACCAGTACTATATCATGCTTGGTGAGGGCATCACCCTGGACTGGAATGAAGATGCTTGGAATGCACTCTACCTCGGTGACCCGAACGACGCCAGGGAGCTTAGAGGCTATCAGACACTCAATAAATCATTCGTGCCGACCGCGGAAGACCCGGAACTCGAAGCGAGGTTGACTAAGCGTTCACGTCGCAGGCAGGAAGGTGTTTCGTTGGAGGACTGCTTTGCCGAGACTGCGAAGACTGAGACCCTTTCCGAGGAGAACGCCTGGTACTGCAACCGATGCAAGGAGCTGCGCCGCGCTGACAAGACTCTTGCAATCTGGACTCTCCCTGACATTCTTGTTGTTCATTTGAAGCGTTTCAGTGGTGAAAGATATAGACGCGATAAAGTTGATGTTCTTGTCGACTTTCCACTCGAAGGTCTGGATCTCAATGATAGAGTGGGAATGAAAGAAGACGGCAAGGAGTGCATCTACGATTTGTTTGCGGTCGACAATCACTTCGGTGGTCTAGGAGGAGGTCATTACACTGCCTTTGGCAAGAACTTCTTCGACGGCCACTGGTACGATTTCAATGGTAAGCAAAGTCCTCCATACCCTACACTACAGGTTTCCGGCGTCAAAGCCGGGGGGCCTGGGTAGCATTACCGTCCCGCCTATGGCACCCTTCCCTTAACAAGCCGAAAGTATGCTAACATGTGTCAGACTCAATGGTATCCAAAATCTCCGAGCCCGAGCGCAAGGTGATATCACCAGCAGCGTACCTGCTCTTCTACCGCCGCCGGTCCAGCGAGCCGCTCGGCCCCCAATACCTCCGTGAGCTAGTCCAGACGGCCCGTAACGCGCCCGACAACGCATCTACCGCATCCTCCGACGACGAGCTGGCCTCGGGGGAAGGCAATCTCGGCGGCCCGCATTTCTCTCGCCTGCTTGGGTCGTCGAGCGATGGAGCAAAAGCAGGAGTCGGAGCCGGGGCCCAGGGAGCAGGAAATCTTCACCCGAGAGTAGCGGACGCCGGCGATGGTTCGGACGCGCCGAGCGATCGGAGCCCGTTAGCGAGGAGGAGTAGCGAGGACGAGGGCTTGGGCATGTTCGAGGACGACCAGCCGGCATACCCGAGCATCGTGTCCACCGGCGGGGACTGGAGTTTCGCGGGGCTGAACGATGACAGAGTCAGCGATGCGGGACGTAGCGATGAGGCGAACGTGAGTTCCACGGCTGGAACTAGACGGACTACGCCGATCGATATACTCTTTGACGACGACCAGGGCGAGCAGCAGCATCAGTCGACCGGTTGGGACGAGGAATAGAATACAGCATAGCATATTGAAGAATCGCATTGCTTTTCGCTAGATCAGAAACAAGTCTAACCGAGAAAATGGCTAATTCGCATGGAGAAATCTATACTAGTAGCCGGCCCCGTTGTCCTTCCTCATTCCCTGCTCCGTTCAACGTTTGGAGCTCGATTCTCTGATCGGCCTACGGGATAGGCTCGATAGTATCTGGGTCGTTCGTTACAGGTAACGGGCTACGAAGAATATTGTACGTTATCTGTGTCCACGACGAATGAGGAAGAAAGTGAGCAGATTACTCGCAGTACCTATGGTTGATTAAGCTCCTATCTTAGCAATGTGCTTACGTGCTGTGAGGATTTAGGCAGTGATATCAATACAGGCGTATATCTCTACTGTTGTGCAAACAGAAAGCAACACGATCGCTCCTACTTGACGGTCCCCTGTTTCAACCACGCAAAAGCCGACGCGCCACCGGCCGGATTCGACCTCGCCTTGCCTCCAGCGCCCGCGCTAGACGACGATTGGTCCTCCTTCGACTGCGTGTCCGTCGTCGCAGATTGTATCTCCGGCTTGCTGTCCTCCCTGCGCTTTCCGTCGTCAAAGAATCGTGACCTGCCGTCTGCCGGCGAGGGAGAAGCCATCGACGTGGACGAAAAGGTCCGACCGGAACTCTTCATGGGTCGAAGCACTTTTATGCCTGTGTCTTTTCGCTGGTACGGCGCGTCTTTGTGTTTCGAAGAGCTGGCCAAGTCGGTCTGTGAGCTCTGCGCTGCGCCGGTGCCTTCTCTTCGCCAGTTGCTCCATATCGCTGGTGCGGACCCTGTGCGTGCTGAGGTACCGCGAGATTCGTCTTGTTGTCCTTCCGTGGCGTCCAGTTTGGTACCGATCATCAGGCCCGGTCTCGATACGCTGTCCCGACTCGGTGGTCGGCTTCCTGCAGAATCTTCATGGTCCGAAGCTCCCATATCAGCAGTTGCGATTTCTCTTGGAGGCTCCGCGGCTTTCCTCCAGCTTGGCGATTCACTCACCAAGGAGGACAGCCTGTCGCCAGAGCTCTGTGTACTTTGTCCCAAGCCGTTGATCATGGGTGGGTCCTGAGTTGGTGTTGCTTGGACGTTGACATCGGCAGTAGACGGTAAGTTCTGCCCGCCGACAGTACGTAAGACATTGAAACATCGTTCTTCCTCAGGTCGCACCAGTGGTACTGACAATTTATTTCTGTCGTCGTCGAATATCGAAAGGTTGTTAGAAGAGAATAGGATGTCGGCATTGTGTACGCGCAGTGTGTCGCTTCCGATGATGATCTGAATTGCTGGCGAATCAGAGAGATCTGATGCAGTCTCGAAGACAGTGAACGTTACGGACAAGGAAGGGATCTGCACAGCAGGGCTACTCGATCGCGAGGAAGTAGGGTGTGGAACAGCTTCCGGAAGATATACTGGTAACGTCGTGGTCTCAATACCATCATCTGAATTATCGATGCGACTTTGGAAACCCAGTTTCTCAACCATCCGGCGATCGATGAATGATTTGTGTGAACCAGTACAGACAGCGGCGTAGAGCAAGGTGTTGTGCTTGAAGTTGGTGTTCATCCAGCAACGGATGATTGCAGGTACCGTTCCAAGGACCAGAAGCCCAGGTGCCAGCAGCGGCGTATCCAGCGGTGAACGACCAGGCTCAAAGGTGTCGAGATTGATGCTGCTAGCTCGTCCACTTGCTGCAGACCGCACAGAGTGTACGGAGCTAGCTCTGCCGTCGGACCGATGTGACGATGCACGCTCGCTCAATGGCAGACCACCGTACTCTCTACCAGATCTGGACATCAGATCCATCGATTGCCGAGGAGCATGCGACCAATGACTCTGATTCGCAGATTCGTCAAAGCGTACGCTATTCGCTCGTGAGGTCGCACCCATCCTCCTAGGTTCTTCCTCTGCATCCAGATGCAAGCTTCCGATCATGTTGTTCGAGTCGTCATCAAAAGTTTTGAACTGGTCAGATTGAGGGTGTTGAAGAGGTGCTGTGCCATGTTAGCTTTCTTCTTACAGCACGACCCTTTCTTGCTTACTTTGCTGTGGTGTTCCACTGAGGACGCTCGGGAAGGGCGACGCTCCTCCCCAAACAGACTTCATGCGCGAATCATCATCGTTCTTCCTCTCGAGCTGCATCAAGCGTTCGGCATGATCTTGCTGGATCGCTTGGAGGCGGGTCAGCTCGTTCTGTAACCGCCAGCCATCTCCTTGTCCTTGTGGCTGGAATGCCATGCTCTGAGGGTCCATGTCCAGATATGTTCTCTCAGCTCATTCGCCGATTGTTCCTTGACATTCGCTGAAACCCCGTCGACCTTGGTCTGACTTCGGATTATTGTAACTCTTGTCGCCTATCCTCCGGATGCCCCCTCCTCACCTCGAACCGTGATCCAAGTTGTGTATTCCTTCCAGCTCTTCCTTCCTTGAATTTCAGACAATTCCGGCTGTTGTCCGTATTCGGCGTCGGCGAAGATGGTACAATTTAGAAGTACTTCTTGAATGACGTGAGCAGGGTGTGGTGGCTGAAATATTGGCCAGGATCTCGAAGAAAGACTCTCGAATTACAGGAGGTACTAGATTCTAGGATGTCGTATGTGATTGCTCAAGATAGGTATAGTCTGCGGTTTGAAAGTCGTAAAGCGGTGTGTGAGGCGGAGGACGTGAGGTTCGGCGGTGTTTTTGGTGCGGCCGGATTTCTAGTTGAAGGGCACTACCATTGTATGATGGACACTGTCAATACTGCAAGATAGTATTATAGTAGAGAGGCGACGGGATCAAGTGGAAGGTGATCGTAAGGTTGATGTAAGTGTCGGCGAGTCATGGTCGTCAATGAACGAAGCTTCAAGCCTAGAGACGAATGATGGTCATTCAGCCCAGCACTGGCAATAGCATCGTGGATACTTACCACTTACTTTATATAATATTAGCACCTCGAACATGACCTTAGAATCATAAAACACGCAATATATGGAAGCGGTCATTACCCCGCTGACTTTTCCTCTATGATATTCCGATATAGCATCAGGTGACATGAATCAAACATCCCTTTTATAGAGCCCCAAAATCCACGCCGCTCTCAGCAATGCCAACCCCCAAGCCATGCCCAGAGAGTCCCATATCACGTTCAACTTACTGCCCTTGACCTCCTTCCACCCGATGGCCACTTCCGCCATTGGTATCTTGGCGCTCTCAGCCAGCATGAGCATCTCGACGTCGAAGATCCAGCCTTCGCAATGCATATAAGGGATGATATAAGGTAGTGAAGCGCGCGAGAAGACTTTGAAGCCGCACTGGGTGTCTTTGATCGCGGCCGTAGCAGGAGGCGTCATAAGCCAGAGAAGCAGGTGGAACGAGCGCATGAGTGTGTTCCTCAGCAACGATCGCTGTTGAATGTCAGTACTGTTTCATCTCTGGCAGAAGTGAGTGTCGGCTTACCTTGACAACTGCCTCGCTTCCCACCAAGTGCGCCCGACTTCCGAGCCCGACTGCTCGTCCTTGGCTGTCCTTGACTCTCTCGCAACCCTCGACCAGCTTCCCGAGATCCGAGAACCTCGATGCACCGTCTGCGTCCGCGAAGACGGCGTACTCGCCTCTGACGTGCCTCATACCATGCGTGACCGCACCCCCCTTTCCTCGGTTCTGCTCTAGCTGCACAACCCTGATACTGCCATGTGGGATATGCGTACTCTTTGTCTGTGACTTGGGCGCTGTCTTTCCCCTCGTCTTGACGCCCTCGTTGCTCGTCCATGGACCGGCTGGCGTGCTGGGATTGATGGCGAGCTGATGCTCCTTTGCAAAGTCCAAAGCAACATTCACAGTCTGATCTTTAGATCCATCCGACACGACCAGAATTTCCCATCCTGACCTCCCTTTGGAGTTCGTCGCTGAACCGTTGACCGGGGTGTTGCCGTTCGCCGCACTTGGGTACGCGGAGGAGAGATACTCGACTGCTTCCTCCAACATCCCACTCAGGCGTTCCTGCTCATTGTACGCGGGCACGACCACACTCATGAAGATCTCCGGGTCTTCGACCTCATATGCTTCTTCAGCTGTGACCTTTCCGCTCAGCGCCAGCTCCTTTTTCGCGACATGGGCATCGTGCCAGCAAGGGAGGTCTTGTGCTTTGCTGATTTGGCCGTCAGGTAGTATGGTGAGGAATGTCTTTTCTGACTTTTGTGGTGGACGAGGAGTTGGTGCTGCGAAATAGACGAATGCGTAGATCTGGCAAGGGATGGTTAGCGAGCTGCTTCGAAGTTACTGGTAAGGTGTATGAGCATACGAATACTACGCCTGCAACTGCTACAGCTAGGAAGATGGCTACCCAAGTCGTCGGCGGTATCCGTACCAGCGAGTCCAGTATTCTGTCAAGCGACCAATTGCTGTTGTCCATGATGGATGCGTGTAATGTATGCAGCCGTGGCTGGGTATTAATTGCGGAGAGGGACTTCTATTTCAGCCCATGGAAGTCGAATGCTTTGCCATTGAAGGGTGCGATCAATTTGTTCGTGACCACAGATTGAGTGACTATGTTATAGAGAAGTTGTTCATATCGTAAACAAGAGTCTAGAATTTCAGGAACCAATATGCCGGTCGTTGCATCATTCGGTAGTGACGGCGGGGACACGATGAAGCCAGCTTGTAAGTTTACTAGTAAATTGACCGTCTATACCGGCTATTGATGAGCATCTTGTGTACCACAGGTGTATTTCTCAGCATAACATATACCGCCATAGATTATTAACTGCGAGCTCTAATATTCCCTCATTTCATGTACTGTCCACTGGGCACAGTTTTACAGTGTGACCCACTCGAGATTGAACTCTGTGTGTGCCCCATCGGCCACGCCTTAAGGAAACAGCTCTGCATGTGTGTTCCTCCAAGGTCCTTCCGAAGTGGCCCGACGCATGTCAAGACTGAACGCAGTAGGCTTCTGAGCTGTCTTCCGCATATCTGCAATACCATAGTCTTTTTGCTGTGCAAAACCACGCCGGAGGATCGGATGCCAAAACTGCATGGCGTAGACCTGATGAAATGTCAGTCTCGTCGCGGAACCAAAAACAGTTGCCGATATGCAAAGGTCGTGAAGCAAAACAAGACTACGAGAACGCGCGATGGCAGCTCTCTTTTTTCTTGGGCAATGAAATTGATACGCCTCTTGTTATGGTGAATAAGAACAAGTGCGCCGTCCTGATAATATGCCCTGGAAGGAAGGAGGGGAGTGCGTTGACGACTTACCATGACTCGAAGTTTGCGGGACTGATAGCACGATGTTATGGAGAGATCGAATCAAAGGATAGGAGGTCCTGTATGCGTGGAGACCACCCGGACTGTTCTGTGATTCGACTGCTTTTCGATGGCATGCATCGATTTAGGCCAACAGCACGATGCTGAAAAGTCGATTGAGGTTGTCGATATTGAACCACTTTCGCCACTCAACCAGCCTTCTTCGCGGCTTCAGCTTCCCTCTTTCTCGCCAGATATCGTTCCTTGGCACTGCTGATATCAGTCTCGGTCTTGCGACTCTTTGCTGCGTGCTCTCTCTTGCGAAGCTCCTCTGCTTCTTCGTCGGCAGCTCTCTTGGCCGACTCTGCTAGTTGTTCCTCCATCATTCGTGTCTGGCGTTCTCTGGTAGCACGCTGGTCGTTCCGATTGCGACCTTGGTATTGCTGCGCGGACCTCGCTTGAGTCTTGAGGTGGTCTGCGGATCCCTGTCCGGAACCCGTGCCCGAAGGTGCAATATTGAGACCGGCAGAGAGCAATTGTCGTTTGTCGGCCACTTGACCTTCCTCGTTGACGAAAACGTCGATGCCCTTCGCCTTGAGCTCTTCGGCGAGTTCTGCGTCGGTCTTGCTCCTCTCAGCTTGGTCGACAGGTATCTGGACACCTTGCTCGAGCTTCTGTGCGACTTCCATGGCTTCTTGGTGCTTCTTCTCGTTTTCGGCCATCATGCCTTTGTAGAATCCCTGCATACCGCCCATACCCGCCTTTCGGCTCTTCTCTTCTTCCGCCGCCTTTTTCTGCTCTTCCTCTTCGATTCGATGAGCCTCTTCCTGCTGCGCTTTATATGCACCAGTCACAAACTTCTCCTTGTCTGCAAGTTCGTCACCCTCGGCCTCACGCTCTTTCTGTAACAGCTTTTCACGGGCTACAAGCAAGTCCTGTTTTCTTCTAGCCGCCGCATCCAGAAGGTTATCCATGTATTTCGGTTTGCGCTCGATAGCATCCTGCTTGGCCGCGGCCTTTCGGGCGTTGCTGACACTCGTCTGTGCATCGTGAAACGAATCGTAGTCCCATACAGTGGCATCGAGCTCTTCAGCTGTACTTGCAATCTTGTTGGAAGCTCTATTGGCAGACAGATCGCCATACTCGACGCGCTGCGTCTTGCCCTTGAGAGTCGGTGGGCCTGTGACACGTTTCGATTTCGGTTTCGTGCCAGTAGCCTTTGATCTTGACTTTTGTGTTGTGTTTGAGAGAGATGCCGTACCGTCAAAATCAGTAATATCTTGACCTACATCTTGATTATGTTGACCAGGTTCGTCGTCAAAGTCATCATCGAAAATCGAAGCCTTCTTCGCAGGCTTCGCAGGCGCTTTCGATGCTGCACCTGGCTTCGTGTTCAACCCGAAGCTCAAAGCCATGGTAACAGCTTTCAACTGTATGCAGACCTACAACTGGGTTAATGGTGTTGTGGGAGGTCGGGAAAAAGATATCACGCCAAGTTCTGGGCGCATACGCTGCCGACAAACCAAGCTTCCTTGGCATCGAGTGGCAGGCATCAATTGCTGGGCATGCATGACATTCTTCAACCTCACTTGCCATGAGTTGCATTCTTTGCTTATCCTCTCGTCTTCTAATCTTCATAGAGAGAGCACTTGCAGGAACTAGACCTGTGCAATGACATGTCCAGCTGCCCGATCAAGCGAAATCTGCTTGAGCGCTTCTCGGGAGAGCGTGAGATTTATGGTGGGACGCCATGCTACCGGTAGGTCTCTTCTCGCACCAAAAGATCTCACAAAGAACTCGATCTCTAACATCTATCGTTAGCCGAATCGGCGAATCGATATTGAGGCCATCACCACCTTCGAGCCTGTATGTTGTGCTCGTCCTCGACACGTGCAACTTTTAAAACGACGTCAGTCAATTCGGCGCGCATCTAGGTCAGGAAATCCTCCACCTACGAAATCTTGCAGATAAGCTGCACGAAATGTACCAGTACCAAGGTAAGTTTGCACGACGGCGTACTTATTTACTTCAAGATTTTCGCACACGTGCTCAAGCCTGCTGTTCTGGTGGTTTGGCGCAGATCTTTAATCAATCCTTCTACGGCTTCGATCGGAAGCCAAGCCCGGCGTTAGCAAGATGGTGCGAGAGATATATAAATGTCCAGTGCGCATATAGTGCTGGCATTGGACACAGTACGACTATTCTATTACAGATCCAAGGATGAGAAGAGCTTCACGACAGATGGCCGCCGTGCCAGGCAGTTCTGTCGAGCAGACTGCCATGACTACATCCACTGATAAGAGGCCCTCGGTCGCTGGCCTCGATGTCGACAGTACTCATTCTCCTGATTCACCAGACCCAGCGGCTCCAAGCAAGGAAGTCTCTTCGAGACGTCAGAGACTCAGCGACCTGTTTACCATCTTCTGCGCGGGTTTCGCGCTTATATCGGATGGATACCAAAACAACCTGATGTACGCTTCTATCACAGATGCAGAACGCGTAAATTTTGGCACCCCTAAACGTATACTGAGTGGAATATAGGACTATGACCAATGTCGTATTGAAGGCCGAGTATCCCAAGCAGTACACTTCGTACTATTCGACGGGCGTATCCAACGCCTTGCTCATCGGAGAAATTATTGGTCAGCTCACAATCGGACTGACCTGTGACTATCTCGGACGTAAGTTTGCCATCGTAGCAACAACGCTCTGCATTGTCGTTGGTGGTATTCTGGCCACAGCATCAAGTGGCAACACCATCCAAGGCATGTTCTGGATGCTCACAGTCTCTCGCGGTATTGTCGGTTTCGGTACCGGAGGCGAGTATCCAGCCTCTTCAACTTCGGCCGCTGAAGCTGCCAACGAACGTACCCTCGAGTCCAGAGGTCCTATCTTCATTCTGGTCACGAACCTGCCGCTTTCCTTCGGTGGACCACTGGCCGTTTCTATCTTCCTGATAGTACTCTCTGCAGCAGGTCAGACCCACCTCTCGACAGTATGGCGCGTCTGCTTCGGTATTGGTGTGTTGTTTCCTCTGACAGTCTTCTACTTTCGTATCAAGATGCTGAACTCGAAACTCTATCGTCGCGGAGCGATCAAGAAACGAGTTCCGTACGGCCTCGTTATCAGGTACTACTGGAAGCGTCTTATCGGTACTTGCGTGGCCTGGTTTGTGAGTAATCCACTGCGTCCTCCTTCATACGCATCAAGCTAACCGCACAAGCTCTACGACTTTGTGACCTTCCCTAATGGAGTGTTCAGCGGTGTCATCATCTCGAGTCTTACAAAGGGCAGCACGAACCCCATCCGCACAACGGCAGAGTGGCAGCTACTTCTAGGAACGATTGCTCTGCCCGGAGTCTTCCTCGGCGCTTTCCTTTGCAACCGTCTTGGACGCAAGTGGACTATGATGCTCGGTTTCAGCGGCTACCTCGTTTTCGGTCTCATCATTGGTCTGGCTTACGACCGCATTACCAAGATTCTTCCCTTGTTTGTGGTGTTTTACGGTCTGATGCTGAGCAGTGGCAACATGGGTCCCGGCGACATGCTCGGTCTGCTGTCCTCTGAGTCATATGCGACTGCTGTCAGAGGAACGTGTTACGGTCTGTCTGCGGCGGTCGGCAAAGCTGGTGCTGCAATTGGAACCGAGGCTTTTACGCCTATTGAAAACAACCTAGGAAAGAAATGGACTTTCATCATCGCAGCAATCTGCGGTGTTGTTGGCGTTCTGGTTACGTTTTTCTTTATTCCAGATCTGCAGGGCGAGGATTTGGCAAGCGAGGACGAGAAGTTCAGAGCGTATATCGTCAGTCACGGTTGGGAGGGAGACATGGGCGAGAAGGATCTCAAGGCGAGCGCCGAGGAGGGTATTCCAGAAGCAATTGCGGACGAGGTTGAGTTGGGCAAGTTGAGCAGTCGTTGATGGGTTGTTCCACTGCCTTGCGCCGAGATAAATACTGGCTCTGGAGGTGCCATTCCGCAACGCGTGTTCATGCTTGATCTGCAGACGTTGCTTTGCCGCTTAAATACAAACTTTCCCGACCCTTGTTCGACCCCACGTCGTGTTGACCACCCTGTTTGAACACGGCCAAGAGCGGTCCCCAACGATAAAGTCGCTGCCTCTGTGGACAACTCGATACATGTATCCTTTCACCATGACCGCCGATGTCGTTCATAATCAAGGGCGCCCTTTGCTTTTGCTCAAACCCACGAAACTCAGCACATGGCTGTCAAAAAAAGCAGTTGCCGTTGATGCACGTGGACGGACCCTCGGCTATTTAACGACCCACTTCGCGGACTCGGTCGTAGTATTAGACCCTGACTCGACCAAGAATCGACAAGTGAGAACAGCATCGGTAAACGAGTCCAGCCCGGTCTAATGATCTCTCGTGTACATGCACCCTTTTTTAAGGTTCCCCAGAGTCAATCGGATCGGGGACAAATAATAACACTGCGGGATTATGCAGAGTGGAACATCATTTCACAGCCTCACTCGAGTCTCATTTCTTCCATCAACATGCTTACCCACGCGTAATTGCCGTTCCTTCACCTGGTCTTTGTACCTTCCTTCCTCTTTTCAACCTTTTACAGCCTCAGCCCAGTATCTTGGCGGACGACTATCGCGGCTGCCTGATTTACAGTAACCACCTCTTGTCTGGCGCAATGGATGCCCCACCTTAGCATATGACAATTGCATCTGCTCAACACGACCTGTTTCCACCTCAAAAGCCCGAATACCTCTCACACAAATTACTTGATCCATTCGAGCCCATATGGCTAGTCCGAGGCCCTTATGGAGAGCGAAGGACCGCACATCCAGCGATGACTCGCAAGACCGCCGACGACTACTGGACGAGGCCATCGACGAAGAGAAATTCCCCGACTCAGTATCAGACGACGACAGCTCGTTTTCTCTGTCTCAGAAGCTTCTTGCGCTTTTCCGTCGTCGAGTCCAAGGATGGTCGTCTATTCGTTCATCGCGACGTCGCATGCGATCTCCTACCCGGCGCTCTTTGCGCATTACCTGGTTGCGACGGATTCTCATATTCCTGGTCTCGCTTCCGATGTTAGTCGCATCTCTGATCGTCGTTGTCGGCATCTTCTTTCCTTCGTACACACACGAGCCGGCGCAATACAAAGCTCTGAGAAAACGCATTGGGTCCTCAGATGCGCCGGGAAGAGCAAATGTCAACAACGAAAAGGTCTTTGTTGTATCCAGCATCTATGACAAAGAAGGTGGACTGGTATCTGGCGCCTGGGGAGACGCCATTTTGAGCCTTGTCGACCTTCTTGGTCCCGACAATGTTTTCCTGAGCATCTATGAGAACGACGCGGACGAAAAGGCTCAGAAGGCGCTCGACCAGTACCAATCTCGTGTCTCATGTACGTGCTTATTACTCCTGGAAACGGGTGCATGCTAACATCAGTAGGCAATTCGTCGCTCATCAGTGAACACCTTCCAACACATGATCTACCACATGTCACACTCCCCAACGGCGAACAGTATGTCAAGCGGATAGCCTTCTTGGCCGAGGTGCGCAATCGCGCCATGAAGCCACTTGAGGACCCTCAGTCTCCAGCTTCCCGTATCAGATTCGACAAGATTCTGTACATTAATGATGTCATTTTTAAACCCGCCGATGCAGCAAATCTATTGTTCTCGACCAATGTGGACGACACTGGCAATACGCAATACCGCGCCGCATGCGCCGTGGACTTTATCAATCCCTTCAAGTTTTACGACACGTTTGCTACGAAAGACTTGGAAGGTCATGTTATCGGTCTTCCTTTCTTCCCGTGGTTTTCGCAGGCGGGCAATGAATACAGCAGGAAGGACGTGCTGGACCAGAAAGACGCAGTACGAGTGCGCAGTTGCTGGGGTGGTATGGTGGCATTCGACGCCCGTTATCTCCAAGCCGATCCCTCGAGATTGAACAAAGCTGTCGATCAACACTCGGCTATTAATAAGCCTCCTACATCGACTACCCTGTCGGCTCCTGCCACGACTGTCGTTGACGGGAATCTCAATTGGCACTGGACCGCGAGCGGAAATGATTATCAGGCGGCTCCGACGACATCTGAAGCAGCACAGGATGGCAACCTGAATTGGCACTGGACTGCTACCGGGAACGATATTCAAGCCACTACAGTCCCTACGCTTGCGGCCGCACCAGATGAGAACTTGAATTGGCACTGGGCCGCCATCAACGTCGGTACAGAAACCGCGTCCACACCTACCTCTACAGATAACGACCGTGATGGCAACCTCAACTGGAATTTAGCGACCGCTTACCCGGGTACTTCTGGAGAAGATTTCGTTAGGGACGTCGCTCAACCCATTACATCGAGGCGATTTCGGTCCGACTTGGATCCATTCTGGGAATCATCCGAGTGTTGTCTCATCCATGCGGACATCCAAGAGCCGCGCGGCGATGATCTTTCAGCACCGACAGGAATTTACATCAACCCATTCGTACGCGTCGCATACGACACGAAGACACTATCTTGGCTGGCATTCACCCGACGCTTCGAACTCCTCTATCCAATCGTCCACCGCATCCTCAATTATTGCGTCGACTTACCTGGCTACAACCCTCGCAGAACAGAAGAAGCTGGCCAGCTTGTCACGGACCGCGTGTTTGTTTACGACATGGAGCAGTGGAACAAGACTGGAAATGTGTCTGGAAGTTACCAAGACGTGGAAAGAGTAGCTCTGGCAGGAGGCTTCTGTGGCAAGCGCATGCTGCTTGCTTTACCAGATGACTCAAGCGGTGGTAGCTGGTTCTATTACCAGGCGCCTTTTGATGATGAAGATCCCGAACGGCTAGGCATACCACCGTCTATTGGCAGGCTGGACTCTTGAAATGACGGCACATGCCAACAGATATCGTGTTGGAATGCCACTGATGGGTTACTGAGCCGCTGACGAGAAGGCGGTCACGATGTTTATTTTTATACCTTTCTTGATACCCCGTATGACTATTGTCAGAATTCAAAATACATGATCATTTCAAGCTGCCTCGACCTGGTCGTTGCTCCCTTAAAAATCATTGGTCAAGCCATGCGCCTCTCGACGCATGATACAAGCTCCGTCAGCTAAGGTGGGTAACCTAGCGGTGTACCTTGGTGGCTTGACAAGAGATCTGCTATAGTGAGTCATTCCTTACAGTAAGAAGGCTGCGCGGGTTTTCTCTGGCACTACTCATCCCAACTCATGGAAATGTAGATCTCGACATGGAACACTGACCAGAGGTGTCCATGAGCTTCGCACCCAGTCGGAGTATTCGAGAGTTTCGTACAGTAATAATATAGGTACTCCAGGCGTTCACAACAAGTTCGAACTCTAATTTTCTCGCGTGACACTTGCGTCACACTACTTCTTGGAAACACCTCACGCCTCGATCCTTCAGACAACAAATACAGGTGAGAGACCTGGGTCGACTGCAGCAGATCTTTCGCGTCATCGGCATATTTATACGTCGAACTCCCACACCAATAGCGACCATGGCCGCGACCCGCAGCGCGCTCCGCCCTCTCTGGCGACCAGCAACGACAACAGCATTCGCATCACGAACATTCTTCCAGAGCAAGAACACCATTCAGTCACCCCTCCGCACATTCCAAACCACTGCCCGGCGCAGCGCACACGGCCGCGGCTTTAATTACCAACGCTGGCAAAGCACCTCCGGCCTGTTGCGTCGCTGGTCCCAGTCGCCCACCTTCTACTACCAAGTCACCGCCATCTCTGTTGGTGTAAGCGGCGTTTACGTCTACAACCTCGAAACCGTCCCCGTGTCCGGGCGCCGCCGCTTCAATGTCATCAGCGCCGAGTTCGAGAAGCAGCAAGGCGACCAGATGTACCAGGACCTGCTACAAGAGTACCGAGAGCGATTACTGCCTCCGCATCACCCGAAGGTGCAGATGGTGCAAAGAGTGTTGGACAGGCTGATACCGCATTCGGGCTTGAATGGGGAGATGAATCGCTGGGAAGTTCATGTTATTGACGAAGATACCAAAAACGCTTTCGTGATACCCGGAGGGAAGGTGTTTGTCTTTAGTGGTATATTGGATGTCTGTCAAGGAGAGGATGGACTGGCAGCAGTGCTGGGTCATGAGATTGCACATAATGTCGCCCATCATGCGGCGGAAAAGATGAGTCAGACCGGAGTGCTCATGATGGGTGCTTATGCTGTATTGGTCGTACTGGGGGCTGGTGACTTCTTCGGACTCTCGAGAGTGTTGCTGGATGTTGGCTTCATGAGACCGAACGGAAGGAAGCAGGAGGTAAGATAGTCACTACGGGTTGAAGATTCTGGGCTGATGTGGAGAACAGAGTGAGGCGGACTACATTGGACTGAGCACGTCACGATCTGCGACACGATAGACCACATGCTAACAGTACTAGTGATGATGTCTGAAGCTTGCTTCGACCCAAGACAAGCTGTCGAGTTATGGCGAAGAATGGAAAAGGAAGAGGAACATGCGCCACCACAGTTTCTGTCTACGCATCCGTCGAACCGCAACAGGATTGCGGCAATCACGAATTGGCTGGATGAGGCAGAACGAAAGCATGAGCAGGTTAGTTTCGTGGTCTGGAAAAGGCTCATATGAAGTGGACTAATGTATTGTTTAGTCTGGATGTGGCGTAGTAACAGGATACGGTACGTAAGATCGCACATCGTGACCATCGCGCTACTGACGACTTGTGTAGCCGACGACTTCAAAAACACGTTCGAACGATGGAGGTCGACTTGAGCGGTCCATCGATATAATGAGGTATGATAAGGTGAATATGTTAGCGAGCGTCGTATGAGTATTTCGTTCGGTTTTTCTCTTCTCAACTATACTACGTAGACAGACGGAGTAGTCCGATCTTAAATGGTTCGATAGCTCAATACTTACATGTAGTATCTGACATGTCGTGAACATTTTTGCTTGTATGTGAAGCCATCCTTCCGTGACTGTCCAAAGGCCTTTTCGGCAGAATCCCGGCTGCAGTGAACGGAGCTCGACTCCATGACATCGCGTGCCTGATAGTGCCTTCAACTTTACATAGTCACAAACACTCCGTATCATCACCCACAACGTCACCAACTTACAGTAACATCTGGACTCCCAGGGTCTCATCTCTGTAAATACAACAAGTTCAATAATATGTCGGACGGTCAGCTGAAGGCCGATCGCGACTTCACCAAGGAGACCGATGCGGCGATCCCAGAGGCAGAGTCGCTAGCTAAGGTATCTCATGATTCTGCTTCATCCAAAGAGCTCTCATTAATAGATTATAAAGAGCAATATCCAAGGCGCCATTGAGAAGCTTCTTTCGTTAGAAAAGCAGACCAGACAGGTATGTTTGCCCGATTCCTCTACTGGAATAATTTCCCAGCTGACTCTTAAAGGCATCGGACCTCGCCTCCACATCGAGAATTCTCACAGCCATCGTTACGATATGCAAGGATGTCGGCGACTGGACTATGCTCAATGAGCAAGTTCAGCTACTGTCGAAGAAGCATGGCCAGCTCAAACAGGCGATCACCAAGATGGTTCAGGTAGTGATGGGCTTTTTGGACGACGCGCCGAATGAGGATACAAAGATGTCCACCATCGAGAGCTTGCGGACAGTCACAGAGGGCAAAATCTTTGTGGAGGTAGAAAGGGCAAGAGTCACACGGATTCTGTCCAACATCAAGAAGGAGAAGGGAGACATCGATGCGGCCACAGACATCCTTTGTGAGCTCCAGGTTGAGACATTCGGCTCCATGTCGAGGAGGGAAAAGACAGAATTCATCCTGGAGCAAGTCGCACTCTGCATACAGAAGGGAGACTGGACACAGGCAGGACTTTTGAGCAGGAAAATCAGCACACGGTACTTTGCCCGCAAACCAAAGAAGACACCGGAAGAGCTTGAGAAGGACAAGAAGGAACGCGAGGAGAAGGAGAAGAAGAGAAGTGCGGATGAGCCACCACCAGAGCCAGAGGACGACGTCACAGATCTCAAATTGAGGTACTACGAGCAACAGATCACACTCGCTAAGCACGACGACAAGTATCTAGATGCTTGCAAACATTACCGACAAGTTTTGGACACAGAAGCCGTCGAGAACAACCCAGAGCAATTACGCGCGGTATGTTGACTAGTCGGACTTACTATACTGTTTTACTGACACTCACAAGGCGCTTCAAAGAGTTGTGTACTACATCATCCTCGCACCTTATGACAATGAACAGTCAGATCTTCTTCACCGCATTTACCGCGACACACGCATCCAGCAGATTTCAACAGACGCCGCCATCCTCAAACTCTTCACCGTTCCCGAACTTATGCGCTGGCCATCAGTCAGCGAAAACTACGGACCACACCTTTGCAGCACCGACGTCTTCTCAGCGGAGGCCGACAAGGCCGACCCCAAAGCTCATCAGCGTTGGTTGGATTTCCGCAAGCGTGTGATCGAGCACAATGTCCGCGTTATCGCAAAATACTACACTCGTGTTCACTTCAAGCGACTTACCGAGCTGCTTGACCTCAGCGAGGAAGAGACTGAGAAGTACATCAGCGACCTGGTCGTCAGCAAGACTATTTACGCCAAGATCGATCGCCCAGCTCGTCTCGTCAGCTTCGAGAAGAGGACCGACGCGGACGAGGTTCTTAACGAGTGGTCCGGCAACATGAAGAGTCTGCTCGGCCTGCTCGAGAGGATCGACCACTTGATCACAAAGGAGGAGATGATGGCAAGAATTGCGCCTGTCAAGGGCAGCGAGAAGGCTAAGCCGCCAGTAAAGGCTCACTAATTATGAAAAAATCGACGGTGATAGCATAGCTTATATGATTCACCTTACGAGACGCAGTGCAAACACCCTTTCCCTACTATCCTGACTTCAAATGGTTTCTTACTTTGCTCGCTTCTTATTTTTTTCTACTGACTGTTCAGCTTCACTTTTCGAGCGGTAGCATGCAGAATTGAGAGCTGTTGACAATCGGCCGGTTTGACTAATACTGCGGTTCAGGCACAAGGAAGAGCCTAACGAGAAGCCCAGCGAGGAGTCGGCCTCCAGGCCGCCATCTAACGACAAGACTTCTAACGCCAAGACTCACCCAGGCATGCCCGGCCCCGTGTCTCCCTACGAACTGCCCGGATGATGTGCCTGCAACCCTCTCGCCTTTTCGCCAGGATACTTGCGATTCTCGAATGTCAGGAGAATAGGCGACAATGCTTCGCAGAAGTCCGCAAACGCCCACCTGACTGTCGGACAGGTTGGGAGACCGAGCGGTCGGCCGAGACACCAGGACAATGTGAAGGCAAGTTTCGACACGAAGTGGACGCAAATCTTCCAACTTTTCGCCATCCAACCGGGGATGCCTCGTCGCCCGAGCAGATGGCCGGATAAGTGGTCGGCAGAGGTACCTGGACGATGCGATGCGAACACCAAGGTGCTTCCCAAGTCTCAAGCCTTATAAAATCGACACTCTCGTCATATCGACTTCTTGACCTCTACACTCTCACTCTATCTTCACGGAATCCACCTTGATGTTCGCCGAACCCTGACAGCAGACACAATATAATTCGCGTTCGTACCTCCGCTTTGATTCCATCAATTATCTCTTCCTCCATCCAGAACCCATAGCCAGACAAAAGCTGTCGGAGAGCTGACGCCTTTGTCACGTCGACTTTTCGCCCCTGCCCTCTGTCCAATTTTTTCCAGCCACCGCATTCACCAACAAGCCGTCTAGGTTCAAACCATTCACGCACCAGCCAGTATACTCTTCTCCACCTCCACACTTCTGCCATCTACTCTTGAAAACTCTCGAATCCGAACTTCCATCCCTGACAGAAAGCGTCACAAGATCGGGGCCTCCGTCACATCACCTTGACTTCTCCACCTCTGCCCAGTTTCTCAAGTCACCGCATTCATCAACCACTTTCCACGAGGGAAGGTCCACAAATCAGACGCCATGGATACCAGACGCAATGCTGCACTCGACCTCATTAATCAAAAGATCATCATGGCAGCCTTTTGCGATCCGACGCGTACCTTCGTTCCTGTTGGAGCAACTTGCCGCTTCCACAAGTCTGTGGATCCATTTGGTTTGGGGAGTCCCTGGATTTGCGAAAACACCCTAGATCGCGCACAAATCATGCAAGCACTCGGACTTATCAAAACCCTTTACTTACACGTCGACCCAAGTATAGGCCTTGAGAGTGGAAGTATTTACCACACATACGGCTTGTTGAAAATCGAAATGCAGCGAATCGTCAATCTGCTCGTCTGCTCTGAGCATGCATGCCCACCGTACGCAGTATATCCGTCTTTGGAGCCGTTGGCTCGTCATTACATCATGGTCATGCGGAAAGTTGCCATGATCCAACTTTCGAACGCCCAGACAGTGCACCAGCACAGGACCGACCTCTACATGGCCAGAATTGCCAATGACTTCAACACAAAGCACCCCAAACCGAACGCCCGCGCGAAGAACTCCTATACTTCTGCAGACCCACCTCAGCAGCCACACGCGGATCCGCACGCACACTCCGATCCCGCATCCGGACACAAGCGTTCAAGAAAGACTAGACCACACGCAAAGGGCAGAGACACCCCCAACCCATACCCCTCCAGCCCTGCGGTCCCAAAACCAGCCCCACGATCAGGGGTCGATATTTTCCGAACGTACCATTGGTTCTGGCAAAGTGTCGAAGACTCCGGTCCAAAGTTCGACGACGGGAAGAAAATTGATCAGCAAATCGTCTTCCCTGTTCACACAGGCATTGCTGCAGATGTGACGGAGAAGGCTGTGAGTGGGTTTCTGCGTGAGGCACTCCAGAGTCCGACTACGGGAAGTCACACTGCTGATAAATTGCTATTTCTTAAGAAAGAACGTCTCCGCTGGCATCCAGACAAGATAGACCAGCGATTCGGTGGACTCTTGGGTGCTGAAAAGGTCAAAGGGCTTGCCTGTATGATCATACAGCAGATCAATCGTTTTGCAGATGCCGAGAAGGCTGGCATCCCGGCAAGATAGACCAGCGATTCGGTGGACTCTTAGGTGCTGAAAAGGTCAAAGAGCTTGCCTGTATGATCATACAGCAGATCAATCGTTTTGCAGATGCCGAGAAGGAAAGAAAGGAGAAGTAAGCATGTGGTCAGCGAGCGGCATTACACGTGGTCGATCTTTACCAAGATTTGAGAGGTATCCAGGATTAGATCGAGTGACACAATTCAATCCATTATCGTACCACATCTGTGTATCACGAGACTACTCGTATTGTTTCTATACAGTGTCAATTAATGTCTCAATTTGATGCGATGAAGTCGAAATTGAATGAACCCCAGAGTGGATCCGATCCTCGAACCCTCAATTCATTCTCCGCAGGCGCGACCCATCATGACGCCAATGCCATGCATGAGTGAGATCTTCCTGCGGTCTAAGCCTCCTGCAGGCCAAAACACCCCCGTGTTCTCGTTACCAAAAGTTTACCAGCATCTCAAACGTCCTTCACCGGACACCGCAAATGAGTCGCGGCGCCTCATAACATTCCCATACCGCGTCTTGCCTTATCAGGCCTCATGCCATGCCAGTCTAGCCCCTTGGCGATACTCCTTCAGGCATCATATTACTCCGACTCGCTCAGCCCCCAAATACCTCTTCATGCACACCGCCCTATCTTGAGGATGCACGCATCTGTGCCGCCTGATCACTCTCCTGACTGTTAGATCACCCCTTACCACGCTCTGGATCACACGGCTTGAATACGATCGACATTACTGGCCTACCATCTACTCGCCCGTTCATTCCACTACGACCATTACTTAATACCCAAGATACCCAGTCATATTCAGACAATTTGTCCCTATCTTCCAGCGACTATCGTCCCATCAAATCTAAATATTACAATAATCATCTGCGCTGGACGCGATCACACCATACATCCGACGTGACGGAGACGAATTTGCAACCATGTCTTCCGACGATCCATTTGGACCGACTGTCGAAGAGAAGAAGAGCAATACCGACGGCGCCCCCCAAGCACCCGTACAACAAGATGGTCGAAGGAAGAAGAGAGTTGTGTTCTCAAGGATGATAAGATCGGACCGGAGAAAGTCGGCCTCGAACTATGCGAGCTCTTTCAGCGATGGAGAAGACGCGCAGAAGAAACCCGAGAAATGGAGCATGGGTGTACTGAACGACAGAGATACCGACGAAGTACCAGGTTAGCATATGCAGCGATTGAACTCCAAGCGCGCCGCTAAAACTGTCACAGGCTCCATTCTGTTACTGTCAAAAGTTCACAATCGCAACGAGCCTCTCGGTATCAGGCACACCCCAGCGAGAACTTCCACCTCCTCTTTGCCCCAATCGCCCTTTCACACCAACCATGCGAGCTCGATGCCACCGCAGACGCCTGTACCAGAACCAGAAGAAGAGAAGAGAACATCAGATGGCAAGATTGTACTCAACCCACAACCCGATGACTCGCCCAACGATCCACTGAATTGGGCTCCATGGCGGAGAGACACCGCTTTGTTCTCCCTTGGTTTCTTCTGTATGCTCGGAGGCGGCATGACTCCGGTGCTCGCAGCAGGATTTCACGATGTCGCCGCGACTTACAACGTCTCCGTGCCTCAGGTGGCTCTGACGACCGGCTTCTACATGCTTGGTCTTGGTGTTGGCAGTGTCATCATGTCACCTACCGCAATCCTCTTCGGCAAGCGCCCTGTCTACTTATTTGGATCTATCGTCTTCGTCCTCACTTCTGTATGGTGCGCCCTTTCGCCCAACTATACTTCTCTGGTCATCGCTCGTGTCTTCATGGGCATCGCGGTTAGTCCAGTCGAATGTCTGCCCTCTGCGACAGTGGCGGAAATCTTCTTCTTACATGAGCGCGCCTATCGCTTGGGCATCTACACGCTACTCCTCCTCGGTGGTAAAAACCTGATTCCACTCGTCAGTGCTGCCATCATCAATGGGCTCGGATGGCGATGGGTCTTCTGGATTGTTGCAATTATTGTCGGGTTCGGTGGTACGCTGTTGTTTTTCTTCGTTCCCGAAACATTCTGGGATCGTACTCCAAGAGCCCACAAACGACGAGGTAGCAAGACGCCCGATCGTGTCCAGAGCCACGTATCGCTGCAAAACATCTTCCGTCGTCACGGGTACCACGGTGAACACCCCACACCTACTGCTGATGCGACGACCAGCCACGATCTAGCATTGTCGACTCCCACACAATCCAGCGCTGTAGCACAAAGACGGAAGCAGAACAAGCATGCTCACTTCGGTAACGGCGATGATGTGGACGTCTCGCCGAGTAAGATTGACCAAGCGGAGACTCACACCAGTGTCGATTCGGCAGAAAAGAAGGATGCCCGCCCAGACTCTGGTCTCCACTCAATGATGGCGACCAAGACGGTAGATGACACAGAAAAGGCCAACGACGCCGCACCTCTCACGCCTGCTCAAGCTCGACCCGGCCTAGCACTTGATGTCGAGAAGGCCGCCTTGGATCGTCAAATCTCTGGATACTTCGCAGCGAATCCTCTCGCAAATGCAGGGCATCCCACTACGCCCTCTGCCCATCGCCTTGCGCACCAGCACAGCGATTTAGCAGGGACGCCGCTCTCGGCTGATCACGCTCCAACACCAAGCGGCATACGTTACACGCAGTATTACCGCGCCGCGCCGCCCAAGTCCTACGTGCAGACGCTCAAGCCCTACGCCGGCCGCATGTCCAACGACAACTGGTTCAAAGTCGCACTCCGACCCTTCATCCTTTATGCCTACCCTTCAATCCTCTGGTCATCAGTTGTCTACGCACTTTCCGTCGGCTGGCTGATCGTCCTCTCCGAATCCGTGAGCACGATCTACGAGTCAAAACAGACATACAACTTCACCGCCCTGCAAGCAGGTCTCATCTACCTCTCGCCATTCATCGGCGGTATCCTCGGTACCGCCGTAGCTGGCAAGGTCTCGGACGTCATCGTCCGCTTCATGGCCCGCCGCAACGGCGGTGTCTACGAGCCGGAGTTCAGGCTCATCATGGCTATCCCCGTGGCGCTGAGCACGGTGATCGGACTCATGGGCTATGGCTGGGCAGCGCAGGAGCGCGACGCATGGATCGTGCCGACCATCTTCTTCGGCGTCATCAGTTTCGGCTGCTGCGTCGGCTCCACGACCGCCATTACCTTCGCCGTCGACAGTTACCGCCAATACGCCGGCGAGGCACTCGTCACGCTGAACTTTTCCAAAAGTGAGTCCTGTCCTCGAACTCAAAATACCGACGTCGGCGAATCATACTGACTATTCATAGATATCCTCCATGGCTTGGTCTTCAGTTTATTCTTCAATAAATGGTTGATTGCCGACGGGTCCAAGGATGTCTTCCTCGCCCTCGGCGGTATACAGTTGTTCTTCCTGCTCTGGACCATACCAATGTACATCTACGGCAAGAGGGCGAGGATGTGGACCGTCAGGAAGAATTTGATGGAGAAGTTCTAGATGATGTTGGATTACGATGTTATGATAGATAGCACTTCAGACATATTGCGCTTTTGTATACAATTGCTACGATGACTCCGTTGATGCCTTATTGTATGTCTGATATCATTCTATTGAGGAGATGGTAAACCGAAGCCCTCGTCCGTCAGTGGTCGGTACCAATGTAAACCCCGCCAGTCGCTCTTGCCCTCGGTGTCGTGCCAAGATCCTGTTGGCCAGATAGGTATTGCTCTTCGCCACACAAGACCACAGATCCTCTGCGTCGCTACTCAGGTCTATTCATCAACATATGCAGAAGGCGGCGAACCGCGACGACTCTCCTGGCCGGCGTCGTTGGGCACGATCTGCCAATTGTTTCGTCTGAGCGCATCTTGGACAGCCGTGCGGACGTAGTCATTCTCAAAACAATCCAGGACAGCATTTCGCACACGGTTCTCGAGAGCCTGTTGCTGCTGCTGATGTTGCTGTCATCACTGCATTGCGATGACTAGGAACACGCCGAAGAGTATCTGGTGGAGAGGGATGTTTAGGGAGGCCTGGTACGCAGTGAAGCTCTGGGGGCGGCTCATGGTGGTGTAATCTGACCGTGTTAGCGACCGATTCGTTGCGGAAATGTGTGGACTGACTCTTGAAAGGTGTCGTGTGTTTGTACTGTGCTATATTTGAGCGACTGGTCTTGGTGGAGATATAGGTATGTCGGTCGTGGTAATAGAACCGGAAGATTGTTCAAGATGTGTCCGGGAGTCGAATACCAGCTCCGATTGCTGTTTGGGTGAATTTCACTCACGTAGTCGCTTCGTCCGCCACGCACACGGCTCGCCTAAAAGCTTTCACTTCACCTACGGATTACCCGTGCTTGCACCTCGTTGGATCGCAAGCAAGCAGTTGAGTTCTGCTTCCTAATGAACCAGAGAATGATCTACTGGAAAGCCATACTTTTGCGCAGCTGCCTCTCTTTCTGGGTGGCCTGGAGCTCCAGTCGTCCCACCGCGTAACTCAAGCGCTCTTTCTTCTGTCTCAATTGCTGCATCTTGACCTCCTCAAGCTTCGAGATGCCATCGGCAGACCTGCTGTCCGCTCCCGGACCAGGACTTTTGCCGGCCATGCTCGTCCTCTGCGACAACCGTCCTTCTTGTAGTTCACACTTCGCGATCAGAGACTTCTCTCGCCGTTCTAGCTTGTCGAGATATGTGTCTACGCGTGAGAGGAGCGAGTCAATTTCTGGTGCGATCTCATTGTGAAGGGCGTTTTGAGCGGCTGTGAGGGAGGATTGAGGAAGCAATTCGAAATGCTGGTTTCGTCAGCACTCTGTTCTCCCTGTCAAGTACTACGTTGGCGAATGGATAGGAGTTGTACATACTCTTGTAGTATCGAGCACTTTGGTGAGACGTGGGAAGTCACTGACTCCACTGTCGAGAATGGTGATTGACGAGTCCAGAAGCTGCATGCTTGATCGCAGAGAGCTAACGCAGCCAGCGAGCGTGTTTGAAGCCATGCTGTCTAAGATTTTGGTTCCTGGCTTCAAATGCTCCGATTCGTAGTTGTAGACAATCTATCCCGCGTGTGACGCGCGAACCACGTGAAGTTGGAGTCAAATCAACACACTTCCCGAGCCGGTGCTAGCGCGGTCTCTTCTCCGAGCAAGCTTACCTAATCCCGCATCTCGAATGCCAAGACCCGACTGCAGAGCTGTCGATGAGGCAGACTTCAATCATACTAGAGCTATACATTCATCGCCATATACCCGTCAATCACATTTCAATCACACATCACAGCAATCATGGCCAACCAAGGTGTTCTCGGCAAGAAGTTCCCAACCCCAATCAGTACGTTTCCGACCTATTTTGATTGCGCGATCGCAGTCAACGACAAGTGCCGATGAGGATGGTGCTAATATCTATCAGTGAGGCCATTGGCTCCTTTCTTCGCCGCTGGTATGCATTTAATCTCCTCAATCTCGTCGCAGAAGTACTTGGATCATTGTGGAAATGGTGGAAGCGGACAGAATACAGCGCAAGACACGGTTCGGGGCCAGAGACCGCGGACCACGGGCTACGTGTAAAGAGGAAGGGATCAGATTACGGAATTCGAATTGGCAGATCTTCGCAGAACGGACCACTGATGATATTCTAGGCGCTCTCGTCTTCCTCGGCATCAACTCGCTACAGAACACTCTTATGAACAGTACGTCTTCTAATGTCTTGGATCAAGCGCCACGATCGCCCTTCGAAATCTACTGTCGCGAAACGAGCTGGTCACTGACTATAAACAGCTGCCGAGTACAAGAACGACCCACGCAACCCAAACATGAGGGCCGCAGGCAAGGGACACTAGATTGTTCAATTCGGAGGATGGACGTGTAGGATGTAGAAGGCGTGCAGGGTGCGGACTTTGGAGGGGAAATGAGTGTGGCATGGTACAAGAGCAATACAGAATGCATATGCCCGTTTGACCACATTTCATTCGCAAGCGACGAACTCTCACTTCACAACCCGGCGAATGACACGTCTAGGAGCGACATCACATGATAGATGCAAAGCTGGTGTGAATTATCACGGATGATGAGCAAAACTTGGAGGCTTCATGATCAGTGTAAGATGCCAACCTCGCCGACGTGACAGCCTGCTTGGTCACGGTACATCATAATGCTCGACGCCGCGTTGTGACAGGGAGCTTTCTACATGCGTTAATACTATGGTACGTTGAGTTTTTGTAAACCATGAAGAGTACCTCACACTAGAAAGCCTCCCACCCCCGAATGGTCGTATGGGTAATCCATCAGGGTACTCATCCCAATTATCGACGCCGCGTTGGGAGAAGGTAGATGATGGTGATACCACCGAGGTAGATGATGGTGATACCACCAAGGTAGATGAAAACGTGCTCAGATGGACAGAACGCTACAAATAAGGTGGTAACCCGTAAGTAAGCAAGTCCTTATCGTTTTGCATCCAAGATTTATCGCTCTCCCTCTTGCCGCATCTATTATCAAATGATTACTGATACGCTCTTGACCATGGCACACCGCTGCGGTCTTGGAGTCTGTCTCAGTCGTCCCTCCAATGGCAATGACGACACTGAACCTCTTTTGAAACCCTCTATCAGTGGCAAACCCCATCTCCAGACTCTTCCAGCAGAGATCAGGCTCATGATCTACGAGTACTTGCTTCCAGATCACACTGACGCGCCTCATCTCAGGTGCAGCCGCATCGCAACATGGAGGGGACAGAGGGCACTGGACCGCGTTCGCGATCCTATAAGATGGCCCTACGATGTAGCGAAATATGGTTATGTCATTTCTGTACGCTCGAATATCGTCAATTTGGCCCGCGCCTGTCGCCAATTCGAGGACGAAATATTGCCGCTCATGTACCGGCAATGCACGTTCGAGGTGGCTATTGGATCGACGTTCCAGCATGTTAGGTCGGGTATTGATAAACCTATACCTCTCGACGCCAGCAAGATCAGGAACCTCGAACTCAGATTTAGGGGTTGGGACAGTGCTTTGGACAAATACCGCAAAGAAGACCTAGTCAAATTCTTTGCTGGAATACAATGGGGACGGAACTTGAAATCTGCTACATTCGTGGCACATTTCACTGTTGTCTGGAAAAGTGAAAAGGAAGTCATGGCTTTTCTTTGTCCAGCCTGGGAGAAATTGGAGTGTCCTTTCCGCATTGAATTTGCTTTCATGCGATTTTCTGAAGGTTGGTTATGGGATCAGCAGGAAGAATCCAAGATGGTCTTATTGATGAGACAATTTCATGGTGAGTCATTCCAAAACTTCAACTAGATCAACATCACTAGATCAGTATCACTAACGACTTTGTAGAACTAGAAGACAAGCGTCAGTCGAGGATGAAGTCACTTCCAATTACAGGGGGTGTCAGGGCAGAATCTGAGGGTACTGACCTATGACCGGAGGGTCTGTAACTTACTGTATATGGAGAGTATCATGGTCTGGAATCTCAGCTGATTGACTCCGTGGACGCTGGATAAATCGCATGGTAGTTTATCCTCTTCACATCTCTGCAATCAAGACATGCTTCAGGAAGATACGCAGCACTTGCTGCTCGCGACCGAACCATAAAGAAGATACCATGGCTACGATGTTTGTCTCCTGACTTCGAACGAAGACGGAAACTTCTGTCTTTGTCCATCAATTGTTTCCTTTCGCGCGAATGAGCGCTTGCTATAGTATGTGCCTATAGCAAACACACTGCAGTGGTGATATATACTGTTTCTCTGCTACACACAGAAGACATCCATCAACTTCAGATTGCATTCTCAAGAGTCTATCGAAACCACCGACACTTCAACACTGAGCATGCCTTTCTCCAGTGCCGACAAGGGTTTCGTGTCCTTGGGCGTCATCTTGATCGTCGTGATCTTGGTCGTCATTGCTCTTGTGATTTATAATCGTCGGTAAGTCATATCCTTCCGTGTCGCACTTGCGTTCGCACCTTTGGACGGCCTCGATGGTCAATCATCTTACCACGGTCACTCTGAATTGCAACATCGGCTAACCATTCAGACAATCTCAAAGCTTGCAAGCTCAGCTTGACCTCATTCGCCTCCGAAATGCGCCATTTCAGCTGCAGCACAACGCTCCGATCCAGCCTCCAATTCAGCCTCCGATCCAACCTCAAACCCAATGTACCGACAGCGCGCAAATCGATCAGGCGCAGAGCGGGCAGCAGGAGAGTCAAGAGGGAGACGGACAGGAACTCTCGCCCGTCCCAGAAGCGAACGGCCACATGGTCGGTAGCGCGAACGACAACACAAGCGACAATGTTGTGATCGGAGCCCAGCCTGATATCGTGCATGGAGGGGAACCTGGCAGGATGGGTTCCGGACGGCCTCGTGAGGACCAAGACGAAATGTTTCCTGAAAGCCGACCGTGTGACTCCGGTGACGTGGTGGATGGTGTGCATGGAACCAATGTCACGGAGCGAGATGCCAGGGATGGAAACTGTGAGCCAGAGCCCGCAGAGAACGTCCGAGTGGAGGAAAGGCAGAGAGCCCACGCCGGCAAAGTGGCTCACGATGAGTTGAGTATGAGTGATGAGGTGGTCGTCGCTGCTGCTGGCCAGATTCATGATAGTCGTGGAGGTGCCGACGACAAGTCCGAGACCGGCAGAGTGCTCTGAGCGTTACGACATACAGAACCGTAGCTGGTTATCGGACACCCACGATGGCTTACGAGGCCGAATGTCCTAAGATGAGTCTGGGCCGTGTGGTGATAGATCGAGGCTGATAGCAAAAGAGCTTATTTCAGCCGATGAGACACAACTTCCTTGGCTTCGAAGGGAGCTCCCACTCCACCGCTTCCATGATTCTGTCTTAGTCAGTGTCTTACTCCGACTAACATGCATGGATGACCTACGCGAATGCCTCGAATGGAACGCCCCTCGGTTTCCTTTTGGTCTGTTTCTTGCTTTTGCTCTTGCTCTCGCTCTCGGCGTCAACATCCCGCCAAAACTTGGTCTCGAATCCTTGCGTTTCGTTCCAACCCCGTACCAGCTGTCTCCAGTAACACGCACAGGCGGCAGGAGTCAAATACTTGTCTTTGAATGTCTCTCTGGCGCGTTTCGCAATTCCTGCGGCCACGTCGGCATTCTTTACCTCGAGCAGACCCTCCACAGTGCTCTTCAGATCCTTGAAATCCCGCCTCACTTGCACGAAGTTCTGCGTTGGACCTGTAGGTATCATCAAGTGGGTGAAATGCTCCAGGAACTTCAGCTTGTGGCTCACAACAATGCTTTCGCAGTTTAGTAAATACTTCAGCCGACCAGAATAGGTGTTTCCTTCGGTCTGCGCGACAAACATGTAATCGCAGTGATCTTCCATACCGATGAGGTTCTCGGCAATGTTCGTTTTGTTGCCCCAATCAAGGGCTCGGACATCACTCCAAGTCTGATCTTTGGATTGCTCCACGAGTGCGGCACGTACGTCGTGTGAGCCTACGTTGACATTACCGCGCCAAACCAGCTTCGGTATCTTGTCCAGGAAATATAGCTCTTGGTCGTCGATCAGAGTCTGGAGTTCGCTGTAAGACCGAAGGCCGACATCCGGCCAGCCCCAAAAACCAAAGTCCGGCATGAGCCAGAGAGATTCCTGTTCCGGTAGCCTGGAGTAAGCCCAGGTGGTGTGTTCGTCAAATGCAGCGCTGTCGTGGTCCGTGAACGTGAACTCGATATTGGGAAGGGGGTCCGGGTAAGCGGTCAACGCGCGATTGAGAGAGTGCAATGTCGCGAGGGCACGCGGTCGGTGATTCTGGTCCCAGATGCCTCGCGCCTCGATTATGTAGAGTTGGTTGTTGTAGATCATGCACCTTGCAATTCCGTCTCCGCGCCATGCTGTGTCCAATTCCTCAGCCTGAATCTTGTTCTGCTTGCGAAACTTGACTGCTCGATCGATCTCGTGATATAGACTGGGAAAGGCAATATTGCACTGCGCCGCGTTGAGGCCGTAATTATGGGAGTCTCTTTCGGTCACGAAAGACCAGCTGGAGAAGATAGAGTCACTCTGTTCATAGAGTCCATCGTGTAAGGCCTGCAACGGCGCAATGTACGACGGCGATCTGACGGTGGTATAGTAGATTACTGATACGACTACTAAGGTCAAGGCTGTACCGTATAGAAGAGCCACAGGAAAGCGATAGCGTGAAGCGACGTATATGCTGCTGGCAGTCATTACCGTCGAGCGAAGATTGACACGCGAAGAGAAAGGTAAAGGTGACAATGAACTACTTACAAAAACAGAATGACCTACGCTGAGGGGTTCGGTGAAGCGACGGGTGTCACCTCACTCGTCACGGACGCCCAGTCGGTGCGATGATAGTTCCACCAACAAAGGCATAACAGGAGGCCAGTAATATTGACATTCGCGATAGTGGAGTGGTGAACCGTGATTGCGGGAATCCTTGGCACCAATTTGTTGGATCTTGGAAGAGGAGGAATGGATTGGCATGTGCACCAAAATGTTGGCAGTCAAACGGGCGGCAGATGTCAAGAGCTTAATATTGAAAGCAACTTGGAAGTACAGATACTGCAATTGTGGGATTGAGAAGGGTCAGGTAGCAAACACAGACGGCAGATAACTTGGCTGATGGTAGGAAACGGTGGGTAGAGCTCAAATAGAGGATAAGAGCCAACTTGAAGCTTGTATCGAGGTGTTGATCGCTCGCGGCATTGATTAGTCAGCACTGGAGTACATGCCGAGGCATCATTTGCGGCGCTGATGTGCGACTACAGCGTCGACCAGGAAGGAGCAGACTTGACGTTACCTAACCCTGTCTTTTCGATCATAGAGACGTCCCACGTGGGTCGCGGGCATACTACTATGCATCTCCTCGAACTTCCTCCCGAGATAAGGGAAGAGATCTATCGACCGATCCTGGAACCTGACAACTACAGACATACCGACGAGGATAACTATACGACCTACAATTACAAACCAGCCTTATCCTCCCTCTTCCGCATTAACCGACAAATATACCATGAAGCGCGTCGTATCTTCCTGGAGAAGAATCAATTCGTCATCATTGAAACACCCTGGGAACAAGCCAAGGATCATGTCATGCGAGAAGGCCGAGTGCCCATTCTCGCGGACGGTCAACATGCCGATGCCTTTATAGACCATAGCCTCGCAGTCACAATTGATGCACCCGATTATCATGACCCTACACAACCGCTCAAGCGCTTCCTCATACACGTTGACGATCTACCCAAGTTTACAACCTCTTGGAAATACTCGGACCTGGACAACAACAACATACTGAACCCCCACCTGACTCTTACCCTCACCCTTCGAGATCCTCGGAGGATACAAGAGTGGGAAGAGCCTATGCTATCCAAGTCTGTGCAGTCACGGCTCCTTCTCCCCTTCGGTACCGTGAAGGGTCTCTCAGCTTGCGAGGTAAAAGGTCCACCAGACGCTTACCCATCACTATTGAAAGAGCTACGAGAAACACAAGCCCCACCCCATGCCTCGCCCGAGGCTTGTCTCAAAGAGAGCATCCGTCTCAAAGATGCTGGAAATGTTGCTCTGGCGAACGGTCAGTACCAGCAGACCTTGGACTATTACATACAAGCCTGGCTGGCAATACATATTGTCGTATCTGGTCGTCAAAGAAGCGGACACGCCGAGGCTTGGTTCAACCGCATATTGAGCGAGCCGCCATTCACAGGGCAACAAGGGCAGTTAGTTCGACTGTTGCAGAGAGTGCGATTGGTAGCGAACACGGTACTTGCATACTTGAAGCTGGAAGACTGGGAAATGGCACGATTTTGGGGCATGCGGACCATCAACATGATGCGCACGAGCATCGGTCTTGATGAAGGAGAATCTGCGTCTCGACCCGAAGAGGAGGCAATGCTGGGCTTTGTGGCCGCAAACGAGATGGGCAAGATCTATTACAGAACCGCGTTGGCTTACAAGGAGCTGGATGATAGAAGCGAGGCCCGAAGGCTGCTGAAAGTTGCTACGATTTATCTGCCTCGAGACCAGAACGTGCAGAAATTGATTGGGGAGTGTGCTTTGAGGTTAGGGTGAGAGAAGCAGCTCGCGGCATCTGCCCTTGTCGATTACATTAAGATATATTCTAAACCGATCTCTTAAGAGTCTAATTAAGCATGTCCCAAGCCTCGACAGCCTTCTCGACGAGGGGTCGTACAATTTTTCTGCCAGCATCAGAGTCCTTGCCCTGAAGCCAGACCATTCTACGACCTCTAAGCTCGCCGGCTCTGTGCCATGGTTTAACGTCTAGCCCTTTGTCCTGTTCAATGGCGTCGCTAACGGTTCTGAATAGGCTGTCGGCTTGGTCATTATCGATGCGGACGTTATCACGAACGACAAGGACGATCTCTCGAATCTTCTGCTTCTTGCCCGTGTCGTCGCGAAACTTGTATTTGTTGAGGGTGAGACTGATGTCAACATGAATTTCAGCGGTCCAGGCAGCCTCGACAGCAAACCAGTCGAACAACTCCTGGAATTCGGTCTTGTAGATCTGCTCGTCCATGGAGTAGGGAACAGATGCAAAGCCGAGGTTGACGGTAGGTGTACGTGGTGAAGGTGTGTCGACCAAGTCACCCTTCCAGTCTCGTCGTAGCAGGTCGCGGAGGGGAAGGTGGTCTATGTCATTCATGGCTTTCTTGAGCTTTTTCTTCAGGTCCTTCATAACATCCTTAAGGTCACGCTTACGCCAATTGCTGCGTTTAAGAACACGCTCTGCCGCGTCACGATCTGCGTCGGTAGCCTTGCTTTTCTTCAATCCCTTGGTGTCGATGGCAATGGCGCTCAAGACCAGTTCAAGTAGCTCATGCGGCATGTGATATTCTTCAGGCAGGGCCTCAAGCTCATCGAGCATCTGTCGCGCAACAAGAGTGGTACAGCTAGCAACTTTCTCAAAGACACGCGGTTCGGCATCCTTTCCGAAGCCACGATCGGTGTGGTGGTCGAAAATGCTCAGGATTTTTGCATTCTTCCACTTGCGTAAGGGCTTTGGGTGATCCACCAGTACGATGCCATGGATCTTGCGGCCGAGAGTTTCGGGGTCCTCCGGAAGTTCATCGATGGTCAGAAGATCAGTGTGACCACTGCTCATCTGCGAATTGTCGAGAGCGAGCTTATTTTCGGGACGGAGGTCTAGAGCATCAGTCGGCGTCTGCAGTAGGGCAATAGCTCTGATAGGTTTGGATGTGTTTTGTGTCGAGTGTTCCAGATGATAAGCCCAGGTCAAGGCGGCAGCCATGCTGTCCAGGTCACCACCCTCGTTGCCCTGCACCAGGGTCCAGTCAGACATCTTGCCAGCCTGCCAGTCGATCAGGAACTCCTTTTTCGTTTGGCGACTCCATTCACTGAAGTGACCAACGCCCTGTTTGTACGTTGCGCTCAATACATCGTTAAGCCGAACCTGGTCTGCCGTGATACCCTGAGGGGCTGCTGTCGCCAATGCGGCCACTGCCATAACAGCTGAAATCACGTGTGAAACCCTCATCTTCGCAGCCTTCTGTCCTTGAGAGTGGTGTTAAGGAGTGAGAAATCATCAGAGTAACAGTAAATAGCCCGAGGCTTCCTGTATTTGCGTGAAACATTGGCGCGGGTGACATGGCGTCATGGCCAAATTTGATCTGGAGTTAATTTCATGTCATGTTTTTCACGGTATACCCACGGGAACGATCGTATATGGCTCCATCAGAGTAGCAAGCTTTGATTATACGAGCAGAGCAGTGTACAGTCGTGCAACTGAGAACGTATGTGTCTCGCATGCATGTCAAGTTGATGTCCTCAACTTATTGCTGCTGTCCCTTCCATAAGAGGCTAGCGTTACAGCACCTCGGGATGACGAAGGCTGGATGGGTCCTCCCGCGCTACCTACCGCGTTCGGTCGGTCTCGTCCCATCTGGAGATTGAGCATCACAGCAGTCCATCGACCTCATATCGACCCGACGATTCAATTCATCTATTGAAAGCGATTGCACTCCGTCGCCTATCCTGACGCGCTGCAGTATAGCGCTCGCCCGCCATGTGGGACGACGAAGACAACAACCCGTATGGGTCGTTCAACCGTCGCGACTCTGAGCAGTCGGACGTTCCGGGTACGTCGCCGACATACATAATGATGGAAACAGATTCAAAAGGTGCTCGTGACTAATTTTATTTACAGCTTTCAGCCAAGGTCAGATGACACCACCGAATGAGCAAACCGACGACCCTGCCCCGAACTTCCTCTCGGAACCCTCTCATGGAATGGACGACGAGCACCTCGAAGAGAACGAACAAGAGCAGCGCAAAGTCGAGCCGAAGAAGGGTGGCTACGACAGTCGTATCGAGCAGATCCTATATGAGAACCCAGACCTTGACATCCAGATCGTCCACGCGGGGAAGAACACAGAAGGTGGAGGAAGTTACATCGCATACACAATTCGCACCGGCGACGTCGAGGTTCGCAGACGATACTCCGAGTTCGCATCATTACGGCAAGCACTAGTGGCATTACACCCAACATTGATCATACCACCCATTCCGGAAAAGCACTCGATATCAGACTATGCTGCTAAGCCAACCAAGGCCAAAGAAGATGAAGGAATCATTGAGCTCCGAAAGCGAATGCTGACCACATTCCTGAACAGGTGCAGGAAGATGAAGGATATTCGAGAGGATGGTGTTTGGTGGAGATTTCTGGACCCAAATGCGAGCTGGAGTGAAGTGCTACATTCACATCCGGTTGCGTCTGTTCCGAAGAACAACTTGAAGGCTCCTCCACTTGATCCTGCACACCCTTCTCCTGGTCACAACTACCTTCCCGTGCCTGCTCAGTCTGCAAAGCTTCGATCTGTCAGTGGTACATCTTCATCTGGCACCCCAACCTCTCCACCTCCCAATATGACACTGCCATCAGCTGCAGCTCATACCGCTCCTGGTCCTCAAGTTTTTGGCCGCTTTCCGCCGGAATCAGACAAACTTAATGAGGTGGATCTTGATCCATATTTTGTTCAGTACGAGGCTTCATCGAAAGAGCTCGAAACCCTGCTGCAAGGTTCAATGGAAAGAGTCAACCAGCGCGTCCTCTCACACCTGTTCAAGCTTGGTGGTGACTTGATGGATCTCGGCGGACGCTACAACGCGTTCTCACTTTCCGAGCAATCACAAACCGTGGCCGCGGCAATCGAAAAGGTTGGACAGGCCTGTGACTTTACATACATTCAGACCAGGGACCTCTCAAGTGCGCTCAGTGCTCAATTTGCGGAGCCAATGCGCGAAAGCGCGCAATTTGCAGGCATAGTTAGAGACGTCCTTCGTTACCGGATATTGAAGCGCGTTCAGGAGGAGATGACAAGAGACGAGCTGGAGAAGAAGCGCACGAGTCTGGACACCCTGGAGAGAAGTGAAGCCGAGGCTAAGAGAATTCAATCGTATCTCGACAGTTCTGGAAACTCATCTGGGTCACCGAAGAGAAGCATGAGTACTGGTAGCAATGTCGGAAGGAGAAACACAGCACGCGATCAGCTTCCAAGGAGGGCCGAAGACGATTCAGCAAGTATAGACTCCGACTTTCCACCAACCTTGGGAAGCGCAGCGCCGTCGGCCAGCCAAGGATCATCGAACGAGCAAACTAGCCCCTCGAAAGAGGCTGCCCACAGACGTGGGCCAAGCGGCAACTTTGTCACCAACAAGATCTTTGGACGTCTTTCTCACGCAATAGGCGGTGTGGTCGACTCGGACCCCGAACGCGCTCGTCGAGACCAGATCGGAAAGACGAAGGAATCTCTCGAACAACTTCAGCAAGCACTGGATGTGTCGGAGAAGGACGTCAAAGACGCCAGCTCGGGCGTGCTTAAGGACCTCAAGCGCTTCCAAGGCGACAAGGAGGACGACTTGCGAAAATACATGGTACGTTCATTTGTTTTATTACTCCACTATGGCGGTGTTGCCAGCACCGTCGTGGTATTTCCCTCCCCTTTCTTCCCGCTCCTCACCACTGCGCATTTCGCACTTCACCACTCGATCTACTCTTCCTCACACCTTTGCAGATAAGTTTCGCTCGCTGTCATATCGATTGGGCCAAACGCAGTATGGAATCATGGGAGGAGGCCAAGGCCGAGGTCGGCAAGATCGAGGTTAGAGTCTAGCCTTATGTGCTGAGCAAAATCTGGCTGGACAAGGAGACGGCCAGTATCGATAGAAACGAATTGTAGATACCTACCTAATAATGCAGTCCTGCCTCACGATTTGGACAGAAATGAACTTTTGACCACATTTGTTCGAGTACATGTAGTCGGAGACCTTACCGTCTGCTGTTCGGCATCGGCGTTTGACGACATCTGATGCCGACATCGCGTCATCCTGGTGTCGGTTCATAGATTTCTAAGCGGGCAACAACACAATTCCCATTACTTCGCATCTTTTGAAATAGTCGTTTCTCATTTTAAGCTCACCCACACAATGTCATCTCCTCGGCCGCTGTTAGTGGCGGCTCGCTCAGTGCCCAATGGCTTTATTCGCAAGACCAACCCTCGCAAGCGCTTCCTGCCGCTGCAGCGAGCATTCCATCAAGGCCGTCCATCTTCTTCTCAGCAGGCAGCTGCCGCTCAACAAGCCATTGTAGACACGGAACGACCTCAGTCTGTAGCATCCGTCAACACACCGCTTGCATTCCCATGTCTCGATGCCATGGACAGCCGGACTCAGACCCTGCAATCCAAGCAGAAACGATCACTCTCCGGACCCGAGCCTTCGTACACTAGCGGACACACCGAAATTTATCACTGCGACGATCCAATCTTGTTGGACTGGGGCGGTGTTCTTCCTTCGTTCGATATCGCATACGAGACCTGGGGAAAGCTGAATGCGGACAAGAGCAATGCGATTCTGCTGCACACCGGCCTAAGCGCCAGCAGCCACGCTCACAGCACGGAGAAGAACCCGAAATCGGGATGGTGGGAGAAATTTATCGGTCCAGGAGCACCACTGGACACGGACAAATACTTCGTTATCTGCACGAACGTACTGGGAGGCTGCTACGGCAGCACAGGACCAAGCTCGATCGACCCACTTGTTGGAGAGGGCGAGCAGAATAGGAGATACGGTACACGATTCCCGATCCTGACAATGCAAGACATGGTTCGCGCGCAGTTCAGACTGTTGGACAACATGGGTATCGAAAAGCTCTATGCTAGTGTTGGCAGCAGTATGGGAGGTATGCAGAGTTTGGCTGCTGGAGTGTTGGAGCCAGAGAGAGTTGGTAAAATTGTCAGCGTGAGTGGTTGCGCAAGGAGTCACCCATACAGTATCGCCATGAGGCACACTCAACGTCAAGGTAAGTGGGAAGATTGGTTCTCTTTTAGAACGGAGCTGACAAGCTACAGTGCTGATGAACGACCCTGCTTGGTCATCTACACGCGGCAACTACTACAACTCCCTACCACCTCATGCAGGCATGAAGCTCGCACGCGAAATTGCGACAGTGACTTACAGATCAGGGCCTGAATGGGAGCAGCGCTTCGGTCGTCGTCGAGCAGATCCATCGAAACCACCAGCGTTGTGTCCCGACTTCCTCATCGAGACCTACTTGGATCACGCAGGTGAGAAGTGGTGTCTCGAGTACGACGCCAACAGTCTCCTCTATGTCTCAAAAGCCATGGACCTATTCGACCTAGGAGAAGACCATATGGGAGTTCTCTCAAGAGTTCGAAACGACAGCGCGTGGAAGCTCGAGCAATTCGGCACGACTCAAGAAAAGTCGAAATTCGAAAAGGGACTGCAAGCACAGAGCAACCAGCAGGCGAATCTCTGCAATTTGACCTTGCCCGACCAGCCCTACCAGGAGCAGGACGAGTCGACTGATGATATAATGTCACAACAGACATCTCCAGACGCAGCAGCGGTGCAGTCGAACCTCCAGAATGCGCCACCAGAGGATCTGGTCAAAGGCATGAGAGTGCTGAGGGACACACCGGCGCTGGTCATGGGTGTCGCGAGCGATATCCTGTTCCCTGCGTGGCAGCAGCGTGAGGTGGCAGAGACGCTCAAGAGGGCTGGAAATAGGCGCGTCACTCATGTCGAACTTGGCGAGGACAGGAGTTTGTTCGGACATGACACTTTCTTGCTCGATCTTGAGGGCGTCGGCGGAGAAATTCGACGATTCTTGGGTTAGAACTGTGTGCATGAGCCAGGTTTGGAACAGACAATGATGCATTTAGAGATAAGAACACCACTATTTACTAAAGATCCATCATGGGTAGTTTCTGACGAGTCATGGTTGCACATACTTCACAAGCCGGGAATGTGCTTCCGAGGGTGTCTCAGTATTCGGCGCGACTGATAGTCTTTGGGGAGGACCGGCTCCCGGCGCATCAGCCGACATTGATTTTCATGTCCCCATCTCGCGATCTCAATACCAAGGAAGTCTGACACTTGTATCATCAAACTATATCTTGCTTGGATGGAAAATTACTGGAGAGATCGGTTTTGGTTGTCTGCGCCAAGCTTCAAGATCGACTCCAATGGTCCCGCGGGCGGTCCCGAAAGCTGGGGAAATGCTTTTTCAGCGAATCATCAATGCATCATCGTCATCATTTATTTCCGCGAATTGCATTGCCATTTACCAATATCGATTGTTTACGTCAATGAGCGACGTTTTGAGTTCCTTCCAAGACAATTGAAGACGAGGACTTTGCGCAATGCCTTGCGATTCAAATACATTGCTTCTTGTGTGAGGCATCTTGTGTTTTTCCACAACCTCTATTTACACAAACGACGTATACCTGAGTAGGTAGTCAGCACAGCATGGCGCCGTTCAGTCTGTAAGTGGAAGGCCATTTAGGGAATTCGATGTTCAACAAGACTGACAATCGGAGCCGAGATCGTCTCATTAATCTAGATCCAGCATGGTTCACAACCGCCATGAGTACGACTTCACTTTTCATTGAGTGATTGTAACATTATCTGACTGGTCCAGGTACGGGTGCGCTCATGCAGTCCTACCTCAATGAGCCATATCCGATCACTGGTGGGCCCAGATGGCTGCGCGACATCGCATACATCCTCTGGATCATCGACATAGTTCTTACCAGCAGCTTCGTGATGCTGCTATTGCTGCGCTGGATGATCTGGCCGTGGACGTTGAGGAAGAACCTCCTCGAGTTCCCTGGAAATAGTTTCCTCGGCGCCCTTCCCATTTCGATCAACACTATCATCATCGGCATCATTGGCTTCTACGATTATCGGACCTCTGCAAGGTGGGCCGCATTCGTGGTCTGGTGGGTCAACCTTGTCTTGACGCTCTTTGTCAGCGTGGTTGTCTTCTGCCTGGACACGACACATATCGCTCCCAGCAGTGTCACACTCGACAAGATCGCCGGAGTCTGGGTCATGATCACCGTGCCTCTCTTCACACTGGCAGGTTCCGGCGCGAACCTCTCAAACTATCTGACACACGAGAGCACAAAATGTGCTGTCGCAGTCACCATGATTAGTTGGCTGGTCTGGGGCTGGGGTGTCCTGCTCCTCACTATGATTCTCTCGATCTATCTCTGGCGCCTCGTCAGTCAAAAGCTACCCGGACCCATGCTGATCGCTACTGGATTCTTGCCAGTCGCGGCCCTGTCGCAGGGCGCTTACGCTGTTTGGCAGCTCAGCATCTTCCTCGGAGGACTCATCCGCTCTGGCTTTGGACCCACGCAAGTGGTACACCCACCATTGGCAGATATGATCAGAAGCTCCACTGCTGAAAGCGTCCACTGGGCTGGAATCCTCATTATGCTGGCGATGCTGGGCCAAGCGAGTGTGTGGCTCGTACAGGCGACTGTGGGCATGCTATACCAACGACCAAAGAGCTTCCACGTTGGATGGTGGAGTTTGGTGTTCCCATGGGCAAGCTACGCCAACGCCTGGGCAGTAATCTCGAGAGACCTTAGAAACAACGGTATGAGAGGCTGGGCGGATACTCAGATTGTCATTTCGACCATTCTGTGGCTGTTCTGTGCCGGTATGACGGTGTGGTTCGGACTCATCAAGGGCGACATGTTCAGCTCGCCAGGCTTGGACGAATGGAATCCAGTCAAGCAGAAGGAGAGAGAAGAGCAGGAAAGACAGCAACAAAAATCACAAGAACAAGAGGAGAAGGACAACGAGAGAGAGGAGTGGGAGAAGCAGGTGCTGAAAGAGGACGCGAGGAAGAGGAACCGGGAAAGAGAAGAGGGGCAGGCTCGAAGCGCTGAACGGAGAAACCAGGAATCTGACCATGAGAGTTACATGTACGACCTCAGGCGGCGTCCTTCAAGCGAGTTCCGCAGCGTCGACGGTGCGTATCCAAAGGATGAAGAGATGGGCCTGAACGGTAATGGAAGGGCGCATTGAGACAGTCTGTTGCATGATCTTCTCGAACGCGGCGTAGAGCTTTAGCGTATGCAATTGAGTCTTGTCTTTTTCGGCTCTCTTTGCGTCTACAGTTGCTGTCCACGAATTTTTGATCAGGGTCATGTTACCCACTGACTCGGGATCTGGTGTCATCTGTCTATCTCATGGTCGCCCATGTCGTGTAAACGGTATTGTTTGTTGAGAGCGGTTAATTGTCTCGCGGCGCTGGCACCAGATGCGGAGTCGTACACGAGTGGATTCTGCATCTTTCAGACAACCGTGTAATGTTGCAGCGGTACCTCAATGGTGGTGGCATCTAGTATCGGGATCTCGGTATAAACACCAGAGATGAAGAAAATCAAAAAGTTCTCTCTTCTTCAACAAAGATAGATAGCCAGACGGTGGCCTTTAGATAAGGTATTTGTGCACATCCCACTGTATCAAGCACGGAACACGGTCCGACTTCGGTGTTATGCCCTCCACAGATCTCCACGGTGATCCTCCAAACGTTCGTGTCGTGCACTGTCATCCTTCAGCCTTACAAGGTTTTCGGTTCTGCCGAGAAACGGTTAAACCAATGCTACCAGAAACGCAACAACGCAGCCAACAACAGCCGAATCGTTAGTGGACTGGCGATATCGCTTTGAGTAGATTGGCTTAATCGGCTTTTAAGCCACAATGATGAGTCTTCGAAGTTGGTCGTCATGTGCACTGGGCCGGGCCTTTTGCGCCTCAATCTATACCCTACATGTATTGCATATCGCGGTTGGCTCGTTTCACATTCGGAGCTACCTGCGCTTGCATTGCTAGATCTTTCTGTGAGGCTAACAAAACTTTCGAGAAGCTCTGCGTTTGAAGGTACTCGTAGGCAGCTAAGGTATCGTTCCATAATACCAAGCTATAGCGACAGTCCTCTATACCTCTGGTGGCCTACACAACGCACTGCCCGGCCGGTCGTATCAAAACCGTCTACGATTCTGCATCTACCATTGATAGAGGTCACGGTCGGCACGAGTAGCAGCGATGCAAAGTCTAATCGCAGAACAACCACGAAATAGGTACAACACTGAGTCGTGATTCAGGAACCAATTTCCCCCGAGCACCACTGACCAGATTTCACCGCATCCGTTCACGTCTTGATCTGGAGCTACCGGCGATTCTTAACCTCGAACGGGGAAGTCACAACACTTCTTGAAGCCTAAATTGAGAATATCAGTTATCATCCATGCGAATCTCGCTCGTACTGGTTTCACGGTATTCATCAACGTCTTGATCTGGAGCTACCGGCCATCGTCAACCTCGAACGGGGAAGACACAACATTTCGGGAGGCCTAAATTGAGAACATCAGTTATCATACATACGAATCTCGCTCGTACTTCTCGAGATTTGAAAAAAGTCAGACCTCAAATTACTAAAGCGTCAGACCTCTCTTGGCACACCAAGTGATAGCTACGTTGTCTAGCCGTACGGGTAGGCCATCAGTGTACTCACTTTCAATCATTGGGGCCTATATAACACGACATCGTACATGTAAGTCTGACTGTCAATAACATAGCTACCTTAGTCATACCATGAATTCTCGACGAGATTTTATGATTTTGATACACATGTTTAGGAAACTCTCGGTGGGCCGTACAGGTAGGCCATCAGACCACTCAATTCAATTCACGGAGCTTGTATAACACGACTTCATTGCCAAGATCTACTGCTAGACTACATGTACGTAACTATCACTTGGCGTGCTGAGCGGGGGCTGACATCTAGTAATCTAAGGTCTGACGTTTAGCAGGTCCCGTACTTCTCACGCCCAGCCTTACAGAGTCGTCCAAGACCATACGGTATATAGACGGTGGGTTTGACTCGCCCTGCACTAGCTCGTCACAACGTCTGTAAGTACCGTGAAACCGGGGGATTTCACGAGTCATACCAGACTGAAGGTTCGATGAACATCTGTATGGCAAGACCAGTAAGTGGGTGGCAGCTGCCACCTATTAGAAGGAATCCACTACCCTCTCGATCGTAGAGGAAACTACCACTGTCATTTCAGCACCTCGGATCGAAATACCTTCGTCTCTTCGTCTATCTATCTGCCCTTCCCCTAATATTCCTGTGAGCGCAATACAAACTCAGAGATCGCAGAACAGCATACTGACATATTACAGGACCTGACCGCCAACGATGAGTCCACTCGTCGATATGGCCAAACGAAGCGAATGGATCCATGCTCCCGAGCACTTCACCCCGGCAGAGATACCCATCGCTGGCCGTATGATCTCAATGATCATGTCACTCGTCACCCTGAGCGTCCTTGCAGTCTGCCTTATTCGTCGAATTCAGAACATCAACAACTGGAGCAAACTACCCATCACCCTCTGGCTGGTCATCGTCATATACGTGGACTCGTACATCTTTGTCTTCATCACGGCCGTCTTCAAGGACTATGGCGTCAACGCTTCCTTCGATATCTGTCAGGGAGCCATCCTACTCTGTCTTGCCTGTTACCTGACCACCAAGGTGTTGATCTACATCTTCCTTGTTGAAAAGGCGTATATCATCCGAGGATCTACCAAGCCCCGCATGAAGGACCCTCTCTACTTGTTCAACTGCTTCGGCATGCTGTTGCCGTATGGCGTCGTGGCCATCATCAACTTCGTCTGGCGTATCTCCTACATCAACGACAACGGGGTCTGTATCATCGGCATGGAGCGAAAGGCGCTGCTCCCTCTGATCGTCTTCGATGTTATCGTCAACGTGTACCTTACTGTTCTCTTCCTACTTCCCCTCAGATGTACGTCAGCCCCACGATGTACTACCGAGGACCATCTGCTAATCTGCCCCAGCCCTGTATTCGTTCAAGAAAACAGACGGAGGAGGCTCCAATACTCTCCGTCGTATGGCGTTCAGGACCTTCATCGGCGCCTGTGCGACTCTCATCTCCAGCATCGTCAACCTGACCGTGCTGACCGCCCTGCGTGGCGAGCCAGGCTGGATCTGCCTCATGCTCTGCAACGCCGACAGTAAGTACATACACAGCTTCGTTGGCTTCAGTCCGAGACGGTCCGGTAGCACATCAGACCCACCAGTTTCCCAGCAGCAACGCTATATGACCATCAAGCTAACCAGCAATCACAGTCCTGTTCTCAGTCCTCGTCCTGCACTGGGTCACAACATTCGACCAATCCAACAACAGCAGCAACGGCGAACGCACCCGACCCACTGGCACAACCACCCATGGTACTCATCTCGCCGCGACTCGCCGCAATAGTATCGACGAGATCCAGCTGATGAAGGAGACCTCAAAACTTGGGGTTGTGGAGAACAATATCGAGGGTAACTTTGATGGAAGAGGAGAGCTCAACAAAGAGGGCACGATCGTGAAGGCTGTTATGGTTACACAGGAGAGCTCGCCGATGGAAGGGGTATGACACCGGACACGGCAGGATATTGCGGTTGATGCTCTGGCGGAGGGACGATTGGCGTTCTGGAAATGCTACAGCATGATACCTGCGTGTTTGGGGACCGTCGTTCGGTCGGACGGTCTGTTAGGCAGGATCTCTATTGTGTAAATCGTCTTGCCACGGCATAGATATTGGCGCCGTCATTCAGATTTTCATCCTACACTCGATGCATCGAACTACCATTCCAGGACCAGTGGTAACAAGAACATAATCACAACGTGAAGTTCTGAACACCGACGTCAATTGATCATGAATAAGGATATACATTCATAAGTAAGGAGATAGATAATATACACAGGTAATAGTAAAGGAATCGTCATCACTCATGTATCCGACCTTCTATTCCGAAAACCCGAAAGGGAAGAAAATCCATGACGGAAAAAGTCCTACTAGAGGACCTTGGCGGCAGGAGGGTAGTGAGGCAGCGCGGTCGGCGACGTCGAGCCCGGGCGGTGGAATGCCCGCGGTGATGGCTTCTGTACTTGAATGCCTGGCGGTGGTCCCGCTGGTTTGCTCATGTTGGTCATCTCGATGTCCTGTGGTGGACCGCCTGCGCCTGCGGGCTTGCCTGATGGTGGACCGCCCATGCCCATGCCCGCTGGTGGTCCTCCCATTCCGGATGGTGGTCCGCCCATACCCGACGGTGGACCGCCGGCGCCTGGAGGTTTTCCTGATGGTGGACCGCCCATGCCGTGTGGTGGGCCGCCTGCGCCTGGAGGGCCGCCCATTCCCGGTGGTCCGCCTCCTGGAGGTCCTCCCATGCCTGGTGGTCCGCCGCCTGGGGGTCCGCCCATACCTGGAGGACCGCCTCCTGGTGGGATCTGAGGGACGAACTTGCCCTTGGCTCTGATCTTGGCGCCGTAGATGTAGAACAGAATTGGGACTGGGAAGAGAGCGACGCATGCGAAACCGAGGATGGATGTCGCCCATGGGATTCCCAGACCGTCGTACATGTACTGTGCGAAGAGAGGGAAGACGGCACCGACGATGGATCGTGCGAAGGTGTTGGCTGCGATTGCCGAGGCTGAGTTCCACTTGTAGACGTCGATGATGTAGTTCAATCCCTGAAGGAAAATGATCATGAGACCTGGAAAACGTTAGCTACTGACATAGTGATCTGATGTGATTATAAACTTACCCATTCCGATTGGGATACCGGCAATGACTTGAGGAATCCAGGAAATGTTGCGGTTGCTAGTCCATGCGAACCAGAAGAGTCCAGCGGGCAAGACTGCACCACCGATGAACATTGGTACAAGTCTCTCCTCTGGTACGACACGTCCCAGTTTCTTCATCTTGTTGGCGAATCTGGTCTTTGTGATCCAGATGATCGTAATAGAAGCGAACAAGACACCAACGATAATTCCAACGAAAGGTAGCGATGCGAGGCCCTCGCTCCAACCGCGCTCCTGACCGAACGAGATCGGGTAGGCGAAGAAACAGAGGTAAAGAATACCGTAAATCAGGGACATGTAAATGGTGATCAGTACAAGGATAGGCTCCTGAGCCAACATCTTGAAGGGCTTGACAAGGTAGGTGTCGCCAATACGCTTGAGGTTGACCTCGGTCTCGTCGGCCTTGGCGTGGATAGCCCAGTTCTTGGTCTGGTACTTGATCTTCTTCGCACGACGCTGGAGAAGTACCGGGCCAAACGATTCTGGAACGAACAAGAAACCGATGATTCCGAAGAAGAATGCGATAAAGGCGGTGACCCACTCGGTCCAGCGCCAGCCGAGATAAGACTGAACGATGAAGGATCCTGCAATTGGTCCAGCGACGGGACCAACAAAGACTGCTGCACTGAAGACGGTAACGGCAACTCCACGGTCGACAGGCTCCCAGAAGTCGTTCATCGAAGCACCGACGATAGCGAGTGGTGCTGCGGCGAATAGACCTCCGAAGAAACGGCAGATGAAGATGGTGTAGAGGTTCTGAGCAAGCGCAACACCGATCTGGAAGATGGCGAAGATGAAGAAACCAATGAAGAGAGGAGTCTTGCGGCCAAAGAGTTCACTCATTGGACCAAAAATGATTGGACCAAAGGCAAAGCCGAGGACGAAAAGAGAGGTCGCAAGTGTCATGACTTCTGTCGACACTCCATAGATGGCTGCAGTCTGCTGGGTTGCAGTACTGAAAACGGAAGATGCAAAGGTGACGGAAAAGGTCATCATGGCGAGTAAAATAGTGACCCTCCACTTCTTTGATGTTTTCCAGTTCATTGGGTTCTCCTTGTCGTCTTTGCCATCCCACTGGATAACGTTAGGGTCGTTCGAGAAGCCCATGCCGGGGGGACCACCCATTCCTGGGGGTCCGCCGCCTGGAGGTCCGCCTGGAGGTCCACCTGGACCTTTTGATGGACCTGCCACACCAGCGGGTGGACCCCTTTGCTTCTCGAGGTCGTCGTCTGTGATGGTTGCCGTTGACATGTAGCCAGCCTTCTGAGGAATAAATTCGTTGTCGTCGACTTGCGTTGATGCTTCACCGTAGCTGACGAAACTGGAGCGACGTGACAGTGCTCCTCTAGAAGACGCTCTTGACGCTTGAGAAGCGCGCTGTCTCACGCGGCTTTGGCGGCGCGCATTGAACTCGTCGTCATCATCGAGGCGATTGACAGATCTCGACGAACGGTTGTAGTATGTGGTGCCAGAAATCTCGGATTGACGGCGAGAAAGTCTTGATCGCTGGCGGTGTTCCGCGTCAGCGGCGTCAGAGTAGCTGCGCTGAAGAAAGGTGTCGTCGGGAACGTGAAAGTCCTGGGGAATTCCTTCCGGCGACGGCGATTGTACTGATGCACGCTGAGGTCTAGCATTAGACAGCATGTCGACATTGGGGTGATTCCTCAGAACCTTGGGCTCGTGTGGAATGTGTGCTGCTGCTGGCAACTGAGGAGGAGCTCCGAGCCTGTAGCTCATGTCGTCGTCGATGGGCTCTGCTTCCGGCATGGTCTCTCTAGAGTAATTCGAGAGCTGATCAGGTTCGGTCTGAGGCTCGTTTGGCCATAACGGTCTGAAGTATGCGCCATGCTGTGCCTCCTCGTAGTCGGGCGCATGTCTTATCCTTCCACTGCGTGTACGGACGAGGCCGTAGCCAAGTTCGTAAGAATCTCCTTCCATACTGCACTAGCCCTGCGTAGAGGTGAAGTAGTCGAGAGTGGATCGCGTTCTGATATCGCAGGCTGGAACTGTGTCGAACAGATGTCTCCACAAGTAGGCCAGAGGTTCGTCAATCGCAAGGGAGGTGCGGTGTGAAGAAGAAGAGGTTGGAGGTGGATGCAGAGGGTACAAGGGAAGATCCAGAGGGACATGACCTACGGTTGCGTAAAGACGAGTTCGATGGCTGCACCCTGCAACGGACCACAAACCATAATCGTGCCCGATCCAGGTCAAGGTGCAGGCGGGAACGAGACATGGTTGTAAATTATCGAGGATCCGCATTACGACATCCGTGCCTTCACGCACTGTATCCCTTCGGACTTGACAAGCCCAGTATGCATGAGGTTTAAAGTAGCGGACTAGATTTCGGTGAAATGCAGATCGCCTAGACTGAGTATCAATGGACTGAGACCATAGAGCTTTACCGTAATTACCACAATAGCTGCCATAGTGCTGGAACATCTCATACATATTACCAAAGCAGCTTTTGAGATTCTGGGTAAATCAGGACGCATGCACGGTGGTTGTACAGAGGGCTGGATTGTGGAAGTTGAGGTGCACCGTGCAGGGATGTTCGGACATGGCTGAGGGGGGCCGGATGCCAAGCTTTGATATTGCACTCGACCACGTCTTGTCACATCGACCTCCACGCTTCTGCCCCAGAACATTGAGCTCTGCAAGGGCGGGAGCTGCAAAGTGCCGCGCACTGATGCTGATCTTCATGCAGGCGCGGTGGTTGTCAACATCCGTTCACGGCGTGATCGGTCGTTCAAGCACCGATGTGGGTCTGCTCGAGGCAGATGCGTGATAGGCCATCTTCACAAATTCCTTTTCGAGTTCCCTTGGCATGGTTCACGATCAGTCCGTCGTCATGGTTCATGATTGGCAGAATATTTTCATTTTCAATTCCCCCTCTACATACAGTGGTCCTTGGCTAGGCACATGTGGGTACAGTATCTGCCGGTCTACGATCTAGACAACGTGGTCCTGATCAGATGTACGACACCTTCACACCCATTCCGACAGTCCTCCGTATCCTGTCAAAAGCATCACCAAATGTTCTTTTCAGCCGCTCTCTGACATCTCGCCGTGCAAACGCCGCCATGAACGCAAACAGGAACAAGAGGAATCGCAGCATCGACATTGGGTTCTGAGTGATCGACTTTTGCGCATTCAACAACGACCGCTGCAGCGCCGCCATCAACGACGATGCTCGTCCATATAGCGTAGATGCGGGAACGACGCGCTTTCGTCGATGTCTCTCATTGCGGTTGTTTTGGTCGCCGCGTGAGTTGTCGCCTTGAGCGTTCGCATCAGAAATCTTGGATGTGTTTCGACGTCCATTGGCAGATCCGTTCAAGCTCGGCGCCCTTCGTTGTCTCTTCTCCGTGTCTTGCTTTCTGCGCTGCTCCTCGGCATGGATGTTCTCCAGCCGTTGTTGTTCATCTTCTCGCCGTCTCTTTTCCATCTCCTCCTCCTGCCTCTTCTTCAGCTCGGCCTCGCGAATCGAGTCGTGGTTCTTCTCTTCTTGTAGTGAATGCAACGCAAACAGGAAAGCCTCTCTTCTCTCCTCGTCGAGAACTTCACTCATGCTTATAAAGTCTTTCGCATAGTCCCATTCCTCATTTCTTGGTAGCACATGCAGGGCGTAGAGCTCAAGTAGTTTGAGGCGCGTGTTGAGATCCCTGGGTGTATCGGTTCCGCTACTGGTCGATCTATGAACACGAGGCCTACCGCTTTGTGAGGCCTCCATATGTGCTGAGATGTCGTATGATGGGTTTGCAGCAGCCGAGATGTATGTCTCAAGGCGCTGTTGATTCAACTTTTGCGACGGCATGTGCGTAAGTAAAAGTGTTGCCCTATGCCAGTCAATAGTCTGATTAACCAACGGTACGCGCGCAAGACTCACAAGTTGGTAACAACTTCGCCGTCAACGTCGGTTTCGCTGCCCGCGTAGCCATGTGTAACAACCTCAGCCCAGATTGAACCGTCTCTTGCCTTTGATGCCAATGCCTTCCATTTTCCACTTCCAAAAGTGAGCTTGCCTTCTTCTGGACCAAGCTCAATAATGGCATTGAGTAGTGTCAAATAAAAGCTCCAGACTTTGACCCGTGTGCCTCGCGACGATGCTGCCACAGGTGCCGCTTGTGATGCGTTCTCATCGGTGTGTGTTCCATTTGCTTGATTGTTCTGTACAGCCTGCTCTGGTACAACCACTGGTTCGATCGCATCCAGCGCTTCGGAGAGTCGTCGTGTTAGATACAATTGAGCAGCGTTTCGATAGGTCTTTGCGATCCAGGAAGATTGAGCGCGTTGCGACGACAGCGATGAGATGGACGATGTGAGATAATTCGACGGGTCTTCATAGGTTACAGTCGAACCAGCTCCTCGGTGAGCCATTCTTTAGTAACCAGTGCACGCTGTCGATACAAACCAACCGGAATTACGCGTGTAGTCCTCGATATGATCTGAGGTCTACAGGCACTTCAATCTCTCGGTCTGGGGTTCTGCCTCGGCATCATTTCGACGCGACGATGAGCCGATAGTCAGACCCTTGAACGCGTCCAATATCCGACCACATTCATCAATCCTACTTACTGCTGCTGCATAGTGCCGCACGTGACAATACTTATTGTCTTTTATCGTGGGTAGTGGTCTTGCGTGCCTCAAGTAGTGCCACTGTGAGGATTCTTGAGGGTCGTGCTCAATCTTTTCGGAAAGAGAATCATGTGCGACGGCTGCCCAACATCTGAGTTGAATATATGAAGAGATATATAATACGTGCTGGAATGAGAACTCGAGCCAGCCTCTGAACGGACGTATGACAGAGTCTTGAATATCGCATAGGTGAACTGTGTATACAATGTGAGATCCGCATGATGGCCACATGTGCACTCTCCGTAAACGATGGATCATGGAAGCCTTGGATGGAAGCCTTCACGCTCCAAGTCAACTGCGTCACACAACCGCCACGCGCCAAACAAACCTCAGTCGCACCAGCGTAACGACATGTTTGTTCTCTTTCAAAATCACTGACTAGGAATGTGCGCCTCAATATAACAAGTCTGTTCACGGTTTTTTTTTACGAGTATAGCAATTGGTGCAAACGGCCGGCTGCAATGGATATTGATCGCTTGAACTTTCCACCCAGATTACTGGACATACTGGAGGCCATTTCAGAATCAAGCTTTGTCTCCATCGATCTCGAGCTGTCCGGAGTGCCCGTCAGAAAGAGTGGTGGTACTGGATCGGGCCCTCACACTCTCGCTCAGAGGTACCAAGAGATCAGAGAGGCCGCTCAGCAATATCAGATTCTTCAAGTTGGCTTGACGTGTGCTAAAGAGAATCACGAAAATGGCTCATATGAGCTGAAGCCATTCAATATCAACCTCAGCCCTGTTGTTGAGGAACGACTGGAGGTTGAAAGGATTTTTGCTTTTCACAGTGGTGCGGTCGAATTCTTGAACAGCGTCGGATTCAACTTCCAAACACCTTTCCAATGGGGCGTACCATATTTGTCCCGAGACGAATCACAGTTAGCACGGAAGAGATTCATGGAGCGACTCGACCGTTCTAAAGATGCTATTGCAGACATGGTCATCAAGCCGGAGGATAAAGAGGCCCTGGAACTCATGAGGAAAGTGCGCGAGGAAGTCAAGCGATGGAAGGGCAAGCCAAACGCTGGTCCTCTGACGCTCGGTTCAAGATTGCTGTCTCAAGGTCGAAGTGATGAATTATCACGATTTGAGAAACGTCTCATACATCAGCTGGTCAGAGCCGAGTTTCCCGACCTCGTGACTATCTCCAAGAAGAGTGTCATCCAAGTCATCCCATTCGACAAGGAGAAGGAAGACAAGATCCGTCGAGAACGCAAGAAGGAAGCCGAAGAGCGCATCGTGAAGCTCACCGGTTTCAGATGGGTTGTCGAAGCGTTGTGCGGCTCCGATATTGGAAAGGTTGACCCCAAGTCATTCGCATTCGATCCGAAAACTGGAGAGCCAATATTCGTCGACGTGGCCGATCTACAAGCACGATTCTTTCGAGCGCACTTCAATATAAGAAGCAAACCACGGGTGCTGGTGGGCCACAACTGCTTCCTGGACTTCATCTATCTATACCAAGCATTTATCGCACCGTTACCGCCCACGTTGGAAGAGTTCAAAACTGTCCTGCATAATACCTTTCCAACAATCATTGACACAAAATACATGGCGACAAGAGATGCGGGCGACATCAATCCGGCATCCTCGCTCCAGCAGACGGCAGAGCAATTGCAGTATCAGCAGATACCGGTCATCACAACGCACAAAGATCATGGCAAATACGAACAGGCAACAGCTTTCCATGAAGCGGGCTACGACAGTCTATTAACAGCCCAGATAGCGATTCGCATCGCAGCAAAGCTGGAAGCCGTGAGCAAATACCACAAGTTTGACGACCCCGGTCCTCAGGAATCAGACTCATCCGCAGAGGCCGAAGGAGGCGTTCAACTAGGCTCCAGCAGTGCGAGCTCTGGCGTTGCTTCTACTCTTAGTGGCGTTAAGAACTTGCTGTTGGGCCAGCTACAGGCGATAGCAGAGACTGCTCAAACGACTGGTAGGAACGACACCAAGGTCCAGTCATCAACCTCGCGGTACGCTTCCAAGACAGCATTCGACGCCCTGCAGGTAGAAGAGGGTGACGAGGTCCTGCAATTCGACGAGCTACCATCCATGACCAACACCGATGGACCTGTCCCACGTGACGAGATGCCTGTAAACCTGAAGTCAAAAGGCAATGAGCAAAGTGAAAGCGTACCCAGTCGAGTCATGCCACGTTGGTCGTCAAAGTTCTGGACAGTCTACGGAAACCACATGCGGGTCTTCGGAACCCAGGAAGGTGTCTTTCAGCTTGGGGTATAGGAACCTTTGGCTGAGAAGAACATATGGGAGACGAGTGATGAGACCATGAATGACGACGACGCCGCCGCCGCAGACGCTTGGGCTGATACGAGTCATACAGGCTCGGTTGATTAAAGTGAGGAGCCTGATGGCCTACCGATACGGCTCATCAAGAGACCTTGGACTTTGAGTACCAAAAATGCCAAGTAACGTCTGTAATTGATAGTGTTACTCGCTGGAAAGAACATTCAGAATTCTAACTCCATGTACCTACTAGACAACGTAGCTATCACTTGGCGTGCTAAGAGAGCTCTGACGTTCATCAAGTCCCCTGATGTCGGATCCGTTAAGCATAGGGCAAGTCATATGACCAATCAGTAGCAATCGATCTCTAACTTGAACAAGCATTTGGACGAGGAAAGCCTCATTAACAAACCTTCCATCGCCGTGGGTAGTCATACACGAAGGCCAATCGTGAATTCCTAGCCATAGCACCGATCAATAAACATATTCCTCTTGCAGTAACAACATGTTCACTCAGTGCGCAGTCATTGTAGCCGCCGCAACGGGGTGTCGGCCTGGCCATACATCTGTATGCAATCTTCCTGGTCGCCTTCCTGCTGAGGCGGTGATTTTACGACGGGTGACTTTCTGATGAGGTAACTTTGGTTCCTTCCGGCCTCATGAACATACGTAACACCGAGGCGTAATGTGCATTCTACATGTGTCCGAGATCGATCTAGACGTGGAGCGCCTGACGTGTGATTATCAAGCCACAACACTTCTTCTATAGCGTGTGCAGAAGTGGCGCAGCTCAGCCACAATGACGCGTGAGGGGTAAGGGTCGGCATGCCCGTGTCCGCTCACCGCTGGCAGCTTAGCTGCATTCACGTACGCGGCATGAGCGAGGAGAGGGGCGTCAATCGGGCTGAATTGTACAAGTCTAGACCAGGCCATTGGCAAAACGAGCTTGACGGTGAATGCAACGCGAGAGTACAGGACCAATGCAGGACCAAGAGCTATCTCGTTGCTGGTCGGTCAGGCACAATGCAATCCGGGGAAAGCTGACGCAGAAACGTCAGCCGGAAGGAACGACCCTGCGTAAATAGAAACAGGGCCGGAAACGCTGTCAAAGTGGGGAAAAGACTCCATCATTGCTGCAGTTTATAGCTCGCCAGCCATGTGTGATGATTGACGGGAGCTTCAAACCGGTTCTACACAGCCGCTCGTCTACGCCGTCTCCAATCGTTTCCAATCGTCGGCACACGCACGCACTTTCACGCCTTGACCGTCGCAGCTCACTATGTTTACCAGGTAATCGAGGGCCTCTCCACACCAATCCATAGCTCGTCTCCGCATGATGCATTTGCCAACTCCAGCCTTGGTCTTAGTCCTGAAACTTGCCCTGCATGTGACGCAATGGCAGAGGGGACTGGGCAGTGCATGTGCTTGTGAACCTGCTTGTTTGTGACCCGCAATAATTCAAGGTACTGGTAGCTGCCGGGTGAGCTCTCGATATATAATAGCTCTCTTGACCTTCACTTTGACTTTCAATAACCACAAGCAACTCATCTTATAAGCAACAAACTTCTACTACTCAAACCAACTCTTCAAACTTCACAATCACAATCATGTCTGGATTCAGCGGAAACGACAACTACGGCGTAAGCTCCTATCTCGTACCCTGATCTTGGCTGCAGACGATCTCTTAATCAGCCAAGATCTCTTATCATTGACCAATTGACTAATCTCCCTTCAGAGCTCTGGCCGTGGTGGCATGGGTGGCTCATCAGGCTACGACGACAGCAACGACGTCCGCTCATCTGGCATGGGTGGTGGCATGGTGAGTTCTCGCGTCTATGATTGGTCCATCACAACATCCTTATCATGATTACAGGGCGGCAACAGATACGACCAGGACAGTTCCCTCGGAGGCGGCAACGACACCTACGGCTCCTCCAACACCATGGGCGGCCAATCTGGAATGGGCGGTCAGTCTGGTTTCGGTGGTAACGACAGCTACGGCTCTTCGGGCCGCACTGGTGGTATGGGCGGCGACGACTCATACGGCTCTTCAGGCCGCACTGGCGGCTTTGGTGACGACTCATACGGCTCTTCCACCGGTGGTGGTCGCTCCGGCATGACTGGTGGCATGACTGGTGACGATTCCTTCGGCTCTTCTGGCCGTACCGGCGGCATGGGAGGTGACTCCTACGGCCAGTCTGGTCGCACTGGTGGCATGGGCGGCATGAACGACGACTCATACGGTTCCTCGACTACTGGTGACAGAACCGGCGGCCCATATGCCATGGGCGGTGGACGCTCTGGTCTCTCTGGTGACGACTCCTTCGGCTCATCTGGTCAAACCGGTGGTATGGGAGGCGATTCCTACGGCTCCTCCGGCCGCACTGGTGGCATGGGCGGCATGAACGACGACTCTTACGGCTCCTCCACCACTGGAGCTAGCTCTGGATACGGTGCCACTTCCGGTGGCATGGGCGGCAGGTGAGGTGAGTTTGAACCCCTTCCTTACTCCTTATCTATTGTCGCCGTTCCCCACACTTGACCCTTTCTTCCACCCAGTCTCCTGCCATTATCACAATGTCTTCTAGCTTTAGCGTACGCTATTAGCACTGGTTCTCAAACAATTCACTAACTATTTCGCAGTCAACAGGCCCCTCAGATGATCTGGCTCGAGTTGGCACGCATGGTCACAAAGACTATGCGGGTCACCGAGCAAGCGATTCTGAACCAGTCGGCGCTGCAGGCTTTGGCAACAAGACTAACATAAGCTCTAGCAACTACGACGACAACACTCGCCTCGGCGGTTCCACCAACACCGACTCCTACTCTGGCGGCTCTGACAGCTACGGCTCTGGTGCCACCGGCGGAGCTGGTACGTTCTTGCAATTGCACCGATAGAGAAATCATCTAATTGAAACTCCCAGGCTACGGCAACAAGTCTTCCAGCCACGAGAAGGGTGGTGACTCCACCATGGGCAAGCTGATGGAGAAGGCTGGTTCCATGATGAAGAACCCAAAGATGGAGCAGAAGGGTATGGAGAAGCGTGAGCAGGCTGGCTTCGACGACGACAACACCGGTTCTTACGGTGGAAACAACAACAACTACTAAGGTAGTTTTGCTGTCGTTGGAAAAGATGAAGACCGAGGATAATGATACCTGCGATGGATGAACGACCCAAGGGGTCTTGAGATAGTTATGATACCACAATCTGACCATGGGCAATGCCGAATGCAACCCTTTACCATATTTCCACAGTCCCAACCTTGATTTTTCGTGAATGGCAGTCCGTCATTATCACCGGGACACAAGCTGAGGAAGGATTGCTTGCCCTCCTCATCTTATCGCCTGTTCTCTGTCCCTGGTAGCACGTGAAGACAAGAGCGAGACTGGAATCAATGGTTGCGTTTGATCCAGCATGAGTCGTTTCTGCATACCTGCTCTCCCAGTCCAACCTTTGTACGCTTATCGCACATATTTACTCATAAATCTCCGATGGAAGTCACTCCTCAACAAATCGTTGACAAACTCCTTGCCCTTGCCCTTTTCTCTGTCGCCCGTCCCTCGTGCCTGATTGCGGAACACAACATCATCGTCCCACCGCCTCTTGACACCGTAATCCGCCGGGTTCAGCAACGGATTGCCCCTCGCGATGTTGAATTCCCGCTCCTCTTCTTCCTTTGCTGCGGCCGCTGCCGCTTCTTTCGCTGCTGCCTCGGCGCGCTCGGCTTTGATCTTCGCCAGCTCGCGCATCAGCTCTGCTGTTCCGTCGTCGCTTTCGTCGGAGCTGGAGTCGGAGTCGGAGTCGTTGTCCTCGGAGCCCGAGCTCTCTGCGTCGATTGCTCTGGTCTCTTCTAGGACTCGTCGGCGTTTCGTTTCGTAGTCTTCTTCGTCTGCGTCCTCGTCTGCAGGTGTATCCTGCGCGGAAGAAAGTGTCCGCTTCACACCGCGTGAGCTGGCGTCTGTGCTCTCTTCTGCTTCCGATGCTGGTCCTTCGATCGCGGCGCGTGCGCGAGTCTCAGAGGTTTCTGCTTCGTCGTCTGAGGGTGTGAGTTCGCGGCCTTCCTTCTTCGCAAAGTGTCGTCGCTCGGCCCGTAGGAGTTCCGCACGCAGGTCGCGTTGTGAGTGTTCGCTTGTTGTGCCTTGAGTCGCTTGTCGAAATTTCAATGTCTTGTGAGCGGGCAGTAATCGCTGATGGTAGGCTGGGCCGCGCTGAGCATCTTTGCCGCGAGCTGGATCGAAGGTGGGACGATGGGCGGTGGTCATCTTGACGTTTGTGTTTGCGGTATGCGATTGACCTTCAGATGATCAGAAGAGTGGGTTAGTCTCGAGGCGGAGCGTGTGTAACTCGGAAAGACATCTTCATCCTCAGTGTCGCTTCACCTTCGGATCGACAAGCCGGACAAACTGCGGCGAAACTTTTCCTGAGCAGACGTCACTCTGGAGATGTCTTGAAGTCGCGGACGCGATGAATTGCTGAACAATTGAGAAGAGATGCCCAGAGAAGTAGAGCCGTCGTTGAATGAGCGCGATTTCATCAAGCAGGCGCTCAAAGAAAATGTGCGCCTGGATGGGCGCCCTTTCGATGCCTACCGCAACCTGGATCTCACATTCGGAGAAGAATACGGAGTAGCAGATGTACGGTTAGGGAAGACGAGGTAGGAGTAGACCACTTTGTTTTCAGTACCAAATCTAACGAAGTATCAGAGTCGTAGCAAGAATATCTGCAGAAGTCACTACACCATTTCCAGATCGCAAGTTCGATGGCATCTTTCAGATCTCCACTGAACTCTCACCCATGGCCTCTCCTGCCTTTGAAGTTGGCCGGTATGTCTATTTCCACACTTATGTCCGAAACAGCTCCTGACCTAGACCGTCAGACCAACCGAAGCCGAAACCTTGCTATCCAGGATCCTCGAAAAGACAATACGAAGATCAGGCGCATTGGACACGGAATCACTCTGCATCATCGCCGGACAGAAATGCTTTGCGCTCAGAGCAGACCTCCACGTGCTGGACCACGATGGTGGACTCATTGATGCTTGCTGTATAGCGCTGGTCGCTGCGCTTCTTCACTTCAGACGACCGGATGTTCAGGTGCAAGGAGAGGAGGTCACCGTTTTCTCGGTCCGCGAAAGAGAGCCTGTCAAACTCAGCATGCAACATCAGCCCTTTTGCGTCACTTTCTCACTCTACGAAAGTGGAGAAATCGTTCTCATCGATGCGACAATGGCAGAAGAGCATGTGAGAGAAGGAGAAGTCATTGTTAGCATGAACAGATTTGGAGAGGTTTGCCAGATTGCAAAATATGGAGGTGTGACCATGGAGCCCTTGGCGATGCTGAATTGTACGACTGTTGCGCTGGAAAAAGTCAAGGGATTGCACAAATTCGTCATGGACAAGATTGCGGCAGACGAGAAGAGAAGGGATGCCGGTGGTTTGATGGCTGAGTTGCGCGCAGACAACGACAGATGAAGACCCACGATGATGGTTGAAACCTGAGGTCGAGCGAGTATGATCAAACATGCACCGCAAGCCATGCGACGATGTGTCAGACGACAACATGCCAGCAGCGTATTGCCAATCGCGGGCACGCCCAGCACATGCACAGTGATTTCCGCTGATGTGCCTTGGTATCAAGAAGAACCCAAGAACTACCGGAAAACCATGTTGCTGAGACGCTATGGGAGAAGGTCGCAGATACCGAGATTCTGGAAACCGAACGACGAGACATACCCAAGCCAGACTAAGACGAATATCAGAATCACACATACTGCCGTATTCTTTGTACTTTTTTGTCGACACGTGCCTGGCCACTCGACCTTGATTTGTATGGTAAGTTTGGTTCGGTACCTATGCGCTGTGTTTGTTTCCATGTTGTCACGGTGCCGTCTAGTCGCGTCCAGAGACATGACCTTCATTGTTCACGCTGCGAGGTGCTTCTTCTGCTTGCTGAGGTGCCCTTCACGGTGACGAAAGATGGACAGATACTTATACCCTGCTCTTCGAGCACAAGAGATCTGCCCATCGAAAGCACACATCTTCAATCCAGCGGGACCGAACATGATTTGGCATGTTCTCTTGCACGCCATCGGTGTTTCCTTCATCATCACCTTCACCTTTGTGAACATCACCGCAGTGGTCCTCGATATCGGTCTTACGTTCTTCAATGCTATTGCCACTGTCCTTGTTCGAGCCGTCTTCGCTCTTCTCAGTGCCATTGCAGACGGCTTCAACGGTGTGGTTGATGCACCACATCAAGTGTAAGTCTCCCCATTTACACATAGGCTTCGGTCAGTCCACAGAACTCCACCAAGATTAACAACATTACAGGAGATCTATACGGGACAACTCACGCCAGCTATCACCCGGAGGTATTGCTTTCCTATTGCACAACGACAATTACAACAATGACTCTAGTGAGGAACATGAGGACAGCGACGACGAAAGCGACTACAACCCTCCGCCCGCAGTAGGTCGTGCACCAGCTCCTGATGTTGGCCGCCGCCCCGACACCGAGCAGCAGCGCAGGATATCTCCGCGTACGTTGGGTCCAGATGGGCGTGTGCAAGGTGAAGCGGCTCCTCCTCCTATCGATCCTGGCCCTCTCTTCCCTACCCGACGCAGAACCATGAATGACGGCCAACGAAGACGTAGAGGAGCAGTCGATCATGGACGTCCAGACCATATCGAGACCACAACCGCAAATGTCAATCGTGGACCCGCCCAGCCGATGGATATACCTGGTACAGAGCGCGGACGCCGCCACACAATTCCGGGCATTTCACCGCCGGATGACGACGAAGATATTTTACTTGTCGGACGTCCACCCAGGCCTCCGGGCCCGCTCGAGCTCAGGAGCAGTCCAGAAACAGCAAGGATCAGTCGTGCTTACCGAGAAGGTCAGCCTCTGCCTGTCTTTGAGCAGAGGTACCGCAATGAGCAATCACCCTTGGCCACGTACGTCAGGCTCAGGACGGTCAATACTGCTACTGGTCAGGCCCATGAAGCCCCTCGACACGTGAGCGATCACGCCATAATCGAGCAAGGCGACGCTGTATCTGATACCGGAACAGCGGAAGGCAGTGCTGACGGTGGCCGGTCTCGGTCACACGAAGCTCATCAGACAGCGGGTGCTGAAGCAGACGAGAGTGATACCGGTCGATCCCAAGAGACCTCTCAAGAACAAACCGACACTGCCACGGATCTGCGTCGTCTGGCTGCAGTGCTCAACAGTCGTGCGCCGCGACAACAGGATCCGGAAGTGCGAATGGTGATTCATGTACCAGAGCCACAAGAGATCGTTCCAGAAAAAGCGCACGAAACTTTAGAAGCTCAGGCAGCCCAAGCGATTACAACATCAGAAGCCAACCAGGCAACAGAACCAGTCTCCGAATCTTCAACTCCAACCGCCGCCCCAGACAGCAGCGGCCAACCTCAAACACCTCAGAACACACGAGACCGGCGTCACATGCGTGCGACAATCACGCAGGCCACCAATCGGAGACTGCGCGCCTCTACTGAATCTCAAGGAAGCCCTCCCTCGACGAGACTGCCTTCGTCAGGTAGCACGATCAGCGATCGTCCATTCGTTCGTTCTAACAGTCCTTCACCACCTTCACCACCTACGCCGACCCCCCGGCCACGCAGAAGGAGCTGGCCACAACGTCAGGCTGGAGTGAAGAACAATGCAGGAAACGGTGAAGGAATCAATGAAGAAGAAGGTGGTCGAGCGGAGGATACGTACGATACACCGACGTCTCGGACAGCGTCTGTGTCTGGTGCTGGTCCGGACGATGATGAAGCGGTCGAATAATTTCCTGAGCTTGCAGAATGGATGGGAAGAAGGCGGGGAGTGGTTGAAAAGAAACGAGAGCATGGCTACAGCATTACAAGGGTATCGAAAATCCGCTGCACAAGGATATTTTGGGGTTCGGCGTTCCCATACAGATTGATTTCTGGTTTCAGATACAAACAAACTTTTTGCCTTCAGACAGGTGGTATGCAGTATTTAACCATTCGATGTGATCTACCTGCACAAGTACTGTGTTGTGCAATTATTGTGTCTGACGAAGCTGCGTAGGGTTGACGGTAGCGACTATTTGCGAAGTACAGTGTGCGAAATGTAACGGACCAATAATTTATTTGTAAATTTCTCCTTGGGCCACGTGATCATCACAAGTCATTCCTTCGTGGCGGTAAGTTCATCTTGAACATCATCGACACGATCACGATTCTAATCCCTTCCCAGCAATTGGCTAGCGCGTTCGGCTGTTATTCAATATCAGCAGTTCTACCGAGAGGTTGGTGGTTCGAGCCCACCCGAAGGAGACATTTTTGCCGATACTCAACAACATCGCTTTTTGCTAACCCTCTACGGCTTGTTTTCTTTCGGCGTCACCAACCACGTCTCTCAAGTTCGCTCATGGATCACGGCCGCTGGCAGATTGTTCTTTTTGAAGGATGACGATCTCGATGACGACAAGCGAAGGCACTTCATCCACTCATCCGGTCATCGTAACTGCTTCGATTGCAATGCTATCTCAGTCCAATGCTTACTGTCCTTTCGCATCTACAAAAGACACAGTTCGAGCAGTTGTGCAGTACTAATATCAAATCCCGAGTGTGACCCCATCTCCAGATCGCTGTAAGCAAGACACCGTTTCCAACCGAAGTATCAATCCATTCCATACGCCTTATGATAACCATCTGTCAACCTCTTCCCTTTACTCAAACGGTCATGACCCTCAACTCGATCACGTCGGTCCCATTTTCAACAACAGCACCACCAGCGCTGCTGTGGCCATACCAGTTTCTGTGATGCTGCTCTAACTGGCGACTGATTTTTCTGGCTCGAAGGAAGATGTACCGGATCAGCCAGACGAGGCAAAGCCCGAGGCAAAGCCCACACGTCAGGCCGGTCCAAATGTGTAAGACGGTGACAGTGGTAGTATCACCGCGGCCAGAGGTCCTCGACACTCCTTGACCCATAGCGCAGCGCGGTCGCAGTCAAGCTCGGGCAAGACGATGTTTGTGAAGGAGATTTTCTTTTGACACAGTAAGCAAGTCTTCCGTCTAATCTGTGTGCTACTGTCTGTGGATGAGTATGTCTTACCGAAGGCGAGGCAACTGCGAATGGTAGTTTGGACACGGACTCGCAACAAGTTCGGACAATACTGACCCCAAAAACTTGAGTGCGCTGGAGTTTCTACTTTGTAAGACTGACGAAGAACGACAAGGCGAAGATATGGCAGGGGGGCGCGGGTGAATTTGAGCAGATTCGGTGTCAGGCGAATTCACCTCACGCAGACCAGCGCGGAAAATGTAAACACCGCAATTGACCTCACCGATTTACAGGAAGAAAGACTGGCCAAGCCGACTCACTCGATTCTGTATCTTTACGACCGCCGTGTGCCACGAGTCCTATCCCTTGTCCCGACTATCAAGCAAACATCATGCGCTGCAGCCCGATCACAGCGTTGCCAAACCGGCGGTTATACCAGAGTAGACTGGTCATCATCCCAAGTTTCCCTAGATTCTGTACCCCGCTGCAGGTCCACATCTTCTGTCTGGGCAGCAGCTGACTGGCCATACCAACGTCTGTCCTTCTTCTTGTCCTTGGATCTGCTGCAGCAGCAGCAGCAGCATTTGATAACACAGGAGAGCAGAAGAAAGCCTGCGATCAGGCCGAAAATGAGCACGAGGTTGACCACGAGCGAATCAGAAAAACCCTCGACAAATGAAGAGTCCACCATTCTGAAGGGTGGTAGCAATGTGAGCAGAGGAATGCGTTTCGTGCTATTGAATTTCTGCTATGCTGGCTGAGGTGCTGTGCGAGTGGAGTGGTTAGTGTGCGTGCTGATATGTGTGTAGATAGGCTTACAAGTATGTGCGTAAAGCTTTGAAGATACTGGAACAGTGTGGTGTGTGTTTAAGCAGCAATGATAAGCTAAGGGTACGATGAGATGGGGAGTGCTATGGTAGTATGATGAGATGCAAGATGAGATAGGGAGTGTTGTGGTAGTATGATGAGATGGAAGGTGAGAAGGGCGCTCCTGATTCTTTTATATTATCATCCGTTGCTGTACATCAAGGTGGTTCAGCGCGCGTTTCCAGGCACTCTCCAATAGACAAACCCTATATCCTCCAGGACACATATATCCATTGCGCGAATAATGGAGGTACCCTGATGGATTTGCGAAAGAGTAGACTGGTCTTCCCTCAGAGTTGTCTGGTCATCATCTCAACTTCCCCCCTTCCCCCACCAGACTCCAAATCCTGCAGTCCCACTTCCTCTCTTTCGGCAGTACCTGAGTGGCCAAACCATTGTCTGTCGCCGCAAGAGCGGGACTCGCGCCAGTTCTTAATCATGCCCGTGACCTTGGATCTGCACCAACAGCAGCATTTGTAAACCACAAAGCCCAAGAGCAGAAGAAGACCAAGCAGGAAAGCATATTCGATAGTGACTCCGATATAGGTTGCGATGTCAATGAAAAGTTCCTCGGCAGACACCATTCTTACGCCGTCACCGTCGTGACTGAAGGGGCTGATGCGCTTGGTAGTCGTCTCGTTTCTGTTGATGATGTGTATGAACGTGTTGAGAAGATGGTGATTCTGTGTTTTGAACAGCCCTCGATACAGTGTCCTTAACTTCGGGTGGTGATGTTCGAAACGAAGTGTAGCAATGTGAAGAGAGAAATGCGTATCGTGCAATACCTGACAGACTTATATTCAAGACAAATATTGCGCAAATACCGTAATGGACTCATGAAGTCACAACAATAACCTCATAGTCGTGTGCCACTGTAAGTGGACAGAACATGCTCAGCTGTCTCAATATCTCTTGGGCATCACCTTGGTATGGATCTGATTATCCACTAAAGATTCTCGAAGTATCGCAATAAGCTCAGTGCGGAGTAGCACGTGGACTGTAAGTGAGCAGAAAACGTGCTCAAAAGTCTCAAGAATCTCTTGGTATGCGCCTTGAGATGCCTGTTTGAATGCAATGAGTTTATTTGCGTCTGAAATATTCCGGGGTATCATAGTTTCGCTTCCCGCGCATCTGGCAGCGCACCGCTCATCATCGCAAGGTTTCGGCCTTGCTCCTCGTACATCATGGCTTCTCTTCCTCCCTGCGTAGTCCACCATGCGACACAGATCTGACTGCGCTCGGAGTCCATGCTGCCGTTCGTCATGGTATCCCAGAGGTGTCGCCGACAGTGCTCTTTGCTTGTGAGTTCCGCTCGATTGATGAGATCTGCGGTCAATGGGAGCCACTCTTCTAATAGATCCAAGGAGACCGTGGGAAGGGCGTCAATCAACGTCAGTGTCAGAACTGCTTGTTCGGACAGCTGTGGTGCCGACTCGTGACCTTGGTCGTTGGCTTCCGCCGAACCGGGTGACAAGGTTGCCGTGTTGACCGGCAGTGGAGTCGTTGGTGCGGTGGACGCCCTTCCATATACGAGCTCAAGAAGTATTGCGGAGAGTAATGGTTGTGTGATGGCTATGTGAGAAGGCGGAGAGGTGATCTTGACGAGGTTGCGGAAAGCAAGCCGGAACTGTCGGGCCGATAGATTATGTGGGAAGACTTTGAAGAGTGTGTCGACGTAGAAAGGTAGGTGACGGGCGGTGGCATCTGCCATCTGTGGTGCTGCAAAGACTGCAAGCATGACACTGTGTGCTGCTTCGAAAATAGGAAGAAGATGTGGATCAGCTCCAGTAGTCAAATATGGTCCGGCCGCTCTGATCAAGACCTGCTCGTTGAGCTCGGGCGATAGCACCAATGTGAAGTGCTCGGACACATTGAGGAAGAATAGATCAGCTGCTCGGTCCAGAGGATGAGCTGGTATACGTCCGATACTTGTCGGCGCTATCGATTTGATGTACTCGTTAGCCATCGCCGGATAAGCATTCAGTAAGTCGATGGCGGTGAGGTACGTAAACGTGTACTGCGAGAAGGCAGCCGATCCAAGACGTGAAAAGATGAAGTTCATGTCTCGTAAGATATGCAGTGTCTGTCGGGCGATCTGTGGCGCTTGTTGATTCTTTGCAAGTGTGCGGTCTGCAAGTACTCTCCCGACGGCGCTTCGCAGAATGATGACCACCGAGAACAACACTGGCCTCAGCAACTTCCACAAGACTGGTAGCGTACGAGTCCTAGCCTCTTCATCCAGAAAAGCCATTTCTTCGGCAACGTCAACCTCACTCAACTTGTTCCTCCTCCACTGCGCATGCGTCGACCTTGCAAACTCGGCCAAGTCATCGACCAAGCTGGAAACAAGCCAGCTGTCTTTGACCTGCTCCACTGTATGCGACGCAAGTCTTGACAACGGACCCAACGACGACAGAAGCGGACTTCCTGACATCTTCTGTACTTGGTAGAAGCTCGCGCTCGAAGCAGACCATCCGAACTGCTTAGACGAGACTTGTATTACGTCGTCATCTACCGCGCTCAAGAATAGCCCAGACTTCAGCCCTTCATTCGAGTGCAAAACTGCATGCATGATCATAGGGAGTAATGCATCGTGGTTGAGCATTCTTCTTTCGAATTCCGAGAGGTGCGGGAACGAGTGGTTCATAGCAAGCACGATGTTCAGATCCGCAGCTACATCGTTTCCCTGGTCCGCAAGCGCGAGATTCGCGGCCTTGACGAATGCACTCTGAATCGTTCGCCATAAGCTCGACGAAAGGACATCTGACTGCTTCGCGAAGCCGACGAGTAAGCCGCAGAGAACTAGTAGATGGCGGTGTGGTGGCGAGCGTTCGTCAAGACCGCTGATGACAGCATGTACCCATTCCGCGACAGGTATGTGAGGCTCATGCTGTGCGTGGAAGTGGTCTGCGTTGTCTGTATTATCGGCAACTTCGCGCTCGATTAGACGGACGCATGCAGTGCTAACGACGGAGATGAAGCTGAGGCTGGAGCGGAGCCCATCGGGTCTAGTCCAGAGCGCAGACGACTGTAGAAGCTGCGATGTTAATAGTGTGATGTTCAAAGGGTTTGCGAGTGTCGTGTATAGTGACACTGCAGTGCCGAGGAAGCTTGGGTTGCATTAGTATGGTTCAGATTACATGTAAGATGCTGATATACGTACCGGGGCGTCTCTTGCTGCGGCGAGTAACTTTGCAACGCACGCAGCAGAGTACCGAGCAGTCTATCTGCGGGCATGACTGATATACTCTATGCCTCACTGATGAGCTACGAAGAATCAACGACGTCCATGATGGATGCTGGCGAAGGTGTCGAGTCGAGACGCGAGGTCGCGAACAGCCAATCATCAGCCGAGCTTGTGCCTCGGCCCAATCTCCGGCGTTCTTGCCTCCAGTCGCATCACAACATCACGGAACCGTTCATCAGTGATCAATAATGCGCATCACAACGATGTACTAGACGATGTGATCAAGTCAACCAGCGCTTCCATAGCGCTGTATCACATCTTGCTACTCTTCATCATGAGGTAACGACTCCACCTCAACCTCATCTTCAACCCTTCTAATCCGCCGCAGCAACACATTTCTCCGCACGATAGTGGACACACCACCACTATCCTACGTCCCACCTCCGTTTCCTTCACTGTACTGGCCCTTCCCCGTCAGTGGAACGCAGACGTACTATCTCTACGACGCACACTCGATCTGGCGCTTCACGCTTCTCTGGACGATCATCGCTGTCGTGGGTGTGCATATCATCGCATCGGGATATGCTTGCTGCGTTCAATGGCGGAATTGGAAGGTCATTTGGGTTGCGCCTGTCCTGTTCACGGTGGTCGGTGGTATTGAGGCTGTGATCGCCGGGAATGTTGTGGGTGGACTGTGAGTACTTTTCGCTAATCTGTTTGTCCTTCTTCTTTGCGACTGCTGGACCACAGTAGTCTGTCTTTGCACTACTCTCCTTTCATTATCTGTTAATAGACAGACAAGGAGGGCTGACAGAATACAGACTAGCGGGAGTTTACGGCGCTGGCTTCTTTCGCATGTCGACGTGGATACCGTTTTCGTGGGGGTTGATCAATGCGTTGGTCCTGATCATATCTTCATTTGCTATACAAGGTGGCATGTAATACGACGATTCACGACCTACCGAGTCTTTCGCCGTGGCCTTCGTGAACCATCTCATCACTAAAGACGGTAACGTTTCCGAATCCAAGCCTACTTCTTGGCGAACCTCGCCTCAGCAGCCCTCGCCCTCCTTTCGCGCTCAAGCTTCATGCGCATCTCGGGCGTCATACCTCTCGCTTCCTCTTCTCTCTTCTCTTGTGCCGTCTTCTCCACACTAACGATACTCCTGCCCTTGCCATACTTTCTCTCCTTACTCGAATCTTCCTTCTCTTGCTCCTGAAGCCTCAGCTTCTCAAGCTCCTCTTTTCTTCTCTGCGCCTCGGCAGCCTTTTCGGTTTCAGTGTCCGTCCTTTCTCTCTCCGCGCGTTGATCTGCTTCTGCTTTTGATAGCGCAGCTGGAATACCTGCCGTATCCCAGTCGAAAGCTCCTTCGCCGAGTTCCGATCGTGCTATTCGGAAGGCATCTCGTGTCGCTCTGTCGCCAGCAATCTCGAAAGCGGACTTTCCTTCCTGACTTTTCACTGTTGGATCTGCTTTTGCTTTGAGAAGAAGTGCCGTTACGCAAGCCGCAGCGTTGGAGGAAGAAGCGAGGTGAAGCGGTGTAGGTGCGTGATGATTTTGGGGGGTGTCGGTTGGGAAGAAGGTGAAGTTTGGAGGCAGATTGTTCGATTGGATATAGGATATGAGGGCGGGCGCCTTGGACCGCCGTATCAAAGCCTGGATTTGTGTCGTGTGAAGTGTGGCCTCTTCGTCTTCTTTGCTCAATTTGGGCTTCGTCGGTTGAGGTGCCACTGACTTCACCCTTGCCTCGTCTTCTGCTCTCTGCGCTGCATCGGCTTCCTCTTGTGCCTTCTTTGCCAGCGCGACCTCGTCGATCGTCGAGACCTTGACTCTGGTCAACTCCACAAATGCTCTCATAAGTTCTGCCTGAGTGGCTCTTTTGGTCGAGAAAGGAAATCCTCGTATCCTTGCATCGTTCGCGGTAAGCACCTGCTTTTCATAAGGACCGAAGAGCGTCCTCCTAGATGTGGTTCCACTAGCACGAATGAATAACAATTCCGATGTGTCGATCCATTCTTTCCACTCAGTAAGCAGCGACCGTACCTCGCTGGTCAGTGCTGTCTCGTTGTATCGTCTCAAACTCGAACCAGCAGAATGCGCTGCGCCTTTCGCGCTGTCGTTGGCCGCCTGACTACCACCCTGCTTCCTTCTTGTCGTGTAGCGGTGAAACGTCTTATGCGCAAGTACCGTGGCTGCTCGATCTTCGACCCCTGCCTTCCTGGTCATCTTCGGTGTTAATGAGACCAGCATTCCTGCAAAGTGACCTCCTCCAATCATGCAAAGAAAGTAGTGCGGTCCGGTAGCAGAAGTGTTTGGTTGGAGCTCTCGAGGTAATGGCACACCACCCGACTCTTCTGTCACCTCCGATGTTGGCTTCGTCGGTGGTGGTTTCGGCGACAGCTGCTTGCGCTGCACTATCTGTACAAGTGTCGTAGGATCTGAAAGTTGTTCTGCAGGAGTGAAGATCGATCTGTAGAAACCAAGAGACACATTCGGAGGCAGTTTCGAAGACGAGAACCACAATAAAGGTGGGTTGTTTCCTCCTCGTTTCCTCTTCTTAGGAGCAAGTTCTCCATCCGTGTCCGCGATATTCGCCTGCTTCTTCAGTAGAGCAGTAAGCGTTGTGTCCTTTTTCTTTCCAGAGCCAAGGTCCGCGTCATCTTCTGAGGACTCTTCTGATTCCGAATCAGAACCAGAGATACTTTCGTCTAACTCCCCAACTAATGTTTCAAAGTCTTTCTCGCCGACCGGTCGCAGGCCTCGCATCTTTTGTTTCAGGTTGTATCCGTGTAGGTCTGAGCGGACATGATCTCTCTGCTCCTGTACGGTCGCGAAAGTCATGTTACAAAGGGTACATGATGTCGCGGATGCCGGTGTGCCTTCTGGCGATTCGGGTCGCTGGATGCCGCCATTTTTGGTGATCTCTGTAGGTTCTGCGCTGTGTTGGACGATGTTGAGTTCGGATTTGAGCTCGAGGGTGTTCACAATGTCGTCCGGTAGGTCAAAGGCTATCCGTGTCAGCATTTAGCCGATCGCGCGACATGGTAGCTATGCCACTTACCATACAGTGGTCGCTGCAGCAGCGGATGGTCAGGTCGTTCAGACATTGTCTATCGCCCTTTGCGAAATGTAGAGTGCTTGTGTGTGTGGGAGAGGTGATGATCATGGACAATAATGTCGCTGCTTGACGGTGGAATTTCAAAATCCCATGACGTCGACGCTCCGCGTTAGATGACCGAAAACATGTGAAAGTGACTCAGTGCGCTGGACCCTCCCAGGATCCATGCGTCTCTATATCCCGATTCCTGTCACGTTGAACGCACGTTCATCGAGTCAAAAAGAGCGAAAAGCTACAAACCCTCGTCAAAAGAGACGACTAGCGCCGGTCGGAACAGTAGAAGATGTCTCGCTGGGCGGTATGGGTAATCCATCAGGCTACCTACTCGCATTAATTACCGGAGCCTGTAGTACTGACAGCTTTGTAACCAGTAGACAGTAATCATTATTCATAGGGCTTTCCATGATCAGGGCTATAATCAAAACTTCCGTCCAACTATGCATCCAAGGTCCCGAAACTCAGCTATCATCCCTGATTATCATGATCTGACCTCAAGCGGTCAATGCAGAGCTGATACCAAGGATACCCATACCGACAAATGCAAAGACCATGCAGAGATTACGATTGTGAGTGAGATCCAAACTCTCACTGAAGAGCTGCAAAGCCACACTAGCCATGATACCGCTGGTGATGGCGAACATACAGCCATAGACACCCTCGCTTGGCGCGTAGTCGCCTTGACCAGCGACCTTGAACCAAAGAGCTGCCACACCGGCACCTAACGGCTGGCTGAAACCACCGAGGAGAGACGACCAGAACATGGCCTTCCATCTGCTGTTGATCGCGAGGTATAGAGGCAGAGCCATAGCAAAGCCTTCGGTGATGTTGTGAATGAAGAGGGCCAGGAAGACGGAGAAGCCGAGCTTCGGGTTCGCATGGTTGGTGGCGTATGTGATGAAGCCTTCCGGGAGTTTGTGCAGAGCAATGGCGATGGATGTTTGGAGTCCGATAGATAGAAACGCGTTCGTAGGTACGTGGTGATGATGCTGTGCGCCATGCTCATCTTCGGAGTGTTTATGGCTCGCGGTTGATGTTGTCTTTTGAAGATCTGGTGATGCACTGTCGTTGCCTGTTGGCGGGGAGACTTCGTCGTCATCTTCTGAATCTATCGCACCCTCCAAGGCTTCAGCATCCGGATCAAACCTTCGTTTCGAGCGCTTGGACTCGGCATTCCGTGCGCTCTCTTCGTCGATGCCTCCTAAGTCTCCCAACAAAGGCGTCGACTCTGTGGGTTGACGGGTATGAGGCATACTCTGAGTACGACCACCTAAAGGCTTTCTGGGTTGCCGGAATGATTTGTTCCTGGGATTGCTTCGAGCCTGTACTATCTTGAAACATTCCTGCCCACAGGGCTCAGAGAAACCGTAGCATGGCCCGTCGCCATCGCAAGCATCCTTTGGGGCTGCAGTCATCTTATGGATCGTCGAAGAGAGTCGAGATTGTAGTGTAGGTTTCCTTGACAATGCCGTCTGGAACGTTTCGGACTCTGTCAATTCTTGTGAGGGGTCTTGATGGTCATATATGTGGTCAAATTGATCAGGATGATCAGTCGCACGATGGGTCGGGCGTGGTCTTTGTTCATGTGGCGCCTGCTTCGGATGATCATGACCATGGTCGCAATGATGCTTCGATAAATCTTCCTTGGCCGGAGATGAGCTCGCCTGGTTCTCCTCGTCGTGCGAGTGCTCACATTCCACGACGTGAGAAGGTATAAAGTGGTGAAGCAATCTCGAGATAATTTGGATGCCGATCACGCCTCCTAGAAAACATGCTATGAGAGTCCAGGCGGCGGCCTTTGGTGAGAAGCCTCCATCTTGCAACGACTTCTTCGCAGATGGAAGCATGGTATAAAGGGCCGAGAAGAGCTAGTGGCGGTCAGTCGCAGCACGCAAATAGCCAAGCAGACATACCATGACACCGAAGCTCAGACTCAGCGAGGACGAAAGAAAGACATCGCTGTCTTGAATCCGGAAGTCTTTCATGCCAGGGAAGTGTCGGACTATGATATCTGCACATATGATGGAAGCTCCGAGGACGCATGCTGAGAGGCGTTAGTATACATAGATGGCGACCATATGGCTCATCAGATCATACCAATCCCACTAATGCATGTCATGATCCATCCTCGAGTATCATTGCCGAGCGCCATGTTTGCAATAGTTCAATTGTATGTCGTCTCTCGTCTCGACTTTTGGCTCGATATCAAGACACCTTAAAATAGCGCCGTCTGAATCTTCTCAACGATGGCCTCGCGATTATGCACCGCTCTCGTGAATTGAAAATATGTTATTGCTCGTCCAGAGTCATAGGAGGTTAGTAGTGAAGTCCCAGAAAGAATACTGATGAGTTTAAAGTCGTGGTATGATGCAAAGAAAGGGCGTTGAACGATCGCTGGATCCATAAAACACCTTGATGGATGAGGTGCCAAGCTCTCGCCAACGACGCTTTGAGTGGTCAGAATTCATGCAGCCACCCGCGTATTGACATTGTATATAAATGAAGTGTCGAACAATGGTATTATCATAGTATAGCTAATGTTTCGGTTGCTGACAGACTATTCGGCAGGTTCGCGAACTACACAACAAGGATGGTAAGTTCAGTGGTTCTTGGGCCTTTTGCGCTGCTTACAGCTAGGATCCAACAATGCTCCCGTCATTGACCATGACCATTCCATCTTTCATAACCCACTTCACTCTCCTCAATGCACCTAGATCTTCAGTCGGATCACCATCGAGCGCAACAAGATCTGCTGCCCACCCCTCTTCAACAGCCCCGAATCTCCTCCCGCAAAGATCACCACCGCAAGCCTCCCATCCCCCGAGTGTGCACATACTCAAGACCTCCTCAACCGGAATGCCTGCCTTGACGAACATCTCCAGCTCCCTCACGTTATCTCCGTGATCGAATGCCCCGGTGTCTCCACCACAAGCCAGCTTGAGACCCATCTTATAAGCATTCTCCACGTTCTCGAGTAACAAGTCCATCTGGCCATCCTCAAGCTCGTCTTGGTAGACATCAATGACAGCGAGAGTAGGCACAAAAATCGTGCTCATTTCCTTCATCAGCCTGAGGTATTTCTCACCGACCACAAGTCCATGCTCAATACTGGTGACTCCTGCCTTGGCCGCCATGACCAACCCCTCAGGACTACAAGCGTGCGCTGCAACTGGAATCCTGTTCCGCTTCGCCTCAGCGACGATCTCATCCATCTCCTCTTGGCAGAACATTGGCAAATTCGAGCTCCTATCTCCGGTGAACAGATTTCCGGACGGCGGGTACAGTATCTCTTCAGAACCCTTCCACGCCGGCGTTGGAAAACGTAGCGCTCGCTTGCGGTAGTCAGCATAGAACTTGATGACGTCCGCACCGGCGCCGACACGCCTTCTCACACCAGCGCGAACGCCCTCGACACCGTCACAGACGTCACTAAGCTGTGGTACCACCGCGCCATTTAGACGGCTCTCGTGGCGGATCTCGTAGCCGCCGGAAGAGGCCAATGGCAAGGTAGCGACGAAGAGCCGAGGCCCTGGTATGATCCCGCGATTGATGCTATCACGGACGCCGATGTCAGCGTCGAAAGCACCTTCGGTCCCTAAGTCGCGGTAGGTGGTGTAGCCTGCTTTGAGGGCCGTACGGCAGTGGTTCGTGGCGCGGATGATGCGTGACACAAGCGACTCATCGCGTTCCTGATTGATTGAAGGGGTTGTGCGGTAGTCGTGGAGAAAGATGTGGGTATGGGCGTCTACAAACCCAGGGAGCACTGTTAGATGGCGGAGGTCGATTTCATTGGTAGAGAGTGTGGCCGGGTCGGGATTGTCGTGGGTCACGGTCTTCTTGACCAGCCCGCTCTTCTTGTCTACGACGATAGTAGTGTTTTGAAGGAAAGTCTTGGATCGTGGATCGAAGAGCTTCGACGTCAGAATGCGAGTCTCCGTGGTTTCAGTCATGTCCACGCCTGTGCTGTTGCCGGTGCTCTGCTGGTTAACTCTTCGGGTCATCTGAATGGACACGGACTTTTTAGTAGTGAAAGATAAAGTGTCCAGTGCGCATACAAAGGAGGGATCATTAATAAGGAAAGATCATATGTTACCTGTTACGGCCTGCCTTATCTTGCAACAACGGGGTATCGGAGTTTGGAAAGTGAGGTGGCTGCCTCACCAACATCGATGGTCCTAACCACCATTGACCTGCCCTTTCGAGACAAGACTCAGTTCAGCACTTGGAGAACGAGCGACACCGCCCATCAATACCATACACATCGCCCGAAATTATTATACTGAATTTATGGCAAGAGGACAGAATGTTGCTGAAGTTTCGACAGACACTTGCCTTGAACCTTGGCAAGGAGGACTCGACTCCGAATAGATCAAAGTAAAGAGTTACTGTATCTGAAATTGGTATCGTTGGAAATGGGATATATCTTATAAACAGAAAAACATTGATCTATGCGCCTCGTCTCGCCGTGGTACTCATAAGTGTAATCTTCTTGTTCTTCTTCTTTCCCTTGCCGCCACCTCCTGCACCGCCGACGACAGCAGAGCCAGCAGATTTGGAAGACTCGCCGACTTCGTCACTAAGAGACATGGCTTGCGCTTGCGCCAACATATCGTCCTCCCTGAGTATGTCCCTCTCCCAACCCTGGAGCCAGCCATCATCGACAGGATCTTGATTCTGCATGGCGCGCATCTCAGGGCTGGACGTTGCCACAGCACTGGTTCCCCACACTGTTCTCATCGTGTTGGGGCTTGTGCCAGGCGATGCGAGTGAAGCAAAGCCGGAGCTATGAGTACGGTGGGTGCTCCACGGAGGACTGCCGGCACTCACGGCAAGATGCGAGTCAATGCTGGCAGCAGAGTCCGCCACCTCAGTAGACGAAAGAGGCTGGAAATCGTCCTGAGTGAAGCGTTCGACGTTCATACTGGGCCTCCGTCGCCTGCTGGCGGCGTACTCTTTCTCTTCTGCCTTCTCTATCCGGATACGTTCCTTCTCCTCTCGAGCTTCCTTGTCCGAGTGACGTTTTCGTCTCCTCTCAATGTCGGCTTGGAACTTTTGTAGCACTTCAAGTGGGACCGTGTCGGTCCAGTCGCATTCGAGGAAGCCAACCTCGCATCCGAAAGGCAAGTGAGCTAAATACTTGACGCGTTTCCGCAGCTCATTGTCGACAACGTGACCAGTCGACACGTGCTCGACTCGAGGAAGGATGGAAGAGGGAAATGATTCGTATGTTCCAAACGCCTCTTTCAAGATCCTGATATCCAGAGGTGAGAGATAGTAGTGGAGCAGAGCTTGATAGAAGAGGTAGTAATCAGGCTGTGGCTCGGCAGCATTCTGACGAGCCTTGAAATCAGCAAGACTCGTAGCAAGAAGGCTCTCGTTGTCCAACCTGGCACTCTTGTGTGGAGAGGCTGATATGTGCGACTGGCTTGATTGACTCTCATCAGCAGAAGTGCTGACTTCCTGACCAGTGGACACCGATGTCGTCGAGCCTGTTGTTGATCCATTCGGAATGCTCTGACCTGAGCGTGTGGCTTGCTGCATCGTGTACATCTCCGGCACGTTGTTGTCCTCTGTCGTGAACTGAATTGCTGGCCGCGTCGGCTTGTGCTCCTCGGGCTTCTTGATCATCTGTGGCGGATTTCCCATGCCTTTGGTTTTCTCCTTGGCTTCCTGCAACATCTTCACTGCCTTCCTAGCCCATTCCGTATCGTCCCCAAACATGACTTCGTCTTCCTGCTCTTGCGCTTTGACAGCCGCAATGTCACCATTCAGTTGCTCCATCATATAGTCTTCGCTACCTTTCATGACGCGGGCATAGTCCATCACCTCGGCAGCAAAGTACCAAGGTATATCCTCGCCTTTCGCAAGCGCGTCCGGACTTTCCCGAGGCATAGCCAGTGTACTGCCAGTTCGTCTCTTTACAAGCCGTAACACGACGTCCATGCCTTCTCTTGGTGGTTCATCTTCTTGTCCAGTGTAAAAGCGAGCTGGTTTTGTTTCCGATAGATATATGGCGTCTTCGCAGATTGGACATTTCTTCCAGCGTGCGCGCTTTTCCGGTGGATTGGCACCATCCTCCGAGTGCATAAAACGAATCAAACAAGACGTGCAAAAGATGTGGCCGCATCTAGCCATACGAGGGCCCGTAGGAGAACTCAGACAGATCGGGCATGATGTCGTCTGGGATTCTGCAGACGCCAGGACTTGGAGCACGTTGTTCCAGTCAAGGTGGACGTCCGCATCAACACCCTGAGCTTTGTAGTCACCCCGCGGATCGACGATAAATCGGTAGTTTGCGTGAACGTATCTCGCCTTGTCGGCTGCATGATATCCAGATCCGACACCCCAGGTCACATTCCTCCTTGCTGGTCGTTGACTTCCGAATCTTGGTGTTTGACTTTGTGGCCTAGGTGGTAGCGAGAAGTTCATAAGGTGAGTGATGGAGGTCTGTCCCTTGCGACTGTTGGTAGATTGCATGGCGGCCTAAGACGAGGTAAGCACACGGTTAGAGCTCAGTCAATGCATTGCACTTACGGACTCGGCAAAAGCGTCATCATCCGCTACTCGGAACTTCTTTGATTGTTTGTGCTTGCTCTTTACAGTTTGTGCGTTCCGAGGTGTAGCTGTATTGGATCCGCCACTTCTACGCTGGCCGAGGTCGTTGGCGAAGAAGGCGTTGGTCTGGGAAGAATGGGCAGGAGAGACTTGATTCGAGATGTTCACAGGCTTCGAACTGCTGGATGTCTGTTTTGATAGTGCCGGCGCGTTCGAAGACATGACGCCAATGTCGGGTTGATGCAGTAGGTCGAATGGGGAGATGATGTCGTTCAGGGTCTCGGTGGTCTTGAACCGCAACTGAGCAGTACCACTTCTGCGTCACAAATTGGTATGCGGATAAATAGATGCTGAACTGGCGCGATGATATGAGGATTGCTAATGTCAGGGACCGGCCCAGATGGCCAGATGGGAGGTCTGATCAGAGGCGAGAGAAGTCGGGAGTCACCGCGAGTTGAAGCCCTGACGCGATCGACTATGATGGCGGCGGGTGGTTAGGCGGGGCAGAGCCAGGATGATGTATCCGCCTGCGCAGTACAGCCACTACGCAGATGCTGAATGACCTTGTTATTGAGGTAAATGAACGCGTCTTTGTCTCCAAACAGCGTTTCTATTGATACACGTGTGCGTGATGCTGATTACCGAGTCCTTTCAAGATGTGAAGACCCGCGAGGGCGGCACCATGCGTACGGTCACGGTACCTTACGATTGAGACGCCTAGCTGATCACTGTAGGTGTCTTTCTGTTCACACCGACTATCCCTCAATATCCCAAGGCCAAGTTTCCCGGTGTCGTAGTCTTCAGTGAGATTTACCAAGGTCAGTCCTTTCTTTGTCGAGGGCTCTTTTCTTAGTCTCTACAAAGAGCCACGTCATACGCTGCCTTCTGCACGATGCGTGCACGACGTGAGCCGCGACTGACAACAGCTCAGTCACAGGACCAGTGGCTCGTTTTGCGAGACAGATTGCTGGTAACGGTTACATCTGTGCTGCACCATCATCGTATCACGAATTCACCGGACCCGAGGCACTTGAGTACGATGGACCTGGTACAGACAAGGGCAACGAGTGGAAGGTCGCAAAGGTAAGCCAGATCTGAAGACTGAAATGTCTCTGAACTAACAGTTATCACAAAGAAACTGTCCGCCTATGATGAGGATGCAGAGTTGAGCACAAGTCTTCTCTTGTCATTGCCCAACTGCAATGGTCGTGTTGGCGCGACCGGAATGTGCCTTGGCGGTCACCTCGCCTATCGATGTGCCCTAGACAAGCGCATCAGTGCTGCTGTCTGTTTCTTCGCTACCGACGTCCACTCCCACACTCTTGGTGCCGGAAAGCAGGACGACTCGCTGACTCGCGCTGGCGACATCAAGGGCGAGCTGGTCATGATCTTTGGCAAGAAAGACAATCACGTTCCACCTGAAGGTCGCGACCTGATTCGCAAGACGTTGCATGACGCTGGGGTCAACTTCTCATTCTATGAGAATGTATACGCTCAGCATGCCTTTATCAGAGATGAGCTGTCCAAGGGTCGTTACGATCCTGCGGTCACTAGAATCTGCTTCGAGATGCTGTTGGAGACTTTCCAGAGAAACTTGAGGTCAGATTTAGGTCCTCCTGCTGGCGGCGAGATGGAAGTCGAGGACATCTGTTAGATATCATACCACAGGCCACGGTCCAGTCTACGGATGTCCATTTGACCTCTGGCATATATACAGCGTACGGCATCAAGTAGACCATACCCTGCGATGCTCCAAATCCAGTCGGAAGGCTATGTTTCCATCGCATTAAATCTGGCACAATATCAATTATGCAATTTCAAAGACATAATAATTAATGCAAACTACCATAAACTTTCGGTACCTGAACATTATTGGCCGTGGTGACGTCAGGTCACGTAAATTTATCGTTATCCCCAGATCACGACATCACGGCAATGCCGTCTTGTTCCATGGTAAAGTTATCGGTGGGCGAAATCGGCACCACAGCCATTGAGACCAGGTAGGTCGTATTGTTTAGGTATGGTTGAGTTCCTCCTCTTCTCCTCCACCCCGTCTACCGGTCATGCAGTCCTTACAACAATACCGGGCCATTGGACGCCGGGTGCAAGACGTGCATCTCAAGCATCCATCAGATTCATCTCTAGCTTCAGCGCCTGCTACCGTCGAGGAAGGAAACACCAAAGAGGGGGAAGATAACTCCACGACTGACCAACGACTCAATGGCCTGAACACACCGCCTGGTCTGGAGGAAAAGCTTCGAGCAGAACACATTATCGTTGAATGGGATGGACCCGACGACTCGCTGAATCCAAGAAATTGGTCGATGGCGCGTCGTCTTACCGCATTTGCAATAATATGGTTCAATGTCTTCGCACTGGATTGGGCTTCTTCTGCGGATTCACAGGCCAGCTCTAAGATCGCAAGGTCGTTCCACGTCAGCGAGGAGGCTGATTCACTGTCTTCTACGATGTATACGGTCGGCATCGCGGTCGGGTCGCTATTCGCGGGTCCAATCTCCGAGAGTGTCGGCAGAAACCCGATATATATCGCGTCTAGGATTCTCAACGTCGCGTTTTTGCTCGGTGTTGCGCTCGCACCGAACTTTGGCGCGTATCTTGCTTTTCGATTCCTGGCTGGCCTTGGTGGGAGCACTTTGCTGTGTATTCACGGCGCCAGCACGGCGGACCTCTTCAACCCAATCGAAAGGACATGGGCATGGCCCATCATAGCCTTGGCTTCTTTCGCAGGTACGGCGGTGCCTCCGGTTGCTGGAGGCTGGATAGCACAGTCGTCCATCAGCTGGCGGTGGACGGAATGGATTGCACTGATACTTTCTGGGACGACACTTCTTCTTACTGTTTTCTTCTTGCCAGAGACGTTTGCTCCTGTCTTGCTCAGTTGGAAAGCCAAGCACCTTCGCCAGCAGAGTGGGAATGAGAATCACGTGTCGTATCTGGATTTGCAGGACTCCATTCTCAAGCGATTCAGAACAGCACTCCTACGCGCCTGGCACATGCTGGTGAAGGAGCCGATTGTGATACTGATGGGTCTGTGGCTCATCGTTGTTTACATCGTCATCTACAGCTTTCTCCAGGGTTACAGTGACATCTTCGGCGACACTTACGGACTTCGTCATGGTCTACTAGGCACCTGCTTCTTAGCAATAATCATCGGCTGCTTATTGTTCCTCTGCTTGATACCGTTCTACTATCAGCTGTACAAGAAGAAGGTGTACGCGCTTGAAAAGGCGCATGGTGAACCGCCATTAGACTTGAAGCATTTACCAGGGCTCGACATTCCGGAACCAGAGTTCCGCTTATGGCCGTCCGTCTTGGTAGCACCAGCATTTCCGATCTGCTTGTTCTGGCTTGGCTGGACCAACAGACCCTCGATATCAATATGGTCGAGTCTTGGAGCGGTGACTTTGTTTGGTTTTTGTTGGGCGGGAATCTATGTGACAGTGTACCTGTACATTCTCGATGTTTGTAAGTCGCCCTGCTAAGACTTGATGCAATTGTGACGGAAAAACTGACCGAATACAGACGGCATCTACGCAGGCTCGGCGCTTGCTATCATCACGTTCTTCAGATATCTGTTCTCCGGCATCATTAACGTCATATCGAGGCCAATGTACGCCGGTCTGACGGTCCCGTGGACCATGACAATGCTCGGATGCATAGCAGTGATATTGGCCCCCGCGCCCTTATTCTTCTTTTGGAAGGGCCCTGAGATTAGGAGAAAGAGTCATTTTGCTGGCAAATACGCCAGAACGGTTCACGAGCGACGTCAAGCAGGCAGGGCATTGGCATGGTCGTAACCGATGCCTACAGCGCTGTTAGACGGGAGTCAGAGATTGGGCTGTGGGTCTCCGATATGCGCCCTGGGCACTGCACTTCGGACTCTTGTGTAATGTCGTAGCTGTGTCCCAATAGGACGTACTCGCAGTATTAGAACATGATATAGAATATACAGATCATGATGAAACTCTTCAATTAAGGAGAGAAATCGTACTATTGTGTGCCTTCTGAAATAATACACAGTAACCAGATAGGGTGTGAGTACTCTGTGTGTTGTGATATGTCCCGAATTATCATGCACAATCCGTGTAGATAGAGTGCACTATTGGTCTCGCTCCCAAGATCGTCCCGCGGAGACGCCCCATCCAACCGCCTATACCATATGTGTCACATTGCTTCATTTTCCCGTCATTCGTGTTGGGGGACAGCCTTGTGCAGCAAAGGTACACCAAAATGCACGATCTCGATGCTGTGATGCTATAATTGCGTTATCCACCTCGGTTCGCTAATATCGAGGGTCCAGATCAGTAATCTTGCATGAATTGAACGGAACATAGGGGGTTTGCGTAATGACTAGGTCACTCACCAACAATCGACGTCGTTAGAGGTCTACAATAACTCACAGAGGCTGTAAATTGCCTGCGGGGCTCGGATTACATAGAGCCTTCCTGCAAACGCGACCATAACGTCGACTTGATGCAATACAGCGATATCCGCGGATTCTCAAGATCCGGGTACGCAAAACCAACGGAATTATTTGAGGAGATTGATTTTTTTGGCGCAAATACAGCGATGACCGCGTCCTACATGGCTAGACGTGTAAACGCGTCACTCCCCGCAGAGGGGTCGTTACCATCTGAGATCCTCCAATGCATCGACGAATCGTTGTTATCGATGGCATTGTTGACGGCATCCGGTACCATTATTATGGATAGTAACGTTGATGCCATGAAGACGCTGCCAACACCAACGTCGTCGGCGACATGTCCACGCTCCGGCTCTAGACCCCAGACGGGGGACCGCCCTTTGCCTCCGTCGAATCGAATTGGCCAACGGGTTAGGTAAGGATGATGGCTGTCTCCCTCATAGGATATATACCGTAATCGCATCCTCGGAAGCTGTCCTCGTCTATACAAGTACATCGCTCACTGCTGAATTGACTCTCCCGTTAGAAAATGGCACAATCCTCATCATTCAATGGCGATATTCGCACGCAGGCATCTCTGGATGCTATCCGTAAATCAACAAATGGCTTGAAACGAACCCTGGATCTTGGCATCAAAGCAGGCACCCTCACGGTAGCAGAGCAGCAATTGATGGCTGCGAGCATTGCTTCGACTTTGAAAGCTGTCGAGGTCGGTCAAGCTATTCTCGACGACGATCTCGACGACGAAGACGAAGACCGGGACGACCTCATCGAGTGGATGGACAAGGACGAGGCCGAGGCGACTGTGACATTGACATGAACTAATCCCGCCGTCACAAACATTCCACTATCTCGATGCAGGGTCCATTGCGGATGATCTAGCCGAATCGGGAAAGACCTGCCGGCCGTGGTAGAAGTTTTGTCTGAACCTCTTTTACTTTGATCAATTCTTCGAAATGGCTGCACATCATTCAAAGGTATGTCGAGGCACTCATTCGGATCTTCAGAGTAGGCACTAATTCTTGTTGCAGAAACGGAAGAGAGATTCTCTAAAATCCGAAGATGTCGTCGACACTTCGAAACCAACAGCCGTCTTCAAGCCGACCACGGGCAGAACGCATACCCTGAGTATTGCTCTGCCCGGCAGTATAATTGCAAACTGCCAGACACATGATCAAAAGACATCGTTAGCCGCACAAGTCGCTCGAGCTGCTGCAGTCTTCTGCGTTGACGAAATTATCATATTCAACGATGGCCAATCCCACAGCGTCCAAAGGCGACCAACTCCCGGAGGACGTGACTTTCAAGCAGAGGACGAACGCTCTGGGTATACTGGCTTCAATAACCCCGACGACTTTTTGTATCACGTACTGAGCTACCTCGAGACGCCACCTCACCTTCGAAAGCTGCTGTTTCCAATGCATCCAAACCTCAGAACCGCTGGTGCGATGCCGAGTCTGGATATGCCTCACCACATGAAAGCGAACGAATGGTGCATGTACCGCGAAGGCGTCACAGTCGCCGGCTCAGGCAGCAACCAGAGATTCTCGACGAAGCCCTCCTCAGACCAAGGCACCCTCGTAGAATGCGGTCTGCCTGCCTACGCTCGCATCTCAGCTCCCATCGATCCCAACACAAGAGTCACCGTCAAGTTTGCCTCGCCAGAAGAACCATTCATGGACGAACAGACTACGCTCGAAGCGGAGGCCGTGGCGCCAGATCTACCGCGAGAGGAAGCCGGCTACTACTGGGGCTACTCGTGCAGAATGGCCTCGTCGTTGTCTGCAGTCTTCACCGAGTCGCCGTACGATGGCGGCTACGACCTCAGTCTCGGCACTTCGGAACGGGGCATCTCGGTCTCGGCGCTCACGAACGCGGGTAGAGCTGCGGAGGAAACGAAAGTCAGCCCGGTGCCGAACGATTGGCGTCATATGGTGCTCGTCTTTGGCGGTGTGGCTGGTCTAGAAGTGGCGTTCAAGGCCGATCAGGAGTTGTTGTCGACGGGAGTGACAGATGTCAAGGACGTTTTTGATTATTGGGTGAACTTGGTACCGGACCAGGGAAGCAGGACTATTAGGACTGAAGAGGCAGTGTGGTTGGGTCTGATGGCGACGAGGCCAATAGTCACTGATAGAAGTAGTTGATATGCAATTACACTTCTTTCCATATCATTTAACGTCTGTTCCACGTAACGCAGCACGACCCAAACATGGTCAGTACGAGGAACACTCACTTCCCTAATCATCCTGTATGAACGACTTTGGAGGTCTCGGTATATACAATCATAAGGTATTTAAGTATCAAAGACGCTGCCCAGCTGCGCCACAATCGCCCTCTCTCACAACTCGACGAAAGCTTGCGTGCCCTTAGGCACTTCCGGCATCCCCTTGACCACTCTTGGCCCCTGCGTCCGATCGTCTAGCGCCTCAAACTCATTCAATAAGTGCTTGCCTAGATACATGACGGCCTCGAGCATCTCGCGGCCAGAGGGCACAATGTGTTCTCTCGGCAGCAAGAAGCCGTAGGTGCCTCTGTCCCGCAGCTTGATCTGATACGCGAACTTGATCTTCAGCTCGTGGTAGAACCAGTCGAGCGCACTGCCACCTCCCGTCTCGAAGAATGCGACGTTACCCTCGCAAGCCTGACGGGTCTGGAAGACGTGGCCGCTGTTCACGCGAATGGCTTTGCTCAAGCCGGCAGCCAGCTCCTCCAGGTTCTCGAGCGAAGGCGGCGTGGCGTCGCATGAAAAGGCGTATGGGTACAGGATCTGCTGGGAGTACGAGTGCAAGTCCAACAGGCCGATGAACTCGACGTTGTTATTCTCGGTCTCGTTGCGCGCCCAGTCTGCGAAGGAGCGTGCCTCGGTGGCTTCGAATGCTGACTGGCCGCCGTAGGACTCGGAGCAAGGGTTTTCGGGCCGTTTGTCACCGTCCCATTCGTAGCCAAAATTGCGGTCGAGGTCCAGACCGTGACAGTAGCGGAGAGGCGTGCTTTGGCGGTTCTTGCGCCACAAGCGATCGGTCTCCCAGGTGTAGACGTAGCCATCTGGGTTGATGGTGGGGACGAAGACAAAGTCAAACGCCTCGAGCATGCGAGTCACTTCGGCCGATTTGCCATAGCTGCTGATCAGGCTGTAAGCGATGTAGTTGATTGTGCTGGTAGAAATCCATTCGCGCGCGTGTAAGCCGGCGGTGATGAGGATCGTCTTGCGGGGCTGCGATGGTTCGTTGTCGTTGGTCGGGTGGACACCCACACGCAGAGCGGGTATGTCGCGACCTTCGAAAGTGGTTCCGACAGAGATCAGACGGACATGCGAGGTGAATAGAGAGGAGAGGAGGCGCATCCAAGGCCTGATGACAGAGAACGGCTGGTAGTCTTGGAAAAAGACATTGTTCTCCAATCCAGCCGAGGCTGGGCTACTGAGTTTTGGTGTAAACTTGTTTCGCTGACTGTGCTGCTCGGGCATCGGAGGGTTGGCCTTTCTGGGTGTGGGATATGTGTCGTAGATAGCCTGTGCCAACTCTTTCTCCAGCATCAATGGTGTGTGCGCGTCGCGCAATGACGTTGGAAGGGCCTTGAGGACATGTGGAAGTGTGTCTTTCGCCATGCGTATATCGACCCAGTCGTCTCTCGACTCCCAGACATCAAGGAACATATAGCCGGCGACTTTCGATAGTTGTGAAGCTTCGTCTGAGTTGCTGATGTTGAACCTGAGCACGATATCTTCTCCTTGCGTTGATCGCGTATGCCTCGGAGGTTCCTGCCATTGTGATAGTCGCCGTGTGAAGTCCTCGCTCTTTTCTGGCTCAATGCTCCAGACCTTTTCTATAACCTTGTCCATCCATGAGCGCCATAACGGACGTGTGTCTGTGTTAGAGGAGAGACCAGACTGATCTCTGGTGGGAGCTGAGGGCGAGGGTACTGCGTACGTGTGCTGAAACAGTAGGCTGTTTGCAGTAACGAGATGGAAGAGTGCAGAGCGCATGGTCTTGATTACAGTGACTGTGGTCGTTCTTATCAGATTGTCTGCTTAGGCGGCAATCGGAAAACCTCCCAGAAGGTCAGGATGTGGTTGGACAGCGCACCTTCGTGGTGAAAAAACCCGGTTCAATGGTCGTTGTCGGTCTAAGAGTGCTGTGAGCACACTTCGAAGCAGGTCGATAAAAAACAATCACTGAAGAGGCAGAATGGAGTGGTCGCGTGCCCCAAAGATGAGAGCAGAATAGTGACGGATTGCCGTGCAAAGCGTCTCCCCGTCGGGGAGCATCCCGATACGGTTAGCGCACTTGCCAAAAGCCTGCAAATGCAATGCAGAACTTGAACTTCGTCCCGAACCAACCGAACCGGTCAGACCGAACCAGCAAACCATCCCAGTAATAATCCACCAACAAGCCGGGAAGACAAGAACGACTCGAGCGACTTGTAGCTCTTCCCCACCAAGCGACGCGTGTATAATTCCAAGTTTTTACGTACTGCCTTTGGCGGTGCTGCGTCTATCTTGACCAAGTTGTATTATTCGCTCCTGAAGTGTACAACTTTAGCACGAGCACAGCACTTGTACCTGTCTGTCTTGGTCAAAGCACTGTCAATCTTCTCGTGGACCTGCGTGACGTTGTTTGATCCGCTTCATTTTACCCTGACGAGCAATTCTCTCGGTGTCGCTTTCCCATCCTCTTTCATATTCGCAAACCTCGTCACTCGCTCAAACAATCTTCTGGCAATTCATCATCCTGGAAACTCGTCCTTTACGACAGACTCGAGCCTCGCCAAGCGTGATTCAAACGGCAGACGCTTCACTCGGTAACGTCGCGGAACGCTGGCTGGCTGACTGGCTGGCTGCCCTGGCTGTGGAGGACTACGGCGTGTTCTGTACTACTGAGCCAGATCGTTTTCGGTCGTAGAATCGACTCTGCTGCGTTCACACGACTTTGCACCAATGTCATATTAACGCGCGCTCGCATCAATATCAATCTATGATCTCCTGGACCTGGTTCGCCGGCAATGCCCCTATTGCCGCGTCGCCGCAGTACTCTGGATCTCCTGACATCTGAGCTTAGGACACGAGAGGCAGAACGCGATTCCGAGAACCCCAAAGAACAGGTACCGGAGATCAAGCATCATCAAGATGCTGAAGCCACCGGGCTCGACCGTCAAGCTTCCATCAATGAAAGCGTGCCAGAAACCAGAGACGATTCGCATCTGCACCCTTCCGTCTCTCCTCCGATACAACCTTCGAACCCCGCTACCAAACGCTTCAGCCTTCTAAAGTTCCGACACTTTTCAGACAGTCAACTGGCAACAAGAGCAAGGTTACACGCTGAGCAGGCAGAGAAGCCCCCACTACCGAGACTACCTACGACTCATGCAGAAGGCCAAGTTCCAGCACCGGTTCCAGCCTCGGTCCCAACCCCTGCGATTGTCACAACGGCACCCACGATCGAGTTTCACGATGAAAAGCCCGTCAAGAAGAGTCGCCTTGGTCCTTTCAAGAGACACCATTCGAAGGAGCACACCGCAACCTTGACCGCGTCAAAGAAAGAATCGCCGCAACCCGAGCGTAGCATCTTGCCATGGCGAAAATCTCAGGATACAAGGCGCGACCCAGCGAAACGTCTCTCGGTTGCTTCTGCACGTACTGCGCCCATGTTGTCGCCGCAGACAAGTCCTACATTGGAGCCTCCTCGCAATCGGTCTGATTCCGATCGGAGCTCCGGGTATCGAAGTTCTGGTAGTGCCCAAGGCAGCTCGCAGAGACCAGGACTATTCAGATTGCGTGGTCGTAGCAAGCCCAAGTCGCTCTTCCCTCTTCCGGTCAAGATTCAACCACCTCCACAATACCCGGATACTGCCCCAGCAACACCACGTGCTTCAACCAGCGCTGTTTCCACCAGATCGTTCAATGTTTCTCCTTACCGGCCACGCCTGAGCTCCTCTTTAGCAAGAAGTCAAACCGAAGTGCCGATCACCCACGATGATGATACCTTTGATACCCCGCGCTACAGTTCCTTTTCGAGGACGAGCGTCCCTTTTGCTCCGCGGGCCTACCCCCTCTTGAGGAATGACTCGAGCCAATCCGCACCTTCACCGAATTCATCACCCATCGGCATCCCACGTCGTCTCGGAGCTCGAGATAGAGCCTCGACAATGAGCACCTCTGGTCGAGGTTCTGATGACGTAACACCACCAACACCGCCTACCCAGAGTGGCAGCGCGCGCAACTCAACGTCGACCTCGGGACGAGGTAGTCTTGGAAACTTTCTCACCCTCAGCAGATTCCGCCATGGCACAGACCTCAATGGCTTCAAGGACGGACACGGTTCCAAATCCAATTCGTTCGCTATCAGCAGGGAGTCTTTCGCCTTGCCGGATCGACAAGAGGGAGAGACAGCAGCGAAGTATCTGGAACGTCTGCAGGCTGCCATGTCGATGACAGTCATCGCCGGGACTCTGTCCAAGTCTGGTGATCCTTTCTATCAGACCGTCCTACGAAGTTATACTCGCAGATTCGCATTCTTCGGAGAACCAATTGATATGTCGCTTCGCAAGTTTCTCCTCGAAGCTGAACTACCCAAAGAGACTCAACAGGTGGACAGGGTCATCCAGGCCTTTGCTGATCGATATCACGAATGTAACCCGGGCATTTTCCTGGGCGCAGACCAGGCTTACATTGTCGCATTTTCTCTGATGATGCTGCACACGGATGCTTTCAACAAGAACAACAAACACAAGATGCAGCGCAGTGAATACATCCGTAATCTGCGCGGCCAGGATGTGTCTGAGGAAGTCCTGGGTTGCCTTTATGACAATATCTGCTACACACCTTTCATCCACTTCGATGAGGAATTCGATCTCGAGGCAGACAAGCTCTCTGCGCACAAGTCGAAGAAGGCTAAACTGAAGGGAGCGATGGGTGATACTGTCAAGAAGCCTTCTGGTCCTGTCGATCCATATTCACTCATCATTGACTCGAAGCTGGATCACCTCAGACTTTCTATCAAGGATACAATCACCGTGGAGGACCCGTACACATACAAAACAGCTGAGCTTGAATCTGCAAAGATACAACGGACATTTAAGAATACCGGAATCTTGCAAATCATCTCAGCTCGTTCGAGGCCAGCCGCTTTCGAGTCCCAAGCTACCGTGGAGAACCCAGCAGAAGCCAAACCTGGTGTGGTTGATATTCAGGTTACCAAGGTCGGTGTTCTATGGCGCAAGGGTACCAAAAAGCAAAAGGCCCGCTCACCTTGGAGAGAATGGGGTGTCATCCTTACCGGTGCCCAATTGTACTTTTTCAAAAACGTCTCGTGGGTGAAGACCCTTATGCAGCAACACAACACTCACCAGAGGCATGCTGTTCCTCCTTCTCCGGTTGTCTTCAAGCCGGCTCTCGAAGACTTTCGCCCAGATGCACTTCTCAAGATTGATGAGGCTGTGGCATTGCTAGACTCCAGCTATACAAAGCATAAGAATGCTTTTGCGCTTGTGAGGCAAGGTGGTGAAGAAGAAATATTCCTTGCCGACAACGAAGACGAGCAAAACGATTGGCTGACACTGATCAACTATGCGGCGACGTTCAGGTCTGCTGGTATACGCATTCGGGGTTTCATTGGGGTTACCGACGGCGACTTTCAGGCACCTGGTATCAAGCGCCTGGATTCTTCCGCCACAGTTCAAAGCATCAAATCATTACGTGCCAGTCAGTCGGGCTACCCTACTCGCATGAATCCTCAACTTGCACGTCAGATCATGGCTATGAGGCGGAAGCAGATGATCGAAAAGATGGCTGAGGCGGATATCAAGATGGCCGATATGAGTAAGAAGCTGGAGTCCATGTTGCGGAATGCTCGACATCTGCAGATCTTGGCCCCCATTCAACCAAGAAGTCGAGAGGTTGTCATTCACGCAACGGCTCGTATGGACGCAATGTTGAAGTGGACTCGGCGCGACATATGGAGGACTAAGTGCTACAAGGAGATCCTTACCATGGATGCATTGGAAGATACCGATGATGTTATCGCTCAAGCTGCCAAGATGAGGCCCTTGAGTATGATCGCTGATCCTTCCAACAGAGATCCAGCTGTAAGTCGTCAACTGACAGCGACAACGAGCCCGCCACGGACGCCCGACTGCCAAGAACGTACTCTGTCGCTCACGCAGACCGAGTTTATGGATGATGATGTTTTCAAGACACCACCGGAGAGTGCGACAAAGCCACAACCACCAGGTGACTGGAAATTGCCGCCGGTTGAGTTTACACCGATCCACCAGCGACAGGGCTCTGTTACAAGCACGACCGCCTCAACCACCTCAATCAATCCGGCGAGCGCCACGAACTTGTCATCGACTTCCAGCGTCCACGACCTTGGTCGTCGCCCTTCAGTCGCTACTTCGGATGCTAGACTGCGCCTGAGTCCAATGACGCCGTCCCTTTCTAGTCAAAAGGGTCGGGATGAGTCATTAACTCCAACCGTTACTGCAACCACCAGCTCGACCAGTGGTAGAAGACCCAGCGACGCAATGATAGCTGCCGCGATTACACCAGACAGCTTGACAACAAAGTCTAAATCCAACAGGCGTAGCTTACATCGCACTCTGCGCGACAGACAAGAGTCTGGCTCGATACACAGACACCGAAAAGGCAAAGAGAGTGCGAGCACCGTCAGGTCGGAAGCAGAAGAGGTGCCTGCGGACGGCACTCCGGGTCTGGAACGAGGCAAAGGCCGTTTCATCGTGCATGGCAAGCAGGCTTCCGTGGTGACTTTTGGTGCTGACTGGACTGCGAATGACAAGATCCGCCTCAAGCAGAGACCCCTTGATGGGTCAGTGGAGGCAGAGGCCGAAAACGCCGCGCCAGAGTCGCATCTCCGTGATAGCTCTATTGCCTCGTCGAATGACGACACACCTCAACCCACTCCCGCTTCAGAAGACACACCCACACAGCATGGCAAGGTAGCTCCGCTAGGCTTTGAAAGTGCAGAGACCGCTCAGTTGGACGAGACTACACCGATGGATTTTGTATCGGCTCCGACTTCCCCTACCAAATCAGATCGCAACTCGGGCATTCGACACATTGACAACCAAGAACTCCGCGACTTGAGTGTTCAAAACAGTACAAGTGTCGAATCATGAAAGAACACAGCGAGTTGTCTACACTGCTGAATCTACTGGCGTTATCAAGAATCGGGTCACGGCGTTTGGGATAGAAAAGTCAAGTTATTGATCATTGGCATGGGAAGAGTGGACCGAGATTCAAGGAATCGAAAATTATCTTGGGAGGGCCTTCTGGAGTTGTTTGAGTTTTGGGATTACCACTTCTTGCGAGCGTCGCGTTATATGTGATACCTATGTACTTTCTGATTTGCGAATATCATTCTTATCGACACAAACTCTTCGATATTTGTATTCGCGTTCGGTTTTCCCCGACCTCGTTCCAGTTGTGAAGCCGTTGCGGATGTCCTCTTCCGCCATTTCTTCCCTGCTTTACGATAGTGTCTCCGTGGCTCCGACTGGATTTGCAGCGCCGATGCCTGGGCTGCCAGTAACATCGTGGCCCAGTGTAGCTGGAGGGTGTGCGATCCCGTGCAGGTCTTCGTCCTGACAAGGACTGCCCTGCCCTACGTCCTGCAGCTCTGCAAATTGTGGCCACTTTCAATGTCAGACACTTATGTTGATGCCGGAAACGGACACACTCTGGTCTCGCGCAGCGCGCATTCCAAACTCGTCCTCCAGGCCTGCCAGGTCTTCTCAGAACCTCTTTTACAAGCGCCCTCAATGGCCCCTCCCAGCCTTCTTCTGATAAAACAAATCCGTCCTCGAACTGCCCAGATTGATAATCTTAGGACAACCGTCCCTGTCCTTTTCGAGTCGCGTGCACTCGAAGCAGTAGAAGGCGTCGCTGATGCCTTCGCCGCCGCACACGACGCATTTGTTCTGGTAGTTGCCGAAGCTGCATTCGTCGCAGATGCGCACCATGGTCGTGGGACGGACGTAGCTGTCGCATACGGGGCATTTGCCGTCGCATTTGTCGCAGAGACGGCCCAGGGCGATGCCGGGCGTCTTGCGACACATTACTAGATCGGGGTGGTGGCGCGACATGTTGTGTGGTGCAGTGGATGGCGAGAGGGTGTGGTTTGAGGTGAATGTGTGGGTGGAAAAGATCGTATGTTGATGCGGTTGTTCTATGGATTACGGCGTAGCTACGTCTGGTCAAGGAAGGCGGCAGAAAAGTGTCGATGCGTGGAGTCAGCAAGTGTGTCATGAGGGCGGTGTGACGCGAGTCAGCTCTAGTGACTGGCCGCGCCGACTTCACTTTCTCCAATACATAAAATACACCATACTCTTGCGACGATCCCACGAACAGTCTGCGCTCGTCAGAACTCCGGTCAACGATACCCCTTCCTTGATTTTATCTTATTCTTACTCACATCCGACAAAATGGTTAGTCACTCCACGCCTAAGTTACGATCGCAACTAACACCACCCAGGCGCGCAATTCAGAGAAGGCGCAATCAATGCTCTTCCGCTTCCGAGCGCAACAAGCAGCCGACCTCGGGATCCTCGACACGACACAAACGCGACGCCCACGCAACATCTCGGCGCAAGACTCGATCCCGACGTGCGAGCGCTGGCGCGGCACCGTGCTGAAAGAGATCTCGCGCAAAGTGTCCAAGATCCAAGAGCCCTCGCTCAGCGACTACCAACTGCGCGACCTGAACGACGAGCTGAACAAACTCTTCAAGGAGAAATGGCAGTGGGAGATGCGCATCCGCGAGATGGGCGGGCCGAACTACATGCGCGGGGGTGGGCGCGTGCTGGACGAGGACGGCAGGGAGATACCGGGCGGCGGCAAGGGGTATCGCTATTTTGGCCGCGCGAGGGAGTTGCCTGGTGTCAAGGAGCTGTTCGAGGCGGCGAAGAGGCCCAAGGAGGAGGAGACGGTTGCCAAGCGGGCGGATCTGAATAGGAGGGTTGACGCGGCGTATTATGGGTATGGTCTTGATGAGGAGGACGGAACGCTGGTTGAGTACGAGAGGGGGAAGGAGCATGAGGCGTTCCAGGCGTTGATGGTGGCGGACCAAGGACCTGAGGATGCGGACTGGGAGCCGTTACCGGGCGACGCTGGTGATGGCGTCGCGTGGCGGTTACCGACGGTCGAAGATGTTGAGGCTGAGTTGATGGAGAGGAGACGACGAAAGTTGCTGGACAAGCTGTGAGGTAGCTTGAGCCGGACAAGCGAACGAAAATGACCAAGTCAAGCGCATCAGGCCTGACAGCCTCAAAGTTGAGGCAGCACGCCACGTGCTAAAGTACCATGCTCGCGCACCGCAGAAACTATGACTGCATCACGCCAACAAACAAGCATGACGTTACGAAGCATCGCAGTCACCAGAAGGATGCTTGTTGCAAATAGCATTCCATCCATATCGATGCTTATAAGCTTATATAACTACATCTAATGAGACCCGTTAAGCGTACACGGACCGTAGCCCCGACATTACCATTTTTCCAACATGTCCAAATCCCCCGAGACTCATTTCAGCAATCAAGCCACGCTGCTCCCGCCAGACTTTCTCCGTCGCATCATTTCTGCCGCATTCCTCTGCATAAAAGATTCTCCCAAACTACCCTTCCTATCCATATAAGAACCCGACTGGGAAAAGGAACCATACGACTTGTTATCCTCGATTTCGGGCGTGGTCACGTCGTCTGGCTCCGCAAACAGGGATTGCGGGTCCTCTTTGACAGAAGGTCGTGAGAAGCCCGGCGATACCGGCTGTAACGATGCTGATGATGAAGTTCTGACTCGGGAAATAGACACGGAGGGAGTAGGCAGGACGGTTCTAGGTGATCCCGGAGACGCCGTCATTTCCAGCTGCACATCCTCAATCTGTTCTGCGTGGTCCTGGAAATCGGACTCCATCTCTGCTTGATCGTCAGCCACGCGCGGCATGGGCTCGATCCATGGACTTTTCTCGCGAGGCGCGGGATCGTCGTCCATTGCGAATGGCGACTCCACATCGAGATCGTCGTCTTCGTCTCCCGCCGCGGGTGTTCGAGCAAGCGATGAGGAGAGTGCGCTGATGGGCATGATAGGAAACTGAGAGGCGCTTGGTTCATGATGTTGAAACAGGCGCGACGCAGTCTCTTCGGTTTGTCCACCATTCGCGAAAGGGTTGGCCTGTAAAGACACAATGTTCGTGTTTTCGTCTGTGTAGCTGGATCGTGTTCCGGTGCGCGAACTCGTTGATAGTGTACTGCTGCTCATTTCAAGTGAACTAGTTACTCTGGGAGGTGGCTGTGATGTTGAAACGTCATCAGAGGGTATAACGATTTCATCGCCAACGACCAGTGAAACGCGCTTCTTAGGAAGCCTTGCGTGTCCGGTAGGGCCTCTCAAGACTC
>Ga0268246_10000065_pt1 | contig 115901 bp, 98 predicted proteins | sample AgamicOrSfe_FD_200242 | JGI IMG/M metagenome (GOLD analysis project Ga0268246, IMG submission 200242) | Agave microbial communities from Guanajuato, Mexico - Or.Sf.e (v2) (version 2) | ecosystem: Host-associated > Plants > Phyllosphere > Phylloplane/Leaf | place: Guanajuato, Mexico | collected... | reverse complement strand
AGTTCTGCTTTTTGCCATCGGCCAGATCTTCCAGTACGTCATCTCGCCGTATATCTGCAACGGTACCACTGGCAAGATCAATGGAGGTCTCTTCGAAGTTTTGTTCACTCTCTTATCGGTCGTCTTCATCTGGCTCTTCTGGTCGAGCATCACCGAGGATGACTGGCCTCTGCCCGTCGTGTCAGGCAACGAGATGTCAATGTCTAACTGATACCTTCTGGAGTCTCGAGTGTTTTGCACTTTTTTTGAAACAATTTCACAGCATCGTCTGCATTAGCAGATGCGCTTTCCCTGACGATTCACGGATGCATGGCCGGTTAGAGGCGATACCCTACGTCATTTGGTTTTGCTGTTTTCCTTTTCAAGAGCATTTTGATATCCCTGTCGCGAGCGTGTATCTACACGAGCGAGTCGTTCAGACATTTGGAGAAGGGGGGCTCGATAGACGAGCTATAATCGATGTAATACCAATGGTCGAATATTCTACACATCATATCGTATATCTTGTGTTTGCCGTGTAGTAGCTATAAAACTCGTGCAATACTGCGATATCGAGTGGGTCCTGTTTAGGCAGAAGCACGTGAGCGTCTCCGAAGATCGTCATTGCTCCGCAAGTGAATAATTGTCTAGAACGCTTCCAACGCGAACCATCAGATTGTCCGAACAATGCGGTGATTCACAAATATACCCAGCTCATTCAGCTGGTTTCGAAAGTTCAATACAGCCATATAATTGGATCCTCTTGACGCTGCCGACTTCACCATCACTCCGGCCCGATGGCAGATTCCGACCCCGAATACGCTGGGCGTATGTCCGATGATGAAGATGAGGATTTGAACATACCAGGATCGCGCTCCGGTGCCAACAGAGTGAATGATGTGGGAAAGAGGTCAGCTGCTGCTGGTAGAAGTAGAGGAGCGCCGCAGGCGAGGTGGGAGGCCGGCGCGCAGAAGAATTGGGATCTGCAAGAAGGAGCAGATGGCAGTATCGAGAGTGTTTTGGGAGGCATTGAAGAGGCGAACAAGAGGAAGAGACTGCTCAAGGACACAACACCGCTGCAGAGGGGTATTATCAGACATACGCTGCTCGTTCTGGACTTGTCGACGGCCATGATGGAGAAGGATTTACGGCCGACGCGGTTACTCTTGACTTTGACTTATACGATCGCTTTCATCCGCGAGTTTTTCGAACAGAATCCTATCTCTCAACTTGGTATCATGGGTATGCGAGACGGTCTCGCGATCAGAATCAGCGACATGTCTGGTAACCCCAACGACCACATTCAGGCGATCAAGAATCTGCGAGGTACAGACCCTAAAGGCAACCCAAGTCTGCAGAATGCGCTGGAAATGGCGAGGGCTGCATTGTATCACACGCCATCTCACGGTACTCGAGAAGTGGTAATCATCCTCGGAGCACTACTATCCTCCGATCCTGGCGACATTCACGAAACGATACGAGCTTGTATCAAGGATAAGATTAGAGTTAGCATCATCGGTCTTGCTGCTCGTATGCACATCTGCACAGAGATATGCGCAAAGACAAATGGCGGTGACGATAGCTCCTACAGCGTTGCTCTCGACGAAGTCAACTACCGCGAGCTGTTCATGGCCATCACTACACCCCCAGTGGTGCGAGCTACAGATACGGAGATGCAGAAGAGAAATGCGGCAGCTCTACTCATGATGGGCTTTCCGTCCCGCGTTGTGGAGGAAACACCAACGCTATGTGCATGTCACGGTAATCTCACAAGAGGTGGTTATCTCTGCAGTCGCTGCCAGGCCAAAGTATGCAGTCTGCCAGCAACGTGTCCAACCTGCGACCTCACGCTCATCCTCTCAACCCATCTCGCCCGGTCCTACCACCACCTCTTCCCGCTGAAGAACTGGATCGAAGTGAGCTGGGAGAAAGCCAGGAGGAAAGGAAGCGTGCAATGCTACGGCTGTCTGGCTCCGTTTCCCGCTGCTCCACACCAGCACGCTTCGAATGGCCAAGCGAGGAATGGCGAGAAGTCTGCACAGAGACGCGCGCAGGGTGCATCAGAGTCGAGTCGGTATGCGTGTCCGTCCTGTCACAATCACTTTTGCATCGATTGTGATGTTACGGCGCATGAGCTCATTCATAATTGCCCTGGGTGTCAGAGCACGGCGCAGTTGCCTGGGACGGATATGAGTGGAGTAGAGGAGGGAACCAATGGGACGACTTGAGCTGATGCAGTGTGTGAGCTCGCCCATGACTGTCTGGAGACCAGAGCTCTACGCGTTTGCGAGGTCCGGGGTTTGAGGAGGACGCTATTGGAGCAACATGATACGAGACAGCTGAATATACCCCTGAAAGATTGAAGAAAGAATATCAACCAGTGTCTGCTCTGAACACAACAATCCCGGCCACACCTGTGGAATATCTTTGGACATACTGCTGACTCGAGACAGAGCAGACCGTGATATTCGCAAGTACACTTGTATCTGTATGCAGCAACAATGCCGGAGACCCTGACCTCATCCGCCAAGGCGTCCGGCACGTGGGGTCCAAGCGGGGTCCCACAATTATATGTGCGGCAAAACGCTGACCACGCCGAGCTATGGTTGAACTTTGGGTCCTTTGATTTTACGCTCGATCCTCCACAGAACTTCTCGCACTACAATCCTTCAGTCTTTACTCTCGAAGTTTTCCCACTCGACGAAGACTACCAATTTTTCAGATCATATCAGATCGCTACTTTCGAACACTCAGTCTCAAGGTATGTTCTTTTGGAGGAGATTTGGCAGATTGCCGACTTCACGCTCGAGACGCAACTTTGCGCTGACACCCCACTACAGCTCAAATTATCTTCTCACACACTATCAATATGCAGTCCGGATTCGGCGGCGGTGCTCCAAGAGCGTGCTACAACTGTCAGTCTTGGTCATTCTCTCTAATCTCAATCTAAGAGGTGGAACCACAACTGTCGTTTTTCGACTCGCGCGACAAGAAGAATTTCTTTGATTTTTCTTGGGATATGGAAGCACAGAAAGCACAGCGTTCTGACACGGATATAGGCGGAGACCCTTCCCACTTGTCGGCTGCTTGCCCAACCAAGGGAAGCCCAACTTGCTACAACTGCGGACAACAAGGTAAATCAGAATGACACACTTGTCACCGGTGATATGAAGGCTAAGAATATTCATAGGCCATCTTTCTCGGGAGTGTCAAGAGGCTGCTAAGCCAAAGTCCTGCTACCAGTGTGGCGAGACTGGCCACATTTCGAGAGATTGCCCTTCTGGAGCCCAGGGTGGTGCAGGCGGATTCCAAGGCAGATCCGGCGGCCAAGAGTGCTATAAGTGCGGTCAGACTGGACAGTGAGTATTCAGATCCATCCGCGCAAGAAGTCTTCATCGCTAACAAAACCAGCATCGCCAGAAACTGCTCCCAGGGCGGCCAGGGCGGCTTCGGTGGTGGATACCAGCAGGGCGGCTTCGGTGGCCAGGGCGGCTACGGTGGCCAGCAGGGTGGCCGTGGTCAGACCACTTGGTAAGTTTTCATCTCCGATCATTGTTTAGCTTTATTCTAACTTGTCATAGCTACTCTTGCGGAGGTTTCGGCCGTAAGCATCTACATCTCTAGGACCACGGGCTTCGTGCTAACACTCGCAGATATGAGCAGGGATTGCACTCAGGGCCAGAAGTGCTACGGTTGCGGCGAGGTCGGAGTGAGTTGCCTCGTATCCCGCACAAGTCATATCGATGGCTAACCTTTTCAGCATCTCAGCAGGGACTGCCCAAGCTCGCAAGGAGGATCTGGCGACCGTGGTAAGTCCGAGTCCACCACGATATCACAAGTGCGCAGCTGATTTCCAAAAAGTCTGCTACCGCTGCAAGCAGCCAGGTCACCTCCAGGCCGACTGCCCAAACGACGCATGAGCGACGGACGATGATCAGCCAAATCAACGACACCTCACCCAGTTGAATTTTCAAATATAATCCATCACGAATCATCTACATTGAGCAATCTGGGTTTACCCTTCCAGAGCGGACGAAAAGCTGGCTGGGACCCCCTATCTAATGAAGGAACGACAAGATATCCGAGATTTACACACCGAGCGCTTCCGGACGGTAACGGGTCGGTTCAGGTGTGCAAATGTTGCCGGGAACTGGATAGAGATGGCGGAGACTGACGAGCGAGAGAGTGAAGGTCGATATGGCTGATTGCATACGACGGACAAAGCTGCTAGTATTTCTTATTTTTTTCATTGACGGTCGCTGACCTGGTTTCTCCCACCACTATGGACGCTATTCTGGCTTGCATGGCATGTTGCCTTTCGAACATGACTAGTGGTTTCTTTGGAGGGCGACCACTAGGTGCAGCGTAGTAGAGGATCCGTAGGATCTTTCTCAAAAGTCGTTTTCTTACCCATCTCCTTGCGATTGGCTACTCTATATGCACTTGTGGAAGAATGTGCATCACGCTGTCTGCTACTCCAGTCCGCAAGCACTGTCGCTGCAGATCGAGGCTGAGTGCGATGCAGATGATTCCGGAACAGATGATCTCCGTACACCACAGACACGCCTCCGCCGGCGAACGCACGTCCAACCCGACCGTTGGCTGTCCGTCTTCCATTCGACTAGTGCATGAAAGGCCAGAGCCGCCGGGCCATTCGAGATACAGCTCGAAAGCGAGCTCGGTAGACTCCATCGGTAATATGACAGTACCATCAGATCCAGCCATACTCACATCAGTATACCAATGGGGCACGAAATGGTTCCGACACTGGGTCACGCTCGCATTGGTTGCAGAAGTGTGTGGCATTGCTCATCATGTTATCATCCATCCGATACGACCTTACTGCTGGCTTTGATGACCTCCTTGGCCTTCTCAGCAGAACCACTCGAAACGATCCTTTCGGCCACTCATCCAATCTTCGCACATCTGAGGAAATTCTCCTCCCCGGTTGACTCTTATCGCTACGTACCATGCAATGTATGTCCACGCTTCAATGTGCATTTTCTTCCCGTCAGAAAAAAGCGAGCTGTGGCGCGCAATAGCTTGGAGAGCCGCGATCGCACGTCTGGCGTCCTCAGGCCACATCGATATCGAGCAGAGGAAGTCTTCGCTTGATGTGAGTTCTTCGGCAGTCCTGATAGTTTGGCTGATTGTAAACGCCAAGTCCGGATTGTAGGGTTCCTGATTGTCTCCAAAGTAGAGTTGCGGTCCATGATATCTTGGAAAGCTGGTGGTCGGTTGGTCATGCTCTGGCATGATGACACGCAGTGGGATACCAACACTTGGTAAGGGTGCATTGAATGGTCTGTTGTCTTTCATCATCACTGCCCTGTATACGTCGGCTTCGCTCCTGCCCGTACGGAGCCTAATATTCCTAAGGTACTTTGTAAGGGGACCAAAGTAATTAAGCCATTCGGTGAAGTTGCTCAATGCACGTTGACCGCATTCGAGAGTGACGACGCATCGACTAAGGTAGCGTTGAGATCCTTCGTCTCTAAGAAGCCTGGATGTTTTTAAGAGATGCGGGATTCTGTGATGGGGAAGAAGCCCCTCGTAATTGTGAAAGGAGGTGAAATGCTCGCGATAACCATCATCGCACAGGACGAGGTCGAAGATCTCGTCTTTCAACTCTTGGGGCAGGTTAGAGAGCCTATCCACACCTGGAGCCATCTATGCTAGTCAGCAAGTTGATCTGAGCAACAGAAGGGTGCGGTCGTACGATGGGTGTGATTATCTTAGATAGCAGACGGAGAAGAACTCTGCATATCGTGGATTGGTGGTAATTGAGATCGTGGTCAGTGAAGAATGTTGATTGTTGAGTGAAGGCAGAGTAAGCGGAGAAGCATTATTGAAATATACCTGTGAAGCTCTCTCTATTCACTCAGCAGGACGGATCATATTCCCACTAGCCGTATCAAGCACTCGACTCCTGAGACCAGAACAACCTCACTTTCACATGGTGTCGATGGCCTACCTAGAGGGCTGTGGTCTGCCCTGTCGACTAGTGTTCACAGCGTGGATATGATGTTGCGGTACTGTGTAATCAAGGTTGGCAGCAGTGTACAGCCTATCGAATAACGATCTTGTCCGCTCGAGACTTACCTGGAGGCTCGAATGGTCCAGTCCAAGTGACATTTATGAGGTGAAGTCTGAAAGGTCTTGGCGTTCGTCTACGACCGTGAGTACCGGCCGTCTGACAAGTCATCTCTTCTCTATTTCATTCCCACGACCACAATGGTCTCCTGCTTATCATCGGATTCATGACTTTGAGATGATGATGCTTCTGACAAGACAGCAGTGTTGCTTGCTGACCTCTGTCATGACAACGGAAGGTGTAAGCCGACGAACACAAGTCCGCATAGCGTCCAGCATGCTCGTCCAGGTAGGCAATACTTGACCACCGTAGGTAAGCAAATGGAATTGCGATCCTGCTTCGTCCTCTCTGTTTCGATCATCGAGTTATCAATGAGTATGCTAACGACTGTTCCAATGCTAGACATTGGTAATTGCCCAAAATGCTCCTAACCCTATTAACTAGTCTCAATATTCGCGCATTTACCACGTACTGGACATCGACACCCTCGCTCACGGTACCTAATGTATATGCCTACGCTGCCAACACCAGCTCCTCACCACGGATATACGTGTCCTGGAATAGCGCCACCACCGTCGCACGCTGGAGTCTCTACAGAGCTCAGACTTGGACTGACGAGCCTGTCCTGATCGGATCTACAGTCAAAGAAGGCTTCGAGACAAACTGGATCGCCCTGGTCTTTTATCCATAGTGGAAGGTCGAGCAGTCGCAGAAGACGGGACACCGCTCTAGAGGTCGCACCTCCAAGAGACACTGGTACTAAGCGAGACCTTATCGGCAAACTGCACAGACGGCGGATGTGTTACGGCGCACCTTGATACGCCCGTCGAGTTGCCGGTAGGCTACAGCGGAAGCACACATGAGCACCAAGTCCAAATACCGCCAAATCTCTACACGAAACAATCAAACTACGAGATCGTACCTATGGTCGCCAGTACTCTGCTCTCGCTATCTCAGCAACAAAGCGAGTTCATACCTGATTCTACCAGGCCGGTCGACAACTTCGGTCGTGATCTAGAACAGAAGTCGCGAAAGCAAAGGCTGGACGACTTACAGGATGTCAATCCTCTATGCTGATCGTTGGAGCTATGGCACTCGTCGGATTGTTTCGTTATGTGGTCCTGGTCATGCGGTTATTAAGACGAGGAAGACTTCGATCTAGAGAGCTCCTATGACATTGTATATGGCGGAGTTCGAGCATTTGTAGGATGGACGATCACGGCACTGTGTGAGGCTCAATGATTGTTGTTTCTCAGTTCCATTCGCCATTTTGTGAGTCTGTCTTGCTATCTGACTGGCTGTAGAAGCCTCATATCCTGTCTGTGTTCTGATCCAACTTGCGATCACGCGATCGCATCTGTACCTGACCAGCTGTAAAAGCCTCGTACCCAAATATCTCTTAATCCTCCTTTTCAATCTTTGCCTTCTTAGCGCGGTGTCTCGCCTCCTCGGACTTGTGCAATCTAACCAGATACTTGTTCTGCTCGTCCTGATAGACCTTGACTTGAGCTAAAGCCACCTTCAGAGCGTGATTGACTACTGCTCTGGCTTCATCGTCGATGTCGTCGTTCTGTCTGAAGAGGGCGTTCAGATCCTGTCGGATGTTTTCGAAGGGCTCGGCGATGATGTCGGAGATGGTGCCGTGGTGCTTGTTGAGGATCGAAACGAAGTTCCTTCTGAACGAAAGAACCAAAGAAGGGAACGGGGCTCTTGCACTGGTCTTCGTGACACCGGCCTTGAGATAAGCCCAGCGGTCTGCTGTAATGCCCTTCTGGCCCTTCTTGAACTTCCTCGGACTGATGATGTCAGTGTAGAGGACGTTCATTGCGGCGTGGAAGTCGTGCTGAGAGCCGTCGCTGTACAGCTGTTGCACGCATAGCTCGAAATCTGCGCAGATGGCTTCGAAAACCAAGTCGCAGGAGTGCTCTGCATTTCTGATGTGCTTTTCAAACTGAGACCAGAACGCATCCATCGTCTTGCCGCCGAAGTTCTCGTTTGCTTCGAGCTCCTTCCTGACACCTTCGGGGCCAGTGAAGATCTTGCGCAGCTCGTGTTTGATCTCATTCTTCATAGGTGTGAAAGCTGTCTTCATCTGGTTGACGAAGCCGTCGATGTCGGGCATGGTCGGTTCGAGAAGCAAGAAGTTCCAGTCCTTGCGTTCCTTGTTCTGAGGCTTGAAGACGCCTTCTTTCTTGCAAAAGGCGAGCATGGTCCGTGGACTCTTGTACTCCCTGGCGAACTGTTCAATGACTTGGCCAGCAGCCACAATCCAGGTCGTGTTCACTTTGGCCTCCATTGGCACCTGCACCCAAGTCTCGAAGATGGTGACGAGTGCTTTGACGTAGTCATTGACGGGTAGGGCGACTTCTGCACTCTTGTCGTCGATAATGCGAAGGAGGTCACCCTTGCGTTGCGCAACTGTGCTGTCCAGTGTAAGGATGAGTCGATTGATCGAGATTTGCATCGTCTCAGTGCAGTGTCGCTTTAGTGACTCGAGACGACCTGCTTGAGCCATCTCGCTCAGGGCTGCCCGCAGTGCTCGAAAGCCATCTTCTGTAGGTCCTAGCGCAGGTGTCTTTTCCGGTTTGTTAGACGTGAAGCCTTGGATGTACTTCAGTTGATTCAAGCTTCCGACAGGAATGCAGCGAATGCCGTGGAAGTAAGATCCGCTTTTGTTCGACTCTTTCAGCAGTTTCGCCTCGATGCCTTCGCTACGAATGAGGAGCTTCTCCCGTTTGACTTGCCTTACGGCTTCATCGTTGGTTTTGGTCGCAAGCTCACGGGCCTTGACTAGCCTGAGTTGCTCCTTCTCGCTGGCTCTGGTAGCGCCAGACGTCGCTGTGTCTTCTTCAGCTTGAGCCTTCTCCATCTCTGCATAGGCATCGCGTGCTTTCTTTTCGATTGCTGCGAGTCTTTGCTGGTTGGTTTTGTCAAGGCCCTTAAGCTCTGTTTGAAGTAGGTCCATACGGGTTGCGATAAGGATGATGTTCGAGCTCTTCTTCAATTGACGGTATTTCTGGAGGTAGTCCCGGATTGACGAATCTGTACCGACTCGTATAATGTCACCGACGACTAGGACTGCTGAGCATGTTGCCATGTAGCTTTCAGAGCACTCGCGTCTCTGCTTGTTTGTATCGGTGATACCAGGACAATCGGCGATCGTGAATCCTTGACCCAGCAGCGCAGAGTCGAAGTAAGTCCGAACGCGGGCGACGATTGGCCAAAAGGCTTCTGAGTCGTCCGACTTGCGGTCGATGAAACGATTGAGTAGCGCGTTCATCTCAGTCGGAGTGTTTGCGACGAGTTCGTAGACAGAATTCTCCTTTGTCAACTCCAACGAAGCCCAGATGCGATCCATAGCTTTATTCAAGCGTGTGAGCATGACTGTGTCGTCGCAGCTCTTGGCCTTCTCGAAAGTCGATTCGAGCGTTTCTTCGCTATCGAAGCCATCGACATTGCTGAAGACTGTGAGAAAAAATTCCTCTGCCTGTGTCGAAAGATCTCCAGAACCCTCGTAATCATAGTCATCATCTTCGTAGTTTCCTTCTTCGCCTGCTCTTCTCCGGTTGCGAAAGGTGTACCGATAATACTCGCGGAAGTGGCGCGCAATGTCTGTAGAGATAACGTCCCTTGGCTTGAATTCGATCTCTGACTTGTAATTGTGTGCCAATCCTTTTGCATCATTGAACTCTTGTACGACCTGGGTGCAGGAAAGGCCGTCGGCATCGTTCTAATTGGGTTAGCAAAACAATCACTGAATCAGCGCTGGGTTCATATATTGGACTTACTGTGGTCGTAAGACCCTCTTTGCCTAGCAAACAATTCATGGCGCTCGACTTTCCCATACCAGAGTCACCGGTCACTCCAATCCTGATCGGACGTCCATAGTTGACGGTCCTCTTCTTCTGCAGGTCTTTGACGAGATTGGCGAACTCTTCACCATGATCCTGCAAACCTTTGATGGTGTCGAGAACGCAATCGACGATCTGCTCGTTAAGTTCCTCGACCTTCTTGAAAGACGGATCGTTCGTTGGGAGATCGGGGGGCTGTTCGTGTATGTCGTATTGGTATTCGTTGCCGGACTGGTAGTCAATCAATGGTTGGCCGTAGTAGTTGTATGGCTGAGGGGGAATCGTTGATTGTGCATCGGCTTCTGCGCCTGCTTCAGCATGTTCTGAGCGTTGACGCTTCGTGCGAGACACAAAGAGCGTGTTGCTCGGGCTGACAGAACGACTGTCGCTCATGGTGACGAATGGTTGTTCAGATCGTGGAAGATCTTCATGGAAATCGGTCGCAACGCGGAGCAACGACGAGCAGCTAAGGACACGAGAAAAGAATCAAGCGTTGATAGGGGTCATCGAAGAAAGAGTAAGGGGAGGGCGAAGTTGTGGTATAGGAAGAAAAGAAGAAGAAGGGAGTAGGCGATGGAGATAGATATGCGATCGAGGAACTGATTAAGAATGAAGATGAAACACTCCCTGACGCGCGAATGAGTGTAATAATCGCAAGTGAGCCGTAAGTGAATTGCTGTATACGCTGAATTCAGCGCAAGTGAAGTGTACCCAAGGCTTGGTAGAGCTTCAATCGGTTTTCGGTGCGGAAACACAAGTGATACGAAGTGAAAGAGAAGCTGACCAACGAATCGTACCCACACATGCGAAATTAAGAAGTAGAGTGGCCCGAAGTGAGAGAATGCATAGACAACAATAAGAAGGCGAAGCAAGCAACAATACCGAGGTTGCTACCCGCGGTGTCAGTATACTGTACCAGCCTATTCATCCTCTATCCTGTACGAGGACAGCTTAGACCCACAGGTTCGCAGTCAGGTGTCAGCGCACTCCATAAACTAGAAGCAATACCATACTATGGCTGAGGAAAGAGCTGATGGCCATGCTGTGCAATGATCGCATCTGTGTAATGACTGTCGGCGACCATTGCAACTCTGCGGCGCTTCGCGAGGCTGGCAAAGGTGTTGCTATTACGGCGCTTTGTGGGTGTTTCGACAGCTTCGAACACATTCTCCTCCTACTCTGAGCTAGACCCGACAGGTGACTGATGGCTTACTAGACCGTCTTCGACGCGGATCTCGAGTTTGTGTTGGCGCTTTGCATCCTCGAACCATGAAGCTGTGTAGCTTACGTCTACTCAGCTCCTAGAGTAGTGTATCTTAGGGTTTGGATAAAAGTGTCGCAGTCATCGACAATCAGATTAAAGGCAGGGCTTCGAGTCGAACAATCCATGGTCAATTTCGGTTCATACAAGTGGCTCGTAGTTGAAAGTGTGATATTACAGATCATGAAATCATCTTTACCGTCCGACGGTGAAAGAGTTCACATTACGTAGTGTTCCCCGCAAAAGCGACTTAAATTCCAGTCGCGATCCACAAGAGTATACAGGTACTCCTGTTCCTTTCATACTCAACAATGTACTGAGCAGTCCAGATAGCTACCCAGCATGCTGTAAATGAGACATTGAGCGTCGTATCATGCACGAAATATAGACAAAACAGATCTTTGACGTATATGCATTTATTAATCAACCTAGACCTGGGCTTCGAAAGGCTCGGGAGGGAAGACCAATCCGGTCTCAACCAACCACTCAAGGAGCACGAACGGTCTTCTTGGTCTCGCCGTGCTCAGGGTCCTTGTGGTGTACCTTCTTTCCCTTCTTCGCGTCCTTTTCCTCCTGCGCCTTGACCTCGCGCTCGCGCTCCGCAATACGATCCTCCTCAGCCTTAACCATATCTGTCACACGTCAGTCAGGTACTCCGTTTGAAGCGCAGTTGCAGAACTCACCCATCCATTGGTCCTCACCGGCGTATTTCTCGTGGTGTATCTTCTTCTCAATCATGTTCTTGTGCGTAGGATCATTTGGGTCCAACACCTTGACAGTCTCCCACCGTCCGCTGCCCTTACCAGCGTCCTTGGCCTCGAGCGCCAGCGACGCAATCACGATCGCAATCGTCAATCCCTGCGCATACACACGTGCCTGCACGAGTTTCTGCTGACCGGAGAGGTACGGGTTGCGACCAACGATACCGAGAGAGGTACCCATGGCCAGCACCCAGGAGCCGAAGACGATACTGTAGCGATTGTCCGAGGCCCAGTCCTGTGCGCGCTGCAAACTGGATTTCTGCGCTTCGATCTGTTGCTGAATCGTTTGCTGCGAGTCTGTATACTCGTTCTCCGGGTGGCGGGCGCGCTCGTACGAGCGACTGTAGCTGTCGGCGGCAATGATGGCGCTGAAGGTTCCAGAGGACACGGCCAAGAAGGTGCGGAAGGGCAGTGTCAAATGGCGGAATGCTGGATAGCGAGCTGAGGCTGCGTAGACACCTAGGGCACCGAATGCGAGACCGGCGGCACCACCGCCGACACCTCCTATGAGAGTGGCACTGGATGTGTCAATCTGCTGCTTTGCGATCCATTAGAATGGCAGCTACTTCGACTACTTACTTGTAATGCTCTTGCTCTTCCTCTTTGGTCAAGATCTTCATGTTGGCGGTGCTGTGTTTACAAGGCTGACAGATGCAAGTGAGGTATCAGACGAAGGTTCTGAAGAGACCAATGACTCAGTATGATGTCGAAAAGGTAGATTAGAGACGATGCAACCAAAAGCGAGATTGAGGAATCACAGGCACGGAGTTGCGAATGCCGTGATATTATCTAGGCACACGATCCATGATAACGAACAACGTCATTCAAACTTTTGTCACGCTTGCAGGTGTTGTTCCCGAAGGTCTGTGCCCTGCTCGGAAGTGGGCCGAACGCCTGGCGAACCCCAAACTTGGAGGACTTTTTGACGAGAAATCTCCGGCGATAAATAAACTCGCATCGAACCTTTTCCGGCATTAAGAAATCGAATTCGGCCTTTCTCATAACTCAAACGTCATGGGAAAGTGGAACCAGAAAGTCAAGGCTCGCGCGCATGAGTCGGAAGATGAAGGAGATGATTTTGATGTCGACGGAGGCTCGTCGCCCTCAGTGTTGGAGACTGGCGACGTGGGAGATATCATGAGTTCAGGTGACGATGATGATGCGAGTGAGGAAGAGGACGGTGAGTCGCGAGATTATGTTGCATACCTGCGAACAGAAGCTTATACAATGCAGATGAAGAGCAAGAACCAGACGCACAAGAGCAGTTGAAGAAGATCTCATTCGGCACATTAGCCAAAGCTCAGGATTCAATGTCGAAGAAGCGCAAGAGAGGGTCCGACACCACACCACAGCAAGAGGACAAGCTGGAAGCTTTGCGAGCACGACTACGAGAGCTGAAGCAGGCCAAGGGACTGGCGACCACGAACGATGAGAAGGACAAGCCAAGCAAGGACTCGAAGCGGAGGACGAGCAAAACTGCAGAGAAAGCAACAGATTCAGAAGACGACTCGGAAGGCAGCGACTCAGACAACGAACAACCTCGCGCGAGATCGTCGAAACACGCCCCTATGTCGCAGTCGACCAAATACCAAGTCTCGCGGCGGCGGGACGTGGTCGAAGTACTAAAGCGCAAAGTCCGCGATCCACGATTCGGCGCCATGGCCGGCCTGGTCGACCCGACACGGATCGACAAGAACTACTCCTTCCTGCACGACTACGAGGCGACGGAGATGAACGAGCTGAAAGCGGCGATCAAGAAGAGCAAATCGGAAGAGGACACACAGAAGCTGAAGCGCACACTGATGGGCATGGAGAACAAGAAACGCTCACGATTGGAGAAAGAGAGGGAACAAAATGTCATCAGGGAACATCGCAAGAAGGAGAAGGAGGCTGTGGCGCAGGGCAAGAAGCCGTACTACCTCAAGGAGGCGGATATCAAGAAGCAGGCTCTGGTCAACAAGTTCGAGTCTATGAAGGGCAAGGAGAGAGAGAGAGCTATCGAAAGGCGCAGACTCAAGGAGTCGCAGAGGGAGAAAAAGGCTATGCCTCAGGCGAGGAGGACGGTTGGCTGATGAAGAAACGCTGCGTGTTCGATTGTGGTAGAATTGAAGATGTGCTATACATTACGAACTGCGCTAATGATTCAAACAACCGTGCTGCCATCAGTCTGTTGTACACTACTCCAACACCCAAATCTGACCATGCCACATGTTACTCGTCGTGGCCGTTGACGCCGTTTGGCTCCTGTTGTTCATCATCATCCTGTGGCTCCTCCTTGATGCCGTTGGTCATAGTCTCGTCCTCATCCTTTGGCTCCTCCTTTGGCTCCTCGATAGATTCTTCCATCTTGTGACCTCTCGACTGCTCCGAATCCTCGAGGATAGGAATAACACTCTCCTGCCTGACATCCGGCACCCTCTCCCTCTCGATGCCCCACTTCTGCACCGCAAGAATGATATCGACGGCCAATTGACCGTTCTTCCTGAGCGCCTTGTCCCAGTGCTGTGGAATACCCTCGCCCAGAACCAAGAATCTCGCAATAGCAGAGACCAACAGCTGGCGCATCGGGCTATCGACCTCGGTGTTTGCGTAAACGTACTGCACACGGCGCAGGCCGGGGTACGTCTCGTTCTCATGGTAGAACCTCCTCACAGTCTCCAGAACATCAATGACTAGCCCTCTGATTTCCCAGCGCTCGGCCATGAGGTAGAGATCGAACAAGGAACCGAGGTCTTTCTCCTCACGTGGGACCGGCACTGAGCTGCTGTAGAGCCATCCCACGAACAGCTTGAAGGGCTCGTCTTCGTCATCGGGCAGGCCGAAGGTTTTGGAGCGCGATTGCTCGTTGTAGAAGATGTTACGGAAGAAGCGCGAGCGGTAGCAGATCAGTTTCTCGTGCAGCACCCAGTGTGTGTTCTCCGGTCCGACATAGATGTCGACCATGTCCCGGGAGAGGAGCTCATGAAGAGGTCGGTCGCGTTGCTGCTCGCTCATGTTGGCGGTTGATCGGGTTGTGGGTATGGGTAGGGCGGGTTTCGAGCAGGGGTAGTGAATATCTTTCTTGCGCGTCGCGTGAGTCGTGTCAATCAGGCGCAAAGTGTGGCAGTGCTGGTTTCCTTAAGTGGTTCTGGGAAAAAGGGGAGGCTGGTGAGAAGAATGTCATGATATGCGCAAGGATCATGCCGATCTTGGATGGTACCCACGTCATTGCAGAAAAGTTGGAAAGCATTGGAGGATGTCTTGAATTTTGTGGGGTCTCGACCGGAGGCTTGCGGCTCTGCCTTCTCCCTGCCGCTGACGATCGTGGATATGGCATGTGCAACCGATTGACGCGAGAAACACCGGAAACACTGTGGGAGATGTGATATGGGGCAACACTACGGCATCAGAGATCGTTATACTCGTTCGAAATGTAAGAGCGAGCAGTTGCAGCCTGGTAGCATTTCCCTCAACAGCTCGACAATACATGTCATATGATTCCTCCTGTGCCCGATTTCGGACATCGTCTTGTGATTTATTTTACTCGCCTGACGACTGATTCGTTTGTGGAACAGCGATGCTAGTCATGTCGTTTGTATAGCATGTAGCGTCCCGAGTCACAGGGTTGCCTGTATGGAGTGCGTATGGAAAGCGTAGCATCCATAATGCGGGTGATACGAAGACATGAGCCGCATCGTGGATGTAGGGTACATGTAGTATTATTAGTATAAGGCTGCGTATACTTCGAAAGTCAGAATCAGGTCAGGTTCGGGTTTTGCACCGGAAATTTGTTAGGTTTGGCCAACCTGATGGAATCTCTATCAGGTGTCAGGTAGATTTCAGGTTTCCTATTGTAGTAACCTGACAATTCAAAAGCCGACCTAACAAGTTCCTAAGAAAGCGTATACTTCGTAAAATCAGGTAGAATCAGGAGCGCGATTCATGAGTAGATCATAGCCTAATCAGGTTAACTTCCGCGGTATCCTGATCCTGACCTGATCCTGACAGCGAAGTATACGCAGCCTAAGGTGCATGCGGAGGTCCAGGTGCGCGACATTCCGCTTCTCACATGCATATCGGATGTCGTTCAGCCTATACCACCTCTTCTCAACCATCTCGGTCTGAGTTGAGCTCTTCTCGTGCATCACCTTGCATTACTTCTCAACGATACAAGAGCTTTAGCCTGCAGCGAGCCGAAAGAGCCTCTACCGGCTGTCTGTATTGAACTCGCTTAATCCAAGCATACTGTATCCTGCAGCGTTGCAATGATTGCTACGTGGTGAAGCTTCCTGTGTCACTATTGGATCCGTAAGCGAGGGTGTGGTGTAAGCGGAACATGGGAAGACGATGTTTTGTGGTCGAAATAGATTGCAACCAAGATTGAACCATGATCGGGTGTTACGGTAAATCATCATCAGAAGTAATATAAGTTGGGATCACGAACTATCACATGCATATGAAAATCGATAATATGCCGCGGCTGTCGCGCTTGTCGAGGTCGAGCGAGCGCGATCCTTAGAAAACAAATATGAAATATATTGCGATTGTCGCATCGAAGATAGTGCAAGGAAATCAAGCGGAGGATCTGCAAGCGATCGGTTGACAGAGTGGTATAGCGATGGGCCGAAGAAGGAGATCTATCGTTTCATGTTAATCGTGAAAGAAGAGTAGTGAGCCCTCATTATTTGCATACCACATTCGGTGGACGAGAACGAGGCTCTTTCTCGGTCGTCTTCCTAATCATTCTCTTTTTCTTAGACATGTGAATGTATATGATGCCATACCGGAACGAGCTTATACGCATGAGACAATGCAACTGGCGGGAAGTAGGGCCGCATGAGGCGTCCGGGTTCCAACGCAGCAAACGTTACTCTATTCCCTGTTGAACCGTAGATGAGCTTGAAACACTGAGTCACAAGCAAGAGACGTGTAAGATACACATGCTTATGATGCAAAAAGATCGGTAGAGACAGACTCCAGAGCTTGGAGAACATTGGAAAACATGAAAGGTTACAAGGAGGCGCTGAACTCTGCCCTGAAATGTTTCTCCAACCTAGTTTTGACTCGAGACACCAAGGAACCGCTGTCAAGGCACGACATGCTGCATCTGTTTCCAATTTGTACCATCTGACCATCTGCGACTGATGGGCGATTGCACCATCATCTGCAGCGACGTTTGTCTCGTGATGAAGAATGGTAAAGAGGAGTCGGCGGCGGCGTCGTATACAGTGCGTGGCGAACAAACGTGGCGAGGCACCAGCGTCGTTCTGTGGACGAAACATGAAACAATAGTCGACATGTCAACATCCACCTTGCTGACTCCAACTGGACAGGGTTGTCTATCCTCCAACGCTTGTACAGCGGTGTAGAGCATCAGCAGGAATGCTTATGCTTGGTGTCGCACCAAGATGAGGCGGTTTTTGTACTTCGTAACGTCTCGCAGCTGATGTGAAGCAATGCGGACCATCGCAGCAAACGACGAACAGAAAGACGCCTGGCTGCCGAGATAATTTGCGGTATAGACATCGCAAGATGTACTCATTCGAGCGAGTGACGGCGTAGCTCCATATTGTAAGATCGTGGTTGCATGCATATTATTAATTGACGTGGAGGCGATAGTGATTCCCAAGACTGCGGAACTCGTTTACGTGATGCTGATCATCGTCGCACCATTCGTACCAGACAAAAGTAGTCAAGCTCCTGTTGCTCCACCTTCTGTTTTAGCGATTGACATGAGCCAAGTCCGAGCTCCATGTTCAGACCGACAGATGCTCTATTCGATACCTTGTGGATATGCGCAATCGTATCTCTCTCGCTCGGCGCTGCAAACAGTGGTCTAGAGCAGTGTTTGTCAACAAGAAATAGAACTTCTTGATGATTTCATGGTTCCAGACGGTGGTCCGGCGCAGTTTGGCAGAGACCAATACAGATGTAGTATTCCTGTAGCATTGGCTTGTATCAGCTTCATATCACGATCCCATCCTCCCGTCTCAAGATCGTCTGCCAGTGAAGTGTACCAGCATTTTGATCGTCAGTGATTATTGCAGCTGCTGCCTATCATCTCCCAATTCATACTCGACCGGCTAAAGCAACAACCAACGCGAAACAGCTACTGTAACGTCGGCTCACTCGCGCCTTCCCTTGTCACGGCGCACAACTTACACCGGGGCACCTCTTCTGTTGTCAACAACAATATTTCTTCCTCCTTTCTTCCCATACTTTACACGACCTCTACGTCTTTTATCAGTCAAATCATTCAACGTCGTCTGCGCGTACCATCAACATTACTGCGTTGCCTACTCCCTACGTTGAAAGGCGACCGTTGCAGTTTCAGCCCAGGCCTGAGACAACCGAGACCGAGCAATACTGGAGTACCGACGGAGAAGACCGACCGACCGACAGGCTGACGATCGTCCAACTCTGCATATTTCCAGTTTGTCCCTCCTGCACCTCTGCACTCAATAATCCGCCCGCGTGTCGGCTGCACTCCTTGCTGTCGCTTTGGCTTCTCCATCTCTCCCTGAATCGATAGCGTCGTCCGCTTGTGTCCACTTTGCGTCCAAATAGGCACACACTACGCCCATTACACGCTTCAAACACGCTTGTTCAGACAAGAACCACAGTAACATCGGGACCCTACCTGCTGCCACTGCCGCTCCCGCTGCTTTTACCTCCGATATTATTGGCCTGTGTCCCGCTTTGGTTGGCCATCCTTCCATACAAGCGACTTACCTCAACTCTACCTATCTGCTGCACGCATCATGTCAACCCTGCTCGTCGCCTCTGCAACTACTGCACCAACAACTTCCGCTGCTGTCGCCGCTGCCGCTACAACTCTTTCTCTCTTCTCTTCTGTCGACAGAAGAAGCAGTCCCTTGAGGAATGGCCATATCCCTGATACTACAACTACAATGAGCAGTGCAACTTCGACGCCGCGCCATCCGCGCTCATCCCCTCGTTCCAATGGCAATCCCTCACCAGACACCCATGGCCGATCACCGCCCTCGCGGATCGTTTCGGAGAGCAAGACTTCGCCAAATTCGTAAGCATTCGGCGAATCATATTCTACATTCAATTGCTAACACTTGCGACAGCCTACGCGCTCCTCCGATTAAGGTAAAGAAGGAGCCAAATTCCCCCAACATGTCCTCGCGACCACGACCACGAAGATTAGACCTTTCTTCGAGCGCGACAGCCTCACGAGGCCCGCAAACAGCCGGTGCTGCTCCTCTCCCTTCGAAAGACTCGGCCGGTCTTCACATCAAAGATTTAGGTGTTGCATGCCTGTCACCAGGCTTCCAGACGCACGACCCAGCGTTGCGCGAACAACTACAACGCAGCTTGAGTGTCAGGGATCAGCAAAGACAGCTTATCGAGGCTAGACAAAAGGGAAGCACCAAGCCATTGTCAACACACGAAGGCAGCGAGACCACTCCACGCATGGTAGACACGCCTGGTTTCGCTTCCGCAAAGGATGGTCCACAAACATCCAGACGAAAGGGCCCACCACCCGGTTTGTCTATTCACGCTCCGTCTGCCGCTTCGTTTGCGAACGAGCGAGTTATCCAATCCGCACCAATCCATCAGTCATTCACCGGCCTACGTCCGACACCTCCCCATCATCAATACCAACCAAGTGGACTCGGCCAGACAAGTCACATCCACCACGTGCCGGCCACTCAGACGACCAATCGTCTACCTCCAATCTCCGACGTGTTCCCAGCCAACGACCACTTCGAGGCCTCTCGCAGAGGTCTTTCTCCTCCATCATATCGTCCTAGCTATGGCCCTTCTCAGCCATCTCCGGGTCACCCACCACCCATGCAGAGCCCAGGATACCCACCACAGCATGCACAGCAACCACAGCAACCGCCTACCAGCTCGAGATCGCGCGAGTACAGGAGTGCAGAAGAGGCTGTTCAAGGATTGGCCGGCGGTCGTGAAGAACTCTTACCCAAGATCGTTCACTACGGAGGAGTGCAACCACCTACTCCACCTTCGCCGGTGATGCACCACCAACAACATCCACACCCTCCCCACTCGGCCGCCGCCGCTCACTATCCACCACCTCCACCTGGTCATTACGATGCCAGACCTGATCTGTCGCGCACTTCGAGTGTGACCGGTCGCAGGAGGAATCGAGACGAGTACGAACGTGACAATAACTCGCCGGCAGCTCACCAAGGCGAGCCAAAGCGCTACGCTCGCGAGGAACCAGACTGGAGAGCAGGCATGAGTTCAGCACAGAAGAGAGAAGAGTTCCTCCGCTTGTGCGAGCGCGCCTGGGACCTCTTCCATTCGTAGGCGCAATCTCAATCATGATCCCGACTACTTCTACAAATACATACACTAGGGTACCTATCCGGACTGACACTGGCATGACCATGACGACAACACAGTATACATTACAGACGAGTTGACTTTTCGCAACAAAGCATCTAAAGGAGTTGCCGAGTTTCGCGTCGGATCGAGGATTTTTTTTCGAAATATACCCACTTCTTCAGAGCCGGAGCTGAGAGCGAATGATACAAGCGGGGAGAGAGAGATATTGGAAAGTGGCGGTTATAGTAGATTCAAAACGACAGATGGAGACAGGCGTGTATCTTTGGATTAGATAATCTTTCTTCTAATACTAGGTTGGCCATTTCACCTTTGAAGACTGCTTCGTTTCTCGCTCCGTACATCTGTGCAGTCGCCTACTCTCTAGGACTTCGCTCTCCCTACCATTGATGCCCATCTGCTTGACCGTCTTTGACCACTGTATCGCGGCCCTAGCTGCCTTTAGCTTCTTTATCGCTTGCGTATCGCTACCATCCCTTCTTCGATTGTGTCGCTCAGGTCTTGACACGATTCCTCCACTTTACTGCTAGTCGCCGCAGCATTTGTATCTCGCTCTGTCCGGGGACGCTTCAGGTCTGGCTCGCCGCCGGTCGGAGACCCAGATCGGTCTATTACCATTCACGAGGGCGTTGTTTTCTGTGTCGTGCACAGTAGAGGTAGGTGTATGAGGAGTTGTCGCGGATCTTGTTTTTGTCAACCAGACCTTTGAAGCGGACCTCATGTCTTGTCCTTGCCGTCTCCTACGTCTCCCCCGCTCTCCTTCTTCTCAACCACCTCGCGGTCAGCAACAGACCCAGCACTGTCTTCCTTTCTCCTCTCGGCACTCTCTGCTACCTCGCCCTCATCCACCTCTTCGTCCTTTCCCTCCTCAGCCCCCTCAGCAAGCGCCCTATACTTCCTCCGCCTCTTCTTCTCACCACTCCTCTTCTTCTTATTCTCAACCGCCTCCTTGATCTTCGTCCTCGCCCCGTCACCCAATTCCGCCTCCTCGACCCGCTCCCCCAATATCCGTCGCGCGATCTTGCGGTTCTGCGACCTTGACCGTGTTTCTTGGCATTTCACCACGATGCCGCTCGGGATATGCTTCAATTGCACGGCGCTTGAGGTCTTGTTGATCTTCTGACCGCCTGGTCCGCTGCCTTTTAGGAAGCTCTCGAGGATGTCGTTGTCGGAGATCACCGGGCGCGGTGGGAGCGGTTTGGCGAGCGCAAGGGCGGTGGTGGAGAGAGGTCGAATTGGGAGACGGAGAAGAGAGAGGGTGTGTGCTACGCGCGGTAGGCGGAGCATTGGTTGTCACATTTTGAGGTGCTGTTCTGTAGGAGGAAGATGGTGATGATGATGTATATATTCGACTCGGAACGAATGGCCGTGCGCAATTGGGGAAATTATGTATAAGGACCATTACTGCCAGGAACAAAAGATTATTCTTCCACTATCATACATTACTGTGGCAATGACAATAGAAGCTATAGCTACATTCTCTAATATTTCTATATACCAAGATGTAAGAGTAGATACCGTAATCAAATGATTAGGTAAATTGTTATACACGCGACCACCCAAATTAGCGTGACTCCAATTCCCGAACAAACACCAGGCCCCCTCCGCTTCATCTCGGCCAAACCATTGCATCCCCGTAAATACCGCGCGCAACACCAATTGACAACTACTACCACCACCGCATCTTCTCCCAGCATATCACACCGAAGCATGACCTCAATCACATCTCTCATCACAGACCACACCGCACTCACGCTCCTCATAACAGCCGCCCTCCTCGCAGTCGCAATGCTAGCCCTCTACCCAAACAACCTGCTCAAGTACCTGCAGCGCAAGCGGTATCAGTACGAAGTGACGTTTAGTCTGTACATGATGACGCCGACGGAGAAATTTATCTTCAGTACGTTTGTTTCTCCTTCCCCCCCAATCCTATCATCTCAAAAAATACTGGTGCCTGGAGACTCTCTGGGGCATTGTTTGGGGAGTACGGCACTGACAGTATGCAGACTCAATACTCTTCCTTTTCCTCGCTATGGTCACGATAGCGGCGTCGCTGTATCTGCCGTCGCATATCTCGGTGATTGGCCGAAGGGCGTATTACTACGCGCTCGGTGATGCGGATGCGGCGACGACGAAGAGCGTGGTTGACGCCATACAGAGTCTGACGCAAGAGGCGGGCAAGGCAACGCAGGCTGCTACGGAGACGGCGACGAAGATTGTCGAGACGGTGGTGGGACACAGTACCGGGATAGCAGGGGAATTGTGATGGTCCTTTGGGCACGGAGTCTGGGCTTGGGAGATCTGAGAAAGGGCTGTGCATAAGAGGAGGGCACGGAGATCGTGATATACCCACGCGCAATGCGTATGTCCTGGCTATGGACACTAATCGAATAATCAAATCATCACATCTGCAACATCGACACTGCCTCTCTTTCTCCCTACTTCGTAGGCCAGCACAGTGTCGTCTTGGTACATGATCATGATCCTCCATCTCTGCTCCGAGCTCTCATGCCCCTGCACGGGTCCGACAGCGACGCCGTGAAGCGCCGCGAGTGGTCTGTACCCAGCCCTTTCCTGTCCGCTGAATGGCAGCATTGCCTCGAGCTTCATGCCATAAACCCACTTTTGCGCCTTGATGCTGCGTCTCTTGATCTTGATGTCGACACTTCGCCGACTCTTGACAAGCGACATCACAGCAACCCGACCTTTTTGGTTGCCGACTATCACCAGGTCGAGTGAGGGTATCTGGGCGTGCATGCAGCTGCGCTCGATGCGCTCGAGTTGGTAAGAGCGTTGATGTCTGATGCGCTGTTGCCAAGGGTCAGCGAGGAGCATGGCGGGAAGGTGATCGGTTGACCTGGCGGATTTGCCCGACGGTTGAAGAAGGTAGATGTTGCGGACTGAGGTGTGCATGATTGGGCATGACAGGGGACATAGGGAGGTCGGCGAACGAAAGTTAATATGCGCGTCACGAGAAGGAGCGGAGTCGTTGCCAGCGTTTGTTGCGCCTAGATAGCCGAGCTCGGTGAGGAGAGTCTGAAGGGCCTGTGGGCCCGGTAGCTGGGGGATACTCGGCGGACCGTAATCGAGAATCTCTTGAAGGGTAGCATTTGCGCGAAGCGGCTCGGGTGAGTTTGGCTCCGAGTCGGACGTCGATGGCGGGATCGTTTCGCCCAAGCACACATCCAGCTGCCGGATGGGCTGGAAGATCGCCGCATAGTCGATTTCTGTACGTATGTCTTCCTCTTCGTCCGACTCGACGTCAACCGGGGAATCGTCATCCGCGGGTATGTTAGTGGACCGAAGTGCAAAGCCTTGTGCCGGTTGCGTAACATGGTGCTCTGGTGCAAAGTTGCCGTCACACGGTGTTTGTGTCTTTCCTGGCACGTAGAGGTCGCTCTGTGCTCCAGAGACAGAAAATCTCGTGGCACTCAAGTCCCACATTGCACGCGAGAGGTCCAGCCCAGGTAGGTCGGACATGCCGAACAGATCCTCTTCCGTATCATCGACTACCTCGAAGAACGATCGAGGGTCCAGAAATGCAAGACCCCATCCAGCATTTTCATGGTCGAATCCAAATTCGACTTCGGCATCTTGACCGATTCGCAGCGCTTGGCCAGACTCCTGGCTGTGTATATCCCATGCTTGGACCAGTCCAGAGATGTCTGTAGTCAGGAGCCACCTACCGGTGGGATCGTGTCCAGTATTGCAAAATGCTATGAATGGAATATTCTGATCACCATTTGGTATCACGTAGTGCTCGTCAACCGTGCGCTTCCAGGCAAGACGTGTACTATCGTCGCCGGAAGACGTTCCTTGTGGATCGTTTGGCAATACCTCGCTAGGAATTTCGGCTCTGTCCAACAGTGCAAAAGCAAAAATGTTAAACTCGTGGTTATTGGAACTAACGGCGATTATACGAGCTTCAGTGTGGATGGCAAGCCCCCAAGCGCTGTTGCCAACATTCTGATGAAAGAAGGGTCGAATTTCAGACGCCAGAGGTGATAGAGTCACTCCTGGCAATCGCCGTCTGGCTATGGCTTCGGCCAAGTGTCGGATCAGATAGGCGTCGACATCACCGTCATCTCGTACGACAGCAATTATCTCCTCGTTCCCGAGTCTCTGTACTACCAAGTTGTTGATCGCGTGTGGTTGACGTGGATCCAGATAGCCGAGCAAGTTCGGGGCTGACGGTGCCGTTTGAACGATCAAGGCAGGATCATGGGGCAACGATTGCGTAGGAAATAGTGGCTCGAACACAAAGATGCGTTGCGTGTATGCCACAAAGTAGAGGTTGTGGTTGTGAGACAAACCGGTCAGGTTGGTCCTCCAGCCTTTCAAGGGCGGCGCCTCGCTTTCCCGAGGATATCGATCATGGCCGAGCTGAACACCAACAGCGTCGATTGACGGCGTGCAATCACCTTGCTTAAACATTGTGTAACATCTTGCACTATTGAAGTCGATTCCGTGTCAAGATGAAATGGTGCATTATCCGGTGCGAGGCTTTTTGAGTGAGCACATGGTGGATGAGGTTGATAACTCGTCAAGTGGTGTGATGGTCTTGTGCACCGGTGGTAGTTGAGGCCGGCTATTCGATTCTTGTCCCACGGATAGCCACACAATTATGTAGTGCGATACAAACAGTTGGTGTTCAGAGGTGTGCTCGGTACATGTACAGAGAAAGGTTGGAGACTGCACGACGTCAGACGGAGAACGGCAGAGGCAGCCATGAATGACCGACCCCACACCGAAAAGACACCAGGAGCTGTCAAGCACGATCCCGGTTGTACTCCCTCTATTTCCTCGACCTCATTCGTTGATACCGACCATGCAAGCACAGCTTACGGACGCATACATTTGCCAAACGCGTTCGCTATTGGTCTCGCTTGTCGTTCTGAGGTGCCCTCTATAGTCCACCAATGAGATGGCTCATCACACGTTCAATATCAGTAAGTCTTCAGGTATATCACTGTTCATGCATCCATCCGAAAAGGGCACTCTGTTGCATATACCACTAGCAGACTATGCCAATACGATGTCAAGGTCACGGTACGTGTATACTTGCAGCACTCCACCGCAGAAGTCTCGAAGAGGTGTAGATCTGCGCCATGCGGCATGCATACCTGATATCAACCAGAGATGCATACCAGACTCGGGACCTATGCAGAACTCCTCGCACGTAGCGGGCCCACCAAACGCCAGTCTCGTTGGTCTGCAGCATGATTCAGACTGCGATCTCGAAGGCCTCTCACAAACTGTTTACGGCACGACCGAGACATGAACATTGTACAACAAGCTAATGTTGACCACGGTAGGTTGTCAAGTCGGTTGGTCTACAGTCAATCGGTACTTCGTACTCAGATAAAAGCTATATCACACACGCTCACACCACGAATCGATGCGCCTCATGTTGTGCAACCACACACAAAACAACCTTGTGAGTCTAAATCTGCATAACGTCTCTCAGGTCTTCGGCTGTCTTACAACACACTGTCACTGGGGGTACGTGTACGCTTTGTAATGTCACTCAATATCTATGCTGCAAACGACGGACGTATAATAAGCATATCCACCTCGACAGTGGTTCCTGATTGACAGCAACCTCACGAACTTACTCTGAAGCCACCAACACTTCAGAGCAAAGAGCTCGAAGCCAAACCCGATCCTCTCTCAAGCCGAGCTCTCACACGTCTATCATGAGTTCCAAAACCGCAGTCCTTACCACGGACAAACTCGTGCACAAACTAATTTGGGACGAAAAAGCCCTCGAAGTCCTGCACAAACTGCCCTTCTACAAACCCATCGTACTACTCACGCCCGCCGTCTCACCCCTCGAACTTACCGAGAACTGGAAAGAGATCGACCCCTTCGAAGCCATGCGCCACACGCTCTCCTCCTACCACAACACCATGCATCGCCACTACAACCCGTCCGACGGCTTCGAGCACAAACACGGCGGGCTAGTGGCTCAAGCCGGCGCCGTCATTGTTGTCAATTGCGAGGATCCAACTATGGAGGACCAGGAGTCGGAGGAGTATCTCGACAAGCAGGAGCGGTTTGCCGATGTCGTGGTCGATGAAGCAGAGAATGCGGCTAGTAAGCGCGAAGGCAGGGTCCCGGTTGGCTTGGTCACGTGTGGCTTGAAACGTGAGTCGAGGGTCGAGAAGATTGAGGAGTTCAATTTTGCGGTCGCGTGTCCGGATTATGAGAAGAAGACTCTGGAGAGGGCTGCGGCGGCATTGATGGAGTGAATCTTGAGCTTGTTCTTGTGGAGTGGGCGTAGTCCGGCGGAAAAAGTAGGCGTTAATTGGGGGTTTGATGTCTGACTTGGAGTACTCCGAGCTGAAATATTCTTGTCTATCTCGCAATATATGCCTTTCCAAAATATTATCAAGTTAGTCCTCGACCTAGAGATACACGGGCACACTAGATGCGATCAACACTCTGAGGTGGCTAGTGCATCACACAGCCGACCAGGAATATCGTCATGGCCATTCACCACATTAAAGGTAACACGATCACGAGAACAGAACAAGACAACACAGAAGGTATGAGGTATGATGTGAAATATTGTATTGACGCTCCCTATCGGAGACGAATTATACTACCGTGGTCTAAAAAAGCTTTTCCCACCGTGTCATCATGTCATGAAACTGCAAACCACCAAACCAACGCCGGACTGATCAATGCAAGTCTGTGCTAAAGGCAAGGGAATCTCAAAGGGGGCGAGACGCTTAGTCGACCTCCTCCACAGTTGGGCCGTCGTCGCCGCCGGCACCTGGTGCGCCTTGGCCGGGCATGCCACCTGGCATTCCACCGGCGCCGCCTGGGGCACCGCCGGACTGCTGGTAGAAGGCGGTCATGATTGGGTTGGCGACGGACTCGAGGTCCTTCTGCTGTGACTCGTACTCGTCCTTGGTGGCGGTCTGGTTAGAGTCGATCCACTCGACAACCTCGTTGATCTTGGTGGTCAACTTCTCTTTGTCGTCGGCTGGGATCTTGCCCTCGACATTGGAGTCGCCGAGAGTGTTCTTGAGGGAGTAGGCGTATGACTCAAGACCGTTCTTGGCCTGGATACGGGAAGTCTCGGCCTCATCCTCAGCCTTGTACTTCTCGGCCTCGCTGAGCATGCGCTCGATCTCCTCCTTGGACAGACGGCCCTTGTCGTTGGTGATGACAATCTTGTTGGTCTTTCCGGTACCCTTCTCGAGAGCGGAGACGTTCATGATACCGTTGGCGTCAAGGTCGAAGGTAACCTCGATCTGTGGGACACCGCGAGGAGCTGGTGGGATACCAGTCAACTCGAACTTTCCGAGCAGGTTGTTGTCCTTGGTGCGAGCACGCTCACCCTCGAAGACCTGGATCAAGACACCAGGCTGGTTGTCGGAGAAGGTGGAGAAGGTCTCAGACTTCTTGGTTGGGATAGTGGTGTTGCGCTTAATGAGGGCAGTCATGACACCACCAGCAGTCTCGATACCGAGAGACAAAGGCGCGACGTCGAGAAGGAGGATCTCGCTGGTACCCTTGGAAGAAGTGTCACCAGACAGGATAGCAGCCTGAACGGCAGCACCGTAAGCAACAGCCTCATCTGGGTTGATGGACTTGTTTGGCTCTTTGCCGTTGAAGAAGTCGGAGACGAGCTTCTGGATTCTTGGGATACGGGTAGAACCACCGACGAGGACGATCTCGTGGACGGAGGACTTGTCGATCTTGGCGTCGCGGAGGACACGCTCAACTGGCTCCATGGTGCCACGGAAGAGGTCCTGGCAGAGCTCCTCGAAACGAGCACGGGTGATGGAGGTGTAAAAGTCGATACCCTCAAAGAGCGAGTCGATCTCGATCGAGGTCTGGGCGGAGGAAGAGAGAGTGCGCTTGGCACGCTCGCAAGCGGTGCGGAGACGACGGAGAGCACGAGCGTTGGCGGTCAGGTCCTGTAAGCTGTCAGTATGCTGTTCTGCGATCTCTGGGTTTGTGTTACTACTAACTTTCTTGTGCTTCCTCTTGAACTCCTGAACGAAGTGGTTGACGAGACGGTTGTCAAAGTCCTCACCACCAAGGTGAGTGTCACCAGCGGTAGACTTGACCTCGAAGATACCCTCCTCAATGGTGAGAAGAGAGACATCGAAGGTACCACCACCCAAGTCGAAAATGAGGACGTTGCGCTCACCCTCCTGCTTCTTGTCAAGACCGTAGGCGATGGCAGCAGCAGTTGGCTCGTTGATGATACGGAGGACGTTGAGACCAGCGATCAGACCAGCGTCCTTGGTAGCTTGACGCTGGGAGTCGTTGAAGTAGGCTGGAACAGTGACGACGGCGTTGTTAACGGTACCACCAAGGTAAGACTCGGCAGTCTCCCTCATCTTTGTAAGGATCATGGATGAGATCTCTTCTGGTGTGAAGTCCTTGGTCTCGCCCTTGAACTCGACCTGGACAGATGGCTTGCCGCCCTTGTCGATAACCTTGAATGGGAAGTGCTTCATGTCGGCCTGGACCTCAGCATCTTGGAACTTGCGGCCGATGAGGCGCTTGGCGTCGAAGACTGTGTTGTGTGGGTTCATGGCGACCTGGTTCTTGGCCGAGTCTCCAATGAGACGCTCGGTGTCGGTGAAGGCAACGAACGAGGGGGTGGTGCGGTTACCCTGGTCGTTGGCGATAATCTCGATGCGATCATCGCGGTAGATACCAACACAGGAGTAGGTGGTACCCAAATCAATTCCGACGGCTGGAGCCATTTTGAATGTAGTGTTGTGGTTCGTGTGAAATTTGAAGTTGATCTGAAATTTGGTAAAAAGACAAATGCGACTGGGGTATCAAAAAGATCAAAGAAACGTCGCTTTGATCGAGAGTGTGTGAATGAAGTGAGGAGAGAGCTGCTAGGTGTTGAGAAATATCTCTTATATCAGAAGTGGTTGCTGGGTGTTGCGTAGTTTTTTAGTGGGGCAACTGGAAAGCCGTAGAATTGTATAGAAGTGACCAGTCACACCGCGCCGCTTCACGAAACAGCTCGATTATGCTTGACAGCTCTAGAAGCGACTCACTGGTAATGCGAGCGACATTTCGGCGAGGTACCAAGCATTCATCTCATATCATTGCCCCGAGTAGTATCTCATTGCGGCAGTCACAATGGCAATATTGCTGCGTGCCTTCTATTTCTGTATGATTCCAGAGGTGTCGGGTCTGACGTAGCTGCCCCAGGAACAACGCCCAAGCTTCACCTCATAAAATATTGCGGGTGTTGCTGAGGCCTTATCGATAAGACCGCGGAGTCCAGCCCGTTTCGAACAATTTCTTGCGCTTACCCAATTAGGAAATATCTATACCACGCTTGAAGACCATCATTCATGGACAACAATCGTATAGATGTATACGGTTTTGTGAGATCAACCTCCAATCTCCTTCCCACGCAGTAATCGGGAAAATCAAGATCTCGGCTTGAACTTGATACAAGACGACCTCAGTCATGTCACAATCAAATGATCGAGACCACTTCTTTCAAACATCTGATTCAATTGCAACAGCACAGCGGAAATCAGCCAAGTCAAAAAACAAGAATGGAAACCCGATCGACCTCAAATCCAAGATTCTCGCTGTTCGTGCGGATCCCGACGATGCCAATGTCGTATATGTAGCAGAAGCAGGTGGACTCCTCCGCCGCGTCAATCTCGAAACCAACGATACCAAGACCATATACACCGGGGCTCAGGCACCTCTAACAAGCATCGCCTTCTCGGATGACTCGCCAGAACAACGAACAGTCTACGCCGGATGCTGGGACAAGACGATCAGGTCATGGTCGATTTCTACACGCAAACCAAATCCACCCCTGACAGGCCATCGGGACTTTGTAAAGTGCCTCCTCTGGACCCGATTAAGTGGCAGTCCAATCCTGATCTCTGGCGGCGCAGACGCCTTCATCGTCGTCCGCGATCTAGCCAGCAACAAGATACTGCACACGATCAAAGAGCACACCCGCGGCATCCTCGACCTCCAACTCGACCCCTCCTCACAATCCGTGGATGAGATTCTGCTCTTCAGCGCCGACAGCGCGCGCGAGATCCGGCGCTGGCGTATCACTACGGACAAAGTCGAAGCGATCCCGGAGACAATACTAGCGCACGAGACTTCGGTCAACAGACTCTGTTTCGAAGCCGCAGGTGTCTCTGACGATGGCGCGGTCGAGGCTGATCTCTGGACCGCGTCGTCGGATAAGACGGTACAGCATCTTGTGCGCGCGCGCGGCTGGGAGTCGGATACCACGCTCGAGCACCCCGATTATGTGCGAGACGTGGTGGTCTCGGGTGATGGGAGGTGGGTTGTTACTGCTTGTCGAGATGAGGAGGTCAGAGTCTGGGATGCTAGTAGTGGGAAGCTTGCTTGTACTTATAGTGGACACTATGAGGAGGTCACTGGGCTTGCGCTTGTGAATGGGGGACGAGCGGTTGTTAGTGTAAGTATTGATGGTACGGTCAGGAAGTGGAGTCTTGACGCTGCTGAAATCGGCAAGACGAAAGAGGAGGCAGAAAAGGCTAGCACGGGCGACGAGGTCAAGGAGGTGCCGGCCGAAGAGCCCAAAACGAGTATGCTTACGGCGGACGAAGAGGCCGAGTTGGCTGAACTCATGGACTCTGATGATGAATAGATTGTGCCGTCGTCCAACTTGATACCCACGCCATGCTATCTAGACAAAAAGCGATTACTCTACATCCTCTTCGACTAGACCTACCAACCTCCTTTCGGCGAGCGCTGTAATCTTGTCGACCAACACATCTCTACCGAATCTATTCGCAATCTTGCCTGCAGCTTCCAACATCCTACCCGTCCTATCCTTCAACAACCCTACTATCTCCAAGGCCTTCATTCCCTTCTCTTCACCCTCTCTACATTCCGCTGCCAACAGCTGCAATAACACTTTATCGACCTCGACCTCCCTCTGCACGACCTCGGTCCGTTGCGCCGATGTCGCCTTGGAATTCTCGACCAAATCACCTTGCAGATCGAGCAAGACCGAGTGTCTCACAAACTGCTCCTCGAGTTTTTGGACCTCACTCTCCTCTTCATCGTCACCCTCGTCGTTCTGCCTTGTCGACACCGGGATCCTGAATTCGAAATCTGACAACAGCGGACGTGGAAAATAAGGATACTTCTCACCACCCTTGAGAATGATGCAGTGGAATTTGTCCATCGCGACCGCAACAGGCCAATACGCTTCCTCCTTCTTACCTCCAGCTAATCGCTCGAGCTGGTTTGTGTCGAGCATTGGCACCCATTTCGCCTGTCCTGGTGTTCGCCAGTGGAGACAGACGAGGAGCACGCCGGTTGAGTCATATATGCAGGGGTCGCCGCGGTCCGACCAGAAGACTGTGCTGAGCTCGGCGGACGGAGGCATAGGTAAGACGTCTTCGGACTGGCATGTTTCGTCGCGCTTGACGTTCTCGATGCTATACAGGAGGCGCGTGGTGCCATCTGCGCCAACGGGTCCGTTACCGATGGTGAAGACGTAGTCGCGCCATGAGGCGCATGTGATGGCTGGAGTGCTCTTCTGGCGGTATATGCGGAAGGGTACACCAAAGAGGGTGTATACACGTACGTACCCTGCGCTGGTGGTGACGACGATATAGTTTGTGCTCAGACTGAGCGAGGTCACTTCCTCGCCTTTGGGTAAGGCTGTTCGCCAATCTGTTCGGCTCGTCCAGGTCTCGTGCGGTCGGTAGTAGATCATGCTTGCATGCTGATCTGACGCTGGACAGGCGAAGGCTGCACCGTGCTCGCCCAGACATGCTTTGTCGTAGAGGAAGGGGTCTGTGAAGTGGAAGTCGCGATGAGCTACTCGGTCGTAGAACTCCACTGTTATCGTATGATGGGTGTCTTGGTCCACGGTCCAGATGAACCCAGTCAAGTTCAAGCACAGATATCTGCGATTACCTCTCCAGGGCGTACTGCCTGGCTGAAACGATGGATGCGTCTGCGGTTGCCACTGACGAGACGAGCCACCGTATGAGCGTTTCGATTGAGGAGCCGCAAGATACTCTCCGGCTCTCTTGCCGTTGCCATTCACCTGCTCCGCATAGCCAGCACCATCATCATCCACAATGAAGCCATCTTCATTATCTTCGTCGATCTCGGGTCCTAGAATGTCGTCCAAGGAGTCGGGCGTTCCATCTCTCTGACGACCGTTGGGCTTGTTTCCAACGACTAGCGATCTTTGGGCATTTCCAGAAACTTCTGATAAAGGCTCCCCTCTCAGCGGTGCAGCCTGCAATGTCTTTTCGAGCAAGGAAAGCTGCTCCGCTGGCACGAAGTCTGTGTGAATGTAGAGCTCGCCGTCGTTGTTCGTGTATGAGACGAGATTGTCCGAGGGATGCCAGGTAATCGAAAGGATGGGCTCACGCACTTGGTCGTATTGCTTGATGATCCTCTGTGTCCTCGTATCCCATAGAGTCAGACTGCGGTCTTGACCAGCCGAAGCAAGCATGGCTCCGTTCGGCGACCATGCTAATGCAGTAACGTCTCCAGCGTGGCCGGACTGGAATGCCTTGTGGTTCTCCCAGTCGTTGCTCGAGACCACCTGGATGGTCCTGGTCGCCGTTGGTGCTGCGAATGCACGACCATCGGGGTGCCATATCACGTTGCTGCTTGCTTCTGCGTCAGTTTCGAGCATTTTGATAACGCCATCAACGCGTTTGACCAGCTTTGGCTCTTCGTGTGACACGGAGTATACGTAGATTAAACCATCTGCGCAAGAGACTGCAAGCCGGGATCCACTGTGATCGAAGGAGACATTTTTGACGGGTCGGCTCTGCTCACGGAGATAGAGTACTCTGGTCATATCTAGAGTATTGACCATCTTGACCGCAAGCTCACTGTTCTTGTCAGCAAAAATCGTTTCTGTGCGTTGAGGCCTCTCTTACTCGCTCGCCACAGCGACCCAAAGTCCGTCAGGCGACAAAGCTACATCTCGAATAGGTAATGTACTCCGGAGTAGGATCTCGTCGAGTGTACTGGTCGTTAATGAATACTTGGAGACGGTGCCATCTTCAGCACCAGTGACAAAGAATCGGTTCGTGGCAGCGACGGCGGTGTGAGCTTCTTGGGGTACATCAATGTTGACAGGTTCGTCATCAGATCCAGTCGTAAATACGCGAATGACATTGTTGTTACCGACAGTGATCAGAAATCGTCCGTCAGGCGTGTATGTGGTATAAGTTGGTCCAGGGGCGTCTGTACTACTTCAGCGACAAACTTCTCTTCAAACTTAGGCACACATACGAGCCGGACGAGCTCTAAGTCTTGGTCCCTGAGCCATCAGAATCTTGGATATTAGTTTGCAGATTATCGAATGTCTGCTTGGAGTTGTAGACAGTGAACAAATTCCCAAGCGCGGCAATACATGGGGAGACGCGAATTCAATTAAGCTACGCGTACTGAGCGCGTCGTTGCCGCCAAGACGCATTTGTTCCAGGGTCCAAGCCCAGGGATACAACAACGCACCGCATTGACAGCTAAACGGCGGGAAACACCTCTCTTTGCGCCCATCTTCACTTGAGCTGTCACTTTGCCAAATTTATCAGTCTCAATCTCACATCTCAGCGCATCGAAGATCTAACATCCAGTCTTCGCTTGTCTCACTCACAACACACACTAAGCTCATACATCCAAATCGCAAACAGTCGCAACAAGCTTTCGCAATGGCCGAGGAGAACAACGTCGCTGCCGCCAACGCCTCCAGCGTGGAGCAAAAGGTCGAGGATGTCAAGGGCAAGGGCAAGGCTCCTGCCGCTGAGAAGCCAGCGCCAGTAGTCGACGATGACGAGGACGACGAAGACGACGAGGAAGATGAGCATGAGGGCGCTCACGGTCAGTCAATGTTCAAAGAGCTTGGCGATCTCACAAACACTGACACAGTACACAGACGAGGAAGAAGCCGACGAAGACAACATGGAAGAGATTGAAGAGGAGAACATCATCTCTGATGGTCGCCGTACCCGCGGCAAGAACATTGACTTCGCCCAAGCTGCCAAGGATCTCGATGCTGAGGACCTCGAGGATGACGAGGAGGACGATGCCGACTTCGAGGATCCCGATGCTATGGAGGAATAGAGCGAAATCCGATTACTTTGGGACACTCTGTGGTCGTTCAATCGATGTGCTAGACAGTCTTGCTCATCACCCAAGAGTGACCACCTTGAATTGGAAGAGCTCTTGATACTGAAGGTGGATTGATTTGGATGAATGAATGACAGGACTTCACTTGCTCGCAAATGAGCTTTCAGCAGCGCATGGCCCCGGAAAAGTAATATTATACTAAGACATCTATCACCATACTAATCTATGCGTGTCTTCTCCAGTTGCGGTAGCCAAGAGCAGCTTCAGACGGAGCCCATGCCGAGACTTGATCGTTTTATTATTACGACTGGTAATGCAGACTTGTGCATAATTATGTCGTGCAGCAATATATCGGCAAAAGATGCTCGATTCAAAGCTTTAGCGAGCTGTCGGCTAAAAGGGTTGGTATGTATGATGAGTAAGCAGAACTGTAGTCTCCGCTACCGGCTCCTTCATAGTGCCAGGAAATGGCTTTCTCTGGTGCGCTCAACCATTCGGTTGCAGTCTCGACCAGACGACCCGATTCCCCGTGATACTTGATTCCGCATCCTCCCGACGAAAGAGGTGGACATCAACCAGTCTCCACCGTGTTCGAAACGAGGGAGAGGCGAGATCCGAATTGCATTTGCGGCTCTGACAGAGCGGCAAGACTTGAGACGTGGTGGATGGAAGACTTTGGCCACGCAAAACATCCAGATCAGTCTGCTGTACCGACATTCTGGATGACAAACACTCGTGACCAACTGCCATACCTCTGGAATCCCCAAAAGGAGGCTGTATTTATGCGTTGTTACATGAAAAAGGCATGGTGTACTAGCTTGACAACCACGGAGCGAATACGACGATAAAATAATTTCATGCACGGCGACGGCATGCTACCGCGGCGATAAGCACTGCACGACAGGTCTTGACATGCCAGAATTTGTCGAGGGATTGTGATCAGCGGCACTGAGGGCTTGCTTTTGGCCGCGTCGCGCACGTTTTGATGCAGCCAATTTCTACCGGGGATCTACGACAAGCTCAGATGCCAGATCTCTCCAACCAATCACGAGCTCGTTATTTAAGATCCCCACCATGTCAGTCGCGGGGAAGACCCAGGAATCATGCTCATCCTTTCTCCCCCTCGTCTGCCTAGGCGCGCCCTTCAACCAAAGACACCTCGGAGGCGGTCCCTCAAACAGGGAGCGCGGCTCATTTTTCGGCGAACCATCTGTATGCACCAATGGCCGTTGTGGATGAAGGGACAGCTTGATCACAAACGCAATGGTCATAAGGGTCGCAAAGTCTTTTCCTTTGACAGAATGCAGACATGTGTGGCGGCAAGCATGTGCTCGAGGGAACAAGCCGTCTTATGCTCCCTACACTGTGGCTCTTGACGTAGCTTCATGTGCCCAGCGGCAGCAGTGCGACCTCTTATAAGTTACGGAGAAGTCGAACTACCTTCTATGCGCTTCGAAACGTAATGTAATATCTACGGCTATTCCTAACTGTCGAAAGTATGAGTACAGCTGGCCGAGTGCAGGGTGCCATGGCAGCTACCGTAGCAGTCCAGTCTCCAGCAGTCGATAATAAATTCATTTCGCCCGCCTCTCACGCTAACGTATGCCCCACCGTGGGAAACTAGCACCAGAGTGCACGCCTAGTAGTAGCTTGGAGTGTAAGAGACGTGATGAACCCTCCCAGTCCTCTAAATCCGCGATCGGACCTCGTTGGACTTTTTTTCCCACTGTGTTCCTTCGACTCTTGTTTCACCTCCAGCAGTCCAAAGAACAACAACCACGCGATAACATTCGTCTCTACTGTGAGTATCTATCCCGCGATTGAGCATTTCCCAGCACTCCCGTACGTGCACTGCGAAGCCAGCGACTGCCAGTGACAATTGCCTGGACGTGATTGGCCGGAAAGAGCTCGATAAGGAGCTCAGGTTGCCATCCATTTCTTTTGTCGCTACACCACGAGAACTTTCCGCCCAAGCGACTTTCGATATTTCCGCCTTTCTCGCTGCCAATCCGTCATAGAAAGGGAACGACAAAACCTTTTCTCTACTGGACAAAATACAACCTCGTCGACGGCGCCCAAGCTTCTCGCCAGTACCTTGTAGCCTGTGCGCAAACTCCAGTTGCTTCTCCATCCGGCCCGTTTCTCCAGCGGCCAACAATCTTTCTACCACCACCTTTGCCGTTCGCCTCTTCACTCTCATATCAGCACTGTAACATCACTCGACAATAACTAACACATCCTGCTCCCAGGCGCACTCGTCGCACCCGCACTCCTTTGACCGCCACCTGCAACCTTCCTCCGACACTATCACACCCCACCCTTGAAATTCTCCTCGGCTGCGAGCCGGAAGAATGGGTCGAGTCTCCTTCGCAGAACAAGTCGAGCAAGTCCACATCATCGAGGATGAAGAGCCGGTGAACATTTACCCATACCAGGATGTTCCTGAGAACAAGTCCTGGGCTGGAGCCCTGCCTATGAAGCAGGGTCTCTATGACCCAGAGAACGAGAAGGATGCCTGTGGTGTCGGTTTTGCTGCGTAAGAACATCTCACTCCTGCTTCTTTGCCTCCCGCTGACCATCTCGTAGCCACATCAAGGGTAAGCCCAGCCACAAGATCGTAAGCGATGCCAAAAACCTCCTTTGCAACATGACCCACAGAGGTGCTGTTGGTTCCGATGCTAGAGACGGTGATGGCGCAGGCGTCATGACCTCCATTCCACACAAATTCTTCTTGAAGAACTTTGAGCGCGAGCAGGGCATCAAGTTGCCAAAGCTGGGACAGTACGCCGCTGGTAACGTCTTTTTCAAGCCAGACACCGAGGTCTTGAAAGAGACCATCGACACATTCACCGGCGTGGCAAACGAGCTGGATCTCCGGATACTGGGTTGGAGAGAGGTCCCAAGAGACTCGACTCTTCTCGGACCAGCCGCCGCTTCAAGAGAGCCAATCATTCTTCAGCCATTTGTCGTTCTCAAGTCTGCCTATGGAGAGGGCAAGGAGCCAAAGGAGTCTTTCGAGACCGAGTACAACGAGAGAACTTTCGAGCGCCAGCTTTACGTTCTGCGCAAGCGTGCCACTCACATTATTGGACTGCACAACTGGTTCTACATTTGCTCGCTGAGCAACAAGAACATTGTTTACAAGGGTCAACTCTCCCCAGTTCAGGTCTACGACTACTACCACGACTTGGTCAACGTTGACTACGAGGGTCATTTTGCTCTTGTCCACTCGCGTTTCTCCACCAACACATTCCCATCTTGGGACAGAGCCCAGCCACTCCGATGGGCAGCACACAACGGTGAGATCAACACTCTTCGCGGTAACAAGAACTGGATGCGCGCAAGAGAAGGTGTCCTCAAGTCAGACTTGTTCGGAGACGAGCTGGATCTGCTATACCCAATCATTGAGGACGGTGGCTCCGACTCTGCCGCTTTCGACAACGTTCTTGAGCTCTTGGTTATCAACGGTGTATTGTCTATGCCAGAGGCTGTCATGCTTTTGGTTCCAGAGGCCTGGCAAGGAAACCGCGCCATGGACCCAGCCAAGCAGGCATTCTACGAATGGGCTGCTTGCATGATGGAGCCATGGGACGGTCCAGCTCTCTTCACCTTTGCCGACGGTAGGTACTGCGGTGCCAATCTCGACCGTAACGGTCTCCGTCCTTGCAGATATTACGTTACAGACGATGACCGCATTGTCTGCGCTTCCGAGGTCGGTACCATTGCCATCGAGCCAGAGCGTGTTGTGCAAAAGGGACGTCTCCAGCCAGGAAGAATGTTGCTTGTCGACACTGTCGCTGGACGTATCATTGACGACTCTGAGCTCAAGGCTACTGTTGCCAAGCGCCAGGACTTCAGATCCTGGATCGACAACCAGCTCATCACCATGCCAGCACTTTACCAGAAGATGATGGAGAAGGGCAACGATCTCTCAGGGGCTCTTACCGAGACCAAGATCCAGGAAGACCCACGTCTGAAGGCCTTCGGCTACTCTCTTGAGCAGGTCAGTCTTCTCCTTGGTCCGATGGCTGCCGATTCCAAGGAAGCTCTTGGTTCCATGGGTAACGATGCTCCTCTCGCCTGCTTGGCTCAGCAGCCACGTATGCTCTTCGAGTACTTCCGCCAGCTGTTTGCCCAGGTCACCAACCCACCTATTGACCCAATTCGTGAGGCTGTTGTCATGTCGCTTGAGGCATACGTTGGACCACAAGGAAACTTGCTCGAGATGAGCAAGGAGCAATGTCACAGACTTCTTCTCCCATCTCCTATCCTGTCTCTCGAGGAATTCAACGCCCTCAAGAACATCAACTCTCTTCACAGCGACTGGAAAGTCACCACCATTGACATCACTTTCCCAAAGAAGGAGGGTATTCAAGGATACATGGACGCTTTGGACAGAATCTGTGACGCAGCTGCCGAGGCCGTCACCAGAGGCGACAAGGTCCTCGTATTGTCCGACCGTGCTACCTCTTCCGAGCGTGTTGCTGTGTCTTCCTGCCTTGCTACCGGTATGGTACACCACCACATGGTCAGGAACAAGTGGAGATCTCAGGCTGCACTTATTGTCGAGACTGCCGAGGCTCGCGAGGTACACCACATGTGTGTCCTCGTCGCTTACGGTGCCGATGGTATTTGCCCATACCTTGCCATTGAGTGCATCCTGAAGATGGCTCGTGAAGGTCTGATTAGGAAGAAGATGGCTCCAGAGCAGCTCATTGACAATTACAAGCACTCTTGCGATGGTGGTATCCTGAAGGTCATGAGTAAGATGGGTATTTCTACACTCCAATCGTACAAGGGTGCCCAGATCTTTGAGGCTCTCGGTATTGATGACTCTGTCGTTGACCGTTGCTTCACTGGTACTGCCACCAGAATCAAGGGTATGACTTTCGAGCTCATTGCACAGGATGCATTTGCTCTTCACGAGAAGGGTTACCCAACCCGCAACATTCTCGAGATTCCAGGTCTTGCCGAGACTGGTGAGTACCACTGGCGTGATGGTGGTGAGCCACACATCAACGACCCAACCTCGATCGCCAACATTCAGGATGCTGTTCGCACCAAGAACGACAAGTCTTACGAAGCTTACTCCCTGTCCGAGTACGAGCAGATCAAGAACTGCACTCTCCGTGGTATGCTCGACTTTGACTTTGAGCAGCGTGCTCCAGTCCCGATCGATCAGGTCGAGCCATGGACCGAGATTGTCCGCAGATTCGTCACTGGTGCCATGTCTTATGGTTCTATCTCCATGGAGTCTCACTCTACTCTTGCCGTTGCCATGAACAGACTCGGTGGAAAGTCCAATACCGGTGAAGGTGGTGAGGACCCAGAGCGTAGTTTGGCCATGGAGAATGGCGACTCCATGCGTTCCGCTATCAAGCAGATCGCCTCTGGTCGTTTCGGTGTCACATCCAACTACCTTGCTGATGCCGATGAGCTTCAGATCAAGATGGCTCAGGGTGCCAAGCCAGGTGAGGGTGGTGAGCTGCCAGGTCACAAAGTGTCTGGTCCAATCGCTCGCACTCGTCACTCTACCCCTGGTGTCGGTTTGATCTCTCCACCACCCCACCACGACATTTACTCCATCGAGGACTTGAAGCAGCTCATCTACGATCTCAAGTGCTCTAACCCAAGATCTCGTGTTTCCGTCAAGCTCGTCTCCGAGACTGGTGTCGGCATTGTCGCCTCCGGTGTCGCCAAGGCCAAGGCTGACCACATCTTGATTTCTGGTCACGATGGTGGTACTGGTGCTTCCAGATGGACTGGTATCAAGTACGCTGGTCTTCCGTGGGAGTTGGGTCTTGCCGAAACTCACCAGACTCTTGTCCTCAACGACCTTCGTGGACGTGTCATTGTTCAGACCGATGGTCAACTCCGTACTGGACGCGATGTCGCTATCGCCTGTTTGCTTGGTGCTGAGGAGTGGGGTTTCGCTACCACTCCTCTTATTGCCATGGGCTGCATCATGATGAGAAAGTGCCACTGTGCGTACCTCGTGTCCATGTTTAGTCGCTTCGAATGCTAACTTCTCGATAGTGAACACCTGCCCTGTTGGTATCGCCACCCAGGACCCAGAACTCCGCAAGAAGTTCAAGGGTACTCCAGAGCATGTCATCAATTTCTTCTACTACATCTCCAACGAGCTCCGTGCCATCATGGCCAAGTTGGGTTTCCGCACTGTCAACGAGATGGTTGGTCGCACCGAGGTCCTCAGGACTCGTGACGACTTGCGCAACGCCAAGACCGAGAACATTGACTTGTCCCTCATCTTGACCCCAGCACACACTCTTCGCTCCGGTGTTGCTACTTACAACGTCCGCAAGCAGGACCACAGAATGCACGTTCGCCTCGACAACAAGCTCATCGCCGAGTCTGAGCTTGCTCTTGAGAAGGGACACCCATGCAGAATCGAGTGCGACATTGTCAACACCGACCGTGCCCTGGGTGCTACTCTCTCCTACCAAGTCTCCAAGAGATACGGTGAGAAGGGTCTCCCGCAAGACACCATTCACGCCAACATCAGAGGTTCTGCCGGTCAGTCCTTCGGTGCCTTCCTCGCCCCGGGTATTACCCTCGAGCTTGAGGGAGATGCCAACGACTACGTCGGAAAGGGTCTCTCTGGTGGTCGGTTGATCGTCTACCCACCACGTGCTGCTGTCTTCAAGGCAGAGGAGAACGTTTTGATCGGTAACGTCTGCTTGTACGGTGCCACTGGAGGTCAAGCCTTCTTCCGTGGTGTCGCAGCTGAGCGTTTCGCTGTCAGAAACTCTGGTGTCACTACCGTTGTCGAAGGTGTTGGTGACCACGGTTGTGAGTACATGACTGGTGGTCGTGTTGTCATTCTTGGCAGCACTGGTCGCAACTTCGCCGCTGGTATGTCTGGTGGTATCGCCTATGTTCTTGACATGCACCACGATTTCGAGGCAAAGGTCAACCAGGAGATGGTTGAGATTTCCGGAATCGAGGACCCACAGGAGATTGCCTTTGTCCGCGGCCTCATTGAGGACCATCACCACTACACCGGATCCGAGCTTGCCGCCCGTATCCTTCTCGACTTCACTCGCGCCCTCCCACGCTTCGTCAAGGTCCTGCCTGTTGACTACAAGCGTGTCATGCAAGAGGAGGCCGCCAAGGCTGCCGAGGCCAAGAAGGCTGAGTACCCTCTGCCAATTCTCCCAGGAGCTGTCCGCAACCTCCACGAGGAGTCACTCAAGCACACTGCCGACAAGGAGGCCAAGGAGAAGAAGAAGGATGACCTTCTCGACATCGAGGAGTCCGTTACCGACGGCAAGCGCGAGGAGAAGCGTTCTGCTTTGGTTCTCGACAAGACCAAGGGTTTCATGAAGTACCAGCGCCGTTCCGAGAAGTACCGCAACGCCAAGACCAGGACTCGTGACTGGGCTGAGCTTTCTACCCGTCTCAACGAGGATGAGCTCAAGTACCAGACCGCTCGTTGTATGGACTGTGGTGTTCCATTCTGTCAGTCTGACACTGGTTGCCCAATCTCCAACATCATTCCAAAGTGGAACGAACTGGTCTTCCAAAACCAGTGGCAGGACGCCTTGAACAGACTGCTCATGACCAACAACTTCCCAGAGTTCACTGGTCGTGTCTGTCCAGCTCCTTGCGAGGGTGCTTGTGTTCTAGGTATCAACGAAGACCCCGTCGGTATCAAGTCCATCGAGTGCGCCATCATCGACCGTGGTTTCGAGATGGGCTGGATGGTGCCATCCCCACCACAGTTCAAGAGTGGTAAGACTGTCGCCATCATCGGTTCTGGTCCAGCTGGTCTTGCTTGTGCCGATCAGCTGAACAAGGCTGGCCACAAGGTCACTGTTTACGAGCGTGCTGACCGTATCGGTGGTCTGCTTATGTACGGTATTCCCAACATGAAGCTCGACAAGAATGTCGTGCAGCGTCGTGTTGACTTCATGGCCGAGGAAGGTATCAAGTTCGTCACGAATGTTGCAGTCGGCGAGGGCGATATTACTCTTGAGTCTCTCAGAGCCGAGAATGACGCAGTCGTCCTTGCTACTGGTGCCACTGTCGCCAGAGACCTGCCAATTCCTGGTCGCAAGCTCGAGGGTATTCACTTTGCCATGTCGTTCTTGCACAAGAACACCAAGTCTCTTCTCGACTCTCAACTGGCTGACGACACCTACATCTCTGCCAAGGGCAAGAACGTTGTTGTCATCGGTGGTGGTGACACTGGTAACGACTGTATTGGTACATCTGTCCGTCACGGTGCCAAGTCCGTTGTCAACTTCGAACTTTTGCCTCAGCCACCAACGGAGCGTGCTCGTGACAACCCATGGCCACAGTGGCCACGTGTCTACCGCGTTGACTATGGTCACAGCGAGGTCAAGCAACACTACGGAAATGATCCCCGCACCTTTCAAATCCTTTCTAAGGAGTTCGTTGACGATGGTAATGGAGTTGTCAAGGGAATCAACACTGTTCGCGTTGATTGGACCAAGAACTCTCAGGGTGGTTGGGAGATGAAGCAAGTTGAGGGCAGCGAGGAGTTCTTCCCAGCTGAACTCGTGCTCCTTTCCATGGGTTTCTTGGGACCAGAGGACCGTGTGCTCGGCAACGTCGAGAGAGACGCACGCAAGAACGTCAAGACCCCACCAGGCAAGTACGCCACCAGCATCGACGGTGTCTTCGCCGCCGGTGACTGTCGCCGTGGTCAGTCCCTCATTGTCTGGGGTATCAACGAAGGTCGCATGGCCGCTCGCGACGTCGACTCCTTCCTGACTGGCATGGGCACTCAGCTCCCAGTCACTGGTGGTATCGTCAAGCGCCCACCTTACGAGCTCCTCCACAAGCACAACGGCGCTCCAAAGGAGCTCATCACCGCCGCCGCTTGAACGACTCTGTACACCAAAAATCACGCATTGATACCATGATACCCCACTCGACCGCACAAATTGGCATTACGATAGACAGTATTTGACGTTCGAAAACAGACGGGTCACGATCACACGAAGCAGATGCATCCGAGTCATGAGACAGCACCCTGACGAAAAACTTGTACGCTGCCGGTATTCACTCGCTCGATATCACCTTTACGCATTTGGCAGTTTTTGTTTTTTTGTTTTTCTGTTGGCACTCAAATGGATGGATAGGGAGTTTGTATGTATTTAGCGCACTGTTTGTACTAGATGTATGTTACGTTGACTTCACTATGCCGTTGTTCAAGATTCTACAGAAGTGATGACGCTTTCGCCCGTTCTGTCGAAGCTAAATAACGGGGCTTCACTACAGCTCTTCTTTCTCGACGCGGGCTGTATATGACGGACGAACTGCCCTGAGGAGGTCGGGTAACCAATCAGACGGCTATTAACGGGTTGGTCGACTGGTAGGGCGAGAACTTGGCAGGGAAAGAAATTGAGTGTCACACAGCACCACTTGATATGGAATCATGGGACTGGCACACAGACTACACCATGCTCTTGATATACACCCGTGTAGGCCATCCGCATCTTCTTTACCGCAATGCCTGCCAAAGTGTCTGTCGATGTGCTTACTAACGTCCCTGCCAGAGTGCTTATTAAGTGTCTGCTAAAGCGTCTAGCTAGGTGTCTGCCTGAGCGTGTAGTGTACCACCTCGTACGAAATCCACAAAGCACGTCCCAATCTTCCACGGAACCATGAAGCATTCACCAAATATGTGCACCTATAAACACCTACGATTCACCTGCCAACACCCCGCCGACTACTGCACCTATAAACACCTACGATTCACCTGCCAACACCCCGCCGACTACATACTGGAGCCCTGCTAGAAGCAGATCAAATACAAGACACCGTGTCTACCACCCATGCTCTTAAACACAGTAGACGTTTTTGACGCGCTCTGTCAAATCTGCATCGCGGAAACGGCCTATCTGATGGAGGAGACACGCGTGTATCAGTGCGGGATCTGAACAAACGCCGGATCCGTATGTGGATGGATACCCTTGAGGGTTTACGAGATCAGTCATCTGAGATTGAGACTCTTTGTGCGACGCTACAATCGCTATTGACGATTGAACATGGTCCACTAACAAAAGTGGCACTTGTCGGCGACGCGAATAGTGGCAAGTCAACATATCTAAATTGCCTTCTGGGAAAGAAGAGTGTGTGGCAGAGTGCCTGCTAAGTTGCCTGCCAGAGTGTCTGCTAAGTTGCCTAGCGAAGTACCCTGTCGAAGTGTCTACTAGACTGTCTGCTGAACTGTCTGCTAAATCGTCTGCCTAAGTGTCTGCTAAACTGTCTGCTAAGAAGTCTACTACACTGTCCGGCCGCGCATCTAGCGTTTTGTCCAGTAGTGCAATGACCTCCTTCTTTCGCTCGTCAAGAGTTTTCTGTAACGACATTCGCGCTCAGGCGAATGGTTCGCATGTGTCGAGGCAGTGCTGTTCTAGTGCATCAACCTCCTTCGCCAGGGCCTTTTTGACAAAGGATCGCACGTAGCGTTTCGTACCCGTCGGCGTCATCGTCAAGGACCGGTTCCTTGTCCTCAGCAGTCCACTGTTGTGTCTGGCCAAGTGTCTAGGCACGAATGTGATCCGGCATTAGTCAAGCGCTATCCCTGGTTTCGAGGAATCTCTGATGTCCTTGGGGGATGGGTTGTATTTGCCCTTGTTTACACCTGGAAGTGTCTTTTCAGATCCTCCTCGACTCCCTTCTGGGCTCATCTCTCTCTTCGAAAATTGTTATAGAACCACTCGCAAAGGCAAAAGATTGCTGAGCTATGCTATGCAACATCATTGCTATGGACTACTCTCATTCTCATCAAAGTCATCTCCTCGAAACCAAGACAGCACAAGGTCAACGTCCTACCTCAACCCCAATCCAACAAGCTGCCTCTGCTTTCCCAACCAGCTCTTGGGATCCTCTCTTCTCCGCCCGACGGAGACATTGTTACTCTGCAGTCGACTCGTCAGATCGTACCAAGCAGACGTCATGAGTGCGTTCTCCCTCTTCAGCGCAGCGAGGTTCTTCTCGTCTCCTTGCCCGACGGCGGGTGTGGACTTTGGCTTGGCTTGTTCGTCTTCGAGCTGCTTCTTCAGTGCTGCGATGGTCGCTTCGTGCGTCTCGATTTGCTGCGAGAAGTTAGTGCTTATCGTGATAAGGAAATTGGAGGATAGCATACCTTTTGCGCATCGAGGGCACTCTGTCGGCCTGTTTCTATCTTGCCTGCGACCTCGGCTGTGAAGTCGTCGATCACATCATCGCTCTCCGCTTCGTGGACTTCTTGCATCTGTTTCTTGATGACCCTGTACTCGTTTCGCTTCCTGACGTCTTCTGGCTCGAGCAGAATCGCAGCATGGCTGAGCAGAGCGTGACGGATCAAGCTCTTCTGCTCTGCAAGATCGGCTTCTACATCTTCGGCATGCTTAGTCAATTCAGAGTACGCTCGGGATAGAGTTTGGTATTCGCCTTCATCGTCAAGGTCAGCTGCATCGCCGTTGGTGACTCCATCAGTGCGAGCGAGCAGTTTCTCCTTGACAGACGCCAGCTCTGCCGTGGTTGCAAACATGGTCTCGCGAAGCTTCTGTAAGTCGGCCTGCGCTGCCTGCAACTTCTTGCGCTGCTCCAAAAAGGGAATGTTCTCTTCCGGCTCTTTGGCTGGATCTCGCAACTCGTGCAGAGTGGTCTCTAAACCAAGCTTGTCTTGCAGAATGTCGAGATAGTCTGTCTCGAGCTTGTTGTTACGCGTGGTCAGCGCACGAAGCTTCTCCTCCAGAAGCGTAGGGTCTGCTGTGTGCACTGACATGCTCACTTGACGAGATGCGGAGGGTCGATGGTTGGCTTTGGAGAGCTCGTCATCGAGACCGCCAGCATCATCGTCCTGAGCTGAAAGTGCTTGTAATTTGGATTCGAGGTCGGTAATGGTCTCGTGATCACGAACTTGACGTTCTCGAGCAATCTCCCACTTCTGTTGCAGAACCTTGTATTCATGTTCGAGCCTCTTCCTGCTAGTCTTTTGGTCGAAAATCTCCTGCTCTGTGTTGGCGATGATGTTCATGCTCTCCGTGTTCGCCTTCTGGAGGGCCTCGCATCTCTGTTTGAGGGAATCGAGAGTATGCAACTGCTCTTGAGCAGAACGTAAATCGTCTCGCAATGACAAGTTTTGCTTGTCTTGATCTTGAAGTGTCTGAATCTTCTTGCGGAGATTTTCGTTTGCTCGACTCTTGTTCAATAAATCATCTCGCTCGGCTTTCACCACTTGGAGGTCGTCCTTCAACTTTTGTTTCGAGTCTCCATCGGCCTTAAGCCTTTCGAGCTGCCTCTCGTGAGATGATGCAGCAGTCCTGATGTTCTCCATCTCCGTCTCCAGCTCGGCGATGTAGTCACGGTCCCTGTCGGATTGCGTACGTAGCTCTCGCACTGCATCGTTCTCCGACTTCTTCTGTCCAGAGTTCTCCATCTCATACTTGAAGGATTCGAATGCTTCTTCGAGACTTGCTTTGTCCTTTCTGAGATCCTCCAATTCGGCAGCGGCCTTTGCATTGCTCTCCTCAAGCTGTCTGATAATGCGATGTGCCTGGATCAATCTCTCTTCCTCCTCCAGACCAAGATCTCTTCCTACGACCATGCTTCCTGTGTCCAATTTATCCTCGCCGAAGATGTCGTCCTCGGGTGTGCTTTCCTGACGCTCTTCAATCACTGTGTCCTCAGTGTTATCCTCACTCTCCTCCATGCCGGCCAGTGTAGCTGCAATGATCTTGGCAACATCAGGACCCAATCCCACGACCACCCGTCCCATCCTCTGATTCGCCGTAGGACTGTACATAGCCGCCCTCAAGATGCCCTTCAGTAGATTCACGGTGTCTTTCTCACCCTTGCCAGGCTCGGACTGCGCCACGGACTTGAGGTCAACATGTTGACCACCTTCTGTGTTCTCCGTCGTGCTGCTGTCCAGGACACCGCACACATCGCGAACATATGCTCGCACGACACGATCGATGTGTTTGAGGTTCTGCCATCTTGGAATCCAGTTATTGCCTTTTTCATTACCGGACGAAGGGAGACTTTCGACGAAATAGTCTGGATCAATGTCTTGCAAGATCTGATATAGAATTCGCCCATCGCGAAGGGAGGAGAGTGTGGTGGCTGGCGGGGTTGTGTTGAAAGACTGAACCCATTTGAGGAGCGCTTTCGAGATGTCTTGGTCCGCCATTGAGGTATAATGGTGTTATCGCAATGTCATGGTCTTTTCGCTGGATCTGAACTACCAGAATAAGTCCACTTGATTTGTGCAATGATTACTATTCGTGGTCTACAATTGTCGTGGTGTTTGACGCGGCAAGCGCGTTGCGGCCAGAGCGTAGCATGTGAGTTTCATATTACCGAGCACGAGGACATGTTTCAAAGCAGTATTCCGACTCTTCTGCACATGCAATATTCAGGGGAAGTAGTATCGCGTGGAGTATCCTTTCATGGGTATCTTTGTGCTCTGCATATTTTAAGACGCTACCATAGTTGCATCTTCCGGTCCAAGCCCATCCGTGTCGCGTGACCCAGCACTCCTGTTATCTTTGCCGTGCTATCGTACACGGTAATCGCATACGAAAATCGATCACTCTTCGACACCGTTCGTCTTTGCCTCCCTTGCGCCAGCAGTAGCAAGACCATCAGCAGCGATGTTGCCAGGGTCGTCCTTGTGCCCCTTGACCCATTGGAAATGTACCCTGGCCCTGGCCCTGGCCATGCCAGACGAGCCTGTGGCGTACTTCCTGCTGATTTGTTCGCGCTCCTCGATCAGATTCAAGATCCTTTCGACCAGATCTCTGTTCTCAACAGCCTTGCCGGTGGTGCTCTTCCATCCGTTACTGCGCCATTTCGGGAACCACTCTGTTACACATTTGATCGCGTACTGAGAATCGGAGTAGATTGTAATCTCTCGATCGCGTGGTGACAACTCGAGAGCGCGCTGTATTGCAGTCAACTCCGCTCTTTGATTCGTTTGGCGAGTGCCGTGCAGTGCTTCAGAAACGTTCCTATAACCGATTAGTATAACGGCTTGTCCATATATATGAGAAGTACAGACACACCTTTTGTCATTGGGTCCAAAATAGACGCCGACTCCTGCGACTGCCCCGCCAGCGCCGTTGCCGAGAGAACTTCCATCCGTGTAGACACGCAGCATGCCTTCTTCGGTAGGCCCAGTGGCCTGCCACTTGGTCTTGTTGAGATGTTCATCGGACTTGTACTGCACTTCGCCGGTCGCAGGGTCAAGAGTTATTCTGGGATCAAAGCCATCTTCGGTGCCCGCAGGAAGAGGGCCTTCGCCTGCCTCGTAGTCTCCATCATCTAACAAGGTCGAGTCGACTTCGTCGGCTTTCTTCTTAGATTTCTTGGAGGGTTGGGCTTTTGAGCCGTTCGCGGCAGGACTGCCAGTCGCTGGCGTAGCATCCAAGAATACGTTTCCACCGTCGCGTACAAATGCCTCTGCTTCAGCAAGCGTGGTGAATGACTTGTACTTTGGCCTGGTCCAGCCCACTATCTGCTGGGAGGCAATTCCCCAGTCCGTGTACACTCCAGGCTCTCTTCCGCTTTGTATAGCATAATATTTCTGCGGTCCTTTCCCGGCAGGTCTCAGGGCTGTTCCATTCTCCAGAAAATATTCAGCTTCCTTCAAAGTCGGGAATGATTTGACTGTTGAGGTTGTTTGTTAGTAGGGCCCAGAGACACGATGAAGAAGCAGTAAGATCTACTAACATAGCGCGTTCTTGTGGCCCTTGACCTGCTCCAAACAATCATTCCAGGTGTGGTAGACACCTGGAGCACGACCAATGCGAACTGCGTAAAATTTGACCTCAGCTGTGCGCTTCCGTTTTGTTCCTGCAAGTGCAGGTGATGTCGTATCGTTGTCCATGTTGTCGGTGTAGAACTTGGGAGCAAGGTTTGCAGTGTGACGTCGAAGTGGTGGTTTAACGTTTGGAGAAGTCCATTGGGGAACGCGCCAGGAACGGAAGAAGTTGATAGAGTAGGAACCAAATCGCGATGATGTTGGCGCCAGGATGGAGATCGGGATGTGTTGCGAGCTTGAGGTGATTGCTCGTGAGCGTGAAAGGAACGCGTGATATGTGTTGCAAGGAAGTGGTTCGAAGTTGATTGGAGAAGGTCACATAGAGCTGATGAGGGGGAGCGGTGGAGATAGAGCGCTTCTGCCTGCCGCTCCTGCCTCCGCCTTCGCTTTCACCTCCGCTTTCTATACCACGACTATGACATATGTTGAGTGATTAGCATAGTCAAGCTTCATTGCACAGATTAGAGAAACAAAACAGGAAGCTCAACTAAATGTCCATGAAAGCTGTTTAAAAATAAAGCCTACCTTGTCTGGCGATCTCAACACGGATGCCTCTTTCATGAACGCGCACTTTCTCGCCATAATCATCATCTCTTCATTTCATGATGTTTGAGGTAAGTATCTTTCCGTACCACAGCTCATCCTTCAATATACTCAGGAAGACGTAGCCACGTCATGCAGCCGACCATTACCATCTGCGAATGCACAGAGCGAGAAGCATAGTCTTATCAGCGCCGGAACTGGTCGAGATACGCGCAGCTCAGCGCACGTTCGAAGGGGCATATATCCGGACATCATTGGGTCAGTTCTCGTTCGCTCTAGTCGTACTCAAGATTTTCACGAGCGAGTTCTATTCTATCGGAGCCTTGTTCGCAGTCTACGGAGCCGGTGTGCTTGGAGTCAGCCTGTTCCGTCGAACGCAAGGGAATCGACAATTCTTCAGCGAGATTGGAGAGGACGGACTACATCGCAAGAGATTCAGGACCAGCGGGAACGTCGTGGTTGCATTGACGGCCTTGAGTATGGCAGCATACGTGAGTCTGCTTGTGCTCACCTTGAGGCTGAACTGAGTGATCAATCGCCTCCTATCACACGACGAAAAAGGTCGAGGGACAGCCGTAGCTTTACCGACCTATCATCAGGCCGGTGGAGCGACAGTGCTCGAACGCCCTTGGCGGGCGACCATAATAAGGCACTCTCATCTGTGGTTGGGCGTACACGGATTGCTTGTCTGGCGACAGCTGGTGCACGCTGAAGACACGAAAAGCCGGTCAGACAGTGTAGCATCAGTAAGGCAGACAATTACCTGTGAGCTGTGTGACCCGGGAGGAAGCGGAGCCGAACATCTTGTACTCTCGAGTGCGTACATGGAATAGATGCACGAGGCTCAAGTTGGCGAATCCGGTGGTGATCATTTGGTGTACTTGACAGGGGACGCAGCAATATCATCGGTCCGAATTGACTAGCAAGGTGATCTGCACTTCTGTCGTATCTTGTTTCTGTTGATATCAGCCCCGTTCTCCAACGAGTTTGAGCGAGAAAAATGCTGTCATATTTGGGTGGTTGATATTGAGGGACGGAAACTCGGAAAGTCGGGAAGTCGGAAATACTGGGGTAAATGATGCACCCCCTTGTTTGGCCGTTGCCGATATCTGGGGTAACATGACACGACGACGGCGTGCCAGAGTGATTGGTGAATATTATTATACCAAGAGACAAGTCTAGCATCAATAATCCAACGAATCGACCGGAATGCTAGAGATAGAACGTTCGCCCGCTTCACGGTGCTGACAGAACTACCCCCTAGTGACACTGCATGAACGTGCACCTATTCGTCGATGTTTTGGTGAGAAGTCGCAGCCTTGTCGGTCCGGCTTGGAATTAATAGATGGTCTTTGATCGAAAGCTAGAGACAGCGTAATAATGATAATCAGGAGCCAACGATTACGGGGAATGGTGAGCCAAATTGGGGTAGGTGATACTGTAATTAGGCAGCCAATTACAGGCACATGTGCCAGCGAATTGTTGTCACGGACGGCTGGTCTACCTCCCTTTCTAGTCCTTTCACATGCCTGCTTTAACGCTGTACAGTCCGTCATGTATGGTATGTAACCGTAGCCTTCTCCAGTCGTCAACAATAAAGGTCAGACGCATCCCTCGACGCATTCTATCGTCTTCCTACGTGTGCATCCAACAGGCATCAAGTGATCGAACGGCAAAGGAATACCACCGCATCCGATCTCGCATCCCCGTCGTCTCCGATCGCCTTGTACCAGGACGTATCGCACTCAGCTGCACGCGACCGACAATCAATATCAGACGCCGGGAAACACTTCCGCATGCGCCAAAGACACGCGGAATGATGCAGTGATCACGGTCAAAAGAGGCAGCACTTTTGCTAATGCGAATATCTACTGCACCCTCCCGCACGTCAAGAAACTTTGTTCGCGACCACGAGCGTCTAAACGAGAGAGTTTTCTCTTGCTCCCATTCACCTTGGTGTGACTCAGGGTTGGCAGCAGATAAAGTCGAACAACCAAGCATTTTCCAGTCAACAAGTCATTCTCCACTCTGCACCGCGAACTCGCCGAATCCGCCTCCGAGCTCGCATTTGTCGGTCCGAAAACAGCAGCTACCATACAGCACGTCTCGGAGCAGTATCGTACTCGTCGCAGTCGGTCGTACGCAGGTTTCGAAAGGGTGTCTGCATCAGAGCCACTTGTCAAAATTACGATCAACTTACACGCCTTGTCGCGTCAAAAAGACAGGAGCGATCGTACGGGCGCATTCCGTCTCCGTCTTCCCTCAATATTTTTTGAGTTTGGACGTTTGGACCCTGCTTTCTCCCACCGAAGTTGCTAGACGCGCCCGCCGCGCTGCCCGACCCTCCGACCCTACAATTGTCTGACGCACTGTCGCGGTACTGCGACTACGGCGAGCAAATACTCTTCACGCCGCGTCCGAATAAAACACTTTCATGCCGCTCATCTGTGAGCCTGATTCAATTCTTCGCACGACATACGTTTCCCCCTTTGAACGCCGTCAGAGCCAACAGCACCAGCAACCCCTCGACGTCTTGAAGACGGCTCTCATGGCCGGCGCCGAGACCAACGGCCAAGTGTCGTCGCAGTCCCAGTCACCACCACAGGCACCTTTGCGATCATTCTCACAGGACGGAAGATCCATTGAAGAGCTGAAAGGAACGCTCGATCGTACTCTACACAAAGGTCAACATGCTTCTCCTCAGCCTTCCCAGGGCGAGTTCAAGCGACCTCCTGTCCCGAGACATGGTTCCGTCACACAGGCCCTGAACGACACGCCTGCCACCACAGCCCCCAGCAGCCCCAGACTGTCAGTGGGCTCCAACGACTGCAAAGATTGCAACGCACTGACCCTATCCAGTTTGCCCATCAGACAGAATTCTGGAACCAGTACACCTCGTGTTCGTCCTACTACCCTTGATATCCCAGGTCTCACCAAATCAAAAGTGTCCCCAGATGGAAGGATTGCCTCAAGAGATGTTGGCGCAAAGTTGGTCATTGTCATGGTTGGCTTGCCAGCGCGTGGAAAGAGTTATATCACAAAGAAGCTTGCGAGGTATCTGAATTGGTTGCAGCATGACTGCACCATCTTCAACGTTGGCGAGAGGAGACGAGTCGCTGCTGGAGGACCAAACACTCTGGAGAAGACCAAGTCCAGACACTCTGTGACCATACCGACAAGGTCAGATAGTATCACTGGTACCGCCGTCGCTCCACCAGGTCTTGTGGATCAGACTCAGTTTCTGGGACCCTCCGCAGCCACGATCATGCTCAACGGCGAGCGTCCCATTTCTCCACCTGGAACGCCGCGCAGGCCGTCAAAGATGACCGTTGACGATACCGACGACGCCGATGAGCACACGCAAGACAACCCGAACGACCACGCGGCTGAGGAGATGCCCGATCCACAGGGTATGGATCAGTCTGCCAACTTCTTCGACCCCGAGAACAAAAAAGCTGCCTTGATACGGGAACAATGCGCCATGGACACACTTGACGAGTTGCTCGATTACATTCTCGACGGCAATGGATCGGTCGGTATCCTCGATGCCACCAACAGCACTTTGGAGCGCAGAAAGATCGTGATGAAGAAGATCCGTGAGCGGGCTGGCCCTGATCTCAACGTGCTTTTCCTCGAGAGCAGATGCGTGGACCCAAACCTCCTCGAATCCAACATGCGCTTGAAGCTTTCTGGTCCAGATTACAAGGACAAAGATCCGGTTGGTGCTCTGGAAGACTTCAAAAACCGTGTCGCCATCTACGAAAAGAATTACGTTCCGCTTGGCGAATACGAAGAGGCCAATGACATGCCGTATATCCAGATGATCGACGTGGGACGCAAGATCATTTCGCACCAGATCAAGGGTTTCCTCATGGCACAAGCCAACTACTACCTCCTGAACTTCAACCTGGCCCCTCGACAGATATGGATTACCCGACACGGTTTGTCTCTCGACAATGTTAGTGGCAAAATCGGAGGTGACAGTGAGCTCAGCCCAGAGGGCGAACGCTATGCCCGCAGTCTCACCAGCTTTATCGACAATCAACGCAGGGAATGGGACCTTAGGCAGCTGCACAAGCTCAAGCACAGCCACTTTCCTCCTCAGCCTGGCGACACCACACCACCAAACCCACACTATCAGCCAAATGCCAACAATGAGCTCCCACAAAAGGCGTTTTGTGTTTGGACTTCGATGCTCAAGCGTAGCATCCAGACTGCTCAGTACTTTGACGAGGAGGAGTACGACACCAAGCAGATGCGCATGCTTGACGAGTTGAATGCAGGGCTCATGGAAGGTTTGACGTATGCTAGTATCGCATCAGACCATCCAGCAGAGTACGAAATGCGCAAGAAAGACAAGCTCCACTATCGCTACCCAGGACCTGGCGGTGAGGGTTACCTCGACATCATCAACCGTCTTCGTCCGGTCATTGTCGAGCTTGAGCGTATGACTGATCACGTCTTGCTCGTCGGACACCGCAGTGTAGCACGCGTTTTGCTCGCTTACTTCCGTGGCTTGAAGCGTGAGGAGGTAGCCGATCTCGACGTTCCGATTGGCATGCTCTACTGCCTCGAGCCAAAGCCGTACGGCGTCGACTTTAAGGCGTTCCAGTGGGATAAGCGTTCAGAGTGGTTCCACGAGAAGCCTGACTACAAGCTTACCAAGGCTGTAGACGACATGCAGTAGAGAGGCTGTAAGGAGATTGTACCAACACACGGCGAATGACAGCGAGGTTTTATGATGGTCTTTTAACATTAGCGTTGGAGTTTTGGTTATGGGAGGCCTCGATGGTTGGGATCGGCACATTTTGTCTTGGACCAAATATGTTGTAGAAACAGCTATTCTTATCGACGCATTAGATCATTATCGTATGAGCCAATGGTGAGCAGATCGACTCTCGCACCAACACCAACTGCGGTTGCCTTTGTCACATGTGATTTATAGAATGCAAGGCTTCCAGGTTGCCAAATTAGGTAGGCGGCCGAGCCTCGGCATCTCGTCCAACGTCATCTTGGAGGCCTTGAAGAAACATTAGATATTTATCAACAGCCATTGCTCGGTGAACCCTGGATATCTCAATCTCATACTTGTCAATCAACATGTCTGCGGCAACACGTATTCCCATTCTTGCCGGCACACTGACGACTGGCGTTGTCGTCGGTCTTTTCAGCACAGTCCCAGCACTACGCCAGCAAGTGATCAGATACCTGCCTAACCTTCCGTTTGGCTTCTCGAGCTCGATCATCCTCAAGATACTTCTCGCTATCTCTTTGTTAATCAACTTTAAATCGTTACCGCTAGTATGGCATTGGCGCGTCCTACGAGGCATCTTCTACCAACTCCACCTCACGAAGCACCCGATGCAAGAACCTCATCTGTTCAAGCCAATGGTCACCTCGAGCTACAACTCGCTCTACGACTGCGATTACAATGGTCACAAGAGTAACAGCACATATTTTGCCGATCTCGACGTCGCCAGAGCGCACTTGGTAGGCGCCTTGTTCCGGACGTCCTTGAAGAGAATGAACGCAGGAGACTACGAGGGTCTGCCACCGAAGGCACCTGGAGAGAAGATGAAAGGCAAGGAGAGCTATTTTATCGCACTCGGCGGCGTCGCATGCATATTCCGCAAGGAGATCAAACCATTGGAAGAGTTCGAGATCTGGACACGATTACTATCATGGGACAACAAGTGGCTCTACATCGTCAGCCACGTCGTCAAGAAGGGATGTATCAAGCCGACAGGATATCATCTGCAACCGTGGAAGCAGAGCCAGGCGCAAAAGTCGGGGAAGAAGGCGGGTCCAGCAGACCAAGACATGACGAGGAACATTTTCGCGACGAGCATATCAAAGTACGTCTGTAAGAAGGGGCGCATGACGATTCCGCCGGCGCTACTCTTGCAGCGATCGAGGCTGCTTCCATCGAAGCCGCAAGGCAATGGTCACATCTCAGACTCGACCGTGCTGGTCGATACTCCAGATACATCGACCGGTGAAGGGACGCCCAGCAACCTGACGAGTCCCGAGAACATGGGCTTCGCCGCGGAAGCCGTCAGTGCGCGACTCGGTGCTTCGAGTACTGAGAGCAGCGACTCCAAGTCAGATGACCAGCCCATGACCTGGGACGAAGTTGAGGCTGAGAGGAAGCGTGGTATGGAGATTGCTAAGCACTTCGATGGGTTGACGGCGTTGCAAGATGAGTTTGGAAAGAGCGATGATGTATTGGGCAAATATGCTGATTTCCTGTGGTAATGCTGAACAAGAATGTCGCAATTAATGTCTAGATTTCCATATATTTACGTCTCTCCCGGTACTTTGTCAGAATAGGTTTTATGTGGCGAGATGAGTAGTCTGATGGCTCACTCGTACGGCTCGTCGAGAGCTCTTCTACAGGGAGATACTCCTTTCTAACATAGGTTTGACCATGAGCGCCTAGATTGTATTTCTCGAACTCAAGCATAGCGTAGCCTACGGCGGCTGTGAAACTAGCAGGTAACCGTGGACTCACAGATGGTAGCTACACTTTAGTGCTTATAGCAGAAGATGGCGAGACTCTTAATAAGACTTTAGCTAAGTTTGTTAACTATATAAACCCTAGTAAGGAAGGCTTTTAGCTAATTGTTACTAGCGTTCGTATCTACTTAAATAGCCTATTTCTTAAGTAAGGGCTTACTATCGCTAACTATCCTAGACTTAGCGATATTAATAACGAATAACGTATAGCTATAATTAAATACGTTACTAGATGCTAGGTAGTAGTTATTATTATAGGGATAGAATAAGTGACTATAAAAGCAATAGTAGCATCGTACGTCTAAAGGTACATAAAGCTAAAGGGTTTATCTAATGTTATCCTAGTCCTTATAGTAATTAATAAGCTACCTCCTAATTTATAGACTTATACCGTCGACGACACGAATAAAGAGTAGGACGCTAAAATCGATAAGCTTAGGAAGAAAGCTTCTAACAGTCTGACACTCTTGAAAGCTTACAAAGGTTTCCGAAGATTCGTGAACCGGACTGCAATATAATTGGCACGGGAAACTGGTATCTACAAATCAAGCGAGTGACAGATCGCTCAAACTTCTTCCACAGACTCCTTGTCAGTAAACGTAGCATCAAACTGCGTGACCACCGAGATACCACCATTCTTCGGCTGGAGCTCCATCTCATCATTGTCCTCATCCTCCTCGGGAATAGTGCGCACTCCATTCGTGGCCACAGTCCCCGCCGGTGTCCGCCTCGCACTGGGGCCATTAGTAGGCCTGGTACCACCGCCTCTCGTCGAGGCAAAGAGAGTCTTGAACAGCGGCCGCAGAGTCGCCATATTGATGGCGGCAATACCGAGACCGACCTCGATGATGGACAAGATCGCGAACTTGGGCGCCGTGGACAGGATCTTGTCGAGACTGACACCCAGCACGTTGACGTACGCCGTGCGCACGACGGAGCAGACGGACCCGACGACACCGAAGATGAGGATGATGCTGACGGTAGCGCGAGCGCGGGCCGCCATCTGCGATTGCCAGACGACGAAGACGGGGACGAGCGCGTAGATCCAGTCGGTCACTGCGTTGAGGGCCGAGTGCGTGTACGTCAGGGGACCGACGACTGTGGCGAAGTTCAGGCACTTGTTCTCGACTTGGTGGATGAAGTACTTGGACGGGTCGCCGCAGTGGAAGAGGTCGATGAACCAGTAGATGCTGGCGAAGGCGACGTAGGTGATTGTTGCGCCTAGGATCAGGTTGCGCTGCCATTTCTTGTTCAGGATGCGCAGGAAGAAGATCGAGAGACTGATCTTTAGGATGATTGTTGAGGCGATGTAGAGGGCGAAGGCGGTGGGTAGAACCAGGGCTAGTTCTTGGAACGCCGCGATCGTATCCATGTTGGAGGTTAGCTCCATGTGGCCGATCTGGAAGATGCAAGCTGCGAAGCCTGTGAACACGAGCTAGATGGTGTTAGTTTGATGTTTTGGGTAAAGATCGAAAGTTCTTACCGTAGCGAGGACGATAGTCCAATCATCCCATCCGATCGACTTGACGATGAAACTCCGGACATAGAAGCGAAGAAAGACAGTGAGCCAACAAATTGTAATGAAGACGGTCGAGACCGCTATCATGGGGATAGTCCAATAATCCAGACGAGGAGCCATGGTGTATGTGAAATGAGCGACAGGAGAAGCAAACGAGAAAGGGACAGAAAAGAGCGACAGACCTCTGGACTAGGCCTACCGAACCATTGTCGCCAGTAGACATATATGTATCAGCATAGATGAATTGACTTCGATGACGGCCGTTTCAGCGAAGACGGCCGTTTCCACGTCACATCGGCTTCTGCCACGAGCCTGGCGCAACGTGGGATGCCGTCGGCTCGCATAATCGCAAGTTCTGCACCCGTTAGAAACGTCTTTGGTATTTACTGCCTGGAAGAAAGCAATGCGCTTGTCGATTTCTCGCCCTCGTTGACCTCGGTAGTTTCCCAAGGCGTTGTGCAGCGTTGTGCTAACCAGTTCCCACGTCAAATCTGTGCACTCAAGACAGACATCGATCGAAGCGAGACATGCCAAGGTGAAGACCTTCCCTTTCTGATGATGGCGCCACGTGGTCAAAGGTCGAAGAATGGGTAAAATCGATGGAGAAAGCAGCTCAAGGTGCGAACAGCCGGGGGATGGGGTTCAAACTCACAGCCGGATGGGGAAGGTCTTGTCGCGTGGCATCAATTGATGGACAGATCTATTGAAGTAAGTTCTTCTATACATATGCCCTTGACTGCAGAGTTTCCATGTTCTCTCTGGTAAAGTTGTATGTAGATCCAAGGTGGGTCATAGTCAGATGGACCGCTAGAAGGTGTCGGAGCAATTTGCACCAAGACCCGTCCAGCTCGCTACAACGACTGCATAATGACCAGGTCGACCAGCAGGACTAGGTCAATTGACTCGAGCTTCAAAACAAAATAATTGAGGGTTCTATGCGCGGCGATAAGGAGCTACTAATGACAGCAGTTCCTTCGTCAATTTCCTAAGAACATGATCTCGTGATCAAGGACATGATTAGAATGTCATTTATATTCAGTTCTGAGACGCTACCTTGCCTCCACAGCCTGCTGCCTAGCCACATCCTCCGTCGTCCACGTGTCCTCGGCCTTCGTGCCCGGCGGTAACCAGGTGTCACCATTCGCCGGAGACGGCCTTCCATTCATGCCCAACGGACTGATACCAGGACTCTGCACGAACACCGACCCTAGCCCATCATTTTTCTTCGTATCGCCATTCACAAGCGGCAACAGTGTATCCTTCGCTCCCTCCTTGGCCCTCATGCGCTTATCCAACCTGGCAGCGTCGCTAGTGCGATCGTACAGATACAACCCCACGATGGTTAAACCAATACCGAAGGCCTGGATGCGCGTCATGCGATTCCCGAACCATACGACGGCGAAGACGATGACGAAGACGCGCTTTATCAGCGACGCGACCGAATACGTGACCGGACTCGTGAGACCCAGCAGCACAAATGCCACGAGCGATTGGCTGAAATGGAACGTTCCATTGAAGATGAACTCGAGCGCCAGACGGCCGTGATCGAGAGAGCCGGGCCGCTCCGACAGCGTGACTGATGCGTCAGACAGGAAATCCGCGATGATGCCGAAGCCCTCGGTCCACAGCCAGAGCGGGAACGTGATCGCAAACGCCAGCGCCGAGGAGTAGCAGAGCAAGTTCAACTTGTCAGGTTTGCGGTTCTTGGGCGACACAGCGTCGAGGGCCGCGCGGTCGGCTTCGGTGAAGAGTTTCTTCGACACGATGTTCTGGGTCACGAAGAGCATGGCGCTGCCGAAGGCGTAGAGGAGGCCGACTGCTTCGCCTTTGAAGGAAGCGGAGCAAGCGAGGATTACGCCGAGTGTCAGTGGGACCAGGGAGGCGTAGGTCGGGAAGCTGTAGTGGATGTTGAAGAAGATGCGGTAGGCGAGCACGGTGAACAGGGGTGAGAGACCCTTGATCGTGTGCACTAGCGAGACCGGGATGCGCGACATTGCGTCGGAGTTTAGGATGTGGCCGCCCACTTGAAAGGCGGTCAGCGGAAGTGTTGTCATGATTAGTTCTTTTGTCGGTGCTCGAATGCCGTTTCGTAAGACTGGCATTGCGTTTCTTACCGCAGGGTATCGTTTCGCTAGCCATGCTGAGAAGACACACCAGGAGCTGACGAAGAGGAATTGCACCAGAGTCAAAGTGACGGGTTTCGGCAGTGCTGTGAGGATCGCTTTCGATGATGTGTTGGAGAGGATCGATGTCGCATACCAGATTCCGCAGAGCACCACTAATTTCGTAGATATCGGCGCCTTGAGCGCTTCGGCAATCTCATGCGCATTCTGACTGATACTGCCGTGCCTCGTCCTCACGGTTCGTATCGCCTCACTCAAGCTCTTCTGCCGGCCATGTCTGATCCCTCCTGTCCTCGTAGGTCCGTCACTGACAATCTGTGGGTTCCACGTAGCGCTCTTGCGTCCCTGCCATCTGTCGCTCGATTGTGGCTGTATCAATGTAGGTCCAGTTCTTGGTGAATCTATGCTGTCGCGAATGGCATGCTCGTCGTAGTTCGCAAGCTGTTCTTGCGTGAAGTTCGGAAACTGTACGATTGGGTGCTGAGATGAGGAGTAGGTCCGCACGTCTGTATTGACTGAGATCTGAGCGTGGGACATATTCTATCCGGGAGTAGTTGGTCGTCTATCACGCCATGTGGTGTAAGATGCGTCGAACGTGCTTTGCCGTCGACTGAATCTGACCGCTCTTTCTAAGTTATGGTATCTTTGTGCGCGTCCATATAGCTCGTGCAAGTCGTTTTGCGGAGGTTGTTTCTCGATAGAAAATCTAGGTCGTGTGTAGTAGTTATAGTAGTGTTCCAGCTCGTGGGGCTTGTAGCACCGCATTGCGTGGCCTTCGTCGGCTGTTTTCTGGTTAGGGGCCGTCCGTGTGGAGTTTCCAATCCCGGCTCCACATTGTTTCAGGTCTCGGATCTTCCCGCAAAGCTTATACCTAGCGAACTATTCCAGGTTCAACATCTGTACCCACAGCACTTCACTACGGCAAGACGACATGTGTGTTGCTTGGTAAGCATCTCGAGCTTGCGTTGTATAGGATGTAGGCCAATATGACTCGGATCCTCCCTTATCTCACTGCTCAGGCGCTCTCGTTGCAATCTACACTTCATCCCAACACCATGTCCGTCGACATCTCGTCCCAATGGCGGGCTCTGGGACCTTTCCAGATGGGCACAAGAGGTGACTACATCTTGGGCGCGAGATAGCGCGACCAGATCTGACTTTTGATAGAGGCTACCTGGGGAGCTGATCCACTTGAGGTTCATGGCGGGTTCAGGTCGCTGCAATATGACCCCGAGCAGCAGTTTACCAGCTCTCTGACGAACAATGCTACTGTCGGTTGGTCTACCATAGAGGCCACTTCGCGTAGTTCCACGTCTACATCCTGTGATGTCAAGCTCGCATGCGATTTCGCCGATGATTTCGATTATGCGCAGATGACTTATGTCTACGGCTGGACGTCCTTGCAGTACCAAGCATGGATCAGAGGCAACCTGACTGTCACTAGTGCCGAGGCGCAAACAGTCGTTCTATATACCGATCAAGTCCTCGAACTGTACGTTGACGACGAGCACCACTTTGGAGGTGATGTGTATGACTTCCGCCGAGCGCCACTGGTATTGCGGCTGGATTCTGGTTCACATCAGCTGGATCTACGCCTTGTCAGAGACGTGCGAGCTATGAGTGGTGTCGGTCCGCCCACCATCGATGTCGCTGTCCGCGCCGAAATAGTAACGCCTGGCCTGTCTGCTCATAACGTTCTTATGCCCGACTGTCTGATCGAGAGAGACGATTTCGCCTCGTCGTACGGCTCTGTTATGGTAAGGAACAATCATGAACAAGACTTGGAGGTTGTAGGTCTATGCCCTAGTGCTGACGGTCTTTCGATGACCCTTGTAAACAGCGGACCCATCCGACTAGTACCAGGACAGACTCGACCCATTGCTTTCGAAATCAGATCTGACTTGAGTTGTCCGGTATCGGTCAGCTTCGATATACAATACAAGGCTGTCGGAGATTCTGGACCGTCCGAACACGTGTCCGTTACCCACACGGTCATCAAGAGAAAGAGTATCTACGAACCGCATAAGATCACATATCTACATCCAGGTGGCATGGTATCGAAATCTGTCATTCAAGCTCCCGTCGGAAGGGCTGCCACGGCTCCGATACTACTGCAGCTGCACGGCTCAGGTGTCGATCCCGAATGGCCCTCAGTCGCGGAATCTCTTGCCTCGCTGAACCTGCGTGCCTGGTCCGTTTTTCCGAGTGGTGTCACACCGTGGACGGGAGATGACTGGCATCAGTGGGGATTTTCCGATGTCAAGGCCGCTGTCAGAGCCCTACCAGCATGGATCGAACACAACGGGTGGACTGGGGGACCTGCACCAGCCTTGGATTCATGGATGGTCACAGGACATTCTAACGGTGGTCAAGGAGTATGGTATACGATGACTCATCAGCCGGACAGTGTTTTTGCAGGGTCGCCTGTTGCAGGATATTCTTCCATACAGAGTATGTGCACCTTCATTGTCGAAAGATGTGGAAGATACTAACACAGATCAGACTACGTATCGTACGACCTCTGGCAACCCATGGATCCTTCGATACGCTCTGTTCTCGACGGCTCACTTTCCACCTACCGACACGAACTATTTGTGTCGAATCTGCAAGGCATCGATATACACTCTCAGCATGGCCGGGCCGATGACAACGTTCCTGTATTTCATGCAAGGCTCATGAAGCATCTACTGTCACAAGCTGGGTTGCCTTTGAACTACACCGAGATACCGGGAAAAGGCCATGTCTTTGATGGAATGATGACGACAGACCCGTTGAGGCAGTTTTACATCGGAGAATTGGACCGAAACCATACACGTCCCACCTCCAGCTCAAATTTCACTTTAACAGTCGCAAGACCTGCTGACACGGGCTCGATGTACGGAGTGCAAGTTCATTCCTTGAAAACACCAGGTCGACTCGGCAAGGTGTCGGTCAGTCTCAGCCCGGGTGAACATCCCAACAATTGCAAGATCCGTACTACCAATATTCGAAATTTTTCCGTGTCTTGGAGTAGTCAATACTGTTCAGGTCTTCAGATTGACGGACAAACTGTGCATATCTCAGTCGGTGGCCGACGGAGCATATTCTCGCAGAGTTCGGAACGCATATGGAGTAATGCCGGGACTGAGGCGGCAGTCTCCATCAATCGATTTGGGGGAATGGACAACATACTACGCACCGAAGGAAGGTTCTGTATTTTGACTGACGACGCTTCACGCAGAACGGCGTTGCAGATATCGAGAAACCTGTCCCAGTATTATTACGCCGATACAGAGATTCTTTCACTCGGCGCGGACATCCCGCCTCAGTGTGGACACCGGATTCGTGTCTTTCAGCAGCCTTCGCTTGATCTGACTCCTGCAGCAAGGTCCAGAGTGAGCATTAGTAGCGTCCAGTTGGGGCTTTCAATCATGGACCTCGAACGGAACACTTACACTTATAAGTCGGAGGACGGACTTGGTGCGATTTATCTGGATGACACAGGATCAGGACACCTGGATCTCAATATCTGGGGCTCCAATGCGAGAGGTCTTGAGATCGCGGCGAGGCTCGTTCCAATGCTTACCGGAGTCGGCCAACCTGACTTTATTGTCGCAGACAAGGCGATATTAGAGCACGGCGCAGGAGGAGTGCTGGCCATGGGCTTCTTTATGGGACTTGGTCGAGGTGATCTTACAGCTTCGACAAACTCATACTTCACTTGAAGGTAGGTAGATGCATTAACTTGATATGTACACGCACAACTATATGCAACGTCGTTGGCTTGCAGTGAACATCTATCATGTAGGTCGCAAGGCTTTCTGGGATGGCTCAGTGGGCCGAAGGCAGACGCGACTTTCTCGCGCGCCTTCCGATTTTGGGTAGGTACTTCATGTGAAGTGAATTTGTCAGGGTCCCGGTTAGAGTTGTCACGCTCCTGCCTTTTTTATCGTCACGACCAGCCACTCGGTCATCATCAGGACCGTGCCTACCTGTTGAGGTCGCAATTTCTAGTAATATCGATCTGCGAGGCGGTGTGCAGCCAGGCGCGATTTCCTCACCTTCAAGCACAAACCGCGTTGCCATTACAAAATTCGTCGTTGTCATACATTACCTTATCCCGTCTCGCATCTTCTTCTCATCTCTATCTCTGCACCATCTACCAAAACTTCAGCATCTAGACGCGGATCTCGAGATCACACCGCAATCGACTGCTGCTACCGCTGGACATACAAACACCGTGACGTCTGTTCACATATACTAACCAACCAGCTCGCAGCAGTCACCTTCAGTCACACAACTATGGAGGCACACGACACCTCCCAAGGCTCTCCGACTCCTCGCAAGAGCCATCAATTCAAGGACATCAATGCATTGGAACATGCATCATCTCCCAAACCATCACGTGCTACCGTCAATGTCTGGCTCGATCGTTTCAACAACGCCAGTCCAAGCCTCGACAGCTCTGTCCGAGCTGATCTTCATGTGGGTGGTCCGCATGCAATACGCTTCTTCATACTAACATCTATCATAGGGTGTCGAGTTGCCGGCTACACTCAAGGACGTCAACTTTGACCCCACTGACTTTTTGAGTGCTCCCAATGCTCCCATGAGCGAGCTTCTAGCTAAGTTGACCGAACGCCAGTCCTTCCTTTCCCAGCAGTATCAGCGAAAGGCAGGTGGATACGTTTCTGACCAATCCTACGGATCTGTGTCCCTGACACAAGAGCCATCCCTTGTACACCACGGACGTTTCGACACCGATTCATCGGAAGAGACTCCCATCACTCCAGCTTCTGCCAAAGATATGGAGCTCGAGCGTCTGAAGAACGAACTGGACAAGGCAAACTCTCAACTGCGTCAGATGAACCGTGACCGTAACCAATACTCTCCACCTGGACTTCAGCTGCCTCAAATTCATGGTCTTGGTCTTTCCGAAATGCAGGAAGAGCCTGGATTCTCTGTCGACCATTTTCGAACGCACCAATCTGGTTGGAATGCCCCTGGTTCAGCTGGCATCTGGGCACCGATGCAAAACCACAACAGAACCAACGCGGGTCCAGCTTTGACTCTGTCTCCGGCCATGACCGACTCCGATTACATGCACCATCCAAGTCAAGTCAGCGGTGGTGGCATGATGAGACCACCTAGTCCTGCTATCTCATCTCAAGTTCACCAACGAGCAATGCCGAATCTACGTGTCAACACCATGTTGTACCGCAACGGTGAGGGAGTTGGCCGCCCTAATTCTGCCATGAGCGGATACGGCCCGGCTTGGGGTCCGCCAGATCAAAACAGCTTGTCTACTCCTCATACACCAATGTCGTTTGGTCCACCTCACCATCCATTCTCGCCTCTCCAGGCTCAGACTTTCAATCCCGCTCCGGGCAGCAACATGAATGTTCCTAGACCTATGGCGAGTCGTCTGTCCCCAACAGCCATGGAGTTCAATGCCTCTGGCGCGGGTGTCAGTGCCTACTCTCCCTGGAATCCCCAACCGCAGCAGGACGCTCAACCAGCGTACATGAGCACGACCGAGCCCATGAACTACCGTCGTCTCCTTGATCGCAACATGAGCTGCAACTGGAAGTACATTGTCGACAAGATTGTCTGCAACAATGATCAGCAAGCCTCCATCTTTTTGCAGCAGAAGTTGAAAGTCGGTACTCAGGAGCAAAAGTACGAGATCATCCAGGCCATCATCGATCAGGCCTGTCCCTTGATGACCAACCGCTTCGGCAATTTTCTTGTTCAGCGTTGCTTCGAACATGGTACCCCTGAGCAGATCATTTCCATTGCTCGAGCCATTCGTGGAAACACTCTGAACCTCAGCATGGATGCTTTTGGTTGTCACGTTGTTCAAAAGGCATTTGACAGCGTTCCGGAAGAATACAAGGCTATCATGGTCCACGAGCTCTTGCGTCGCATTCCCGAGACGGTCATCCACCGCTATGCTTGTCACGTATGGCAGAAGCTGTTCGAGCTTCGCTGGAACGGCCAGCCACCTCAAATCATGAGATACGTCAACGAGGCTCTTCGCGGCATGTGGCACGAGGTTGCCCTCGGTGAGACCGGCAGTCTTGTTGTCCAGAACATCTTTGAGAATTGCCTCGAGGACGACAAGCGTCCATGCATCAACGAAGTCCTCGCAGCCATTGATGTTGTCGCCCACGGTCAGTTCGGCAATTGGTGCATTCAGCACATCTGCGAGCACGGCTCTATACCTGATCGTACCCGGGCCATCGATCATGTCATTCGCTTCGCAACCGAATACAGCATGGTTCAATTTGCTTCCAAGGTCGTTGAGAAGTGTCTCAAGATCAGCGGTAATGACTTCTTGGATCGTTACCTCGACCGTGTCTGTGAGGCTCGTGTTGACCGTCCTCGTATGCCGCTGATCGATATTGCTGGCGATCAGTTCGGAAACTATCTCATCCAGTGGATCTTGACCAACGCTGATGGCCAGCGGCGCGAAGTTGTCTCTGCTCACATTCGCAAGCACATGGTCTCCCTTCGTGGCTCGAAGTACGGCTCCCGCGTCGCCATGCTTTGCTGCAACTCGGCTTATGCTACTCGCCCTGGTCCACCAGGCGGCATGGCACCTGGTCGTGGCGGTCCAGGACCTGGAGCATGGTCGGAGCGTTCCAGCTACAGCGATCGTCCGTACAATGGCCCTCGTGGTAGCTCTTACCACGCAAGCTATTGATCACTCTCGCTACGACCCTCTTCTCTGTACCGACAGCTTGGGGCGTCCTTATCTGGCTCATCCTTTCTAGCAAATCATTCTACGTATTCGTCCCCATTCGTCATTTTTCCATCCATTTCTCATTTATGGTCACCTTTGTACTACATCTGCCTCATACAAATGGACACTTTCTACATTCACAGCTACTGTCCTCGTTCTAGAGGACACTTTGGATGCAGAGTCGAAAAGAGCCAATTCCATAGCTGCAAACAAAAAGAGCATGATATATCTGGGAGAGTTGTGGATGTCAGCACGGTATATATGGAGGGAAAGGACAAGGCAGGGTTTTAGCGGCGGACTGTTCATCGTTCTAGAGCACACGGGTTTCTTTCGCAGGTGGAAGGTAGATGTCTCAGGGACATGTAATGGGTGGATGGTAGGCACTGTACGAACGGAATGACTGACGATACCGGCATGGATTATACGATATGAATAGCACCCACAGAATCAAGAAAATCAGACGTAGCATTAATTCATCCTCCTGATACGTGCAGCGACAAATCATGTACAAAATGATGAGGTTATTGTTGCCAGCAAAGGGGTGCCGATTTACGTCATCAACGGCGAGTGTTTTGTCTCTCCGCAAAGAAACTCGGCTGTTGTTGCAACCAGAAAGGTGGTTGTGGTGTTTTTGGACAAGCTTCAAGTCACTAGCCACCGCGTGATACCTCATTCCTTGGATTCCCATGATTCTGTCTCGGTCCAAGCCACACTTCCATCATTGATCAAATCTAATGGCTGACCACACTTCCTCCTTAGAGGTCAATGGCCGAAATCGTCGTACTTCTTCTCTCAAACGATCAGCGACCGGACCCCCTGTCCTGAAGAGTGAGACCATGAACGGCCATTTCGCCAACGTAGGAGGCAAGCCTACAGCTGCTGACTTTGAACATGGCGTGCAAGTCATTGATGGCGACAAAAACTTCAATCCGGCATTACCAGCATACCTGCAACTTGAGAATGTCGTCCGAGCTGGATTCAACTACCACATCATCTCCGTATTCGGAAGTCAGAGCACCGGAAAGAGTACCCTTCTCAACTACCTTTTCGGTACAGAATTCGGTGTCATGTCCGAGCAAGAGAGGAGGCAGACCACCAAAGGTATCTGGATGAGCAAGAACAAGAAGGAGCATATCAGCGACGAGACGGGTCAGAAGATGGCGGAGAACATCCTTGTCATGGACGTCGAGGGTACGGATGGTAGAGAACGAGGAGAGGACCAGGACTTTGAGCGCAAGAGTGCTTTGTTCGCGCTTGCGACCAGCGAGGTCTTGATTGTCAACATTTGGGAGCATCAAGTTGGTCTATACCAGGGTGCGAATATGGGCTTGCTCAAGACTGTCTTTGAAGTCAACCTGCAGCTATTCTTGAAAGACGCAAAGTACGTGCCAGTCATATGGCCACACGACATCCAAGCTGACACTTTCCAGATCTGTCCCACGCTCGTTACTCTTCTTCGTCATTCGCGATCATCTTGGAACGACACCTCTTCACAACCTGCGCAACACTCTTCTTGCCGATCTCACGAGGATATGGTCGACACTTTCGAAGCCTCCTGGACTCGAGAACTCCAAGATCGAGGACTACTTTGACTTTGCCTTTGTCGCGCTCCCACACAAGATTCTCCAGCCGGAGAAGTTCGCGGCAGAAGTACAAAAGCTAGGAACACGATTCAGGGAGGGCTACAGTGATCCAAAGACCAAGGGTCTGAGACTGGATGAGGAGTCAGAACCGATCCTATTGTCGGAATACCACCGAAGGATTCCCGCAGACGGTTTCCCTGTGTATGCGCACAATGTCTGGACTCAGATCGATAGCAACAAGGATCTTGACCTGCCAACACAGCAAGAACTTCTCGCGCAATTCAGATGCGACGAAATCTCGAAGGAAGTGCTCGTTGCGTTTGACGAGACAATTATTCCTCTTGAAGAGCAACAGAATACCGCGACCCAGTCTGGTAACCCCGTTGTTATCCCGGAGTTAGGCAAGGCCATGAACGTCGCGCGCTCGAAGCTTATTCAAGATTTCGAGACAGAAGCTAGCAGATACCACAAGGGCGTGTACAAGAGCAAGCAGGCAGAGTTGGCGCAAAAGGTCGACGGCAGGCTCAAGACGCTCTTCCAGGGTCAGCTAAATGCTGCGCACAAGGCCGGCGTCGCCGACTTCACTGAGGCAGTCACGACTGCTGTCAAGGCCGGACAAAAGAAGGGTGGAAGCTACGAGTTTCAGGACATTGTTGTTTCGGAAAAGAAAAGGGCAATGTCGAGATTCGAATCGCAAGCCAAGGATACACTCATTGAGGGCGCATCATGGAGCACGTATCAGCAAGAACTCTCTCTGTACCAGCGTGATCTTGACAGGGTCAGCTCGCAACTGCGCAAGGATGAGATGCGTCGTTTGGCTACCAGAATAGAAAGATGGGTCAGGACGCGCCTCGACGAACTGGTGGGCCTCGAATTCAACGCTCTTGGATCTGGTCGTGGTGGTTCTGGCGCCCCTGACGAGGGCAAGAAGTCCTCGGAAAGAGAATTGTGGGACCGTATCTGGAATCTGTTTACCGAGACAGTGACTACGGCCGAGAAGCGCTTCACCGACCGGGCCAGCAGCTTCGACGCCAGCCCAGACGAGGTCGAAGTCGGTCTTTGGCGCCTCCGTCGCAAGTCATGGGGTGTCCTACGCGCCAAGCTCGACGAAGAAATGATGGAAGGCAACCTCCTGCTTAAGCTGCGGGAGAACTTCGAGGACAAATTCCGCTACGACGAGGATGGCGTACCGCGCATCTGGCGTCCAAGCGACGACATCGAAGGCATCTACACGCGTGCGCGTGAGAGCACACTCGAGCTCATTCCGCTGTTGTCGCGCTTCAAGCTCGCCTCGACCTCTGCTCCACCGCCTCTAGACGCCTGGATCGGCAAAGCCCCAGCCACAGTCTCGGCCGCAGACGAGGACGACCTCGCGCCGATCGGCGGTGTCGACGACGACGAATCCCGCTCTCTCGACGACGAAATGACTGTGCTCTCGGACACGAAACGCGCTGACCTCTCGATCCGCTTCAAGAAGACCGCCGATGGCGTATACGTCGAGGCCAAGCGCAGCGCCATCGGCGGCGTGACGCAGGTGCCTCTCTACTTTTACGGTCTGCTGCTCGCGCTTGGCTGGAACGAGATCGTCGCTGTGCTCCGCAACCCGGCTTACTTTGCGCTTCTTGCTCTGCTGGGCATCGGTGGTTACGTCACGTACACGCTCAATCTCTGGGGCCCGATCATTCGCATGAGTAATGCTGCGTTGACCCAAGGACTGGCGATTGCGAAGGAGAAGTTGAGGGACTTTCTTGAGATGAGTGAGACTGGTCAGCGCGCTGTTGCGATGAGTGGTGGTGAGAGCAGGCCGACCAAGTGAGTATTGCCTACCATGGATTTGTATATCATCACTAACGATTGGCAGGATGGATACTCTGAAGAGTAATGGTACCAAGGATCGTAGCGCCAAGGAGGAAGACTTGGATGATATATGAAGTCTCTTCATGATGGATAGCGAGTTCTGTCGCATTGAAGTCTTGTGGATATCGTTCTTGGGCATCATCAGTGTTGTAGTATAAGCATAATCCTATGGCATTGTCTGGGTCGCTTCTCATCCACTTCAGACCTCTTAATCGGCAAATTATACATAATGGCTAATCCACTTGCGGGCACCTAGGACTATAAATTCCACGCGATGAACCATTCGAATGCGATAAAGAAGATTGATAAGTGCATTCTTTGACCGCACGTATCTTTTTAAATTAGAAAATAGTTTTTGCATTCAGATTGCAGACCACGAGTGTTATAGAGCTTGGGGGGAAATCAAGGGCGTCTTCAAAGAACATTCGACTGTGCGTGGTTTCTTCCATTACCGAGGCCGCCATACTGAAAAGCACAATATCATAACCAGACCCTTCGTGAGACCCATCGCCGGACTTCTCGCCAGACCTCTCGCCAGACCTCTCGCCAGACCTCTCGCCAGACCTCTCGCCGGACTCCTCGCCAGACTCCTTGCCAGACCTATCGCGAGATCTATTATGAGACCTATTATGAGACCTATCACTAGACCTATCACTAGACCTATCACCAGACCCATCATTAGAACCATCATTAGACCCATCGCCAGACTTCTCGCTGGCCCTGCTTCGCGCTGATCCGAATCTCAATCCTATCACGGATTGCCCGTGAACGTCCACCTACCACGTTTATCTTGCTGTAGCCGACCTCCCACTATCCGCTGCCCTTACACATATAAATGCAATATGGAGCCATGGTCTGAACTTCTTCAGCCATTGAGGAATCAGTCATCAGAGATCGAGAGTCTTTTCACAACACACTAGTCGCTATCGACTATTCCATATAGACCACTAACGAAAGTGGCACTTGTCGGCGACGCGAATAGTGGCAAGTCAACATATCTAAATTGCCTTCTGGGAAAGGAGCGTCTTGCAACTGCATCGTATGGCACCCGCGCTTGCACACAAGTCGTTACCGAGTACGTGCACGATGAGAGCGTTGGTGACATGCTCCACGCCACTATCTCCTTCCGGTCACAGGCCGAGACCCAGGCTCTTGCGCGTGAGCGTATGGAGCAGCTCATTACGTTAGTTGAGCCACAGCTTGACAACGGAGAGGGTGGAACAGCCCATTTCTCAAGCAAGGGCTTACTATCGCTGACTGTCCCGGACTCAACGATATCAATGACGAACGACGTATGGCTACAATTGAATACGTTGCAGATGCCAGGTAGTAGTCATCATTACAGGGATGGAACGAGTGACCACGAAAGCGATAGTGGCATCGTACGTCTAAAGGTACACGAAGCTAAAGGGTTCATCTAATGTCATCCTAGTCCTTATAGCAATCGATAAGCTACCTCCTAATTTATAGACTCATACCGTCGACGACACGAATGAAGAGTAGGACGCTAAAATCGATGAGCTCAGGAAGAAAGCTTCTGACAGTCTGACACTCATGAAAGCTGCAAGAGAAGCAAAACGAGCCGCTCGAAAGACACTAATACCTCGTTCTCTGCTCACAACTCATAGATGAAATGATGTGCAAAGAAGAAAGACTTTCATTCAGAATGCAAGCATGAGACTAGCATATATTTACAACGGGGTCGCCCGTTCCCGAACGCCTGACATGACGTGACCATCCCCTTTCCAGGTCAATCACGTCGACAACAAATGCAGCAAGCACCAACTGTCCACTACTCTTCCCATCTGTACATGCAACTCATAAGCAGACCTTGACCCTAACCAGTGGCAGCGTGACCGCCGTACTCGACCTGTGCGTGCGGCTCACCCGGCGCCATGAAGTTGGTAAGCGGGTTCTTCTGCGCCTTGGCCGCCGAGCAGCGTGCCATGGTGGGCGAGGAGCGCGAGATGGCGTCTGTGAAGAAGAAGTTCTCGATCGGGGCCTTGAGTGGAGTGCCGGATATTTGGGCGCCCTTGTTCTGGTCGACAAGCTGGACGCGGGCGAGGGGGTAGAGAGCGGAGCCCTCGACCACGTCGTAACGGCGGAGCGTTGGTGAGATCTCCTCCATGCGGTCGCGAAGAGCTTCGATGTCGTCGTATGGGAGTGGGGCGTTGAGGGCTTCGGAGGCGGCGCGCAGGATCTTCCAGTCGTCGCGCGCGGCGCCGTAGATGCTCGTGGCGGCACGACCGATTTGTACGCGTGCCTCGGTGTTCACATATGTGCCGGACTTCTCGGTGTAGGCTGCACCTGGAAGGACTACGTCGGCGAATTGTGCGCCCTTGTCACCGTGGTGACCCTGGTAGACGACAAAAGCGTCCTTTGGAATGTCCTCGGCGGTGATCTCGTCAGCACCAAGAAGCCAGAGGAACTTTGGCTTGGTGTTGGCGGTCTGTGGGCTTGGTACTGTGAAGCCGACCTCGTAAGCACCAGTCCTTGAAGCGGCACGCTGGAGGACGTTGTAGCCGTTCCACTCCTCGTTGCAGAAGTTGGCCTTGTTCTTCTCGACGAAGCTTCCAACAGCCTCGTAGATGGCCTTGGCGTCTGGGTGCTCAACGGCACCACTTCCGACAATGATCATTGGGCGCTCGGCCTCGGCGAGCTTCTTGCCCCATGGACCAGCCAGGGCAGTCTTGATGTCGTCGGCGTTGGCTCCAAGTTTCTCGTAGTCGAACGTGGATTCGAAGTCCTCTCCGATCAAACCAACTTCGAGCTCTGATCTGAGCCATTGCTTTCTGATGCGAGCGTTCAAAACAGCAGCCTCCCAGCGTGGGTTGGTTCCGATGAGAAGGATAGCATCAGACTGCTCGACACCAGTAATCATTGAGTTGAAGGAGTAGTTGGCACGAATATCGATACCGTGAGCCACCGGAGCGCCACCCTGAGGTTGGTCGAGCGCAAGGTTCTCGGAGCCGAGTCTGTTGGCCAGATCCTTGGCAGCGACAAGAGTCTCGGTCTCAACTAGGTGACCGGCGATGAACTTGACCTCGTCACCCTTTGGTGCGATCTGCTGGAATTTGTCAGAGATCTCGACCAGGACTTGCTCCCAGGTGGCTGGGGCAAACTGGTCGTCGCGGCGAATAAGAGGGGTAGTGAGACGCTGAGTTGAGAGTCCATCAGAGGCAAATCTTGACTTGTCGTCGATCCACTCCTCGTTAATGTCGTCGTTCAGTCTTGGCAAAACTCTCATAACCTGAAGACCTCGGGTGTCGACTCTAATGTTTGATCCCAGACCGTTGAAGACATCGATGGACTCGGTGCTCTGGAGTTCCCATGGTCTGGCGCGGAAGGCGTATGGCTTGGATGTGAGGGCTCCGACTGGACAAAGGTCGATGACGTTTCCGGAAAGCTCAGTGTCGAGAGCAGTCTCCAAGTAGGTACCAATCTGCATGTCGTTACCGCGTCCAGTAGAACCGAGCTCTGGTGCTCCAGCAATATCGTTGGCGAAACGAATGCAACGAGTGCAGTGAATACATCTGTTCATGGAAGTCTGCCAAAATCAGCATGTGTACCTGCCTAGCTCTTTGTTCATCCTACCTTAACCAAAGGTCCGATATTCTTGTCTTCAACCGCTCTCTTGCCCTCGACTTCGTGAAATCTTCCTCTGTCCGAACCGTATCTCATACTCTGATCTTGAAGATCGCACTCACCACCCTGGTCGCAGATAGGGCAGTCGAGAGGGTGGTTGGCGAGGAGGAACTCCATGACACCTTCGCGAGCTTTGTGGACGAGTGGGGAGTCGGTCTTGACCCTCATTCCGGGTTGTACAGGCCAGGCGCAGGAGGCGACGGGCTTTGGGGCTCTTTCGACTTCGACCAAACACATACGACAGTTTCCAGCAATCATGAGCTTCTCGTGGTAGCAATATCTTGGAATGACAGCTCCAGCCTTTTCGCATGCTTGAATAAGGGCAGATCCGGCTAGTTGATTGTCAGTATCGCTCTGGTGAAGCTTCGTCTTGCGAACGAGGAAGTCCGCTAAGCAGCTATCAGATCTTGGTGTCAAAATCACTCACCCTCAATCTTGACAGGCTTGTCGTCGACAAAGATCTCGACTTCGGCCTTTCGGGGCTGGCTGGTCGCAAAGGTGCGCGCCACATTGAGCCTTGAGATAGGCTGTGGGCGACGAGCAGCCCGCAGCAACTGTCTCGACAACATCGTCGCCTTATGTGAGAGCGAGAGATAGAGTGGAGGGGTAGAGGCGTAGGATGGTGGAGGCAAGACGTGCGGCAGGTGTGGTGTACCTCGAAGTTGTGGACGACGATGCGGCTCAACACTAACGCTAGCGGGAGTGACCGCGCCGCATGGACGTCAGCAGAGAAAGGCCTTTTCTCATTTGTCGACGCGCCAATTCTTCCTCTTTTCTTCTTCAACTCATTTCTGAGCTCTTCTTATTGTAGGACACTGAAGCTTTGCTACTTTGCTGTCCTCTGCTATGAGCACTAGAACGACTTATTGCAGCGTAGCTGGAGCACCGGAGGGCTCAGCCTGTTGAACCTTGTTCCTTACCAACGATGCTACATCTCATGCCTGCGATTCGGGCTCTTCTTCAGCTTGGACCCAAGCGTATTCAATAAAGATGCTTGATCTACGCAGCGGGAGGCGCGTGCTGATCGAGATGTTGGAATTAGTCGGTAAGTACAGTCTACCAATGAGCGCGGTATATCACGGAGCGATGTGCAAGTAAGCTGTGCAATTTACAGCAATTTATCGTAGGTGTAGTCTTCGTATCTCATTAATACTCGTGTTTTCAGGAGTGCGCCTCCCGCTTATGTTCCTTTTCTTCATCATGTTTCAATATGTCCTCCCTCCACTTTGTCCCCCATATCGTGATACTCCAGACTCCTACTGCGGAAAGTACGAGGATGCCTGCACTGAGTGTACTGAACCAACCTACACCTATTTTTTCAACAGCCGGCAAGACAACAGCAGTTCCGATACAGCCAAACATGTACCGGAAGACGTAGTTTCCAGCAACGACCTCCGCAGACCGCTTCTGCATGACATCGAGGCAATATGTGTTGAGACTTGGAAAGCAGAAGAGCTGGGCGACTCCCTGAAGGAACATGACGATGACAGGCAATGGAATGCCCCCAACTGCCTTCTCGATCGACCAACCATATATCAACATGCATCCTGGTATTACGACGCCGAGCGCCACGAGGCAGCTTCGAAGTCTGTCTTCCGGAACTCTGACACCGCCTCTCTTTCCGATCCATTTCCTAACAGTACGATCAGCCCATCGTCCACCAAAGAAGGTACCGAGTAAATAGCCGCAACCAGGAGCAATGTAGAAAAGACCCGATTCCATTGGCGAAGACAGGTGGAAGCGTGGGTTGAGTGTGTAGCGGATTGCAGCCAGGAGGGAGTACATGTTGAAGACGAGAGCACCACTGGCGATGCCAGCCAGGACAAGATTAGGGAATCTGTATAGAGAGACTACTCTTGCAGGATTCATCCATTGCCAGAGCTTGCCGGCCTTTTCGCGCCTGGTGAGTCCCACAAGCTCCGTCGAACGCTTCTTGTGGATAGTTTCGGGAAGGAAGAAGTAGACAGCGATGGTAGCCGCTGCACCTAGCGCGGTCTGAAGCCAGAAAATGACCTGCCAAGGCTTGTATGTAACGATGACTCCAGCGATGAAAGGGCCGAAAGCAGGACCGATGAGTGTACCGCTCAGAAACCATGCAAGGGCCGTGGCTCGTTCCGTAGGTCGGTAAATGTCACCAATGCAACTACTGCCAATAACTAGAAATGCGGTGCCTTGGAAAGCCGTGAGGAGTCGAAAGACATAGAAGGATGCTAGGTTCGGCGAGAGCGCGGTTCCAACACTGAAGATGGTGAAAAATGCCGCGCAGATGATCTGAGTCCATCGGCGACCATAGACCTGTCCGATTGGACCCCAGAACATTGGCGAGAGACCCATAAACAGCTGGTACAAAGCGCTGGACAAGTTCAGAATCGTGCCAGTGGTGTTGTAGTATGCGGCGACGTTCGGAGTGGCAGCCAACACGGCAGTAGATGAGATGGGTGCCAGGAAACTGCAGAAGGATATGACACAGACGATGACAACCTTCTTGCTGTGTGGAAAGCGATCGTATATCTCGTCACCGGCCTCATGATGGCTGAAGCTGGGAATGTCGTGAGCAGAGACATGACTCTGAACATGGTGGAGATCAGGTCGCTCGGTGATTGAGGATGTGGTGTAAAGTGCTTCTTGCTTCTCCAGATCTTTGTGATTCGTTTTGGTCTGCTGCGTTTCGGTCATCTCTATAGGAGCTTCTGCTGGTTCAAGACCTTGCTGCGACTTAAGAGCTGACATCGTGCAATGTTATCAGAAGCCGACGTTATCACATATGTATGTATCTCCAGGCGTACACAGATGCAAATGCGGTATGAGACGATTTGCTTTCGGGTCTGCGATAGACTCCGAATAAGTGAACGACTACAAGTCTTGGAAAAGGCTTGTGCTAAGAATGGGCATATCACGATGATAAAATAGAAGGGAACCTACAGACCCAAGAGGAGATGCGTGAATTGAGTCACCCATCCATACGGCGAGTGTCCGACAAACCGCTCTATTTCCGAGCGGATTGGCGACTTCCATCTTGAATCTCAACTGTGGATAGCACGGATAGCAGAGATCGTTAACCCGAAGTCGGCCTAGAAAGGCAGTCGAAGCCCGAAGCGGGCAAGATCAGCGGAATTTGTCCGGTCCGCGGTACAACACTTGCCGTCTGTACAGCACACTCGGTCTGTTCTATACCGAGCCCTAATATCCTTCGCTGGAGATTGTGATGTTGTGTTGAGTGTGGTAACATCTGTGAACTAGTTGACTGCCAGCACATCTGTGTGTACAGTCGCGAATCATTCCTCGTGCCAATGAACAAGAAATAAGCATTATTATTGATCTCCCGCCGGCTTTCACTCTGACAAGCCTCACGTGCTTCTCTTGGCGCGTTCGAGCCGCGGCTGTCGGCTTCTGAGATGCGATTGCGGGTGCGGGAGAGAGAGAGTCGCCTCGACCTCATACATCATCATACGAATTTGAAATGTTCATTAAAAGACAACATTGGTTATACGCAACTGTAAGAGGCACGAGATTCTGATTTGACCTCGCCACATCTTGTCAGAATCATTAAAAGTCGAAAGTTGCTCGTGGATTGTAGATCCCGGAGCAAGGAGCACTGCAAGCCACCTCGGGAGTGATGGCGGACTCGATTGGTAGGCACGATGCAATGCTGGTAGCACCGGATACAGCGACATTTGGACTAACCCTCACCAGACCGCGTCTTTGGTCATGCTCTCCACACCGTCAACAAGATCCGGAGCGGGTCGCAGAAGCCCCCAGCTGCTGATCGACTGAAACTCTACGGCCTATACAAGCAATCGATGGAAGGCGACGTATCGTACATCCAACCACGACCAGATGACTCGACCGAGCAATCAATGAAAGATCAAGAGAGGTGGGATGCCTGGAACGAGAACCGAGGCCTGTCACGGACCGAAGCAAAAAAGCGATATATCGAGACTCTGATACAAACAATGCACAACTACGCGAGCTCTACACCTGAAGCACGAGAGTTGGTCTCCGAACTCGAGTTTGTGTGGGATCAAGTCAAGAACAACAGCAATCCTAGCGACAGCGGCAGCCGCCAGAGTAGTCCGTTACAAGACCATGACCGAGGGCAGACATATTCCACTATGGTCGACAGCGCTGCAGGCGCGTTTGACGACAGAAGAGGGCGGGAAAGCGGCACAGGAAAAGCCAAGATGAGAGTCCTCAGTCCAGCGAGCCAGCCCATGGAAGACGACATCGCAGAGGAAAAGGAGGAATTCGTGGACGCACCAGTCAGTCAGTTCGGCGAGCAGGACATGGACACCACACCCGGCGACGAACAGACATATCCAATTAGTCGAAGCGACAGTAGGGAAGCAGGCACGCCGTCGCGCCGGGCAGCCACGGATATCAAGTGGCGGAAGAGAGTTGAGTCGGCGCTGGTGAAGATGACGACAGAAGTCGCAGCGCTGCGAGAACAACTCGAATCACGCGCATATATCACACAAAAAAGGCGGCATTCTCTCTTTGGCTGGCTGTTACGAGCTGGATGGTTTTGCGTCAGGCTTGTCGTTGTTGATGTATTTGCACTGTGGATACTCATCCTATATCTTCGCCGGAAGAAGGACAGGAGGCTGGAAGGCGCTATTCGGGTCATGCTGGGTGACGCCCAAGCTGTCGCGAAGAACCTTGCTGCTCAGATGCAGCAGAAGGTTGGTACGAAGCTGCCGAGTCGGAGATGATCAGGATAAACTGTTGAAACGATGTAATGATTGTACGATGTCATGTAGAACATGGTGGTGAGGGTATGTGAATTGTACACTACACCTCTGACGTGTCTTTGGCTTTGACCTAGATCGCATGTACGCGTTAACATCAAATGGCCTCGGCAGTCGCTCATAGTCGACAATGCCTCTGTTTCCCATTCTGTTCCCTGCAGTGTGCCGTCAGTGTCCATCGCTGATGTGGACACATCCACCTCGGTAGCGTTCTACGGGTCTCAACGGGCCGAAAGCCTGGTCCTGAGCTGTACACTGGTGCCGTGGTATGGTAGTCTGGTAGGCGTGAAGGTATCATGGTGTCTCACTGACTCGTCTCATCTGCCCGGAGTGTCGTGCAATCGCTTTGATGTCGCCTCTCTGGAACCCGTGCTTGGAATTTGATGATTGGCGCTACCACGCTGTCATTGTCGTTGAATTCTGTCGTTGTCGTTCGGTTTCGAGGACATGTCCAGCCAGCGATTTGGCGGATAGTCAGCTAATGAGTACCAAATTGAAGGACTTCCGCGCTGATTCAGGGTATCTTTTTCAAGCTTCCGGACCTGCACTCGCCCTCGTGAGTGCATCGTCTCCGGGCTTCAGAACTGCCTCATCAGGGTCCCTCCAGAATGCTTTCTTGACAGGCTGCATCCTGATCTCCCACACATCCTCGCTACTACCCTTCTCCTTCTTCTTGCGCTCTTCTCTTTCTCGGTAGTACTCTGAGATTGCTCGCTCTTTTTCGTCATCGCCCTGTGACTTGACACGCATGCAGAACCAGAAAGCATTCCACTGCTCTGAACATGATTGAAGCGCGCCGTATCTGTAGATGTCGTTGAATTTGCCGCCTAATGATTGGCAGTAGAATGCTTGATCGAAAGCTTGACGACAGGACATTGAACGTGGATACATTGCTTCGGGGGAGATGTCGAGCTCGTCTGACTGGGCCTTCACAGGTGCCGCTGTGCTGTTTGGCAATGCGTCGGCTAGCATTGGTGTCGGCTCATTCGGCGCTGTGATGGACCCGCGAGTCGATGATGTCGTTGACTTCTGTGACTCGAAGCTGGCCAGGAAAGATTGTAGCTCGCGGTCCGGGTTGTCATCTTTCGCTGGGAGTCTCGAGGATGCTGCGGATGCATTACCAGGTACGGGCAGGGTCGATGAGAGAGCTGCATCAGGCGATTGCACGCCAGAGCTCTGCGAGCCTCCAAAGGGCCACCAGCCCATGATTTTCCTGAATGAGGATCTGCTCGATAACTGAGCGCAAAGTGACAAGCCTTGATGTGCTACCAAAGAACAATTCTAGAAACGAATCACGAAGCTTTGCGCCGGCGCGAAGCCAATGACGCAGGGCATGAACGTCAAAGACGACTCGAGGCTGGAAACTTGGACCGCGACTCTTTATTCGTAACCTTTCTTCCAACTTGTCTGGGGACGCGCTCTCACCTCGAGATATTCTTTCCGTTCTTGGATACTATCTTCACGGAAAATGCCATGTTGAGCAGGCGCTTATTGCGCGGCCAGGCTGCGCCAGTGTTGCGTCGACCATCACACGTGACATGCAGTCCCTGGATCCTAACACGAAGACCGGCGACCTTTGAAGCTGGCGAAAACAAATCCGGTCACATCAACCCTGATGCGAACGAAGGAATCATCTACTTCAACAATCTATTCCCCCTGAATCTACAATGGTTCTTTCGACTACCTTTCGTCACTGGCAACAAGGCAGTGCCCAGACTCATCAGTAGCGGACTCAGCGCCAACCCGGAAGAAGTGCTTAGATTGGCTCAAGCAAAGCTTGCAGCTGCCGACGGAGGTCCAGCGGCAGAGGTCACCGAGGTCCTACCACGTATCAAGGAAGGTGGCGCATATGTCAAGTTCACTTACGGTCCGGGATTGTCCCCGAAGAGCGTCCACGAAGCTGTCCACGCTTACATCAAGGAGAAAAAGCTCCGACCATGGTTCGCTCCTTTCTCTGGGATTAGAGCCGGTCTAGTCATGGGAAAGCCATGGGTTGAAGATCTCTATCGCCTGCCTAGTTCGCGGCTCAGGGTTGAATTTCTCCCTACGGATCCTGGTGGACCTGCAGCGGACCTTTCTCAAGAAGATCTGTACACTTTCTTCCGACCTTACGGGAAGCTTGCCGATATCGTGACTATGCCTTCGGATTCCAAAGTGGTTCCCAGGTTTGCCTACCTCGATTTCGCCAGTGTACGCAAGGCAGTTATGGCGAAAAACTGCATGCACGGTTACGTCGTGACTGATGCCCAGGGAGGCGGTAAATTAGGCACAGTCCTTCGGATAGGCTACGAGAAAAAGTCTCGTTTCAAGTTTATCTGGGAATGGCTCAGCGGTCACCCTAGAATCGTGATACCCATCATGGCTGCTATTATTGCCACAATCACAGTCACCGTCTTCGACCCGATACGTACGCTTTTCATCAAGGCTCACATCGAACGAACACTACACTTTGAGGATTTCCGGATCTGGCGATGGCTGAGAAGGACAACCGAGGATGTACTGAGCAAGATGCGCCTTCGTGGAATGGACGATGGAGAGGCTGGTATGCAGGCCATCTGGGAAGACCGAAAAGGCGACATTGATCAGATTCAAACATGGCTCATGGAGACTGCGGACACTTTTATCGTCGTCCAGGGTCCACGCGGTTCTGGCAAGAAGGAGCTGATCGATCAGGCGCTCAAGAACCGAAAGCACAAACTCTACCTCGATTGTAAACCCATCCAGGAAGCTCGAGGTGATGCTAAGACCATCGGCGCCGCAGCCAACGAGGTTGGTTATCGACCAGTTTTCTCGTGGATGAACTCCATCAGTGGCATGATTGACCTGGCAGCTCAAGGTGCCACCGGCATCAAGACGGGTTTCTCCGAGACCTTGGACAATCAGCTTGCTAAGATATGGACAAATACCTCCACGGCATTGAAGCAGATTGCGCTCGAGGGTCGCAAGAGCAATGACAAGGACGCGAAATTGAGCGACGATGAATACCTCGAAGCACATCCCGAGAAGCGACCGATTGTCGTCATTGATAATTTCCTGCACAAGAGCAACGAGGGTGTCACTGTTTACGATAAGCTTGCCGAATGGTGAGTGGTCCGATGGGTTACTGGTGGTGTTTTCACTTGCTGACATTGTTAGGGCTGCATCACTTTCGACGTCAAACATTGCACACGTCGTCTTCTTGACACACGATGTATCTTTCTCCAAGTCACTGTCCAAGGCTCTGCCAGATCGCGTCTTCAGGCTCGTCTCACTCTCGGACTGCTCGGAAGAAGTAGCTAGGCGCTATGTCATAAATCATCTGGACTTTGATGCAGCGGACGCAGATGCTGGAGAGAAGAAAATCACTCCCTCGCAGCAGAGAAAAGATCTGAAAGAGCTAGACGATGTTCTGCCTGTGCTTGGCGGTCGACTCACAGATCTGGAATTCCTCGCTCGCCGCATCAAGGCGGGCGAGACCCCACTGAAGGCTACCAAGGAGATCGTCGACCAGTCTGCCAACGAGATCTTGAAGATGTTCCTCCTTGGCGGTAACGATGACGCCAGGAAATGGACTCCAACGCAAGCGTGGCTACTGATCAGGAGACTCGCGAAGCAGGAAGACCTGCGCTATAACGAAGTGCTCCTGTCCGACGTTTACAAGTCTGGTGGGGAAGCCGCGCTTGCTGGACTGGAGCAAGGCGAGCTGATCGGCATCATGTCGTATGGTGGTCGCCCGTATTCCATCAAGCCCGGCCGGCCAGTATATGCTTCGTCGTTCAAGCGGTTGACTGAGGATAAGGTCCTCGCCAGCAAGTTTGATTTGGCTGTACTTGGCGAAAGCATTAAAGCCGAGACTCAGACCATCGACAAGTGTGAGCAAGAGTTGAGGCTGCTTGGAGAGCTTCCAAGACAGCCTGCGGAGTTGACAACCAGAGTGCAATACCTCCTTGGCAAGATCCAGGCTAGCCAGGTCAAGATTGAAGCGTTTGAGCACGAGTCGGGGGTGCTGAAGAAGGTCCTTCAGAACGAGTATTAGGCAAGGTTTGGGTTGACAGTGAAGCTCATGATTGTCGACTGCATTATGCCCACCAGAATTGGTTCCGATGATTATGATATCTCTGCTCTGGAATTATTATACCAATTGACCGTTTCCCCTTCTGATTCCCTGCCTATATCGTTATTCCATTTTGGGCTTAGCGTGGCTGAGCACCGGGGACGGCCGCGCCGAGCGAGCAACATCAATCACAATCATCCGCCGTCACCTGCTGCGGCCTCGAGACAACGATCATCATCGAACCTCTTGCGCGACCACGACTGACTCTGCTGACTGACATCTGGATCTATTTTCGTGGACACACAAATCACCTGCAGAGGCTAACCAAACATCCTGCGTAGTTCTCATTTCCGAGGACCCTTAAACACCTCCTACCCCATCTCACCTACTCCTTTACCTGTTTGCGCATTTCGCAACTTTCCGTCAAGATGAACGCAGAGTGGTATGAATACTTCAGAGTAGCTGATCGAAAAATACAGAAATCCAACTAACATCTCTCGCAGAGTTGCTATTCCATCGCCATGCGCTGCGCCGCTTTCCATCAGCGGGCCCAGCAGCGACTTCCGAGCTTCAATCAAGAAATATACTAATTGTTCGCCTCAGTTACGACTACCTCTCCAAGCTTCTCTTGATCGGTGACTCCGGTGTCGGAAAGTCATGTCTCCTTCTCCGTTTCGCCGACGACACATACACTGAATCTTACATCTCCACCATTGGTGTCGACTTCGTACGTTGAACAAAAGGAGGACCAAGGAAATATACTCACAACATTGCAGAAGATCCGCACATTGGACATTGAGGGCAAGCGCGTTAAGCTTCAGATCGTATGTACTTCAAGGAACGAGATGGATAGACTTCAGAGACTGACAACTTGTGCGATAGTGGGACACAGCTGGCCAAGAACGCTTCCGTACCATCACTTCATCATACTACCGCGGCGCCCAGGGTATCTGCATCGTCTACGATGTCACCGACATGGACAGCTTCAACAACGTCAAGCAGTGGCTCCAGGAGATCGACCGTTACGCAACCGAGGGCGTTCACAAGCTGCTGGTGGGTAACAAGAGCGATATGACGGACAAGAGGGTTGTCGAGTACACTGTTGCCAAGGTGAGTCGAAAATGAGATAGAGGGACTTACGGACAGTCGACTGATGCATCGCAGGAATTTGCCGACAGCATGAACATTCCATTCATCGAGACCTCGGCAAAGAACGCACAGAACGTCGAGCAGGCTTTCCTGAATATGTCTCGCTCCATCATCGAGAGCAAAGCCCGCGCTGCTCCTGTCGATGACAAGGGCAAGGCCGATCTCTCCAAGGGCGCTGCCACCAAGAGCGTCGCACAAGGTGGCGGTTGCTGCCCCTCTTGATCTGGTTTTGGAGAGACGGAACGGCGTTCGGGGTATCGTCCGGGTCTTATGGAGAATTGTCGTGTGAATCGCTGAGCTGTCGTGGCCGAGATCGTCGTCACCCTCGTAGCTGACGGCCGTTATGAATACATGGGCAAACGGTTGACCTCAGCACTCACAACTTCCATCGCGTACTTAATTATCTATCACGTCCTTGATGCATGGAGTTGCTTCGATATCGGTGGTGGGCGTTTATAGCAAACGTGAAACATTTTGATCAACTGATCGACTCTTACCCGGCTATTCACTCGGTTGCAATGAACATACTAAGGTGTGAACACGCTATGGAGTCTTGATAATGGCTGGTGCCTACGAGTTCAGCTACAACATTTTACCTATGTCTGCTGGCAGAGGCCTGTAAAGTGATCGTTGTCCTGGTATCTGGGTCTGAATCTCATCTGCTACGATAATCCATAGTCGATCGTGTCTCCTATCAGTCGTCTACCGAATGTGTCCATCGATGTGTCCATCGAAGTGTCCATCGAAGTGTCGGGCGGAGTGCCCAGCTAATCACTAGGCAGAAAATTAGGCGGAGCGTCTAGCTCAGTGTCTACTAAGGTGTTAGGCAAAAGTGTTTACAGACCGCAAGGATCGAAGCGACTTCTCGACCAATATCAGCTCACATTCATCAGGTTGAGGAAGTAAGTCAACCCTCTCTCTGATCGCGTCTACTAAGCTTAGGATGCGTAGTATTAACACCTAGATGGTGAGATGAAGAGTAACCTTAAAGGTGACGAAACACGTAACGCCTTTCTCGCCGAAATGATCGACGTCTACAACGTCGGTTTCAATATGGCACCGCCGAAAGCTCCACTCAGGATCACGAACAAGAGAATGGAGATGCTGAAGACGCGAAGTGTTTACAGAAGTGTCTACAAAAATGTCTGACGAAGTGTCTGGCGGATTGTCTGCTGTGCCACGCATGGACGTGGTCCCAGTATGCCCTCTGATTGAGGAAGACCGAGACGTTCGGCTTATCTCGAAGAGCCCATGCTTCAACAACCTCGAGATCGTAGTGGTTGTCCTGGAATCATTGCCTCTGTTTACAGGCTTACTTAGCGACCTTGTGCATTTGTTCCTTGTCGGCGTACACGCGTATCTTCACATACTTAAATTAAACTTGTTCTCGAAATCTCTCTCGAAATCTCCGCCATATATGAATTCATTTACGTTTTAGCGATCTTTCGAGTCGTAATCAAGGAACGTTCTATTCCGGCTAGCAAAGTGTCATTTCGTCGGGCGGCCGGCGCTTATTTCTTCTCCATATGATAAGTGCGCTTGTACGTATGTTGCCCAGATATTGGATTTCATGGTTGACAAGAGGTCTTGTCCCGACAGGAGCCCTGACTGACAAGATTTGCCATTCATCATAGTCATTATCGTTGAGATGAGAGTGCGCAGCCAATCCTTGAGTCAACACTGAGCCATGTGCCAGAGGCAAAGTGGTGTTCGCTCTACACGTGGAACGAGCGAGTTCATCAACAACTCATCTACTCATGCGCCAGGGAGAGCTCTCAAAACCGTCGTCGGGCTTGAAATAACTTGCAACAAATTTCATGTCGTCGTCGAAACCGCTCGCGCCTCTGCTTTCTGCTCTCCCGCACCATTCCACCACAAGTCGAACCTCCTGCGGAATATGTCGGGGAGTTCAGCCGTTTTATGGCCCTTCTCGGTCTCCTCGCGATTGATCCTCAGACCAGCGGCCGAGACTCCGATGAACAATGCGAAGAAGACGTCGGCTCTCCTGGTGTAGGTGTCAGTCTGTTCGTGTTCGCTACAGCCGCATTTGTTGACTCGCAAGAAAGAGTGACTGACTTGCCGAGGATGTACGGTGCTGACATGACTTCTGTGCTGTCTTGTTCGTCGATTGCTGAAGGGAGTGAAGACAGAGGCCTGGCAATTTTTATCTCGAGTACATGTAACGTGGTGGAGATCGGAGCTGGTCGTCGAAGATGAAGATTAATAAGGTTAATACAGTACCGTACTCATGTGCGGGGCGGCGCCTGCTGAGAGCGGAGGTGGGGCGCGATGCTGTAATCGCTGATAGCGGTGTCAGTGTCACTGAGCGCTTGTGGGATAGGCAGCAGCATAACGTAGTCCAGGCATCAGAATCTAATACTAGTCCAACAGTCACAAGAGCCATCATGCACACAGAGAGAAGGCTTATGCAACTGATAAAAGTCTTGCTCAAAGATGGGCACCAGACAGATAGCACATGACGGATGCCGTGTCTACGGTTCTTGCAAGACACAATCTAGCGTGGACGTGGAGGATATTGCGAGGCTCGAGGATGATTGACAGAGCTAGGTATTATGATCTCTTATCTCGGTCTTGCCCTGTTATTCGACTAAGAATTCATCACCATGTCGCCTTGTCTCCGTCCTATCTCCATCGATCGATAACCATAACCCATCAGAGAAAGCAACCCCGGTACGCCAAAACGCTCATTCGTGATCCTCGGAATCGTGTAGTATTCTCCAAGCAAGATACGGGCTCTTACAAAGCTTCTCCGAAGGTGTTCTCGCCAGAGTAGCTATATGACTCATCAGTGAACTGATCGAGGTATCAAAAGTGTTCGATATTGTGACGTACGTGATGTAGAGGAAGCCGTCCTCGTCCTTGTGCTCCTCGTAGATGCTGCTCATGAGAGCGGCGGTTGGTGGCAGAACCTCATCGACGAAGATGAAGATGGCCTTCTCTGGCGACAGCTTGATGCGCTTGCGGATAACGTAGACGAACTGGCCAACGGTGAGATCTGCTGGGACCAGGTACTTCTTCTTATCGATGGTTGCGATATCCGACTTCTCGACCTTCTCGCAGATGACCTTACCACCTGTTAGACTGGATGCTCATGGCGCGCGAGTTAACGGCGTTTATGTTGGGAGATAGAAGCCGTGATGTTGATGAAGGACTTACCGGAATGCGGTCGGTGTACTTCTGTCGGATGCGCTCGGCCTCAGCTGTGATAATATCAGTCACTGTCCTGATGCCGTAGATAGCATATCAGGCATACCCTTGCGCTTCTCGAACGGGTGCTCGTCCTTGAACTTCGACCTCATTGTTGCAAGTGATGGAACGTAAGCGGCTGCTGTAGAGCTTTCTTTGTGCGGTATCCTGTAGTTCGTTGAGTGTGCCGAATGTTTGATGTAGGTGATTGCGTTGTAGGTTGCGTGAAGTGACGGAGAGGTTGGAGTAAGGTACACTCACGTTCGGAAGCGTGGGGTCAGTCAGCTGGATCACGGCAGGCTGCGACGACTCACGCGGCCAAGGCGGTGAATGCGACCTGAGGCACGTGCACGTGTCATTACATCAGCAATGTTGCTCTCACAGGAGGCTGTTATAATCACACGGGTTTGCACAATGAATCCTCTAGAGTTATTGTACGAGGCTTGGTTTCTCCTCGACCTGGTGTAGTCTGATCTCATGGTTGTAGCTGATTTTACGACGCGTGTGAAGTTCTATCCTAGAATCACACGGTCTCATGCACTTTAGCATCGCATCACTCCGTCTCCAGTCATGTCAGAGTCGCCTAACGCCCTGCCCCTTCGCCGTCCGTCGCAGTTGTTCAGCGACAACTGGGACAGACCCATGTGGGATTGCGGTACTGCATACCAACACATTTCATGTGAAAGGCGCCCCGCCGACAGCCCTGCTGTCTTGTTAGCAATAGTCTTTTACTAAGAACCGCATGGATGGACTTACACTGCTCGCACAAACAATGGTCCCGCTGCGGCCAACGACGATACTTCCACAATCGCATGCCGCTTTGCGGCCGACCGTCGTTCGGTCTGATGTCCCTAATACGTTGGTCTCATCTTTGACCTTCCGGACTTTGGAGGAACTTGTCATGACGAAACTAAGGTCAAGGAGAAACGCGATGATCGGGTCTTCCACGTCGCCAGTAGACGTCACGGAGCTGGTGTCGCTGACCGGAGTCTGAAAGTGATGTGCGTCTCTCTTTGCGGCCCACTGTCCAAGTTGATTTCGGAATGCGTGTATATCCTCCTGTGACTGGAGATCCTGGGCCATGACTTGGATTGTTGCATCGAGGAAAACCTTGTCACTGCCATAAATCGATCCAAGAAGGATTCGCGCTACAGGAGCCTCAGCTAATGGTCCAAGGTATTTTTTGGCGAATTGGTCGTCCGGAATGGCTGTGTGCTCAGGGGTCATCGAGTCGGAGTCGGAGTCAACCATGATCACGTCGTCAGAAGAACTTTTCGCTCCTGAATCGTCGCGCCTGGAGAAGTGTGCAGGAGACATATCAAGTCTCTCGGCCTCGGATCGTGTATATTGTCGAGGTATGCTCGCTGACCTCAAAAAGTCCAGACAGTAACGACTAATCTCTTGAGGGATCAGACCGCTATGATGCAGCTGTTTGAGCTTTTCACGAAAGTCTTCGAATACAAGCGCGCTAGCGAGTTGATCTTTGTATTGTCTGCAAAAGCGAACCAGGGCATCTGACAAGTATAAGTCACCATTGAGATCTTCCTCGTCCATGTGAGCATCGAAGAGCTTCAACATATATTCAGCGGACTCGGATAGATCGTCAATCTTTCTGCGCTTCTGTTCTACTTGAAGCCACGAACAATCGACATCGTCGTCGCTCTCGGAGAGTACTTCACCTGGTTCGATGCGTCTTTTTGAAATATTCCTGTATAACGTGACTCCAGGAATGCTGGGAACAGTGTATCTTTTTCGTTTTTTCGACGCAATCTCACCGATCGCACTGGGGTCTTTGTATCTAGCATTGACGACTAGCGATTGCTCGACTTGCGTGAACGTTCCATTGGTCTTTTTCCGTGGAGGATCTTTGGCCGACGTCCAAGAATGGTCGCCACCAAGATAGGCTGCCAAATCGAATGGTCGTGCAGGGCGAATCCAGTTCATCTCGTCAACCACACCGTTGACGGCACGCTCTGTTGACTTGTCCGCCAGTGTAACTTGCACAGTTTTGTGGATCGTATTGCGAGCTCTCCCGCCGTCCTTAACAGCGAATTGAAGATGCTCGTGATTGAGCAGGAAATGACAGTGGAGTCTGTCAAACGATGAGTGTGGACGACTCCTACAACAAAGAGGACAACGAAGTTCTGTAGACGTCAATGCCCTGTGTTGGCCGGCGGCATCCATGAAGGTATATGAGACTCGATAAATGTCTTCTGACTCCTCTGCCTTGACGGACTGCTGGCTTCCCGTACGTACACCTTTTGTAGTAGGTTTTGCCCAGAAATAAATGGTCAGAGGAGTATCTGGAAGCCGGTGCCACTTCATGTCAACGACAAGCCTTGATCTAAGCTGCCTATAGTTCGAGCCATCGCCACGATGTAAATGAAGCAGCTCGTTTCCTGTTGGACATCGAGGTAAATGTGTCCACGCCGCGTAGATGTGATCACCTTCTGCTGACGGGTCCATCAAGTTGTGTTTCTCATCTAGCAGCTTCATGAGCTGCTCGACATCTCTGGGCGTGTCGCACTCGACGTCGAATTTCACGCGAAATGGTTGCTCAGACGATCCTTTGCGCTGGAATGGGATCTCATTCATTGGAAACCGGAAAGGCTGCATTTGGAAAGAGAAAACTTTGTCTCCGTCCTTCTCGACTGCTGCGACCATCGCCGTTAAAGTTCGTGCCGCGATCTGTGTGCTTTGTGCTTCCTCGTTTTCATAAATAGCGCAGGTAATCCTGCAATTAATCTGCGCAACTCGTGGATCAGGAACCCATTTGGGAGTACCTCCAGATCGATAAGTCCGGAACAAGTGTTGAGAACCCAGGCCGCCGAGAGACTTAGGACGTATGTGCAGTACTGGTGTCTGAGCCGCGAAAATATCTCCCAAACATGATACCGGAAACTCATGCCAGTCCAGAGATCGACGAGTGTCCGAAGGAGCCACGACTTCGCGCTGCTGCGCCATTGGACTAGTCCTTTGTTTTGGTCCTCTCGATCGTACAAGGATGCGTTGATGCTTGTCAAACACTGCTTGTAAATTTCGCCTCAGGTAAAGTCGGCGAGGGCGTTTTGGATCGTCCGGATCGGTGCTGAGTAATTTATATAGATGAATCGTGCCAAAGTGCTTCTTGAACCCCGAAGACATTGTTGCAGGACAGAGAGCCAGGCACACACTGTGGTGAAGCTGTGTTGCGGCAAACCGAGAGCTGCCTGCTCTCGCTCAGTCATGCTGCCGTCCGCACTTACCAAGGCCGATACTAGTGGCACATGGTCCAAGTATCACATCAAAAGACGCGAGCTGCACATGAGGAGGTAGAATGAATATGCTTTTGTGTACGAGTGAGAATTCGCGTGTCCTGGAAGTGAGCGTCGCTGCCTTTGATAGTTTGAGGTCGCAGACGGTATCGGAGCGGGGGAAGGTAACGAAATGCCAATCGCTGAACGTCGTAAGAGTTTGAAGGTCCAGATCAAGAGAATCAGTAGTATTGGCAAGGTTGATGGAAGTTTATGAACTGCAAGTATCGAATGTTTGGAAGAAGCAGGCAAACGGGGTAATTGTAGCCGGAAGATCGTCGCGTATAACTATCAAATCATGGGGACTAGAGCGTCTTGGCACATAGCAGCTTCACTCCTTGTTTGATTCAATATCACATCGCACGTGATCGTTACCGATCCAGATACAGACTGCTCTCGTTACTCCGAGTAACTTGACCTGACGGAGTGACTTTATGGTCGTTGAGTGTGAATTACGTTCAGGGTATCAGGTCGCACAGGGCTCTTCTGTTGTACTCACCTCGACTCAAAAGCTTGAGATTTTTCTATGGAACGAAGTATTACCATATCGTAAACGGATATTCTGGACCTTCAGACCGATGTTCTGAGGCTCGACCACCAACCTATCTCTTCAGTTCGGTGGACGAGGCGAGCTGAGGACTACCGAACCCTGCAACTGTGCCAACGTCTCCGTGGTCAAAGACGGCGCGATCCCCTGTCTTTCTAGTTCTGCATAGTTGGCTAGAACAAACCTCATCATATCGATCGGCTTCAGATGACTGATGATTTGCAAGGTAATTTCGGCTGGGAATGGTAGTAGCTGAAAGTGCTGATTGATGTTGGTCTGTGAGACCAGAGCGGCCACCCTTGCCGAAGACAATTGAGGTACCAAGCCTCTTCGCAACAACAAGGGATAATTTGCAAAGGCGAAGTTGATGAATGCGTCGGGCGCAAGGAGGTCGATGATGTCGAGAATGAGCTCCAGTGGGAGGTTGTAGAAAGGATGAGCGTAAGCAGCATGAACAGGTATCGTACCTGCGGCTGGGGTTGATGATGCGGCTCCAGCCATGGCTGTAAAGAACGCCCCAGCGCGTTCAATACAAGAAGAAGGATGTCAAACCGTGGACACTCCGCCGCCTGAGCTACCAGTGTTCCGTGTCGAAAGCTTGTACGTGGGTAGCGACGAGCTAGCTCAATCTCCGTGTCGTTTGCTAGCTCGGGGAGATGATTGCAACCAAGACCAAAACGCTCCTGAGACGAACCAGCTGGAAATTGCGATTGCCAGAATGTAACCTCCCGTAGGCAGTAGCGAGGCCGGGAAAACGTTCAGAAGATATGGGTCCAGGACTAACGAAATCAGCCAAGCCGAAGGATGTATCGAATCGCATTTAGCTTACTTATATCGACCTTGACCGCTGGTGGATATTGCATAAGGTCTGAGTCAAGACTGAAGAAGTCTGCAGCCGCCCAAATCCGAATCAGAAGGACGGATTGCGGTGTGATGTCCAGGTCTGCCTGAGTCTCGAGGTCGTTCTGTTGTGGAGAATCGGCCTGTTGGGCTTCACTATACTCCGCGAGATCTTGGATAAGAGAAGGCGTATCAAAAACTTGTGATAGTGTGTATGTCTCGAGGTCGAACTTGGTAGGTTGCTTTACTTATCTTTAGTTTCTAGCTACGAGCCAGGGTGTGACTTCTGTAAACTTACGGTGGCTGCCCAACAAACTCTCACTTCATATCGTTTGCTCGGCGTCAAGTTGGACAGGACATACCATGACTGATTGCCGTGTGGATTGACTGCGTCACCGAAGATCACTGGAACAGTCGTTCGTAATTGTGTTCTGGATGGCGACAGTGTTCGCAAGCTAAGGGCTGTAAGAGAAGGTCCCGACTCTGATAACGAAATCAGATCAGGTGCTGAGAAGATGACCTTCTCGGTATTGGCGGTGATCTGGACGACGTAAAAGCAGATGAGCAGGAGCAGCGCGCAGATGGTCATGATTCGGATCGCTCTTGACGAATTATTTGAGCTGCAAGCCTTCTATATCGCTCAGGTGCTCGAGACTACAACAGACGGCAGTGCATATATCGACAGGCCTCGGATCATTGGAAAATTGATTTCGCGACGATGATAATGTCGCTACAGTGAAACACAGCTGAAACTGACGTGGACTTCCAAAGGTCGACTGACTTGCTCAGTCCCACGGATTCTGCGATTGGGAATTGCCAGAGCTCCTCAGCCGCCTGCCGTGTGTTTTCGCGCCGTGCCAAGAGCCGCGAAGGGTGCAGGGGCCCTTGCCCACACGGTAAACAACACCTCCCCTCGTTCTCTCTCTCTTGACCAAGTCAAGGCACCACCGTTTCGACCACCACGCGACCCCTCACCCACCAGCCATTGCCAGCTTCACTCTCGACCTCCTCTCTGTGATCAAACCTATCCAAAACCCTTCAAGATGCGTGAGGTTATCAGTTTGAACGGTATGTTTATCCCCTTCACCACGCGCGCCGCTTCACCACTCCAGGTGCCTCAACCATGATCAATGCTGACAGTTTCCGCGTATAGTTGGTCAGGCTGGTTGCCAAATTGCCAATGCGTGCTGGGAGGTCAGTCACAGGACAACAAGGAGCTCTGAAGCTTCTAAGAGCTTGTATTGCATGGGACTTGGCTGACAGCTTTCCTTTAGCTTTACTGTCTCGAGCACGGTATCCAAGTATGTGATACTTTCTCGATAAAGTTAGAAGTTTACTGACTGTCTATGATAGCCAGATGGATACCTCAGTGAGGAGCGCAAGCAAAACGACCAAGACCACGGATTCTCAACCTTTTTCTCCGAGACTGGTACGACTTTCTCGCAAAGACTTGTTAGTATGTGAAGAGCAGAGGATTGACGAAACATACAGGCAATGGAAAATACGTTCCACGCACCATCTACTGCGATTTGGAGCCAAACGTCGTCGATGTCGTCCGCACTGGTACCTACCGCTCTCTGTTCCACCCGGACCAGATGATCACCGGCAAGGAGGACGCTTCCAACAACTACGCTCGTGGTCACTACACCGTCGGAAAGGAGCTCATTGACGAAGTCCTGGACAAGGTCCGTCGGGTTGCTGACAACTGCTCTGGTCTCCAAGGTTTCTTGGTCTTCCACTCTTTCGGTGGTGGTACTGGTTCCGGTTTCGGTGCGCTCCTCATGGAGCGTTTGTCTGTCGACTACGGCAAGAAGAGCAAGTTGGAGTTCTGTGTCTACCCAGCTCCTCAAGTCGCCACCTCTGTCGTCGAGCCATACAACTCTATTCTCACCACCCACACTACCCTTGAGCACTCCGACTGTTCCTTCATGGTCGACAACGAGGCCATCTACGATATCTGCCGCCGCAACCTTGGCATCGAGAGACCAAGCTACGAGAACCTCAACAGGCTGATCGCCCAAGGTAAGAACCAACAGCGTCGAAATTCGGGTTGATCTAACGTATGAAATAGTCGTTTCATCCATCACCGCTTCTCTCCGCTTTGACGGATCTCTCAACGTCGACTTGAACGAGTTCCAGACCAACTTGGTGCCATACCCACGTATTCACTTCCCTCTCGTTGCCTACGCCCCAATTGTCTCTGCTGCCAAGTCTGCGCACGAGGCCAACTCGGTTCAAGAAATCACCATGTCCTGCTTCGAGCCAAACAACCAGATGGTCAAGTGTGACCCACGCAACGGCAAATATATGGCAACTTGCTTGCTCTACCGTGGAGACGTTGTTCCAAAGGACACCCACAGCGCCGTCGCAACCCTCAAGACCAAGCGCACCATCCAGTTCGTTGACTGGTGCCCAACTGGTTTCAAGCTCGGTATCTGCTACCAGCCACCACAGAACGTGCCAAACGGTGACCTTGCCAAGGTCAACCGCGCTGTGTAAGTTCTCCGATTGATAGTACACCTATATCTTTGCTAATCATGGTCTAGCTGCATGCTTTCGAACACCACCGCCATCGCCGAGGCCTGGTCTGCTCTTTCCCACAAGTTCGACCTCATGTACTCCAAGCGTGCCTTCGTCCACTGGTACGTTGGTGAGGGTATGGAGGAGGGAGAGTTCTCCGAGGCTCGTGAGGACTTGGCTGCTCTTGAGCGCGACTACGAGGAGGTCGCCGCCGACTCTGTCGAGGGCGATGAGGGTGGCGAGGCTGAGTACTAAACGTAAGTATGCGCATGGGCGGAGAAAAGTTGGCCTTTGCTGGCGAGGGGACGTTGGAGGCGCATTTTCATTATGAGTAGCCAAAAGGCTCGACAGCGATTGGGAAGCTTTCAGGGACTGCTACACCACACGGCGTATTTTCACATGACTCAATTCTCTTTTCATAATTTCCAGCTTTTGCAGCGATACAATGATGTCTTGCTAGCGAGGCATGATTCAATGAACATTTGTGAATCCTCAATCATTTTCTTTCGCATAAGCAGTGCAATTCAATGTGACGTACAGTAAAGTCTTGGGGACGAACACGCGCTTGCTGAGCCACTTTGACCAGGAACTCCAAGTGGGTGGATGCGCCGACGTCTCACCCAATTGAATCCGCTCTCGAACACTCCTGATTGATTATTCTTTACTGGCACCCATTCGTCCTCGATCCTACTATTTACTGCATTGTCACTGATCACCTGTGAAATCTCGATACTTCTGCCCGCGACATTCTAATCACTCCTCGACCCGAACTCGATCCATTTCCGCTGGCCAGCATGGCCGATAACGTCGACCACGACGTCGGTCCTGACAGGGCACCACCGACTCTTCCCACTGGATGGTATGTCAAGCATTCCCCTCAACTGGAGGATCCAGCTCGCTGACACGGCGCCCGAATCAGGATTGCGCAGTGGGACGCCAAGTAAGTATGATGCCACCCTTCTCCGCACTCTGTCTTCGCCATGGTGATCCAGCTGACACCTTCCTCAGATCTCGCAAATACTACTTTGTTCAGATCAGCACTGGAGTATCAACCTGGGAGACACCTACCACCGAAGCACCTACAGTACCAACACCTGGGTCTACCCCTGCTCAAGCTCACAACCCCTACGCAATGCCGCAAGAACAGAATGGTGAGGATGGCACACGAGGATTTGGGGACTCAGATGGGCAACAAAGTGACCGTGGACTCGGAGTAAGACGCCCTGCATCGCAAAAATCATATCAATGATGCTGAGAACAATGACAGAGCATGGCCATGAACGCTCTCCTGAACAGTAACAAGCCCCATGGTCAAGGGCAGCAGTCACAGAACTCTGGACTCGGCGGTATGGCGCAACAGTTCCTTGGTGGTTCACACAGCAATTCCAGTGGGCACGGTGGTGGCAGCAGCTCGGGATCAGGAGGCTTGGTAGGGCAACTAGCTGGAAGCCTTCTCGGTGGCAGCAAGCCGCACAACCAGCAGCAACAGCAGCAACAACCTGGTAGCCATTCATCTGGCGGTATGCTCGGCAGTCTCATGGGTGGTCACAACTCTGTAGGTACACAGGACAGCTATCACGTTCTCTGTTAACGGTGATATAGTCCAGCCAACCGCAGGGCTACGGGTACTCAGCAACTGGTCCATCTAATGGAGTGTATTCGGGACAAGCTCCACCCAGCTCCTATCAGCCAGGAGCCCCTCACAGCTCTGCCCCTCAAGGTTATGGCCAGAGCCAAAGCAACCACTACGGGGGCGGGTCACAGTACAACTCCTCGTCGTCGTACGGTCAAGGTCAAGAGTACGGTAGTACTGCAGCAGCGACCAACTACGGACAGCCTCCGGCAGGACAATACGGTTACCAGGAGCCACCTCACGCCCAGTATGGACAGCACCCGCAGATTCAGCAACATCACCCAGGGGGATACGCGCAACAACAAAATCCTGGTTATCCGCACGATCAATACGGTCAGCATCATGCCGGACATCAAGCGGGTGGATATGGTAACCAACCGCCTATACCTCATGGCTCACATCAGTACGGTGCGCCTCCCCCCGGTAACGGCGGAGGTTATGGACAGGGCGGATATGGACAACAGAACGGATATGGTGGCCCTGGACAGCAGTGGTGATGAAAGACATGTCCTTGTCGATATCTTAGGCATCAAAACATTCCTTCAGGCATTCATCTACACTTGAAGGTAGCTTTGCCGCATCCGGATCACGAACATTCTTCGCGTGTACAGTGAAAGCCACCTTGCGGACATATTTCTGTGCATTGACACGAAGCGCCGGGCTGCTCACTATCGTCTCAAATCGCTTCACTTCCAGCTCACCGATTGCCCAAAGGCATACAGAACTGCTTCACTTCAGCTAAGCTTTTGCGCTCTGCAAGCTCACCTTGAGAGTCTGGGCTGGTCCGTTTCCAACTCGCACACCTATTTAACACCTAACTTCCTTCTCAAACCTTCTTACCTCTCTTTACACCTTCTCCTACAACACTCCCTTCCAAACTTGCTCACTTCTCTTCACACATTTTCCTTCGACTATCTACTCTCTCTGTGCCTCATCACAACTTGTCCACTGCTTCCTCACCTCAACCATGGCCTCCCGCAAGCGCAAGCATGGCGATCTCGAGGATGCCTCCACCAAAGACAGTGAGCCCAAGATTGAAGAAGATGAAATTGTTGTCGTGAGCGATGAAGGCGAATTAAGTGACAACGGCGAAGACAGCGACATTGGCGAAGACAGCGATGATCCTATTGAGCTTGAACCCGCCTACGATGCCAACGTGGAGCCATTTCCGGACCATCCTGCTTACGACCAATTGGCCAGTCAGGTCCATGCGACGCTTGTGCGTCTCCTCGACCAAGTTGACCAACTCACAGACGGCGAGAGCGCAGGAAAGACCGACATCAAGCCCATCAAGGATGATATTTCTCGCACGAGGAAAATGCTTGATCGCCCTCCTCTCAAAATCGCACTGGCCGGAGAGTGTGGTGTTGGGAAGAGCTCACTCGTCAACGCTTTTCTGAACATTCCTGGCATTGCAAAGAACGTCGTTATTGGAAAGAGCTGTACCGCTGTGGCTACAGAGTACCGGAGTGCCTTTCCTGACCAGGAACTGAAATACAAGGTTGTCGTCAGGTACCGCCATGGATCTGAGATTGAGGAATTTCTTGCACCGAAGCTACAAGCTTACCTGATTTATCACTTCAAAACAGCACCAGAAGACGAGGCTGAAGATCCCGACTCTTACGAAGAAATGCGCCTACAAGCCCAAACTTGTGAAAAAGTTCTCCTGGCCCTCTTCGGTACTATGCCCGACTTCCGCACGCCTGCGGACATCGAGAACTTACTACGCGGATGGTCCGACAGGCTGGAAGAGAATCAGCCTGTTCTCCTCGCACGCTTTGTCGACCGGTGCGGAACACTGATGCAGGAAATTGCTGCAGATGATACAGGGAGGCATTACGACCACTTCGAAGCACCAAGTGTGGAGGCACTACACGACAACTTGGACCCGTACATTTCTGCATCGAACGCGTCCGCTGACAGTCCTCAGCTGTGGCCTCTGGTGAAGGACGTTGCTGTGGGTATCAAGGATATCAGAATCTTGCAGCACGTCACCATCGTCGACCTTCCCGGTCTTTCAGATACTTGCCAAGTGAGGGCTAACGCATGCTTTGATGCGCTGCGTGATTGCGATGCTCTATGGATAATCCACGACATTGAACGACGCATCGTGGCAAGCCCGCGAGTCGACAGCCTCAGACAGCGGTACAAGAACCGATTCGCGGGGAGCATCACGATTGTCGGCACTTGCATCGATAAGGTAATGAGCATGGGAGGTGTGGTTGGTCTGCTCAGCAAGGAAGGCTATGACGTGACCTCCCTCAAAGATCTCAAACAGCGCTGCACAAGGGACGAAAGGCTCAAGGAGAAGCTGGAACTGATTTCTCGGACACAGCGTCTCTCTGGTAAGCAGCAAGACAAGTTGAGACGACTTCAGGCAAACTGTGGTCTGCTTGGCCAACAGCTGCTCGCAGAAGTCGTCACTATGCGCAACGACAGTCTTCGCATGCAATTGACAGAGAAACATGGCCAACTGCCGATCTTCTTCGTCTCGAATGATCACTACGAAACCGTCAGTCAGCGAAAGTGTCGTACACAGAAAATTTATTTGTCGATCACAGAGTCTGGCATCCCAGATCTACGCGCACACGCCCTTTCTTCTGTCGCTGACACCATCTGGGGACGCCTCGAGCACTGCGTCAATGGTCCCTACAGGCGGTTTCTCATAGGCTTGAGTATGTGGGCGAACATGAAGCCTACGCAAGTGCCAGAAACGCTTGAGAAACACTCGCGCGATCTCCACGAGGACTTTGCAAGAGCTGTTGCGAAGCTACGAGAAAACCTCAAGGATGACAGTGAGTACCAGGTTCGGCTTCCTCTGACAGGCCGGGTCCAATCTTTCAGCAAGAAAGCGGAGACTCTCCCGGAGAAATGTTCAACTTGGCATGCCTCGACTCTTCGAGCCTTCGTTCGTCGTCAGGGCAAAAGTGGCGGCAAAATGAAGCAGCAGGGAAATTGGAATAAGGAGCTTCTGAAAGTCGTCAAGGCTGATTTCGATACTGCGTGGAAGGATCTGGTTTCTAGCGCAGGCACCAATACCGAAACCTTCAAAGTGGAGGTCGATTGTCTCGTAGAGAGACTGATCTCTTTGGTACGCGAAAGTCCCGTCTTGTTCGGGATCAATGAGGATCGGACCAAGTCCCTAGCAGAGGCCATCGAGACCTCCATGCATGCGCAGATCACGGATTTTGCGTACAAGCATCGTAAGGAGAATCTGAACATCGAGATTTCCGCACTGGACGACAACAACACCAATCATATGGTCCGCGCTTTACGTGCAACTGTATATTGGCCCTCAGAGCTTGATCGTGGTGCTGGTTGGTGTAAGCGATTCAACAATCGCTTCAAGCAAGCAATCAACCATGGCTACGACGGAAACCCCTTCCGCCAATGGGTCGACGGCATCGTTGCTGACATCGACAAGAACGACGCGGCCAGAACCGCAGAGCTCGAGATCGCTCTGAGGGAGGCTGGGATTGGCATCGTCGACCATCTTCGACGACTCTCCATAGCAAACAATGTCAACAATCCTACCGGCTACAGAACTCGCAAGGAAGTCCGCGACTTTATGCAAGAGGCCCAGGACACATATGCAGACGTCAAGGCGACCATGGCCAGGTTGGAACGCTCTTACCAAGAGCCCGCCAGATCTCCTCCCCCATTTCAAGCTCCGCTTCGCTTGGTAGGGGACCCAGAAGAAGAAGAACAGCGAACTGGAATGCAGCGACTGATCGCCTATTGGCGCGGATGAGACTTGCCATTGCGAGAGATGCGTTCTATTGCCCTTTGAAATTTTCCTGCGACTACACAGTACCTTACCCGGCACCATTTCCCCCTCCCTTGGTTGATATTCCTCAATTCTGCGTTGAACATACTTCTTGATTAGCTATTCCAATTCATATAAAATCTCCTCACTGACCGATTTCCATTGGTGCAATGATCACATTCGTAATTCAGAGACATACATGTTGTAGAATATCAATGCTTCATTCTGTTCGTAGATACTTCCCACAGCAAGTACACAGCCGTGAAGCCTAGACATGGTATGACCAGCTCCTGTGTTTCTCCACGCCTCCAACGCCTGCACGCAGCAATTCCAAATGTATGACCCAGCACCCTCTTTGACCAACGCTGACTGTGGGCCCGCCTGAGGCTGCTCGACCAAATAGTCACATGTCCACCCCATTAGCTGTCTCCGACTTTCGTAGCGCTTATGTGCAGCATGAACTCTTGTTGGAGTTCTCTCCCGGTAGGGTCTTGTCCATCTTGAAACTCTGGCCAGCGCCAGGCGCTTCCTTCTGGGAGTCCTCGACAGTCTTGCTGGATACTATCTTGTAGATTTCTTCACGAATGTGTCAGCGAGCTTACTTTGCGCAAACGAAATAGCTGCGCTTACCTGTGAGGATGTTCTGGAAGGCCAGCTCGACGTTGCTGGCATCGAGGGCAGAAGTCTCGATGAAAGAAAGGTTGTTGTCGCCTATTACACGAGCTTATCAGCGCAAAGCTCCTTGGTACCGATCAGATGTCGTGGTCACACGTACTAGCATATTGCTTGGCCTCCTCCGTTGGCACAGCTCTCAGATGTCTCAAATCGCTCTTGTTTCCAACCAGCATGATGACGATGTTTGTGTCGGCGTGGTCGCGCAGCTCCTTCAGCCATCTCGCGACGTTCTCGAATGTTTGGTGCTTGCTAATGTCGTAGACGAGCAGCGCGCCGACTGCGCCACGGTAGTATGCGGAGGTGATGGCGCGGTAACGCTCCTGCCCGGCTGTGTCCCAGATTTGCGCTTTGATCGTCTTGTTGTCGACTTGAATGCTACGGGTCGCGAACTCTACGCCGATGGTGGACTTGCTGTCCAGAGAGAACTCATTGCGGGTGAATCGGCTGAGAAGATTGGACTTTCCGACACCAGAGTCTCCGATAAGGACAACTGAATGTTGTTAGAGGGGATTGCTGCAGGGCGGTCGGATGAGGGTATGTATGTCAGTCTACCTTTGAACAAGAACTACATCAGGCGGTCAGCGAGTGTTTATTCTAGGAATATGTAGGGAACGTACATCGTACTCGTCGTTGGCCATGTTTAGTTGCTCTGAGATTGATGATGAGTTTGTGGTTGGTATTCGTAAAGTTTCCAGAAGCTCAATTCCAGCTGTTGATCGAAATGAGAAGATCCGGAGTGTGGGTGCAGCAGAAGATGAGGTCAAACAAACGGTGCAGGTGTTATGGTTATGCGGGCTGATGGTCCAGTCGACACGACATGCGACCATCACACCGGCCGACTGTACAGGGGCCTAGGTATGATACCGGTGTTTTGCCGCCGAAGCACGTGAGTCGGTCAGGCACCCGGCCCCACTTCCCTAACTTCCACCTTGTTCCTTCCGTTCACGTTGAACATGGACGCATACTGGTACCTAGATTTGCGCTGCTGATTGCAAACCCACCAAACGCGGTTTCCTTACGTGCGGTGGCTCACAATAATCTTGCAAGGTGATGATCGAACGACAAATGTCCAAGGCCTAAGTGTCATCAGCTTCCTTCACAATTCCAAGCTTTGTTTGCGTTTCGTTTGCTATTCCGTATGCAGACACGGCCAGAATTCACCACATATGTCATATACCGGCGATTGTGAATAATCTCCACAACACCACATTGATATCAAACGCTGCGAAGCTCTACAATGAAGACAACATGGATGAAAGCGAATCGCCCGGCCTGTTTGTTGGCGACGAGCCGTCACACGACAGCGATGACAACATCTCCTTGACATCGACGGTGCCCGAGGCCGATCAGATCGAATATAAGGTTGAGAAGATCCTGTGCGAAGGCGAGAGACCGGATGGAGAACCTGTCTGGCTGGGTTCGTCATCTCTGAATAGATCAGTCAGAAACAAAAGTCCTAATTCATCGCAGTCGATTGGTTTGGTTATCCTATAACAGAAGCCACCTGGGAGCCTCGTAAGATCTCACCTCTCCTCTCAGAAGTTGCATCGTAAACTCATCAATATCATTGCCGAGGACCATGTCGGTATTGGCACTGACCATAAGATCGCAGGCGAGAACTTCACGAACAACATCCCGATCGATGAGTGGGAGATCACCAAGAAACGGATGGACGAAGAAGGTGAACCGCCGTTTGATGTCGACAAATGGGAGGCAGAACGTAAGAAAGTAAATCGGGCCACAGAAGAGCGCAGGCGCAAACGCCGGCAGAGGCGCAGAGAACTCGAAGCAGTAGCTGACGGTCGGCGGAAGCCTACGTCGAACCCGTTGAAGAGGCCCTCTTCAAGTACTCCGACTCCTCGCAAAGGGGTTGCGGTGAAGCGCATCAGAAAAGAGAGCAACGAGCCTTCAGACGATCCCGACCATACGGAGCCAACGCGGAAGCCGACAAGCACTAGCAGTGTTTTACCACCCGTATCTAAGAAGCCTGACGGTGTAAGCACTCCCTCGAATAGAGTCAGAGAATCGGCACGACAAGCAACTGCATCAGAACCTCCACCACGACCATCCTCCGCTACAGCCAAAGCCACTGATAGACCTGTCTCAGGCAATCCCGTAGCCTTAGGTCAGTCAAGCGGGGCAAGCCGTCCATCCACCGGCCTGCCACGAGGACCTGCGCCAATGGCACCAATGCGACCTCCTGTCGTACCAGCCTCTAAATACTCCATGTTCGGGGGAACAACTTCGACGACCTCGACAGCCAAGCGGACCTCCAACAGCGCTTCCATGAGTCAGAAGGTTATCGTTATGACGAACGATCCGTCTGCTAGGAGGAAGTCCACGACCCGTTCGGCTACCCCCCGCAATCTCCAGCACATGAATAGGTTGCGTAAGCTCGCTCAGGAGGAGCAGGCCCCTGATCAGAGTGCTTTGAAGTTATTCGACCCTAGCAAAGGCAAAGCACCGGTCAATCGAATTCCTGCGGTAGTACATGCTGGAGTCCCTGCGACAGGTCCAGCCCCGAGCACTGCAATTACGGGTACTGCCACTGCGAGTACTGCCACTACGAGCGCTGCAAAACAGCCGTTAGTGCGCAACACGCCGCCCACTGACACTCTCTCGATAACTCGTCCCATGCCCCCTACGACGAGTTCTGACGGAGGTAGCGCCAGTGCTAGCGCAGTAAAAAGACCATCAATTCGCGACAGAAATAATTCACAGCCGAATGTAGGAGATTTGTCGCTCAATGCTACAGAGAGCGGTTCGGCCGCGAAGATTGTGGACGCAATTGAAGATGGCGAGATATTTACAGCTCGAGCGCCAACGGCAACCATGGTGAGCTCAACAGACAACCCACAAACGCACAGCGGAGCTGTCTCGAAACCAAGACAGCCAGAAACGCAACCAACTGCGGCTCAGCCGCGTATGGACCCACCTGGAGATGGTATTCGTATTTATCCGTCCGGCTTTACTTGTCGGCGTTGGCTGAAAAGCCTTTGGTTTCAAGGCCAATGTCCCCACGGGGCCTACTGCAAGTTTGAGCACCATCACTGCGCGAAAGTAGAACCCAAGTTGAAAGCACGATGCGAGCACTGGAAACGTGGTAGTTGTAGATTCACCGACGAGCTATGTCAAGCATGGCATGCAGAGATCGATCCCCGGACTGGAGAACCGCCGAACGTGTCGTCTTCATACAACGATATAGAAAATATCCTTCGCACTATGCCTCCGGTGGGATCATCGTTGACGACTGTGAGACCAAAGCCTGGTACAGTATGCCGGTTTTGGTTTCTAGGCAAATGCAAAAAATCGAGTCAGGAATGCTTTCGCGCCCATCATCGCTGCGACAGGATCGAAGCAAAATATCCACATGTATGCAAGTACTGGCAATCAGGCCACTGCCGTAGAACGGATGCTGAATGCGAGTACTATCATCAAGAGTTCGATGATGCCGGAAGACCGTTGAGGAAAAGACTGTTCGAGACATGCCCAGCTTGGAAGGTCGGTGCTTGTCCGAAGGGTGAAGACCGATGTGAATACTATCATGTCTACTGGGACCCTTTTTCGCAGCAGCACGATCCGCCTGAGGTGGAATATTCGACTGGAGGTAAGCTTGTTCTGCGCCATGGAAGTAACGTACGACACTGACATTATCTCCCAGCTAACGGCTTCATGAACATTGACGATCTAGATACTGACGAGCCGGGTCTGTTTCACGACACCAGCGTGTCCACGCCTGAAGTAATAGGCACCCAACCTTCTCTGCCGACACTTTCTTCCTCTCATCAAACCTCGCTTCCGCCTGCTCAACCTCCACCGCTATCTCAACACTCTCGGTCACTCTCACTTCCGCTCGCGACGTCACTGACACCCCGGGTTCCGATCAGTGGTAGTGACGAAGAGGTCTTCATGAACGAGATGATAGTGAAGCTCTGTGAAGAGCAACTACAGCTCAAGAGTGAAAGGTTATTCACTGGTACAAACGGCATGGTTTTCGACAAGGTGGTATGTTTGATGTTCCCGCCTTCCCAGGTAGCGGAGATCACCCTTATCACCCGATATCTTCAGGCCATAGGTGCGACCGTGGTCAATCCAGAAATCCCCGGGTCATGGAGGGCATTCATCAGGGAACCACAAGACAAGTCGAAGAAAAGGTCAGGCGTCATTTTGTACCACCCAAGTATCTTCAACTACCATCGGTTGTGCAACATTCGGGTCACTCTGCATGAAGGCTCTTTCAACCATTTCCAACTCGGCATCGACGCCGCACTGCAAGATCATCCCCAGGCCAGAACAGTCTACAGTTGCATCAGACTATTCCCTCACGGCGACCTTGTTCTGCTGCCAGACGATTTGCTCTTTCACGAACCCGCCAAGGCCCTTCAGATCGTCAAACTTTTCCACACCAATCTAAAACCGAAACCCATTGGCGGCCGCAATGAGCGCCTCGTCTTCCGTCCTGGCCTGAGAGAACTCCTCGCCGAGCTCATAGTACGAGAAGACGAACAAGCAACTCGCGTCGAGCTCTATCTTGAGATCACAAAGCTGTACAATAAATACGAAAAGATAAAATTTCCAGGCTCGATACAACCCAAGCACGTCAACATCGTCTCGGAGCCGATTCAGTCCGCGCCCAAGTATGCTGCGATGTGGGCAGAGGACGAAGCCAAAGCTACCAATTGGCTTGTCGAATGGTTCGCCGGATGGTGTCTGCTCCAGCGTGAACGGTTCAGGAGATTCACCATCATTGCGTCGAATGACAAGGGTGAGGCTGCGATGAAGTGGAAGAGGCATTATCAGCATGTTGCTGTTTGGTCGCCGGAGAAGTACTTGTTAAACAAGAAGAGGTGAAGGGATGTGAATGCGCGGTAATGAGAGAAGGGAAATGCCTTTCGGGCACGCTTACGAGGATTTTTCGACGATACTCGGGGCGTGAAGTCGAACGAAGGAACAATATCTGCATCTCACCACCCGAAGGGCAAACACAGGGTACTGATATGTATCGTCTGGTGCCCTGACCGACAACTCGTTCCTTTCTCTCAAAGTGTACGCAATTCTGTCAATGAAAGCGTCAAATCCTTGACGAACTGATCCTCCTTGGTTCGGTTTGCTTCAACGATTGTTCGAGCTCTATCGAGGATCTCGGCGGCGATAGTGTCGTTGGGATTGAAAAGCGCTTCCAGGTCTTTACGCATAGAGTCTCGGGCTCTCTGAAAGATCTGGTCGAGCTCAGGCACATAATGCTCAATAGCATCGTTGAAGACCTCGCGGCCTGCAAGAACGAGGCTAACGTATGGATCCGTGATAGCATTTCCATCGAGGCTGAGTGCGTCATCATTCTCTGCCATGAAGAGTAGATCATCTCTGTCAGTAACACTCTAGAGTCGTTCCTTAAGGAACTCTATTCTCACGATGGTGACAGGTAGTTTCTTGCTACTCTTTTTAAGCCCTTTAGCGTAGCAGGCCATCATTGCGGCGTAGAAAGCGTTACGCATCTCATCGCCTATAAGGTTCTTCCTCGTCGCGGCCTCTAGGTGTTAGAACCATTCGTCCTAAGCGTTATAGACACTAGCAAAGAGATCTTCAACTTCCTTAATAAGACCGGCGAAGATAACGTGGTACCCCTTCAACAGTTGCTCTAGCCCTTGGTCTCCGAGTCTATCGCAGACTGTGATGCACAAATATCTCGATCGTTCGCATCATGCTGTTTACAGATGAGAGATGCGGCGGAACGTGACAACACGACATCGTCCATGACTACACGTATATGGTAATTGACGAAAGGCACGAAACGGCACAAGCAAGACGGAATAACGAGACTGGTGATTCTTATTTTATTTCTGTAGATGAGATACCCATATGCATGCTTCATACGCGCTTCTAGGCACGCTCAATGATACTCATAATCATGACTCATAACCGGGCACTCAGTAGTCCTTGAACGGACATCCCTTTTCGCTGCTCTCGCTCCTCGTCTTCTCCTCGACGATCTCGCGAGTCAACTTCATCAAGTTCTCGGCCAACTGCTCGTTGTTCGACATGTCACTGCCCTTCTCGACCTGGCACGGTGGGCAGACGTAGTTGCCGCTGCCGGTGATGGTGGTGGCAGAGAACATGGTGCTGACGCAACCCTCGAACTGCGATTTCTTGAACGGCTTCATGGCGGCGCTCATGCCGTAGCCGAGAAGTGGGTATGCCTCGTGGATGTGCTCGTTTGTCTGCGCGGTGTCGACGATCCCCGGGTGGGTGGCGTTGCAGAGAATGTTGGGGTGCGCGCTGTGCAGGTGCTTGTTCAGGTAGCGGATGTAGAGCAAGTTCATCAACTTGGCGCGGCTGTACTGTGCATTTGGACCGAGGTCTTGGTTCAAGTCGTCGATCGAGTCGAACTTGGTGTCGGAAGGCGATGACTCGTGCAGGTTGCTGCTCAAGCTGACGATGCGGACGGTGTCCTTCTCGGCGGTCTTCTTGAGAAGAGGAAGGAGATGAGAAGTCATGATCACGTGGCCGGCGTGGTTGACGGCGAAGTGAAGGTCAGTGCCGTTGGTTGGGGCGAGCTGGTAGGTCATGATACCGCGGGCGGCATTGTTGATCAGGATGTCGAGTCTGTCGGTCTGCTTGGCGATCTGTGAGGCGACCTTGGCGGTCTGTACCCAGTCGGACAGGTCGTTCTGGATGTAGACGACCTTGTTGCGGGCTTCGGCGCCGAACTCCTCCTCGATGCCTTTGAGAGCTTCCTCGGCCTTCTCATCACGGCGGGAAGTAATGAAGAGCTTTGAGATACCGTGGGAAAGCAGGGTGTGTGTGCATCCGTAGCCGATACCCTCGCTACCACCGGTTACGAGAGCGACCTTGCCCTGGAGGTTTGGAACTTCGTCGAGCGAGAACGTGGAACTGGCTGCATCGTGGGTGCCAGTAATGTTCTGGGCGACCTTGTCGATGATTGTCTGCATTTTTGGGATGGTGTGAAAAGGTCTTGAACGTGTTGCTGATCTGATGGTTGTGATGTGTATTGATTGAAGACGAAATAGAGCTCCAGGACCCTTATAAATGTTCATTTGGTTGTCGTTGTGACTTTGGCTGGTAGGTGCAATGTACCTAGTAGTCGCAGGATGATGTAGTGATTTGGTGAAAGGAGAAGTCGCCTCGTCATCAGGCCGTCACTGTGGGGTAGATCTCACCATCGACAAATCAAATCGTTGTGCATTACCATTTCTCGATCCGTTATACAACGTTGTTTAGCCAGTAAACAGATTGCCTTTGGGGTGTTAGAAGTCTATATTCGTCCTTTGTCACCAGGTGGTATGGCATGTTTACATGTATGAATCTGTATAGCTATCTACGGCTTACGGTGCCGCAGAATCCAGGAGCACTCTTTCATGTAGGATCTTCTACCGACCATCGAGAATCCTCATGTATCTGGTCATCCCGTGTTTTCCTAAGCACTATAATCATCGGTAACCGCTCCAAGAAATATATGCCCTACCGAAATCGATGTTGTATATTGTATATATGTAATTAGGCGCGGTCATGATAGAGTTGACATGACTCAAGTGAAGCTATCTGTTCTGCCAAGACCTGGTCGTGTCCGGAGAAGTTCACCTCGTTCGATGACGCCGCGACCTCGGCTGGCTCTTGCATGTCCAAGTTCAGTTGGTATCCATTGTTTCTCTTTCACACTTCTCATTCAAACCACCTGGTGTTCCTGCATTCTGTCCCTACGATGAGCGCAATTCGAGCTTCGTGCCTGTCAGCAGCCGCCCGGCAATGCTCTCGTAAAGCATCTGCTCAAGCCTTCAGCAAGCGGATCCCACGAACTCCAGCTCGATCAATCGTAGACTATGGCGGCCGACCACCAATGCCTCCAGGGGGCCCAGGCCCACAACAATCCAGAGTCGTCGCTCCCAAGACTAGAATTGCCGTCGGTATTGTCTTCATCGGCACCATGATCTACTCCATGGTAAGCTAAGCTCCCTCTAACCTTTCTTATGGTACACCCCCTCTAACACCACTAACGCGCACGGGCGAAAGCGATCTGGCGACATCCACGAACTCGAGCCCCCCACAATCGCAGAACGAGATTCGCTCTCCAAGCGCGAGTCGGGAGTAACTCAATCCTCACCCATGAGATTGAGGATGGAGGCCTTCATCAAGTCAAAGCAAGAGGAGATTGTTCATGCTTTGGAAAGCATTGATGGGAAGCGCTTCAAGGTCGACAAGTGGGAGCGACCGAATGGTGGTGGTGGTATCTCTTGTGTTCTTCAAGACGGTACTGTGTTTGAGAAAGCTGGAGTCAACATCTCGATTGTGTACGGCTCCCTCCCTCGCTCCGCGATAGCTAAGATGCGCGTCAACCACAAAGCTCTGGATCCGGATGTCGAAAGTCTAGAATTCTTCGCTGCTGGTCTAAGTTTGGTTCTGCACCCAGTCAACCCAATGGCACCAACAGTCCATCTTAACTATCGTTATTTCGAGACAGCCAATGCCGACGGCTCGCCCAACGCATGGTGGTATGGCGGCGGCACAGATCTGACGCCCTCATATCTGTTCGACGAAGATGCAATTCACTTTCACCGTACTATCAAGGACGCCTGCGACAAGCACGACAAGGACTACTACCCTCGCTTCAAGAAATGGTGCGACGAGTACTTCTTCGTCAAGCATCGTGATGAGCGTAGAGGCATAGGCGGTATCTTCTTTGATGATTTGGACGAGCAGGAGAAGGACCAAGAGGCTCTCTTCAGCTTTGTTCAGGAATGTCTCGGCTCATTCCTTCCCTCGTATCTACCGATCATCGACAAGAGAAAGGATATGCCATACACGGATCAGGAAAAGGCATGGCAGCAGCTGAGAAGAGGACGCTACGTCGAGTTCAACCTCGTACACGATCGCGGAACGAGTTTCGGACTGAATACACCGGGCGCAAGAGTCGAGAGTATTCTCATGTCTTTGCCACTGACTGCAAGATGGGAGTACATGCACGAGCCAGCCAAAGGGAGCCGAGAGGAGAGGGTACTGAGCGTGCTGAAGAAGCCGGCCGAGTGGGTGTGATGGCTGGACTATACAAAAAGCAATGGCATGCATCCAGAAGCAGACAATGGGCGAAGGAGAAGATATTTGATTGGATCTACGCCTCCATCTTCGCCGGTTCGTTTGGCTTAAGGCCATTCACGGGATCCTCGCCCTCCAACTTGGCCGGGTCGGTGGCAGATTTGGCAAAAGATTGCTCAAACGCGGCAATGATGTCGCCGATATGTTCTGTGCCGACAGAGATGCGGATGAGGTCCTGTAAAAGTGGTTAGAATCGATATACCCGGATAGTTGCAGTGTCGTGAAGCTGCCGATGCAAATAGGATATAATTGCAAGATCACTTACCTCGGTCACACCACGCTTCATCTTCTCCTCGTCGGTCAACTGCTCGTGCGTCGTTGTCCACGAATGGATGGCCAGTGTCTTGGAATCACCAACGCTACATCTCGTCAGTCATTAGTCCGCGTAGCCTATCGAACAACCTACTTTGCTAAGTTCCAAATCAGCTTGAAGCCATCAACAAACTGACTGCCTGCCTTCGCATCACCCATGACACCGAAGCTGAGCACACCACCGAAGCCCCTCTTGAGATATCTCTTTGCCATCTCATGGCTCGCGTGGCTCTCCAGGCTAGAGTACGAGACCCACTTCTTACCGAATCTGGCAGGTACACGCGAAGGCTTGTCGAATCTGCAGACGTTTCGTGGTGAAGCATCCCCGCATTGTTCTCCCCCGCCATCATGATGTCTTATTCTGACGTACCTTGCACCTCTACCTACAACACCACACCATGTCACAGAAAACGATCTTGATCACAGGCACAAACCCGGGCGGCATAGGCAACAGCCTGGCCCGCGAGTTCCACGCTCGGGGTCTAAAAGTATTCGCGACCGCGCGCTCCACCTCGGCCATCACCGACCTCGCAGACCTGGGCATCACAACCCTCTCCCTCGAAGTGACCTCTTCGGACTCGATAACCGCGCTCCGCGACGAGATCACGCGCCTCACAAACGGCAGACTCGACTACCTGGTCAACAATGCCGGACGCAACTACACCGTCCCGGCGACGGAAATCGATCTCGACGAAGTGCGCAACCTGTTCGAAGTCAACGTCTACGGCGTCATGGCCATGTGTCAAGCCTTCACACCACTCCTCATCGCCTCGAAAGGAACCACAGTGCAGATCGGTTCGCTGGCCGCGCTCATGCCGTATGTCTTCGGCTCGCCGTACAATGCCTCGAAAGCGGCGCTGCACGCGTACTCGGACACGCTGCGGGTGGAGCTCAAGGAGTTTGGCGTCAAGGTCGTCGTGGTCGTCACGGGCGGTGTCAAGAGCCGGCTCACGACGAGGGTGCATAGGTATCTGAAGGAGGATAGCATCTTCTTGCCGATTGAGGAGAGTTACAACAGGCGTCAGTCGCACAGCAAGGAGGTGGGTATGCCGTGTGAGGCGTATGCGAAGAGCGTGGTCACGCAATTGTTGCAGCAGAAGAGAAAGTTCATCTGGGAAGGCGCTTTCAGCTGGATTGTTTGGTTCGCGAAGTCGTACTTGCCGAGTAGTGTCTTGGATTTCTACATGCAGAGGACATTTCAGCTGTGGAAGTTGAGGGGTGCGGCAGACGGCAAGAAGTTGCTGTAGAGGTTGCTGCAACACATTGACAAGTGGAACTTGGCTGGGAGCGTTTTCTTATTTTCCGTAAATCAAAGATACCACTCTGTTACATTTAAGGCATCGTATCGGTTTCCATCATCTGATACAAGCTTGATCACCACAGCTTCAATCACTGATGTAATGCTACAGCCGGCTTATGATGCGTCGGTGTCTCAGTTATCCTCATACATGATGTCGCTAGGAGCTAGCACTTCCTTCATGAATGCACTAAGCACATAGAGCATTTACTTATGTATATCAAAAAGATTGGACAGATTCGAGACAAGTCATCTCATTGAACGCGTCTAGCGCAAGATATGTAAGGTTATGAATTGAACACGCCCAGCGTTTTACACACAACTATGATTCCACAGCTCGTCTCCTTCTCTTCCCATTCTCATCTATGCGACAAAAGACCTCTTGACCTTGGAAGCAGCACTGCTGAACATCGATGGAACGGCTGGTCCAGGCATGGTGTAAGAGGTAAGAGTCTGGTAGATGTTGATCAAGATGCCGGCATCGGTGGCCTTGTAAAGAGCAGTTCCCTTGGTACCAGTGGTTGGGAGATCAGTGCCGGAGCCGGTGACCTTGAGGTTGATGCACTGTGGGTAGGACTGAGCACCATTGCTCTGACCGGCGCTGTGTAGAGCGATGATCTCGTGACGGAGGACGTAACCACCTGGCTGGAGGTTCTCTGGGATGGTGACGACTCCAGTGTTGTTGTTGGCGATCAAGTCGTCAGTGGCCCAGGTGCCTGGGTTGGAACCAGACTCGAGACCGGCTGCCTCGATCTTGAAGAAGTTCAAGGTAGTCTTGTCGACGGCTGTGCAGTCACCAGGGCAGCGAGCGAGGTAGTTGATGACTGGACCGTGGTGGGAAGATGGCCAGGTGTTCCACTGGAGCTCAACCTTGTCACCAGCAGCGACGGTGACAAAAGCCTTGCCGGCAGTCGCGTTCTTGTGGCAGGTGATGTCGTTGGTGGCAAATGCATCAGGAGAAACGAAGCCGTTGTCCAGATCGTTGGTAGTCCAGCCAGCAACCTTTGGTGGTGGGTTGCTGTACATGTAGGAGGGGTTGTAACCTCCGTAGGAGACACCGTCGGCGACAATACCAGCAACGTAACCGTGGGCCTCGATGAGGGGAGCAAAGGCAGCGACAGCGCTGAGAGCAATGAATGACTTCATGGTGGTAGTTGTTGGGGGTGTTGGGTTTTGAGAGGGGCCTGAATGAGTGACTAAGAAATGGATTGTCCGATCAACGGATGTAAAGAATGACTTTGTAGTGAGGACTGTTTCTAAGGACTTGCTTGAGGAGAGAAGACAAAGGGAATACTGGCCAATACTTATAGTGTGGCTGATGCTGAATGCAGATACACGTACACCCCAAGCAGATTTCGTAGTTCGTGAAGCATGATCTTGGCAGAAGCAGATATATTGAGCCAAGGTGACTTTGTAATTGCCCTTTGTATTTAAGCGAAGAGGTAGAGAGTTTCGAAAAAGGTGTTACGGCGGTCGCGGTATATGCAGTGCGTGCTTGGCCCGCTGGAGTGTCGAGGATAAACAAGATATCATGGTCGTCGTTCGTTTCGAGATCGATCTGAAATGGGGTCAATACTCGAATTCGAGGTCTCGTCGAACTTGAGAAGATTGAGGTCAAGCCTTCCAAGACTCGAGGTATATGGGTGTGCGTCGCATATAAAGTACGGGGCGTCGCTTCAGAGCAAAAGCTGAAACTCGAGGTTCCATCGCTAGGAGAGCCAAGACTTCACACTTTGCGAAGCGAGAGGTATGGACCGCCCCAGCAAGATGATCATAGGCTTGCGCGGTCTTGGGCAATGAGTTTGATTTTGAAGAAAACGATCGGTGTTGGGCCCTTCACGAAAGAGATAGATTTCTGTACCCCTCCAAAACATGCAAACTACTGATGAGACTCGAGCCACTGTACACACACAAGCAGCTCCAACAAGGAGTGATAGCGTGGTCGGCAATCTGAACCTGCCCATGGGAAGATAGAGAAGTCATCTCGGTGTACGTCAGTTTTGTCCAAGCACGAACTTGATGTATTGTGTGGTGGTGATGATGGAACTAAAGATGGAATTATGGAACGCGAAATCGAAGATGGCAGGAATTCCGCGCTGCGCTGGCTTTGCCCGCCGGATCTCGGATTTACGCTTAAGTGCCAAGAGGAAGGGCTTGCGGGCCGTGCCTCCGAGAACGGATCGCAATATCAACGTCACTCCCCGCTTGTTCGTCTCGCATATTGCTCTTCTGTCATCCTTGCGACTCTATCAGCCATCGGCATCGCGTGTACCCTCGCTATGCAAGTTGGTGCTGCTGTACTCTGATTGCCACACAAACCTGAGCGAGCATGAGAAGGAACGATGAGGTTACCGGGGCACTACGAAGCCTGATCAGCGTCGACGAGAGTGTCGACGAGAATTATGCGAATCTCCCGCGATGCTTCAACGCGTGTCTCCGGCTCGTAAGTTACGGGTCTTTTGGTGCCCACAAAGCAAGTGCGAACCCTGGGAATGACGGCTCAAGCATCTCTCCGGACTGCTGATCGTCCTTAAAATGTGGGTTGCCTCGATACCTTCGCTTTGTCCCTTGTCATCGCAAGAACTCGTAATTATTCCCAGTAGTTGACGGCATGACATCCACTGCATGGAAGACCCGCTGTAGGTGCCGATGCTACTGAGCGCAACTGCCATTGGAAACAACCGCATAAGACTCTCCTGCCGCATCTTTGCTGACCCTTTCTTGTCTCAACTTAACCACAACAGCGCACCTTCTAACACTCATCTCATCATCAAACACTCCAACCTATTTCACAAATCATGGCGAGCACCAAATCAGATCGTGTCCCGCCTCTGCCGCGTCTCGTCGACAACATCGCATCGAATGACCCAGACCAGACATGGATATTTGTGCCCAAGTCCAATAATCTCGAAGATGGATATAGAAGCGTCTCCTTCGCACGCCTCGCCCGTGCTGCCAACAAAATGGCGAGATGGATCGAACAGACTGTTGGCGTCAGTGACACCCGAGAGACGATAGCATACATGGGCGTCAACGACACCCGCTACATCATCTTCATCCTAGCTGCACTCAAGACTGGCTACAAAATCCTGCTCACATCTACCCGAAACAGTACAGAAGGTCAAAGATCACTCATCAATGCTACCGAGTGCCGCAACTTTCTCTTCACCCCGGAAATGAAAGCCCAAATTTCTGCGATCAAGGACGATAACACTTCCTTCGACATGCACCAAGTACCAGAGTTTGATGATATCTTGCAGCAGACCACAGGCGGCGAACATTACAATGGCAGGGAAAGCGACGACCCGGATCAGCCTGCCATTATCATTCACACTTCAGGCTCGACTGGCATCCCGAAACCAATTCCTCTACGTAACGGCTGGCTGGCTACTGTGTACCACCTTGTCCACACAAAAGCACCAAACGATCGCATGACCATTTCGAAAAGCCTTTTCGATCACAGATCCCTGTTCATCGGTCTGCCTTGGTTCCATGCTATGGGATTGTTGATGATGATGCGTTCTATTTATGATCAAGGACCTTTGGTGTTGCCACCGAGTAACGTCGCACCCACCGCCGAACTGACATTACAAGTCCTCCGCATTTCCAAGCCAGATCAGGGTATCTTCCCACCTTCTGTCTTGGAGAACCTTGTGGAGCTCACAGGAGGTCTGGATGCACTGGGGACTTTGCAGAATATTTGGTTCGGGGGAGCGCCCCTTGCTCACGACGTCGGCGACAAGTTGGCAGGTTTGCCTCATACAAAACTCCAAACTGTCATCGGATCGACCGAAGCCAGCGTTCTTGATAGCTTTGTCAATGAGGAAGATGCCGACTGGGAGTACTTTGAATGGGTCCCACACGCGGGCATAGAGATGCGACCTCAGGGTGATGGTACCGCCGAAGCGGTCCTGAAACCTATGCACAACGGCCTCCAGGGGGCGTTCTTCAGCTTTCCGGAGCTTTCCGAATGGAGGACAAAAGACCTCTTTGCTGAACATCCGAACCGGCCTGGACTCTGGCGATACAAAGGCCGCAACGACGACGTAATTGTACTTAGCAACGGAGAGAAATTCGGGCCCGTGGACCTCGAAAAGACGGTCGAAGCTCATCCTGCTGTTATGGGGGCTATGGTAGTCGGTCAAGGCCGCTTCCAAGCAGGATTGATCGTCGAACCAGAACCAGGACATGCTGAAGAAGCAAAAGACGTTGACCATTTCATCGAGCTGATTTGGCCTACCGTTCAAAAGGCCAACGGCACAGTCGCTGCGCATGCTCGTGTTTGGAAGTCGAAGATCGCCATTGCTAGACCCGGCAAGCCCTTCGTCCGAGCACCGAAGGGCTCTATCGTGAGACGGCAGACTAACAACCTATACGAAAAGGAAGTTGAGGCACTGTACTCGAACGAGGCATTCGCAGATCAGCTTGCGAAATTGTCTCCCACTGCAAGTCACTCAGACATTCTGGAAACCGTCAAGAAGGCGATCCAGTTATCCCTTCCGGACTTGCCACATGACATTAAAAACAACGAAGATCTCTTGACATATGGTGTCGATTCTTTGGGCGTTCTTGGCTTCGCGTCGGCACTCAATCATGTCATGCCTCAGGGTGAAAACGTCGTCAAGCCAAGGACTATCTATTCCAATCCATCGATCAATGGTATGGTGGAAACATTGTCCAGCATTCTACGTGGTGGCAAGCAGAGTGAGCAGATGCCGCGCGAACAGAAGATGTCGGACATGGTGGCCAAGTACACTAAACAGCTTCCACCCCGTATGGCCGAGGTCGAGCAACCGAAGCAACGTGTTGTAGCTCTTACAGGCAGCACTGGATCACTAGGTACTTACCTCCTACACCTCCTCCTCTCGGAATCCTCAGTCGGGAAAGTCTACTGTTTGAACCGTTCTGCCGATGGAGAATCCAGACAGAAGCAAGCTTTTACCGAGCGGTCAATGAAGCCTGACTTCGGCAAAGTCGAGTTCGTACAAGCTTCCTTCGGTAGAGAAGCCTTCGGGTTGTCATCAGACATATACAAACAGATGCAAGACAAGGTGGACGTCTTCATCCACAACGCCTGGGCTGTCGACTTCAACAT
>Ga0268246_10000061_pt1 | contig 116951 bp, 94 predicted proteins | sample AgamicOrSfe_FD_200242 | JGI IMG/M metagenome (GOLD analysis project Ga0268246, IMG submission 200242) | Agave microbial communities from Guanajuato, Mexico - Or.Sf.e (v2) (version 2) | ecosystem: Host-associated > Plants > Phyllosphere > Phylloplane/Leaf | place: Guanajuato, Mexico | collected... | reverse complement strand
CCCTCCCTCCCTCCCTCAAGACTCGTCAAGCAAAAGTTATACTAGCTCACTTCGGTTTCGATCCGAAGACCTCCGGGTTGCATGTTGGTATGAGCCCGGCGCGCTTCCTGATTGGGTTAGAATGGGGTCTCAAGGGGACTATTGATTGGTGATTACTAACCGCTGCGCCAGTGAGCTGCTTCGTTTGAATCCAATGGATTTGTTGAAGCAAGCCGAATTTAGAAAACATATGTTCACATTGTTTCTATCTAGAAAGAGTAACTTCCGGAAAATACACAACCGCTCTCCCGCTCACCAAGTCCGCTATTCACTTGGAAGGAGCGATCTCCTTTTCTGGAAAGAACAAAACATGATCACAGGAAGTCTGTTAAGTACAGCTCGCAAGCTGCGTCATCTGACAGCAGACTCGACAACTCAAGCTTTTCTCTTCCAACAACATCAAATCAGTCTCTCGGCATACGGACCCTGACCAGACTGCCTCTCTGCTCGCGGTTGACAATATAAGCGGCACTCAGTAATATGGCACTCAGTAACATATCAACCGTTTGACACTAGATTTCAAGGAACTGTATATAGTTATAATGTTTGCATGTAAAGGATTTACTATAATTAATAACAAGATGAATATAATAGCTAAGTGTTCAATAATAACTAACTAGTGGTATACATAGTGTCCTAGAAAGGCTGAATCTGGCGTTGTATGTGCCACTTATTTTGTGAACCGCGGGCCCTGATCTACCAGTACTCGGTCATAAAAATTGCGAGCGACTGCATGCCTTAAGACTGTTGCTCCGTCCAGCGTCTCGCTCTGGTTGAGATTGCTGTGTCGTAGACCTGCAGCGTTACGCCAGCATGCAGAGTACATGTACTGAGAATTCGCCCAATTTCAAGCAAAGATCATGGCTGAAGTATGCACAGCGCTTACTGCTATAGTTCGCACCAATGCATGTCATGAGAGATCCGCTGTTTGCAGGCAGGACTGCACCATGAGCATGAATGCAAACGAGTGGTCAGCGTGAAATGTACGCCAGAAAGGCATATGGTGGAGTAACGGGGTATCATAATAGTGTGCCCAAAACTACAATTAAGACACTGATCGTCGCCATACGAGCTTAACGCTGGCATTGACCGGCCGAGCCGTCCTGGGTCACGAGAAGTAGCAACACCCAAACTCAAAAGAACAGAACGAATTCTCCCCTATCATTGCGTCTGACCCTCAGATCTTTGAAAAGCTCCTTGTCGATGCTCTGCTTTGCCTTGTCGCTGTGCGCGTCACGTTCTCTGTGATATCTCTTTAGCGCTTTGTTGATACTCACGCCTCTTTCACTTTCCGGACCCTTGTTCACGAAGCTCATGAACAACTCCGCGGGTGAATGATATGCGACCAGTTGACTATTGTTTGAGGGCTCGACCGACCTAGACCGGTCTTCAATCGCCTTTAGATGTTTCCGCGACGGACGTTTCTGGTCGTCGCTTGACGAAGAGTCCCGTCGCTGTCGGTTTCCGTGTCGTCTTCTTCGCTCTTGCTCATCGTCGTTGACCTGTCTCTCCTCCCGTCTGACGCCCGAGCTCTTGTGCGCGCTTCCCGAAGTGACTCGCTTTCCGTTTGTGTTCGCACCAACTGCCTCTGACTTTGTTCTCTTCAAAGGACTCAACGGGCTTGGCGCGATCTGACCTTCCAGCTCCAGTTGATCCACAGGACGAGAGAGCAGACGATTGAGTCCTCCCGTCAGTCCGGAGTGTAATGTCACAGGCGGGGCATCTGACATTGCCGCATCTTGTATGAGACGTGCGCGCTCGATATCTAAACCTCCAGGCTGGTCCCTCTTCCTCTTCTTGTCACTCTTCTTGTCGCTTCTGCTGCCCTCTTGTTCTCTCGAGCTCTTTGGTCCGGGCGTAACGTACGACGTCTGGTGTGATGATGCTGGTAGAGATGCATACGAATCGTATCGACTGAATGAAGGCTCCACAGGGGCAATGCCGTAAGAGTACCCGTGCGTAGTGAAATGCACATCCTGACTATCCCCTTCGTGACGTTTGTGGTGTGCCTTGCCGATGGCCTTTGGTGTCTCATCGTTGACCTGGTAATCAAAGACATTGAAGCCTTCAGGTAGTACTGCGGCGGGCGGAGGGCTAGGCGCTTCTGGAAGCACGTCGACGACCGCTACTGTGCTTTGTTTCGCACCACCTTCTGCTTCGTCTTCGACGTATGCCTTGCGTGGAATCATGGCAGTCTCTTGTGTGGCTGGCTTCGGCTGAGGTCCCTTGCCCTTCTTTGGCTTCTCTCGGTAGAGTGATCCCTCGTATTTTTGCGCTTCAGTCATACAGCTGGTATGCGATCGGTAGTCGGTTCCCTGGAAGTGCACCATGCAGTCGATACAGGTATACGATGCGCCCCAGCACTGGTTGCGATGAGGATCAAGTTTCTTCTTCGTTAGGACATCGCCACAGCCCTTGAGACAGTAAGCATGGGTGTATAGGTGCCACTAGTGATGCGCGAACCTCGCAAGAAAAGGAAACCATCTTGATTATGTATTGGGTGTGATTGGTGTTTGTGCTCGCAGATGCAGGTGTGTGATGCGCAGGCCGATCTGGTGACAGCAGTCACTCGCAATTCGTGCCGCACCTTCGTGAGGGTAAATGAGCAGAAGCGTAGGGCAATTTGACAAGATCGTCTCATTAGAGGGAAGATGGCCGCATGGGTGAAGGTATCGAAGTTGGTTTACTTGAACTATTTTTCGTCAAATGTGCACGCGCCAAAGTCTCGCGGTTGGCACTTCTAATAAAATGTCACGCGCGACATTCCGCAGAATTCGAAGGCACCGGCATCGAACAAAGTGCACATAGCAGTAGATCGATAATCTGAGATAAGATTATGCACCTTCGCCGCGGATTATATGATATATATGGTGTCTGCGAGGCATGACACCCCTCCATCTGTTCTGACTTCCATTGATCATAGCTCCACGCCAACACAGGACGGAGATGCAGTCAAAGTCCACCTCGGTCCTCAGCAGCCGAATACCTTCATGGTACTGACGTTGATTCTGCTCCATTTGTTGCCTGACAGGAGCGCGGTCAAGAATTGATAAGGCCACGAAACGTGATAAAGCCACCATGCAGGCAAAGGATCCCAGATCTCAAACGTACCGTCACGCCACCATATCAAGTGTTCGATGAACCGCATGATACTGTTGTAGACCTCGAAAAGCGTCGCTCCTTGCAACAACATCAAGCTCAGGACCGGCAGGATTACCAGTTCAACGAGATCATGACCTATCCAGTAGTATTTGGCCGGCGATCGTGGGTAAACTGGGGATGTTGGAGTTGCACCATTGACTTGAGCTTTCTTGTTGCCTCGGCCCTCTAGCGATTCGAGCAAAGACATATAACCTTTGGAGATCATCTCTGGGGTGTCGTTGAATAGACAGACGGCGGTGTGTGCGCGTGGGTTGCACTCAATCGGGTAGAGAGTAACATGTTTAGAGGGATCTTGCTGAGCAGCTTCGGCGTCTTCGGCGTCGACTAGAAAGTCGAACGAGAGATGCCCGGTGAAGTCCTCTCCACCTTCAGCAGCAAACTCTTGAGTGAATCTGAGCATGTCCCTGCTGAGGGCCGAGTCGAGGGGAATCGCTTCGTAGTGCATCAAGAGCTCCGCGGATGGGCAAGCGACGAATGCTTTGACTTCTCCGCGGACGACCAAGCTGTGAGTGCAGTACTCAGGACCTTTGATGTATTGTTGGAGGATCCATGGTCTATCTTTTGAGATCTGCAGACGCGATATGTGGGCTTGTGTCGCGGCGTGCGAAGAGAAGGGGAGAAGAGTCATATCGCCTCGCACGGTATCGTCGGTGCCGATGAACTTCATGATGAACTTTCTGCCGGTCTGTGCTTGTTCAAGCACTTTGGCGACCTCGCTTTTCGAAGTGACAGTGTGTGTTTCTGGGATTGCGAGTCCAAGTGACTGGGTATGCTCGATGAAGGTGTGCTTCTCGTGCAACTTCTTGGTGGTCGCAATGTCGAATTGAACAGCTTTGCAATTGGTCACAAGCTCAATCATCTCCTTGGCCTGGCCATCTTCGACAGCACTAGCCACGCCCGAGCAGCTTACCCAAAGGTCAACCTTTTCCTTGCGAATGATGTTAAGGATGCTCTGCGCGTAACGAGCTGAACCCTCGTTGGTCCCGTCTGGTTTTTGAAGGCGGTGGAATGCCTTGATCGATTTGGAAACATGTCCAGAGGCTGATGGTACAAGGGTAGACTCGAAATCGGCACCGATGACATTGTGACCAGCGACGTAGAATAGTCTAGCCAGCGCCAGGCCTTTGGTCATACCAACGCCGGTGACGAGGATGGTGCGAGGCTGGAGGTAAGGTGTGTTGGTACCCCGTACATGGTAGCGGTGAGCGGTGGACTTGAAATAGAAAATGACGCCAGCAAAGTAGCTGAAAGCGAGAATGAAGGTGTCGAGAGGAAGAAAAGCAAGATTCAGAGCCAGGAGTTGGAGATTCTGCCAGGCATGAGCCAGACGAGAGTCCTGACCGGACAGCATTGTGACTTGCCGCTGGTGGAAAAGATGTTCTCGTTTTGTCGGGAAAATGCCTGACTCTCAATGGCTAATCGGCGCTGCTTGAATGTTATTGTCCTGACAAATAATTATTGTTGTTACCCTGTGAAGGTGGGATAAGGTAATGAATTGAACCCCAATTCTCCAACTCGGACAAATTCGGACGTCATCAGCGCACATAGGTATGCCCCACACGTGCAACACGTTAAGCTAATGGCCGGAAGCTCAACCAGGATTACCATCTGGACACGGATGTGACCCGATCGACTTTCAAAAGTGGATGATGAGCGATAAGATAAGGAGAGTTCATGATTCTTTTGTTGTGGCTACGTAACTTTTCGTCCATCGTTATGAAGCAGAATGCCCACCCAGTCGTTTACAGCTGCTTCCCATTTTGACTGGTCTTCTGATGCCTCTACGTTATGATCCCATCTCATGTCCGCGGCCCACGGTGTGCACATTGGGCTAAGGTGTAGAAGTTGGGCTTTGGGCCACTTGATCTGCTTCATCTTCAGGCTGGCCTGGCAGAGACCACCAAGAACCCTCATGACAAGGCTTATTTGCTTAGGACTCGATCCCGGTGCAGCGAGTGACCTCGACACCGTCCTAAGAGACGATTAGTTAGCGTTGGTCATCATTGTTCTCCAAGTCTTTTCGATAGATTATACTGGGCAGGGCGTGGGAGTCTGGCACCACCGCGAGACCCGGGTCCATCGCATGCCCAGCGTTCCGTGATATTTTGTGAAGTTGGACTTGTAACATACCTCTTCTCCAGTTGGCTCGAAGCTCTTGTGTAGCTTACTATCGTAGACGAGGTTGGGATTGCCTTTGGTGCTGCCTAGTTTCTCCTCTCCCTGTCGCTTTGCGTACTGCTTGGCAGTGGTATCCTTGAAGCGAGCGTCTGGTCCCGAATCATCGCCAGTCTCGGCGGCCTTTCTCTTCTCTGCGACTGAGGATCGTACATATTCCAAGTATGGCGGGTTGCCGGGAGTGATGACGTTGTCAGCAGCGTAAACAGACCCTGGACCGACCAGGCCGAGCTCTTCGCACAACTTGAGGTCGGTCTTGTAAGCCGGCTTGTAGTGGTCGAGAAACATCATGTCGATATGCTTCAAAGTACCGTTACTGTGCAGGCGCTTGATCGAGACGTCGCTAGATCCCACGATGACTTTGACCACGTCGCTGAGACCAGCAAGGTCGACCAGAGAAGCAATAACAGCACCAAATTCTGGGTTTCTCTCAAGACTGAAGTAACGCTTGCCGCCTGCCCTACGAACAGCGTCGCCGAAGAGGATGCAGGAGTACCCGATGTAGCCACCCAATTCCACCTAGAAGTTGTCAGAAGTCGTGTTGCCGCCCGTCATTCAGCTCACTCACCATCGTCTGTGGCTTCACTTCTGCGATCAAATCTGACACAATGCGTCCCTTGTCCTCGCCAACGTTCATGAGGTACTTTGTGGTGCGCGCATACTCGTCAATGGCTTGCAACACCCTTTGTGGTGAATCGCGGATGTCTTCAATGTCTGGCTTGCTGTGAATGAAGTGCAGCAGCTCGATCTCACGTCCATCGTCGAAGAAGGTCTCGGTCTTGCCTTGGTAGGCTTTTGATTCTTGGAATGAAGCCATTGTACCTGGTGCGAATGTGAGCTATTTACTGCAATGTTTGTGGCCGAAAGGTGTCCTGACTACAGTCATAATTTCTGCCCCTCGTTGGAGAAAACCCCTCCATGGACAACGCGTTAAAGCAAGCAGAGTGACGTGACGGCCTCGGCTAGTTGATCCTTGGGCTGGCGCAAAGTGGATCACGTACCGAGTACATTACGATGAGCTTGCACGGTATTCCCCTAGTGTTCCACTCATAGAGGCAGAATTGTCCATGCACATTCAATAACTTTTTGAGACACCGATGGAGCTATGCCCTGCACGACAAGTGGTGAGGTAATCTACTCTACATGTGAAACTCTGACTGCTTGGCCAGCTTATGAACCGGCAAAGGGTGTTGTTGTAGAAGCGCGGAGCAATGACCGGTGGGTGGTGAGGTGAGTAAGGTAGGCAGTACAAATACAGCACCTACCTTGCCTCAGCTTTGGAGCACGATCTGGACAAAAAGAGCTGCAGGAGAATCCATGATTTTCCCTCGGAGCTCCTGTTCCTTCCACACGCGGGGTGCGTATCCTTGTATCGGAAAAGCAAGCGCGACCGTCAGGCACAAAGCGGGCAGCTACCTTACGTTGCTCTTACCGGACAGCAGCATCATGACGTGGAGCGGGGCATTTTCCACGCTCGGAAATTTATTATTCTTCTCCCTTCATGCAGCTCCTGTCTCCCGCGTATGAGGACAACTCAATTGTTTGCCAATTCCGCAATGACCGTCGAGCAGGATGCTCTGGCAACGGAGCGTGAATCGCAAAAGCCTGGTCAATTGAGGAATTGCATGATGTCTACGATTATTGTTGTAACCGCGGTCGACAAACAGATCGACACAAAGAACAGATTCTAGTGTAGTACACGGGTAGATTGGGTTAAGATCTGTGGTTGCCCCACCATAGCTATGACGATACCTTGGCACTTTTTGACCGAAAACATTCACTCCTCGATGCTTTGTCGCGCTTTTCCAGCTCCATGGCTCCGAATGTCATTGGCTCAGTTGTAGGAATAGTCTTACTGAGTTACTCATCGCCATCTGCGCCGCATGTCCGTAGTAGATGATCGGCAGAGCAGGTATGCTTTTCCAAAACCTCCCGTTATTGACCAGACCCATTGGGAACAGCCAAGCGGTGAGAAACCTGTCTCTACGACAAGTGTCCGCCCGCTAGATCGTAATTGACTTTCACGAAAGTTCTCTCGCAACTGTCATGCATCCAGCCGATCCACCACTCTTGTGACGACGTGACCACCTTTTTGACGCCATTCGCTCTTTCCCTGTCAGTGCTGCGAGAAGAGAAGGTACCATTGCTCCGATCGGCAAGTGTGCTGGCCGACCACGCACGAGCAGACCAGATATATACGAAACCTGACCCCGCTACGTATCCTCAAGAACTACTTTTCTCCTCCCTTCACTCACAACTCAACTTCCTTTACCTCAACCTTCCTTCAACACGAAGACCCTACTCACCGCAAAGCACACTCAACCAATTGCTTCGTGAATCGTTTATACACTTCCATCACACTTTCTCATACAGCCTGCTAGCCACAATGTCTGACCTCAACGCTACCGTTCAGCAGACCAAGAATGGTTTCCACGTCGAGGGTTACGAGAAGATCGAGTACGACTTCACCTTCCTCGACGGCGTCTTCAACAAGGAGAACCCTCAGCTCGCCGAGTGCTACAAGCGATGGGGCCGCGCTCTGGCCGTCATGGACGCCAACATCTTTGATGTTTACGGCGCTCAGATGCAAGAGTACTTTGACCACCACAAGCTCGAGCTCTCCATCCACAAGACCATGATCGGCGAGAAGGCCAAGTCCATCGAGACCCTCCTCAGCATTGTCGACTCAATGAACAAGTTCGGAATTTACAGAAAAGAACCAGTCCTCGTCGTCGGCGGTGGATTGGTCACCGATGTTGCTGGGTAATGAACCAATCGTCGCCAAGATGACTTCAAGGCACTCTGGCCAGCCGAATTCACATTCGGTGATGCCCAGCCTGTTCAGAAGGAGCTAGTGCTAACTCGTCCCAGTTTCGCATGCGCTGCTTACCGTCGCAACACCAACTACATCCGTATCCCAACCACCGTCATTGGTCTCATTGACGCTTCTGTCTCCATCAAGGTCGCCGTCAACTACGGCAACTACAAGAACCGCCTGGGAGCTTACCACGCCCCAATGCACACCTTCCTCGACTTCAGCTTCCTCCGCACTCTGCCAGAGGCTCAGATCAGGAACGGATTCGCAGAGTTGATCAAGATCTCCACTTGTGGCCATCTCCCAACTTTCAACTTGCTTGACAAGTACTGCGAGAAGCTCATTAGCACTGGCTTCGGTCGTGCCGATGGCGCTGACAAGGAGGTCTACGACGCTGCCGATCAGATCAACCGTGCTGGTATCTTTGAGATGCTGAAGCTCGAGACTCCAAACCTCCACGAGATCGGCCTTGACCGTGTCATTGCCTACGGTCACACGTGAGTCTACGAAGCCTCACAAGCTATGATCAACAACTAACAGATTCTGTTATAGCTGGTCTCCTCTTCACGAGTTGATCCCAGACCCACCTCTTCGTCACGGTCACGCCATTTCCATCGACATGGCTTACTCTGCCACTCTTGCTCACTCCAGGGGTCACATCGACGAGGCCGAGTACAAGCGTCTTTTGAACCTTTTCTCTCGTGCCGGTCTTTCCATGGACCACCCAGATTTCACCGAGGACATTCTTGAGCAGGCCACTAAGGCCATCTTGAAGGTATGCAATACCCTCCGCCGAGACATATAACGAGCATTGACTGACTTGATTCTAGACCCGTGATGGAAAGCTCCGTGCCGCCGTCCCAGCTCCTCTCGGACAGTGCGTCTTCATCAATGACATTGAGCACAAGGAGATGGCCGAATGTCTTCGCAAGCACAAGGAGATGATGAAGTCCTTCCCACGTGAGGGTGCCGGACTCGAGGCCTTTGTCGACTCCAGCGACACTGGTTACACCGTCAACAACAAGGCGGCCGAGGGAGGTGCACAGACCAAGAACATCGCCAGCAAGTCTTTGATCAATGACGACGTCAAGGACGGCCTCAACAACGGTGGTCTTGTCAACGGCGCTGCCACTCAGGACAAGAAGGCTGCTACCAACGCTGCTTCCGGCCCTGAGGGTGTCGACGGCCTCGCCAATGGCTCCAATGGCCTCGCCAACGGCAAAGCCAACGGAACTCACTAGAGATCTGATGGTTCTGTTTTCGGATGTAAAAAGCTGGAGACAAACTGATGATTACGATGATGGGAATGGCTGCCTTTAAGGAGGTTAGGCGGATCGTCCGTGATAGGACGAAAAACACCAAAAAATATACCACCAGGTCTTGCTACTGCTCCGATAGATAGCTTGCCGAATCTTCCCTAATGTGAGGATTCAATGATATCCCCCTGCATTTCGTGCACCCTCCCTTCTACACTTATTGCATGGCGTTCGCATCTGTTCCTTGATATTATAAGCCATGTTACTGCTGAAATAACTGTAGCCTCGAAGCATGCGGGCGTACTTAAACCCATGCGCCGCGTTGGTGTCGCATTCTGGCGTTCTGAGATTTACGTAGCGACTTAGTGTTTCAAGGTTCAATCTGCGTGCTGGACGCGCCCAATGACGCGTTTGTATATTAAATGAATGTTTGGTTTGGCGCCTTCCTTGACCGAAACAACAAGCAGAGTCGTCCATTCCTTGTTTACAAGCAATGCACACCACCATGGCGCACCTAGATCGTCTCATCACCGTCAGCCTGCCTGACTTAACAGGTCAATCACTCATCTATCACATCACTACTTCAGCTTGCGCATGTGCATGCACACGTGAATGGTACGACCATAGCATGCACAACACGTCCTCTTCTATTCATCCTTAATCCCATCTGTATCTCTACGCTGGCTACCTGTACGTGCGGACATTGGTTTCGCGCTCGATACCACCCCTACCTACAGATTCATCTTCACCTACAACACATTTATTGGGTACTCTCAGCCACGACTGCAATTTACGAAGCGCATCATGCAGCTGCTGGGCATCTCTCTAGCCATTGCGCTTTTTGCGCCTTCGACAACAGCCGCTCATCACATGCAGAAAAAGATTGAAAGTCGACAGAATGGACAAGCCAGCGTTCCGCTAGTTGTCACAAACCAATGTCAAGAAACAATCTATCCAGGAATCGTGACTCAAGGCGGTACAGGACCTTCGTCCGGGGGTTTTCAACTCACCCCGGGCTCGAGCAGGAATCAGACCGTATCTAATAACTGGCAAGGACGTGTCTGGGGACGCACAAATTGCAGCTTTAATGACCAAGGTGCTGCGCAAGGAGGTGGTTCTGCTTGTAGCACCGGAGATTGTGGAGGTACTGTCAATTGCCAGGCCACTGTAAGCAGACTCGATAGATTACAGTCAAAGAGTTCAAAGACTCACGCAAGCAGGGTCAAACACCAGTAACGCTAGCGGAATTCACCCTCGACGGAGGCAACAGCCAGACCTTCTACGACATCTCCATCGTCGACGGCTACAACCTACCTCTTGCCATCGTCGCAATCGGCAGCTCAAATCTACCCGCCAACGAAATGAACCCATCCTGCGTCGCGAGCGTCGGAGACTTGGCCGGGACGCCGTTCAACCCATACTCCAGCGGCTCCTTTCTGGGCACCAGTTCGCAAGACCCCTTGCCATTTGACAGCAAAGTGACGACCTCACAAGTAGAATCCTGGTGCCCTTGGGATTTACAAAGCACACCCCCCACTGCTCCAGGCAACGGCGTATACCCATACCCAGACACGAACATTGCCCGCAACGCCTTCGACCCCTGCCTCTCGGCCTGCGCCAAATACAACAAGCCACAGTACTGCTGCACAGGCAGCTACGACGGCCCTAACAGCTGCAGTCCGAACTACTATTCAATGGCAGCCAAGGCCGTCTGTCCCGACGCCTATAGCTACGCCTACGACGACCAAACCAGCACATTCATCATATCCCAGGGTCCTGGCTTCGAGGTCATTTTTTGCCCTGGTGGGAGGAGTACGACGATCATCGCGGCAAGATCGGCGCAGTCTGGTGGCGCGCAGAGCTCGGGCGGCTCATTGAGACTTGCCAAGAGCATGTCAGACCCGATTCTTGATGCCCTGTGCAAGTCCGGAGGCGCTGTCGTTGCCGCCGTCGTTGCTGTGGTCGCAGCACGATTCGTTGGATAGGTACCAATGGACTGCTACCTGAGATGGAAAATTATTGGCGAGCTTTACAAGTCACGAGTGATGATTCCGAGGCAGATTACGTTGTGTTATAAGACGAGTCTGCGGTTCGTTTGTGTGGATACCCTGTTGTTCGAAATTGTGTATGACGGATTTGGCTAGAGCGATTCATTGATATGACCTACCTGCGCCTTTTGCCGCATGTGAATGTCCACGTCGTTATTATTGCTGGCTGATACTGATATGCGCTTGTGGCTTCTGGTCTCCCGGAGCTGTTTCATTGCGTCAGGTAGGAATACTGTAGTTGAAGCTACTGCCCGATAGAAAGCGCCAACCTGCAATCGTGACTGTATCCACAGCCCATCTTTCTTACAGCCCTGCGTCCTTCAAGCCTTTTCTGCGGTACAGGCATGTCCTCCTGCCATACTCGTCTGGGTATACATCCAATCTCGTTGCGCCGTCGCCTCGTGCATCAACCGTGCCTCTCGATACAGAATGTTTGGTAACGAACTCCTTTCACCATCTCAACCAAACCTAGGTTTACTGCCCATAGGCACGGGCGGCGGAGGCGGCGGCGGCTCACTCCCCTGATTCTGCCCCTCAAAGCCAAGAACCTTTTTCTTCGGCGGTGGAGGCGGAGGTGGTTTCTTCCCCACAGCTCCTGCTACACTCCCGCCGCCATCATACCCGGCGCCACTCGTCGCGGCCACCTGTGGAGTAGTTGATTGCCCTCCGAAGCCGACTCCCATGCTATTCAGTCTCCCCACACCACCAGCAATGGCGTCGCCGTGTCGTTGGCGGAAGTTGTTCGCTGTACCGACGGCGGAGCGCGCGTCAGCGAAGGAGACGCTGCTCGGGTCGCGATGCGCGTTGCGGGCTGTCTCCAACGCGGCGCGTTTGTCCGCCCAGCTGGTTCCAGCTGAGGCTTGTGGTTGGCCTGCAGCGGTGGATTGGGTCTGTGATTGGTTGGAAGAGCCCAGGCGAGCGAACCGGGACTGCAGTTCATTCATTTGGCCGCCGTGGCCGAGCGAGTTGGCGGGCTGTGCTGGGCTCGAGGAGCCGGTCCGCGGTGGTGGTTTGGGGGGCGATATCCGTCCTTGTCCTCCTATCCCGAATCCTGGCACTGATACGCCTGCTTGGCCTAATCTGTCTACTGCTCCTCGGTTTGGCGCTGGCGTGGTGGCCGTTGTGGCCTCGCCGTAACTTGGTGGTGGGGCAGGAGTGTGTTCGTCTGGGTACTCGGTCTGTCTTGGTGGCAGTCTGGGAGGCAAGCTAGGTGGTGGGCGTCTGCTCGCGGGGGCTGCGGTGATGACAGGTGATGCGTTGCCCGTTCCATCGCCTCGTCGAACAGGCGGTTTCGGTAGATTTGCAGTCGAAAGTCCAGTCGTATCGGCGCGGTATGGTGTAGGCGGAGCCCTCGGCCTCGAATCCTCCTCTTCTTCAGCTTCTTGTCGCTGTTGGTGTAAGGCGATCTGTTGTGGTGTTAAAGCGGCGCCCAGACCTCGGTTCGATTGCATCTCCGGCTTGGGCGGAGGAGGTCGAGATGTGGTTGCCAAGGCTGTGCTTGAGCTCGCTGGTGAAGAGCTGCCAGAGGCAGATTGTTGTCCATGGTAGTGACTGTGCTTGGGAGGAGGTGCGAATGAAGAGGCTGGTTCGATTAGTTATCATTGGGGTGAGGCTCGGGCTTCAACTCCACGCACGGTCTTTGAGACTCGATAGAGGAGTCGACTCATGGTTTCGGGCCGCTTCAGCAGGATCCTGTCCCTTGCTCATCCATGCTCTCTACAAACACAATTAGTATGCGTCTACTGAAAAAGGAAAAAGAGCATGTGATTTACTGGATTCTTGTAGTTATCGCGATTGATAGACGGCCCTTTGTTCTCCCACGACGGATGCCAACCACCCTTCGCGATCGATTTGAAGTCAGGCATCGCCAGTCGTCGTCTTAGGATCGTGTTGCGGAGGTCTGAACCTCATTCAAGTCCACTGTGAGCACCGGGTCAAGGTAGCGTTGTACGCGTACCGCGGCCGCCTTACGTCAGCGGGGTTGAGGACCGTCGGGACTTGGCGCCGGATGGAGCGTGATGTGATTACCTTAATTGGGTTACATGTGATGATTGTATTGACTGCCATCATCCTTCAAGACAAGCGACTTGGATATGAATGGTTCCGTACATTTCATATCCAGTCAGCAGCGATCTTCCTAGTCTATCTTAAGCGTCCTCTCCCTGTGCTGATCTATGTTTTGTTAAGCCCACTCGTTGTGCTGGCGTTCAATCACAAAACGAGCTCCGTCCCAGTCAAAACCAAAGCACTGGTTGGAGATCTGTCTCGTCGCTCCTTCTGTGGTCGCCTCATTAGCGATGGGTTTAGGCCGAGAAGATAGCCTCTTTGTGATCGCATATTCTCAAAGAAGTAAACCCAGGACATGACCTGTATAGATGGACAAATTTACCTTTGCCTTCCAAGCCACTACAATACCGGTCTCCGTTGGCGACAGCGCACGCGACAAGCCAAAGAACAACAAGAGAATAACGACAAGCAATGCATGCACCGAATGCAGGAGGCGGAAAATCAGATGTGATGGTGCGAAGCCGTGCAGCCAGTGTCAGTGGTATCAGCAACAGGATGCCTGCCATTACTCCAAACCTGCTCAGCGCGTTGTGCCGTCGAGGAAGTAGGTCCACCTCGGACGTTTCTGCACAACAGAGTTGACGTTGGTTAACAGATTGCTGGACGAACTCACAGCTTCACTATCACAGCACGAGGCGTTAATCGGCCGACTTTTCCCGGGACAGGGTATTGAGGACTTGCTCCCTCTGCCTCAAGATGAGCTGCTGAGTCTTGCCCATACACTTCAATCAGCGTCAGCATCAGTACCTTGTAAGAACGACCCGTCGCCACACGGTGTCAACAGCCTGGAGGTCCTCGAGCAGGCACCGGATCAGGACTCGGAACAAGATGAGTCCCGAAGGCAGCTCGACACGGGCGTACAACGTATCTCGGACGACGTCAATGGTCTGTCCCTCTCTGTTGACAAGCAAGCTTCCTATGTTGGCGCTTCATCAATCACGGCAGCCTTAAAGGTCATCTTTAAAGTTGCGCCCGGCGCCAGGTATCTACTTGCTCGAACCGAGCCTTACGAGACTGCACTGCCACCGAGGAGCACCACGCCGTCACTCTTTCGAAGAGTGGATATAGATACCGAATACCTACCGCCTGCGCATGTCGGCAGTGCCCTGATCGAAGCCTACTTCAATCGTATCCACACACTGATGCCAATGATCGACGAGCAGCAATTCTGGCACCATTGGCTCCATGACAATCGGGAAGACTCGTCGTGGCTAGCTTTGCTAAACACGGTCTTCGCCCTAGGATCTCTTGCCTTGTCAGATGCCCATAGTGATCAACATACCATCTACTTCCATCGTGCAAAGAGACATATCGATGTTGAGACACTTGGGAGCAGCAATATCATGGTCGTACAGGCGCTGGGTTTGCTTAGCGGTTACTACCTGCACTATGTTAACCGGCCAAATCTTGCGAACAACCTAATGGGTGCGACACTGAGAATGGCCACAGTCATGGGCCTACATCGAGAATTCCAGCGGCCACCGGTCGGCGGACCCTCCAGTTCAACACTTTTGGATACGCGAAGAAGAACTTGGTGGAGTCTGTGCTGCCTCGACGCTTGGGCAGGTATAACAACAGGCAGACCATCGCTAGGAAGGCTGGGACCAGGTGTGACTACTCAGCCACCTGAAAATCCGGTAAAATCGGTATGTACACCCTCCCGCTTGCGGAGTCGGTTGGTTGAGGTCATTCAAGACGGCAGATACCCGCGCGGCTTCGATACCACAAAGAGTAACTCACAACATATTTTCTCTTGCTGGGCCGTACGGGTAGTCCACCGGGCTGCTCACCTCAGCTGACGACCCAGTATCAAGCACATGAAGCTGACGCTATATCAAGTCACATGACTCGCAGTATCTTATTTCCTTGAGAGCGCTCCCATTGGTCCACAATGCAGCATTCTGCAGGCTTTCAACACGAATCCAAGATGCACTTGCAACAGCACCTCTCCTTACGTACGATGAGCTAGTCAGTCTAGATACAGAGCTCCTCACATGGCATGATAATCTGCCGTCAACACTGGTACCACCAGAATTCAGACGACTCGACTCGCTCCACAAGCAACCCGCAATGACATCTCTCGGAAGAGCTCGAGCAGACAAAACATCAGACACGGCAAAGGCTGATCCTAGAGTTTCAATTGACTTCTCTAGACTGCCCGAGCATATACGCGATCAACACCTCTGTCCTGATTTTCTGCAAACGACGAGAGCCATCATGCACTGGCGGTATCAGAACCTCGGGATTGTACTGCTCAGGCCATCGTTACTAGCTGCTGCCCTGGGACGCACCCCGTTAGCCGACCTAGCCGTTCAAGAAGTAATAGCGGTGGAGAAGTGTCGTCACGTCGCTGCTCAGGCCATCCAAGATATCAACGACATGTGTCCTGCAGAGTTGATAGCCGGCTGGAACGGGGTCTGGTTCATGTATCAAGCCGTCATGGTCCCCTTAGTCTCACTTTTTTCACATCTCTCATTACGTGCTACCGTTTCGACGATCGGACTTCAAGCTTCCTCGCCTAATGAAGATGTCGAGGCGTGGAAACAGCAGATTTCAACCGCAATATCTTTCTTTGAACGCATGACACAGTGGTCTATTGCAGCTACCAAGAGCAGAGACGTTGTGGCTCGACTCTACGAGGTCGCCAACACCGCTGCTCAGCATCATCTCCTGGTGCAGCACGCAAACAGCCGAGAACACTCGCCGACGAAGTATGGCGGAGCACGCGCTACAGCGCACGACGATCCCTCGAACAGTAGGCTTGCAGAACTCCCGAACCTCACCCAAGGCCCGGCTAATACCTGGAATGGGCAGCAGGCCGGGAATCCCGACCCACCAGGCGACGCGGCTTTCGAGTCATTTTGGCAGGAGCTGCAATGGGACAGTGCACCCATCTTCACAGGCAGCGGCCAAGACACGTCCATGATGGACGCACAGGGGAATGCTGGTACGGGCTACGCGCTGGCCGACTTTGACTGGTTCCAAGGTACGGAGAACTTGGGAGATATGCCTTGATCATGGACGCATGGCACTGGCAACTTAACTCTGTTCATCATGAGACTGCATACGAGCAGAGGCGCCCAAAATACCACCGAGGGGCCCGTGAATATACTCAAGTACCTAGGTCTTAGCCTCTCTTACTTGCATTTATATACGATGTCCTTCATGATTCCTCTGCAAATCCCTGACACCGACTTGCACCAGTCGTTATGGCGGCACTATAGCGAAAAGGGATGTCCGAAATTTCGGTACACGCAACTTGTATAACAAATCGCTTCGGCCAATCACATGCCATAATACAACCATTTGAGCGGTTTGTCCGCCTCATGCATGCCCTTGACACGAACAGACTGTTCATCACCCGGCACAACATCCAGCCCACTGTCGTCAATCAGGACCCCTTCCCTCTCTTCAAACACAAGCCCCTTTGTCGGCCTTCGCGCGGTGACGATGATCCTGCCTCCCGTCTGCACAATTTGGACTCCTCTGTCGTCCATGTTAAGATACTTCAATGGCTGAGGCCAGTCGGTATCCCTCGACACGAGCTCGCCGTCAACCCATATGCGAGCAGCAAGAACATGCGGTTCCTGAGTCTCGTTATCGATCGTGCCTGTTAGTATGTCCGTCGTGCCGTTAGCCGTAATACTGACATCCTTCTTGACGACCTTGTCCTGAATATCCTCGCCGCTACGTATCGATACGAACCTCAGCTCGACAGTCGCAATGACATCCTCAGTTCTACTCGACGACACCCAGCACTCGTAATCACTCGTCTTGGCAGGTCGAGCATGAACAACGCTCCAGTCATGATGGGCACGCTTGACCGCCACCGCAACGGGAGCCAGTACTCGTCTCATGGCGTAGTAGGCCGGCTTCTTGCGCTGAAAGTAGTCGACGATGGCCCAAGACGTGACGGGCCAGCAGTCATTGAGTTGCCATACGAGCGCGCCGCCGCAGTGCCGTTTCTGGCCCCATTGCTGGCGCCAGCCGCGGTAGCCGTACATCAGTGCCTCTGATTGGCTGAGCTGTGTCAAGTGAATATATTTCTCGAGGTCGGTGGTCGTGCGGAAGTTCTCGACTAGGTAGGTTGCGATTCGCCGCTCATGGCCGTCAGCTTTATTGTGGAAGTCGATCATGTGTGATTGTGGATAGAGTTGTGTTGGGTCCGTAACGTAGTACTTGATCGTGTCGATGTGTGGGAAGGCTTCCATGCCAAATTCCGAATTGAAGCGCCCACCGAGCTTGTCAAATATCTGGTATTTCTCTTGCGTGCCGTGCCATACGTTCCATTGGTGCATGTCGCCAACTGTCGGGTCGGATGTCGGGAGGCCGTCGCCCCAAGGTGAGCCTGGATGGTATGGTGTATGAGGAGAATGGGCGGCTACAACTTCGGGCAGTATCTGACTAGTTAATCTGTGTAACTTCACAGTGCCATTAGATCGAACATACCTTTTCGTAGATGTATCGAGCAGGAAAGTCAGTCTTGAGCCAATTCTCCGGGTTCTTGTCTTCATAGTCGTATGTAAGACCACACTGCTCCTGGACCTGATAGTCCTCATTGTTACCAGCATATATAGCCAAGGCCGGATGATGACGAAGTCGCTTGACCTGAGCAATACACTCGGTCTCGATTGATTTTCGCATTTCGGGAAATGCTGGATAGTTACCACAACCGAACATGAAATCTTGCCATACCAGGATTCCGAGCTCATCACAAGTATCGTAGAATACATCTTCCTCCCAGATTCCGCCGCCCCATACCCTATACAATGTTAGCCACTTGTAGTAGAAAGATACTCGTGCCCAGTACACACCGAATCATGACCTGGTAGCCGTCCACCATCATCTGTAGCCACTTCCGGTATCTGTCCCGAGAGATGCGTGGCGTGAAGCTGTCTGCCGGAATCCAGTCCGAACCACCACAGAAGACATCGATATTGTTGACTCTGAAGTAGAAGCTCTTGCCAATCTCGTCTCGCTCTTGCACCAACTCGAGCTTACGAAATCCCGTCCTGCGACTGATCGAAGAAAGCTCGATGCCGCCATTGCGCACGGTAGCACGTATGTCGTACAGGAACTGCATGCCGTATCCGTGCGGATACCACAGTTTCGGATCGTTGACGTGAAAGTCAATCTTTGCCAGACCATTGTCATCGATGTCTGCAGTGTTTCTGAAAATCAATGTGCTCCCATCGTTCATCCAAGCCGATATCTCGACCGTCTTACCGGCCGAGCCCTCTACGAATGCCGAAATAGACCCCTTGACTGACTTCAAATCGCGTGCGACCTCGTAATCGACTCGTAGATCTGACAATCGCGCCTCATATGTTTCCAAGCGGACCTCTCGCCAAGGGCCGCACGTCATAAGCACAGGGCCCCAATCCCAGCCCCTGTTGATCATCAATGTCCAATCGTTTTACAAAATCGTGTTCACGTACCAATGATACTGTGCTTTCCTGACCGCCAGGCGAGCCATGTCGCCATTAAACCCCACCCATTTGTGTTCTGGATGTGCATCCTTGATCTTCCTCGCCTCGAGCAGAGCAGGTGCGAAATCAATTTCTAGCACGTTCTCAGAACTCTCTTTTAGTTCGTTCGTGATGTCGATCCTATGAGGTATCCACATGTTATCGCTTCTAAGGATCGTCTCGCCGTTGAGCTTTGCGTGGGCGAAGGTATCGAGTCCGTCGAATGCCAGGACAGTATTGCGGCCCTGCTTCCTCGCCGATGCTGCGGGTAGTGCAGTGCGGTAGGTCCAGGACTCTTCTCCAACCCATTCGCACTTCAGCTCGTTGAAGCCGAGGAAAGGGTCTTGAATTCTTTGGCCGGTCAGTACGGTAGATGGCCGAGAGTAGCTCGCTTACTTCTCGTTGTCCAGGAGGTCTAGATGTACATTGGTAGGTACCTTGGCAACCGGTAGCCACTGTTTTGCGCCGGTCTGCTTGAACTCCCAGCCAGTGGTCAAGGTGAGGACAGTCTTTGCTTGCGCCATATTGTACGCGCTGGCAGATGCACCCAGTCTATGAACTCATGCGAGAGTAAGTGGGAACGGACTATGCTGCAGAGACGGTGTTCAGAGGAGACCAATAGACCACCAATACCTACAGAGTACAGTATTTACCCGATACGCAGATAGATTTGTGGAAGTAGGCCAGTCCGCCGACTGTGCTCTCAGGTTGATCTGTAACTAGGAAACAAATCGCTTCCACGCGATTGCGCTTGCCTTTATTGCCTGCTGTACCTACTGCCTTATTACTACGACTCGGGAGCTTCCATTGGCATCGTGATGTGGTCGAGCTGGACGGAAGTCATTGGCCGCACTCCCTAATTCGAGAGACGGCGCGACGCGAAGCGGCCCCGGACATGAGGGGACACATAATGCGGGGTAAGCATGCCGGCTAAAGTGGCTGTCGGGTTCCCGTCAGGTCGCTGTGAATGGTGTGGAACGCTCATGCGCAACACTATCTCAGCTTGTACTCTTATCACGAAACAAGTAAAACAATACGATAACAACAGGAAATGCATATGTCCCCGGTTCAAATTCCGCACAAGCAACGCAATGGGTATCTACAGCCTACCAGCACCTTTACCAATTCTCTATACAATATCACCTCATCTTGCTCTACCACCAAGATTCAATTGTTTAAGCGCACTCTCTCCCCAGTCGTCTTCACTATCGCCGTCGTTGTCACCCGCATTTGCCACCCTCAGTCCACCGAGACCAGGCACATTGAGTGGGCTGACAGGGCTGTACTCTTCCTTGATTTGACCCACCCCGCCACCCGAGTAGCCCGTGTAAGAGCCAGATTGATGAGCGTTGTAGTCCTCGTAGCGGAGTGGGCTGGTGCTTGGTACCTGCGGACCATGGCTGACGTTTTGTATGTTGTGTTGACCCTGGACGTGGCTGTAATTCTGGGCATAGGGGTCGAGGTGCATGCCCATGCCGCGCTGCGCATCAGGGCTGATGTCCTCTTCGTGACCGGTCGGTGAATGGTCGTATGAGTCGACTATGTTGAACTCGACACTTGTGTCAAGCGTGAGTGGGCGTGGACGCTCGTTGGTGGGTGTCTCATCGTTGTGCTCTCGGTAGGCGTGGTCGTGCGGGTCAAAGTCATTATCGTAGTCGCGAGGTTCGATATGGAGCGGTAATGTCGGTGCAGGTGATGGCATCTGAGATACGCTTTCTACGTGCCTGAGACTGCTACCAGCTGTGCCAGGAGCGCGCTTAAGGCTGCCTTGGCTGTGTCGTGCTTGTGTGTTGCCGAGTCCACTCTGAGCTGAAGTGCGCCTGCCCATCTCTTCTGGAACGGCAGTGCCAACACTTCCTTCAGCGTCGGGATCTCGGATGGAGAACTGAGCAATGGTTTGCATTTTCCGTGACACCCAAGAAGCGAGAATCTTGCCACGCTGTTTCTCGCCTAGTCGGGAACGAGGGAAGTCGCCTTTGCTAACAAATGCAACGATGTCGAGAACCAATTGATGCTCGTTGAGTACGGTGTTGACAATGACAGGAACAATCGAAGCGAGGTAGGACCGCGTACGCGACTCGGCGATCAATACCAGCAAAGAACCTGCTTGGAAGATGGCACTGCAGAAACGATCAGTAAAATAATCGAACGACACACACGAATACTCACCATCCACCCTGTACGAGCGCCCTGTGACATCGCTCAACACTGTTCTCGACATCCATAGGAAAGTGCTGCAGCCCGTTGACCTCGAAAGTCTCACCAATACTGCCGAGCACAAACAAGACCTGCATTTCCACCATATTACCTCCGGGACCGATAGGCCTAGAGACATTGTGGAGAAATCCAAGGTCTCCTGTTCGGACATACCTGACGCCTGGGTCACCGTCGATGGTACGTCCATTGAATCGTTCAGCGTCAAAAAGATCCTTAGAACCATAGAAAGAATGTGCTGATGCTTCACTTTGAACCCAGATCTCACCGTACTCGCCAACAAGACAAAGACGATTGGTCTCGGGATTGACGATGCTGATCTGAGTGCTTACTGGTACCATGCCAGAATCTTGAATCAACATGGGGAATTGATCCGTATCCGGATCCACCGGTGCAATCAGACCACGACGGAGAGAATTCTGGTCCAGATATAACTCGATAGGTTCAATACACATGTAGCTGCGGCTGGCCACCATGGGATTCAAGACATGACTGTAGATCGTGTTAATAGCCGTGCGGTCAAGCCCCGACCCACCAAAAGCGTTGCGGACGCGAGAGTAGACATCGAGTCTTGGTCGTTGTTCCGTCGAGATCATAAGATTCTTGAGTTCGGAAAGCGTTGTAGTTCTGCCCGCACCATGCGCGATTGCATGATCAAGCATCTGTGCGGTAGCGTAGGTGTCTTTGATTTTGTACCGTGATATCACCTGGAAGAGAATGTTGGGATTAGCGGCAAAGTCGACCGGAGACACCAGGTACGTCGCGGCTGCCAGGAAGATGCCCATCATGGTAGTATGGAGGAAGCCGAGACCCATTGTCGACCGCACACACCCGAGAACTGGTCTGTTCGATGTCATCTGACATGTCTCTTTCTGAACCTTACACAGAGCCATGAGCGTATTGTGTCCGAGTTGCACGGCCACTCGACGCTGGTCAGGTGTCCAATATGTCCAAACGATGACTGGGTAACCTTTAGCAACCCAGGCCGGTTTCATGGTCAACCCGAGCTCGCGACAGCCGTGTGACTGCTTGGGAGGTTTCGTAGTGTTGTAAAAGCTTGGAATGTTGACTTTTAGAATAATTGCAGACTGCTTGAGATGCTGCGAAACGGACTTCTGCTTAAGTAGCTCGTTGACATCAGCGTTGACAATGATTGCTTTGATCTTGAAGTCTGCAATGGTGTGAAGCAAAGCAGGAGCGTCCTCACTAAGGCGGTTCGAGTCGATCGGAGCCATGGGAATCGCGACTGCACCGAGAGCAATGCACGCATGTACAGCGTAGACAAAGTCCTCGGAATGGGTGTACATCAACAGAAGATGATCACCCGGCTGGACCCTGACCTTGTTCTTCATGTACATTGCCACACCGGCAACCTTGAGGTCAAACTTTTTCCAATTTACACCCTTGCCTTCTCTGCCTCTAGCATCGATAGTGCAGAAAGCCAGTTCTTCGGCTTGCCGAGAGACTCGCCATTGCATCAGGTCATGGATGTTGGAAAATTGTGTCAGGGGTGTCGATGTCCTGTCGTCAATGACGACCTCGCGGTGATCTACTCCAGAATACTGTTTGTCGTTCATCATCAAAAGGTCTTGCCGTGCCTGCGACGCTAAAGGTGACCAGATTCCGCCTGCTGGATCATCACCGAGGGGCAGATTCTGCACAGCCCTCTCAATACCAAATTTGACGTGCACACAAGCAAGAGCGCCGTTGTCAAAATCTCTCCTGCAGAGCATGTTGCCAATTTCCCGGCGGCCATTCTTCATCACTCTGGGGAGCGTGTTTGGCGCAGTCATCATAATACAATAAACGCGTAAATGATGTTCCTGATAGAGAACTTCCATGACCCTCTCTGACAATGAATCCAGGAAAGGTATATCGAGCTGCCTTGGAGGACCGCCTGCTGTGGTAGGTGCTGTCGAAGCAGCCTGAGTCTCGACCAGGACGAAAGGCAGGTACTCTCCATTCACATGTGCGTCGAAAGCCGAGCAATCGTAAATTCGTGGCACTGTCTTCATGATGGTCGTAACAAGATGCTGGACGAAGAAGTATCGATGTTCGTGTTCTTGGCCGTTTTCGGACCACTCAACACGCTGTCGTATCCTGTCTTCATACAGTCCGAGAACGAAAACCTTGCCCTCGACAACGGTACCCAGGAGACCTGTACGGAGAAACTCGGGCTCGATGAGCACTGGCGTAGGGTTCCCTTCTACGAATCGGTAGGGGCGAGCGTGGAAGATGCTTTCAGTATGCTTTGGCAAAGCCCAGAAGCCGCCAGACAAAGACGGCGAGTCGACCCAAAGCTCTCCGACTGTATTGGGAGCACACAGTAATCCGGTCTCAGGATCGACAAGACACAATGTGGCATCCGGAATAGGGTAGCCAAAAGCACCAACCCGTACAGTGCCTGGTTCGTTGACGCGTTTCTTCACTTCATCGCCCAGGGCAAGGACAACGACTTCGTTGGTCTTCAGAGCCTCTTTATCCAGTAAGATCTCGCTGAGCTCGGAACGGCCTGTCCTGTGCTCTTTTTTGATCTTTTCTTGACCATGACCGATCAAGCTGCTGTAGACGTTCGAAGCACCGGGCGTCGATGGCATGGATCTTGTGAAGTCGTCAATATCAAATTCGTCAATTGACAAAGGACAGCCCATGCGTTCCTCTCCTCCTAACCAATCTCTCATCGAGATGATCATGCCGCCATGTTCAGGTAAACACAGCATTGGCGCTACCAATTCTCTTGCTCTCGTGTTGCGCATGGGTCTGAGCCATCTATCCGCAAGAATTTCATGGAAGTCGCAATCCACCGTCAACGTGTCAATCAAGCATATTTTGACACTCGAAAAATTAGGCTCCATGTTCTTCTTGAAGTTCCTCGTCGCCATTGGGTCCTGCTGGTAATTGTATGCCGTGCGCTTGAGACCAGGATAGTCAGCGCACATGACAGTCGTGCGGTACCTTGAGATCAGATGAGCGTATAGTCCAGGGGTATCCACGGTCTTTGGTTCCAGCCAAACCGTTGTATGTCCACCGTAGACACCGAACAATACGCCCAAAAGCATGCCCACGCCTTCTCGGGGGTCGAGATATGACAGGATTGTCTCAGCTTTCGATTTGGTCGTGGTCAAGAATGTGCCATTCTCGGACCGTACAGTCGAGTCACCCTCTTTAGCCGGTACCGTTTGTACGATGGCGCTTATGCATGCCATCTGGTGCATAATCGTCCTGTGGCTAAGTACCACACCGCGCAAATCTCCCGTTGGCGCTCGTGAGAACTCGATATAGGCCAGGTCCGGTACCTGCATGGAAGGCATCTCGTCTTTCTTCTTTGGATGGTAACTGCCGAACTCGTTAGTCTTCCACCATTCGACTCCGGTCGGCCATTTTAGCTTCTGGTTGCTGATATCTCGGGTGAACGCTTTCAGGTTGTTATCCGTTGTGAGCGCCAAGTGAGCCTGTGTAGTCGTGAGAAGAAGACTCAGTTTCTGGTAGTCGTCCACGTTGTTGATAGGCACTGCAACAACTCCAGCGATGAAACAGCCAAGCAGAGCAACAGCAAATTCGATGATTTCCGAGTCTCGGTAGACGAGAGCAACGCGATCGCCTCGATACAGATTGCTTTTATCTCGGATGATTTGAGCCACCTTTTCAGCTCTGCTTGCCAGCTTTTCCCAAGTGATTGATGCAGTCTCCTTGCCTTTCGAGTCCAGGACCCAGTATGCAGGTTGTCGCGCGTTTACTTTGCCTCGATGTCTCAGGACTGCGCCAATGTGTTCGAATTTCGACATGGGTACAGTGCGATTATGCGGATCATAGATGTTGAAAGGGACTTCTCTTGGTTCGAGCGGCGCTAGATGATGCGGCGCCACGACAGGCATGTTTTCGACGGTGCCAAAAAGTGGAGGTGGAATACCAGCAGTGGGTGAAAAGGCTTCACCTTGTGAATATCGCTGCGGACCGCCATATGCTTCTGGCTGCTGCTGTCCGGCGAAATCATCGAAGAAGCCCTGCTGTGAGTCGAGCATAGTACTTCGTCTACTATATTGGTCTGGTGAGGCCCAGCCTCCAGACTGGTTATTGCCATACTGTGCATCCGGATTAAAGGCGTAGTCTGAATTCACCATTGTGCCCGACCCTGAGTCGTAATTACTCCCTGGCGTGACCGGTCTCCCTTGTAACCCAAATGAAGATGCTCTTGCCATGGACGGGCTCATGCCAAATTGCTGCTCTTGAAATCTCTCCACTGGCCCTGCAGGGTAGGGTTGAGCGAAGCCTCCATTGTCTTGGTGTGCCTCGGCATAAGGTCCTGCTAATATCTCACCGCCAAACGAAGTCGCCCTTGAGTTGTTATCGCTAGAGGGATGCGATGAGGTCTCCGGCGCATGTATTTGCAGACTCGATTGCTGGTTGTCGCCGAAGTTGCCGTAAAACTCGCTGAGAATGACTGTCCTTCGTTTCTCGTATCTTGTCATGGTCAGTTGTAAGCCTAGCGATGGTTCCCAGGCGCTTGACGACTCACCCTTTCTGCGTAATGTCGCCCTCCTGTTCAATGTCAGCCGAGGTTCACCGCGCCCGGAATGCTCGTGATACCTCGAGTTCTCGATCAAGTTCTTGCAGCTTCGTGTGCAACTCCTGCTCGTTGTCCATAATGGTCCATCAGCCTTCCGATGATGTCCAACGTGTTGATCCTATATCTCTGGGCGACCGAGCCGAGTGATCGTTTGCGTCACGGTCCTGCTGCCGAACGAATCCCGTCAGTCGGAAAATTAATGGTCGTGGATCTCGAAACACGTCGATAGTCGACGCCAGAGGCGGCGTAGGCAATGTTCAAGGTAGCGAGCGATTAATGGTGCAGGTCAATATCGCGTGATGCCATATGCTCTGGGGGTAGAAAAGCAACAATGCAATGCACGAACAAAAAACAAAAGGGTATTGGAGGTTCTGAATACGAGCACATCTAGGTGAGGGCCGAGATGTCGCTGGATCTCCAAATCATGCACTTCTCCGCAGAACCATCGCGGCCACCCACGCCAAGAGCACATCAATCAGATCATTACGTTATGGTACTGGAGGCTGGTATTGCCGTGGATTTGCTACCTAATAGTACTTTGGGTATTCGAAGTAAAACACAGTTGAATTCAAGATCACGAAAATCTCGACGTGAAGTAGAGCTAATATGCATTTTTCTATCTATCAAGAAGGTTTCGCTGTCGTATCTACGTCAAAGCTGGCTTGGTACACTATGTACTTTTGTTATGGCCGCCAAATTTTCTGTGCATTTGCTGCACAAGTATGAAAAACATCTCAACGTGTGAGACCAAGAATCAATAAGTGAAAGCCTCCTCGATGAAATCAATGCTTCCGACCTGGGCTTTGCTCCTTGTGGCAGCTCGTACGCTGTCTGCAAAGGCACCAGGCCCACAGACTACCACGCCCATGGCTCCAACACGCTCAGCGACTTCCTTGTCGATGACAGTCGCTGGGTTGCATCGTCCGGGGAACATCTGGACCGAGCCAGTGTTGCTCTTGATCTCGGTCTGATGGCGCGGCTTGGTGATGAAGAGCTGGATGCGGAGGACGTCTTTGCGCCCTTCCATGCGCAGGATCTGATCCATCCATGGTCGAACCCACTCGAGCGCTTCGGTGTTAGGAACGGACCAGACGAGGAGGATCCTGCGACATGAGCAAGTGCCTTCGCCATATTCTTGAAGGAGGCTGTTGATGTAGGATATGCAATGTGTGATTCCTACGCCACCGGCGAAGAGGACAACCGTGCCGTACGATGACAGCGACTCGTGTCCTCCGTATGGGCCCTCGAGAGCACCACGTATGGCAATGGTGCCATTCGGTGATGCTGCGGCCTTGTTGTAAAGGTGCCTGGTCATGCCAGTCCTGGCGCGCATGATTAAGCTGACTGACGACACAGCTGCGGCCTTTGACGAATCGTTAAAGCCTGGTTCACCAGGCACAGTGGTGGAGTCGAAGACTGGAAGCTTGTAAGTCGAGTCTCTGCGCTGTGGGGTGTCGCTTGCAGCTGCCTGCTTCTCTACGTCATCGAGAGATGTGTTGCGAGTATTCGTCTCGACCCAGGCTACCGAGAATGGATGTGACGAGAGCCAGCCAATAGCTGGGAGGTAGACGTGTACGTGAGATCCCGCGCGACCATGCCAAGGCTTGGAGAGGTGGAACGTGACTCTGCACGCTTCAGCGGGGAGGGCCTCGACGGTGACCTTTGTGGTACCGGCGCGCAGACTCCAGTTGTAGTGCACGGTGCGCCATAGTCTCATGAACCACTCGAAGCCGTAGAGAACGAAGACTGCGCGGAGATATGGCAGTTGTGGCAGGTTCGCTCTTTCGATGTGCAGATAAGTACCGGCCAGCGCGAGGACGACCAGGACGCGGTGCATATTGATGAAGAGCTCGTAAAAGGCATGCCTGATGGGCGATGCGGACTGGATGACGATGACGACCAAAGTGCAAGTCGCGACCATCCCCCACTGATAGCTGCTGCTGGTCGCAAGAGACTTTCGGATTGCGTCGGGTCCACCGGCGGCGACGTTGACCAAGTAGCAACAGGTGTGGACTATGACCTCGACAGCGACGACTCTTGCACACCAACGGTGGAAAAGATTGAAAGTGTCATATGAAACTCTGAGTATAGGAATCAGAGGATTGTTGCGAAGAGCGAAGAGAATAGTGGGCATGAGATTGAGGGCTGCGAGTTCGCCGCTTCGACCACGGAGTTCGGCGATGACAGCCGCGCTGTTTTCCTTGTTCCAAGCCAGTACGAGGATGTAGGCCAAGTTTGAGGCGAGGTAGACGAAAAGGAGCAGACTGTGAAAGCGAGAAGGTAGCGTGCCAATAGTAATAGCGCGGGATAGTTGGATCTCCTTGTTATGCCTGACCTTGAAGAGAGGTGCGTACAACAGGTGCTGTTTGATCTTCGGCCACCATGTGGTATGGTTTTGCGACCAGTATCGTTGTCGGTCCGGGTTTCCTATTGTGAGAAGGTGTCTGAAGTGAGCGTTTGACATGCGAGCCAACCTGAAGATTAATGTGAGGGCGCAGAACGCGGCCAAGGTGAAACCAAGGCATGCTGCGAAAAGGTAGTTGCTGTCCTGGTCAACACCAGCGAGGCCGTATGCATAGGTGATGCGACTGCGATCTTGTGTGAGATTGGCGAGGATGCCAAAGTCCCCGGAGGAACCGGCACCCACAGTTGTGTGTGGAAAGGGGTCGTTCTGACGTGCCATGAGTTTCGCAGAGGCTACATTGACGATGGAGGCTGGGGAGGAAGAGGTTACTGCGTCGTGCAGGTGGTTGTGGATGTGGTGGAAATGCATGGCGACCGGCGCCAGAGTGTATGACTATGCTCTTTCTAACAAACAAAGAAGACGAATGAAATGTTGGGTTCGGACTGGCCGAATGCGGAAGAAGGGCTCGAATGACGGCGGTGGACGAACAAAGAATGTCGGGAGCTGAATGCCGTGCCAATGGTCAACGATTGTAGTGGTGTGTAAGCCGCTGACGAGGGATAGAAGGAATGATTTGATTGAATGCCTTCGGTATGTGGTGTGGCCGTCGCGTGACTTTGTATTGGCTCGTGGTGCCAATTCAAACAATGGGCTATTGTTGCATTGTGACCAGACAATGCGCGAATGAATCGAGGTGTTGCGACAAGGAAGAGATGCGATGATAGTTGAAGATGTACTGAATATGACTGTAGTGACTGTCAAGGTCGTGGTCGTGGTCGTGGTATGGTAGAATTAAGAACCGTGTGGCGCTTTTCGAGAAGCGGCTCGGTATATGTAGGGCGACGAAGAACTGGAGTCGACGATAGACGTGTGGCAGGCAGTCATGATGTAAAGAGACAAACGTTGATGACTTACCGGTAGTCCTTGGGTTACACTATTTGATGTTATGGGACAAGGGGGGGGGCTTTATCGATGGACGGTTTAGATGTTTAGATTAGATGGTAACGGGCCTGCGCAACGGTTCACCCAGCCATACGAGCCTTTTCTTCCGTCCCAGTTCTATCGCGAACGCAGAGACCCGTCCGAAGCGTCCGGACAGCGCACTGGCAAAGAGCCACGGCATCTGGTGCAAAGACGATCAAGACATGAGCAAGCAGGACTGAACAGGAGCTGAAGTCGTGCGCGTTTGAGATTGACAGTCTAAAAGTGAAGCTTAATTGATTTGATTGGATTAAACCGGGTGAGAGTGGGCGCTAGAATAAAGTAACCGCCGGCTGCACAACATGAATGCAGTGTCATGCAGCGCGAAGCCACCAGTGCTGCAAGAGTCGTTTCAGACTTCCCCATCAGCAATCTAAGGTACATACAAGTATTACCATCATCAAACCCCCGAACTATAGTACTGTACATTGTGCCGTTCGCTGTGTGATTGGGTTGTCGATTCAGCGAGGCGAGGAACTGTGCCTTACGAACCGGTCGCGTGCACATGTGGCTGGACGCCGTTGAGATCACTACCACCCAAGACATTATTCGTATTAGCATCTCTTGTGCAGTCAATATTCGTATAACGACGATGAAGCAGAGTCATCGTTCGTCTTGGATGTACAGTATTGCCGTGGTGCGACCGTACACAGACTGCAGGCACGCTGTCTTTCTTGATCTTGAGTTAAGGTACAATACAGTGCACGGCATCCCGCCTCAGCCACACGAAATACTGTAGCCACATTCCTCAAAGACAATCCCCGTTGCGACACTGTACGACCAATCAATGCCGCCTTACCCTTGCGACGTTACAACCGCTGCTCACCTACGCGCGGCGTACGGCATTGGTCAAGATACTTCATTGAAGTCGTTCACTCATGTGGGTCCATCAAAGACATTGATTCTGCCAGAATTCCCACGTGGGAATCGGCACTCATTTCACTCATTATACTGTAACCAGTTCCTTCTCAGTGCACGGCACGGTCCTCGGCCGCTTCGGCTCTCAGAAATCTTCCTACTTCGACCCCTAAGATCCCACCTCTTCCGTCATCAGCCTGAGCATCCAGAAAGCCTCTGCCGGGTCCGCTCGTGGAACCAGCACTCTTGCTCGCCTGTCCAAACAAGCAATTCCACAGGTCATCTTTGGCGACCACCTCGCCCTGGCCCCTGCCATGCACGAGGAGCTTGCCGAGCGGCGCCTGCTGAAGCTCAAGGCTGTTAGCCGCTTCCACAGCAGCCTCGGTGCCCATTTTCGGAGTCGGAGTCACCGATCTAGACGTCGTCGTCGTGTTCGCCTCTTTTTTACTGGATGCAAATGACGATCTTTCCACATGCTCGAGACGACGCCTGACACTGAGCTCGTAAATGCTCTCCTCGACTGTGTCTTTGACAAGGTACATCCATACGCTGGTCGGTCTGCGCTGTCCGATGCGATGGACTCTAGCAATGGCCTGGAGCTCGATCGCGGCATTGATCAGTGGCTCGCAGAGCATGACGTGAGTTGCGTTCACCAGATTCAGACCCGAAGAGTCCGTCTTCGCGTCGAGTAGAAACGCTTCGATCGACGCATCTTCGCGGAAACGTGTTATTGAATTTGCTTGCTGGATCTGTACATGTGATATGCCCATTGCGCTGAAAGCTGAGGACAGAACCGACAGGAAATCGCGGTATTGACTGAAGATGACAGTCTTGACGCCTGGTTCGGAGCTACGAAGGTAGATCAAGTGGCGCGATATGGTGTCAATCTTTGTGCCGTAGGAAGAGCGATGGGGAAGATCAATGGACTTGATCTCGTTGAGCACTGCTGGTGAGACGTCGTTGTAGATTGCTATACGACCGGCGGCGGCTTCGTGTTTTTCGCCCGTAGCCAATTGTTCGCCAGCAGAACCGATGCCGTCCTCAGCCAGTGAAGCTTCTGATCCGACCTCTTCTTGCCGCGCTTGTAGCTCTCGCGGCTTGTAAGACACTGCATGGAAATCCGTCTTTCTAAGGTTGCGCTTGCAAACGGGACAGGTTCGATGCTGTCCCCACCAGTGTTGAATGCAGTCTTTGCAGTATTGATGACCACAGACCGTCAGCACGCCTTGCTCAAAAGGACACTGACAGATGACGCAGATCCTTTGTGCTTCATCGGTAGATTCCTCTCGCAGATGCAGCAAGAACCGCAGCTTCGTTTTAAGAGTTGCGAGACCATTCTCTAGTGCATTGGCCTTGTTCGTGACTTCAGTCAAAGCAGCTATGTCCAGTGATTCGTCAAGCTCATCTTTGTATGGCACAACACTGTCAGAGATCTGCTGAAGCTGGCGATAGAACTCCAGACGTTGGTTCATTGCTGCTCTAAACAGCTCTTGATCTTTCTCCAGGTGCGATAAACCCCTTGTCTGAGCAGACAGAACGCTCTGAAGCGTCGTTATAAGCTTCCGAATCAATGACAACTCAGCTTCGACGTGAGCGCTGTTAACCCCACGCCATTGGACCGCCGTCTCTGCCGAGCGAGCTTCGTGGAGTAGGCCGCGGAGGGAGACCATCTCATTTTCACGCTGTACAAGAGCGTTTCGCTTGTGAAGGAGTTCAATCATCAGCGCTGGCGAGTGGCCTTTCTCGTCCTTGGCCTCTTTGTATAGCATTCCCATCTCATGGTTGACAAGAATGTTGATCTGGCCGCTAAGGCACGTAGATCGATCTGCGACCATGGCTCTGAAAGCGTCAATATAGCAGTACATCTCATCCTGCTGTTTGGTTGATTCTTCGTACTCCTCTCCTGTAGCCTCGTCTTCCTTATCAACGAGAGGTTTACATAACAATTCGGTAATCTTTGTACGCCATTTCCCAAGGAGGTCCGTCTGTGCGGACATGATATCTTCAAGCTGCTCGGCTTTTGTGAGTACTCGGCGGCTTTCGATCCCACCGTGTCCTTGCATAGTGGTGAGGCTTGCCGTGCCAGTCAAGCTTGAATCCACTTTACGTTCTTGAAGTGCGATGATAATGTTGTCCACTTTGGCTGTGCTTTCCTGGAGGATCTCCTTTCGAATACTCCTGGCCTTCTCGTAGTGTAAAGTCTCCTTTTTTTCGAGCTGGCTGAATTCTTCGCTTTCCTCTTTCGTCAATTCCGGGTTGGTCTTGATCTGGTAGTATGCTGTGCCCACAAAAAAGTCACACGCGTGCTGCAACTCAAGCGCGCCACGAAGATTAGCTTGGAGTCGCTGTCTGGCAACAACTTCAGGGCTATCACCTGCATCTGCATCGTCTGGTGGCCCCACGAACTGAGCCAGTTCTCTGCGAGACTCGTCCACTCGAGCATCGGCCAGAAGTAGTGCATGTTGCAAGATGTCTAATGCCTTTTCAGCTCGTCTCTCATCGTCCTTGGCATTGCCGACGATGTGCGCCCTCTGAATGCGTGCCAAAAGTGACTGCCGGGCATCGACCCGAATCGCAGTCTCCGTTTGATCGATCATAACCTCGAGAACTTCTCCAACAGTACGCAAAGGCCCTCCACTACGTCCTAGGGCCTGTCGATTTCTGCCACCAATCTGCGGATGAAGGCAACTCTGGCGGAGGCGTAGAAGCCAGGTACGCATCCTCTCGGCGATTCTGGCATCCTCTGGGTTCCACTGATCGTGAAGGGGCGACCCGTCCAATGCGCACCCACAATCGTATGCCATCTCAGCGAAGAGTGACTTGTAATTCTGTTCCTCGACTGCAGTGAACGGAACAGTGATCGTAATTCGACGTTGCGGCGGTAATCTCAGTTCGTGCCTGATTTTATCCTTGGTGTGACGAAGTGCAATGCTGTTGAACAGACGTTCGAACTCATCCCTGTGATAATACACAAGCCTCTTCCAAAATTCGTGATTTTCCGAAAACGGACGATATTTGAGAAAAACAAGGAGACCTCGCAGATCCTGGACGTCGTTCTTGAGAGGTGTTCCGGACACAGCCCAAGCATTTTCTCGGGGTATCAGCGCGACAACTTTCGCCGCGGCGCTCACGCCACTCTCGACCATCTGCGCCTCGTCGAGACAAACACGCCACCAGTGCATCTGTACTAGAGGGCTGCGCTTCCGAGCTGGCGGTGCCTCGCGTCTCCGCAAATTCCTGTCCGGAGGGTCGACAGCAAAGTGGATTTCCTTGGCTAGGACTGGGTAAGTCGTGATGATGATGTCTCTACTTGCAAAGGTTTCCATAAGCTCTTCTTCTGTTTGTTTCGTTCTGTCGTGACTCGATATTCCTTGGTAGTGCATCCAGGTTAAACTCGGCGCATGTCTGCTGAGTTCGTCCATCCACTGCTGCAGAATGGTGGGCGGAGTGACGATGAATGTAGCTCCAGTAGCTTTGAGTTCTGGGTATCGAGCATCCAAAGGCCGTCGGTTCAAGCATATAAGCGAAATTAGCTCAACAGTCTTTCCCAGTCCCATCTCCTCAGCAAGTATGCCCCCTTTGGGCTCAGCCAAATGTGCGGTAGCTGCCTTGCGAGCTATAGTGGCCTGTGACTTGCTTACAAGGCATTCCAATCCGTCCGCATCACGACCCGTCATGTACGAAAAGGGCAGCGTCGCACCCGTCGAAGCCTGATCTACATCCGTTTGCATTTTCGGTCGGAGAAGGGGTGGATGTTTGGGTGAATCAAATACCATAGGTGCCTTTTCTCGCCGGAGCATCCACCCCACGGCACGTTTTTGAAAAGGAAACAGTTCGGTCTCCAGAATGCTGCGGTCGACGGCTGGGATGATTGGCTCATCAATCGCCGGTGCATGGACGCTATCGTAAAACACCTTGGTATCCCACTGAGTGGCCTGAGAGGGGAACTTGATACCGTAGTAGCGCGCAAAGATCCCAGTCTCGGGCAGCGAGTGAGAGTAGTTTACTGTAAGGGCAGAAGCACCATCTGGCCATAGGATGGTCGCCTCCAAGAAGAAATCTAGGGCTCCGGTCTCACCGTTCCTCGAGCGTCGCAGCGAGCATCGAGAGTGCGCTACATATGACTTGCCCGTACCTCTAGACCTTCTCTCGATTTCGACGACCCTTTGTATGTCTTCCAGCTCTTGTCCCGTCAAAATAGCAGAGCTGGCGACTAGGTGATGGCTCTCCAAGCGATGTCGTAAACGTGAACTCGCAAGGGTGAACGTTGCGCATTGTCCTTTGGGTTGGTCCACTGACAGTAGACCGACTTCTTTTCTCCTATCGACACGGGAGAATTGTTCTTGATCTGATTCGCTACGCAATGCGATGGAGATGCGTGCGACGGGGATGGAGTCGGCTATAATAGATTCTTGGGTGTCGTCAAATCGAGCGCGCTTCCTTGAGGGCTCGTGACCATACGCAGGATCCGATAAGCCGACTGCGTTGTACCATTGTTCGAGCGAGATCGCGGGCGTAAGATTGAGCTGCGCAGGCATGCGTGTGCGTGGTGTGAGGACAGGCGGACCACCGCGCCTGCGAGATGGACCTGGCATCTTGGTCATGCATCTAGGTAACCAGGGGGGACTTCATGGGGGGCCAGGCAAAGAACAGCAAATGCTGCTCGAAACGATAAGTAAAATGTCTGAGCAAGATGGCGATGGAGGGGGTGTTTGACGGGGAAGGCAGCCGGAGCTAATGATTCGGAGTTAACTCCATGACACATTTGTGATTGGCCACATGAATGACAGGATCGAGCGTCCCGCAAGGATGGCCTGGTGCTTGAGGTGGCATGAGCTTCAGATTACATGCGAATGACTTGCAAAATTTGGCTACTGTTCCGCCAGATGTCATTGGAGTGGGTTTGGGTATCTTTCTATCGAGGCGACCTTCGATAATTCCATCATACATCGTGCAAGCGTGGTAAGATTGTCTGTTCCGTAAAGAGCGCGAAGGCTCTAGACATCTATGAAACACACACGCCATGCGCCCATTCTGGGAAATGCTACACACCATAGTGTTTTGTGTGCCTACCTTATGGTCCATCATCTGTCATCTATGCCTTCCTCTTTGACGACGGCAAGTCAAAGCCTCGAAGGTGAAGCGCTTTGCCTTTCTTCAGCTTAGGCTCCACGGCAAATTCAAGCTCACTTCGGCCTGTACTTCCAGTGACATCTGCGAATCTGACCTGCCCGATATGTTTATCCTCACCTCAACCAGCGGCCGCGTCCGTGTGTCCCAAATTACTCATGCCTCTTTCCCGACGACCTTTTCCGATGCCCCCGACCTGGATCTTCATTTTCTTCCGGCTTCGGAATTGTCTGGGTGTGTGGATTGATTCGGTCTGTCTTCCAGATGCTCGCTTGCACGTAATAGTGTCGCAAGGCCCATTGTGGCACGCGCCTTTTGTTGTTCATAACCTTGGTCCTCTGCACTTTTTGATCCATCGTTTGTCCAGCGCTGGGAAACCTTGGACATGGAAGAATCTAGTGAATGGGTGCGCAAATCAAGCCGTTCACTAGGCGATATGGCTGGAGGGGTTGAGTGCTGATCTTGATATCTTGCATGATCTGCACGGTAGGTAGGTATTTGATGTCTGCCGATGTCGTAATTGGCCGAGCGCTGTGGCTGGTGCGCCGGAGGGTATCCCAGTGCTGACGAACGTGCTTTAGATACAGCACCTCCGGGTTGTACGAAGCCCGGAGGAGCTGGTAAAATTCTGCCTCCACCGAACGGAGCCTTTGCGGTCTCTAGAGAAAATGGTGAATTGCCCGCTCGCGGCCAAGAGTCTGGAGCGCTATCTATATCAGAGCTGCGGTTCGTCTTGCTTGTGTCTTCACGAGTGAGTGAAGGTAAAGAGTCTGAAACAGTCGATGCTTGCCAACTTTGAGACTCACGTCGCCTCGTGTCTTGAGAAGATGATGAGCCAAGTCGCGAAAATCCAGAGCCACTGAAGGGTAAGGGTAGAGTTCTGCCTCCAGAGTCCAGTGTATCACCTGAGCGACTGCTTTCTTCCTGTGGCATTGTCGGTCGACGAAAAGATGAGGCCTGCGGTGAGATTGCTGTCGGTGAGACTTTTGCTGACGCATTTGGCGATTCGACAGCCGATCGCCATTGTAACACGGCAGGATTATCTGGCCTCTGGGCTGAACTGTCTAGCGTTGTGCTCCCTGGGCTTGCGCCGTCTCGCATTGACTCGTCAGTGTGAGATGCGCCATCGTCTACGGTTCGTTCTCGACTACTATTCCGGGAGCGGCTCCCATGTGTGTCGGTTCTGGGTCTTTTCGAATCTGGCCACAAATCAGTACTCTACCCAAAGCGTCGAATGCCCACTGCTCGTACTTTGCTTTTGGTTGTGTTTTGCTTTGAATTCGTTCAGATACTTCTGGTATGTCTGGTATCGATCCGTCTTCTTGTACTCGGAGAGTTCGGTGTAATACTTCTCTTTCATCTCTTGGGCTTGTCGCTCGCAGGGCTCTTTGTTTGCAAGATCCAGGCCCTGCCAGCGCTCACCGACGAGCTTCGCAATTTCTGTAAACGACAGGTCTTGGCCTTTAAGAGCTTCTCGCATTTCTACAAAACATCAGTACTCATATCTCGGAAGCAAATACCGGACCAGACAGACGGTTAGAAAAAATCACGTATGCCGAAGGCGGCCGTTCTGGAGCGTGCTCATCCGGCTGAGAAGTAAAGGGTCAGTCAGAGATTGCCAAACGTCGACACAGATCTGGAATCGTACCTTTGGATGCCTGCGGTACTTGCGCTTCGCTTGTACTCGTTGGCCGGTTTGGCTCTGGTTGTCCTGAGCTTGTTCAGGTTTCGATTGTAGGTTACCTTTCGAATCGTCGCGTGGTAATGTCGGGAGCGATTGAATTGGAAAGTGATCTTTCGTCCGACCCCGGTGGTCAACAATTGCTCGCTGTAATTTCTGTTTGTGTCAGCAACGAGGACAGGATAAGAGGTCGCCGCCGACGATTGCAAGGACATACTCTCCGATGGCCCAACTTTACGCCCAAGGCTTCACTGGCTACGTTAACGAACAAACAAGCTTGGCGGGCTTGGAAGTGTCTTACAGATCGGACTCGACTATATCCATCAGGGTCGTCCAGGTGTCGAATCCCTCATCGGCGAAAGTTTGAGCGTACTGAGCCAGACCCATTTCGTCAAGCATGGCGTAGAGTGAAGTCATGAAGCAGTGCGGAAGGTCAGGTCGAAAGGCGCAAATGGCTACACCAGGAGGGGCTCAGTCAAGATCTATGGAGCCGAGTATAGTACTGGGGCGTCCGCAGCCTCTGTCGTGGGGCAGCGATGCTCAAGGCCTGGTGATATCGCTGACTGACGTGAGCGAAACTGAAGGGGGTATCGGATTTGTTGACCAATTGAGCGCAGCTAGCATGGCGACAACCTGATAAAGGCAAAGAGTTTCGGCGGCGGACTTGATGGTATCAGATCCAGCGAATAGGCGTTCGTAATTCCAGCAGTTGATAGTCGAAACGAGACTTTGGCCTGATAGTAGTAATGGTAGTGGCGTCAGGTAATGGTAGTGGTGTCAGAGGTGTTGGTGGACGCCCGCTTTCAGATCACGAAAGAAGAAGCACAGTGGGAGAAGCCGCAATATCGGACTTGAGCTCCGATGCAGACCAGATCAGTACGGTGAATTAGAGATGCAATTGTGTTGGTGCGGATGAGATTAGGTCGTTGAATTGTAGAAACAGGACTATGGCAGGTGCTGTGTGTTCTAGGCCTGGGTAGCTGACCGGCTAGTGGAGAGAACAAGAAGAGATTGTGAAATGGCGGACCGTCAGTAGTGATGCGAGGGGCAGCCTGAGCGCGGTGCCGGAGGAGTGACCGACGATCCGACGAACGATGGCAGGGTCGCCGTGTGGGTGAGGAGTCGCTAGTCGTGGGGCAATTAATCGTCTGCAGGTGGAATTTTGAAGTTCCGAACGAAGTTGGAATGGTATAGACAGCTTGAGCGGTAAAAAGGCACTGCGAGGAATATTGATAACAGCCTTGTTGACCAGAAGAAAGCGCAGAGGGATGAAGTGGTGTCACCGGTAGCAAGTAAGATAGGGTAGAAGGCAGGGAGGGCTGAGATCGTACAGTAGGTGCAGTAATACAGTACCTGCTAGAGATATTCTGCGCCGATGGCACGTTGGTAGCGTACTCGTGGGCGATGGCAAACGCTAGAGAAACTCGCTGTAGTAGACCTGGTTCAGGGTTGACCGGGGTATTACTTGACAGAAGATGCGCGTTCTCGACATCGATGATCTTGGTGGAAGCAGTGGGGCACTCTGTGCGGTTCACGGACAGACCGGCCGAGCGTGCACTCTTACTGAATGTGGACACTACGGCATCCAATTCGCTGTACAGCAGGCAATCGGGATCGATTCCTGAGCATCGCAATCATCGAATAATAGCATGCTGTGGAACAAGCGGACGCTACGTTTTCAGCAATCAGAATGTCTAAGAACACGCTTCGCCATGATCGACTACGGTCGAACAAAAATTACTTGGGGGGGGGAAAGGCGCAAAGCGAGGTCGGATTGTGCACCGCATCCCCGTTGGCCGAGTTCGTACTTTCCCCAAGTTGCCCAGATACTCGTAGGTACATCAAGGTCGCAAAGTCACACCCGGATGGAATACAGTAGCATGCAGAAGGCCACAAATTATTATTACCTTATCATTACATGCAGAGAATGCTGAGTAAATACCGGCAGGGTGTCGAATCACGACCTGCCCTGAGGGAGGACAACGGCTAATCGAGAAGCCATCTCGATGTGGATCACGATGCGCCGGTTCCGACATTACGATGCACTCAAGCTCTACGATCATGAGCACAAGGGTGTTCGAAACAATCTTCAAGCTTCCAATCAGCCGTGGCACCAGCGGCGCATTATCATACTTGACGACAAAGAAACACGATGCTGTAGCGCGGCGCATGGTTCTTTGAAACTGGAGGGCGTGTACAGGTGCATTTCGGTAACGATGCAGATCTTGCGGATGCCAGGCTAACCGACGTAACGCAATAAATTCCCACTTGAAAACACTCCGAAACGTCGGAGCACGGGCTTCATCGCCGGCGAGACCACTACCAGGTAAGGTATTTTGCTCATTGTTGGGCCCCCTTTGGATCCGAGTACTGTAATACACAGGCGCTTACCGGGACGATTACATATCCTTAACCGACAAGATGACGGCCCTGATCTTTGAGCTTTCTATCCCGCACTGCTCATATACCACAGCTCGTTTCACGGTAAGAGCGATAAAACTAGTATTAAATATACAAAAGATAGAGAATTGGCTCATCGGGTCTCGAGAACGACTCTAATGATTGTTCAGTAATAGGTGTCAACATGTGGTCAAAAAACACGACTCGCAATCCAGACACAGCCATGACTGGCGGCGGAGGCTAGACCGAACGATTGCTTTCAATCCCAGTTTCGACGTTCGTCCAGCGCCAACAGCAGGGTCAGAATTTCGTTCTCGACTGTCTACGCATCGGCGATAGGTCCGCTGAATACATATCGATTTCGTGGGTTTGGCCCGATGCAGGTCAGAATTTGTATCCTGACCACAACAATCCCATCGGGCTGTCTGGAGTCGAGAGCGATACAGAACTAAAAAACTAGAGGTGGAACTCGTGAGAAGCCGGAACAAACTCCGTCCCATGCGCACGGCACACGGTCCAGTGCAATAATCGCCATCGACGGATTACGGGAGTCAGGACCGGGCCCGTGCAATGAAAGCATCACGTGACAACGTCTCCGTTCTTCATTCATGCTCGATGTGTCCCGATGTGCTTTGTGCTTCCGTCGCCATGCCTGACTTCTTGCTCGTATGTTCTGATAGATACGTTCTAAGTCAGCATCATCAAATGTCGCCACGACGATTGCTACTCCACGCGTCCGGAAGTGTCGCCGTGCCATCTCAGTACCACGAATTTCTGTAGAAGCTGGAACGGGCCCATGACGAACAGAATTCATGATCGCAACATCGACGAATCGAAAATACCAATCACAGATTTCGACCACCACCCCAGCATCGCAGATTGCGACCATCACCAAAATCGAAAACACCATCGTAGATATCGACCATCACCGAAATCGAAAAACACCATCGCAGATTTCGGGCGTTGCCATACCGTAGGCATTGGAGCTTCACACACAACGAATGCGTTCGCATCTATTGTTATTATTCGCGAATGCTGGGATGCTGCTCTCCAGGCACTAATAATGCCTGGATATTTCTGTTTTTATCAGATCCTCGTCGGACGCGCTGATGGTCGTTCCGACTCCTCCATGCACCAGCCCGCCCCCTGTAGAACGCTGGTCATCACAACGACACGAGCACGTAAAGCACCTGCACATAATACGACCCAGCAGAATTATCAAGAACAAATCGGGCATTTATGCCGAGATTGACATCGTTTACGACGCTAGTAGCATACATACAACATCATATCATGGTGTAGATTCCACAAGACCATCCACACTCATCCTCATGACCTGCCTCGCCGACCAGAAGAAAGACACGCGAGTACACCGTTGGTATCTTTGTAAAATGCTGCCTCATGAAGACCAACCTAAAACCCTTTGCGCCTCCCGATGCGATGCAAAAACCAAGTGTGTCGGAAAACTGTCAACCCGTACTGTTTGCCGTTGTCATTATGATGTATCAACCGAATTCGTGTAATAATGGCTATTCGACGACCGAGCGACCTGTCAGACTCTCAGCGCCGCGCTCTTCATCCCATCGTTTCAGCGTTCGTAACGTGGAAGATGGTAGTCTTCGGACCCATTGCTATGGCCGTGGTGTTGGCGTTGCGAGGAGCCGTGGTCTGGATAATCATAGCCTTCGACCTCGTCTTCGGTAGGCACGTGAAAAGATGCGGGTATCGTGCTGGTGCTGGCTTCACCTTCTGCAATCGGTGGCTCACTGACTTGGAACTCCAGATGACGCCTTTGCATTTCCTGCTTGTCATCCGAAGAAGGCGCCTGCTCGGCGATCCAATCTGAAGTCATGTTTGGGTCGTGAGCATGACTGGAATATGGTTCCTCGCTCTGAGCTGGCCTGAAAGGTAGCGTAGCACCGGACGATGACCCCTCTCCGCCCAATGGTTCCGATTCCATCCCCGTGTACCAAGACGGATCTCCATTGGCATGGTCGAATGCGGGTCCACTCGCATGATCGAAGACAGGCGCCGACGCTTGAGCACGGCTCGCGAAATCCTCATCCAGCCCGGGAGGCTGACTTGGAAGCAGGCTTTGCTCGTGTCGTCGAAGCCGCTCCTTTTCCGAGAGGCCCTCTTCGAAGTGAATGGTCGAGGGTGCTTCAAAAGCAGGTGGTGGTGAGAACATGTACGCTCGATCAATTCGGGGCTGAGATGGTGTCATTTGTGCTCGAGGCGAATGTCCCGAAGGCCCCGAAGGGGTGTTGTTGTACTGCACATTGGCGCCATTTGCAAAGCCGGCAGGTTGACCTGTATTGGGTGGACCGCTCTGTGATGGTGTCTCCGTTTCTGGCAGGGCTCTGCCTTTACCCTTTGCTCGTTCGCTATCTCGAGTGCCTATTACGACCTCCAGTACACAGGTCACGACGCTTTTGTCACGACGTATGGGAGCTGTGTCAATAATCGCTTGATCGAAGCGGTGTTGACCAGATCTGTCGGCGGTACCGGTCGCGTCCATGTCAGCGAATGGAGATTGACTACTAGTTGCTGCGGTGCTTTGACCAGGAGTGAAATAACGCTCTTGCCCCGAAAGCTTCCCTTGAATGTCGATGATGACCTCAACATAGTATTTGAAGCTGATCATCGATCCAGGCACGCATGAGATGGACGGGAATGCATCATCCGGTACTCTCAGTTTGGGTGTGATTTCTGTCGTCAAAGTCTTGTGGTCTACAATCAACGGCACAACGATCTGAGAGAGGTCTTTTCGAAACACATGACTGGATCCAGCACCAGAAAGGGAGAGACCGCCAAGACCAGTAAGAGACTTTGGGTAGTAGTCATCGTTCTTCCTCCTATCCTTCGCACTCATTGGTCCTATTGGGATTTCCGGATGTGTATCAACACGAGCATGTCGATAAAGCGTGATGATGACGCCTTTCATACTCATGATATGCTTAGTGTGGTAAATAACGATCTTGATGGGAAGGCTGTCGCCCCCCAAACAGCCGCCCTTGAGTGACTCTACGGTTGCAGTGATGGTCCGGCCTTTGTCATTGTTGTGACCGTTCGTCCCGTTCGATCCGCTGAACGTGTCACTCGCACGACTCGACGTTATCATGGACCCGGAGACGGAAGTGTGGCAATTACTGCTCTGCTGACTGTTCAGGCTTTGGGCGCTGGGCGATGGTGTGCGCGGGGGCGCCTCGCTTAAAGGAGTTCCTGGTGGCGAAAACGCGGATGGTTGTCGCGCCGTTGATGGTGTGCCTGCTCCGTCTCTGCTCTGTGTTTCATCGGTATTTCTTCTACGCTTTGAGCTGGTTTTGGCGCGATGCCGACGAACAAGAGGCTCGAGCGTGATGGTCCGGGGCTTAGGTGGCAGCAAGCGTGAGATGTCAATCTTCTCGACAAAGTTAATTTTTTGATCGTGATAGACGACGGGTGCCATTGACGTCGGTCGTGTCATTGTTGCTGTTATCATGTAGGACACGGTTCCCCGCTCGAACTATGTCATGTCAGTTTGTGCCTCCCCAGAGCGGTTCAACAACCATCACCCACGTCGATGCTGCTGGGCAGCGTAGAATTCGGAAACCTCATCTGGAACTCGAACTTGTAATTGCCATCTTCGAGCCTCCCGTCACCGCAGATGACTGTCTCGTCTTCGAAAAGTGTTGCGAAGCCATTACCAAAGTACTCGGCTCCGCTCTTGCTTCCTCTGCCTTTACCGAGACGATTGTTGTAGGCTCGAAACCCATCGGCAGGGGGAGCGCCGGGATTTTTGTACACCTGGACGAACCCGTGCAGGCAGACAACTATGTGCGTAACCCTTGTCGGCTTGCCGATCTTGACGATTACGCTCCCTCGCACGATATCTCCTGGAGAATACCGCTTGTGTGGATCCTCGGCCTGCACAAAGAACTCGGGAACGGTGCGTCCTTTTGACGTGAAAGGGGACGCAAGGCGCGACAGCATGCGTCGAGTCGGCGACGGTGTCTGGAGCGAAGACGAAGGCGCGTCGGGCATGCTAGATCACTGTTTCTGGCGCGCAGAGTGATCGTGGCTCAGGTAGAGAGATCCGGCGCATATCGCTCACCCGTCACAGGGTGTCCCCGTATGACTAGTCAGCCGGTCGTGAAGGGACGTCCGGTATGCAGATTGAAATCTTGGGATTGAAGGGTTATGAATCCAACACGTGCTCGTCCTGAGCCTGAACTGATCGAAACCGTAGGGTCAGCGCGTTCTGTGAATGTTGAGCTCGGTTGACGTGTCATTGCAGACAGGAGACGGTCGTCTAACACGCCTGGAGCGCATCCGAGCGACAGAACATGGTGTATTGATGGCGAGACATACCTATGAGCTCATTCGAGAAGAGAGTTCAAGAAACGCTGATGCGCCTGGCAGCCTGAGCCTCGTGGTGAAAGCCAAGAAGCCAAGCACAAAGAGCCCAACCCAAAACGAAGGCGCAATGCTTGCGGCACCTTCGGCTGCCTCCGATTGGGGAGCCCCCGAATCGCCAATCCGACCCGCCGTGCCGTTTCTAGAACGTGAAAGCCCATGCGCAAGCCACGATACAACCTTCAGTCTTCAGCTGAACTCCTGGGCGCGAAGGATAATAAGACACCTGCCAGCTCCAAAATCCTATCGTCCTCCTCCTCGCTTTCGTCGTCTCGCTCCCTAAACTCTTGGAAATTTCGAGCAAATACTATCTACACAGCAATCATGCGCTTTACTCTGATCTCCATTTTGGCCCTGGTCGCTACGGCCACCGCTGCGAGGTACCAGCCCCACACATTTCCCAACCTCCGTGGAGACTAGTAGCTGACGTCGCGTCTTGACAGCGTTCCAGGCCTTCCAGCTTGTGCTGGCTCATGTGTGTCCAGTGATTTCGGCGGATGCGGAGGTATGAAAAAATAACCACCATCTCTCATGATGCCCGACAAGAAGAGATCGTAGCATGGGAGTGAAATGGCCACAAACTAATAGGGAGATCAGGTCTCAATGTCACCTGCATCTGCAGCAACGGACCGCTCATCGCGAATCTCGCCTGCTGTGTGTCCAAGGTCTGCTCCCAGGCTGACCAGGACGGTACGTTCATCACTACGCCAATAGGAACACAGCGCCGTTCTAATACGCATTGATAGCTACCATCAAGTTCGCCGACGCTCTCTGCCAGGGCAATGGCGTGACCAACCTACCCACCTCTGCTACCTGCGCTCCAGGTGCTCAATCTACGATTGCTGGATCTGCCGCGAGCTCTTCCATCTCGCTCACTGGCACTGCCGCAGCTGCTGTCTCTTCTGCTTCCTCAATCGCCGCTGCGAACTCTTCCTCCAGTGGAACGCAGTCCGCATCTACCACGGTTCTTACCGGATCTGCGAGCGGTTCAGCTACCCACGCGGCCGGTAGCAGCTCGACAAGTGCAAAGGCCACTAATGCCGGCAACAAACTCCAGGCCGCCGCTGGAGTTGGCGCCCTACTCTTTGGTGCAATGGCCGCTTTGTAGTGGGGGTTGTTCTTTGAAATCAAGTCTTTGCATGTTTGGGCTGCGAGCGTTTCTGCACATGATCACGACATTGAGGGCATTCTCGTCATGGCATTTATTGACATTTCGGTCTAACCGAGCATCTATTGATCGTTCCAAAGATAATTCTGCCCCCAGGGTCTGTCTTGTGAGAAACGTATCTTCATATGCCAGGTGTGGCCAATCACCGTACACCTACACTGTGTAACTTCTGGTTTGGTCTATATTGCCCTAGATTGAATGCCGGTTTCTGTGACCCAGCCAAAGAAGACATGACTGCAGATGCTCGCTAATAAGAGGGACTTTTCCTAGCATTCCTTCCTTCTCAATCGTCCTTTGGGTATAATTGCTGGTTCAGGATCTTATTCATTGTGAACATGTGTACCTTGTCCTGCTTGAAGACTCGAAGCATCATGTCGTCACAAATGATCTGTCTTCTGTCGCTAGGATCTTGCAAATCGTGGCCTTTGATATATTCCCACACTTTCTTAACCGTTTGCGGCCGGGAAAGCTCTGTTTCGCCTACTAGCGCTGACAGAGGCTCAGACAGAAGCATCGGTTTCTGTGCCCGAGTTAGTAGATGAACGTGTTGGTACAAGTCGCCAAACATACGTGAAATCCACCCTTCTTCTCCTTTTTCTCTTCACTGCCCGACTGCACGTCGCTATCGTCTTCGTCTTTGACTTTCGCAGCCGACTTTTTCTTCTTGCTCACAGCCTTGTCCTTTTTCGAGGGCGCTCGCTTGCGCGTGTTCCCTCCCCTGGTCGGTCTTGCGAGCCGGTTTTCCTCATCTTGTAATCGCGCCGCGAAAGCAGCATCATCATCCTCTGCCGGTAAATGTTTCCGCTTCTTCACAGGCTTTGGGTCATCCATCAGCTCTGACAGCTCTGAATCATCATCATCGTCAGGAGCACTGCGCTTCAGTGACGTCTTGTCCGCGCGACGTTCGGCTCCTGGGCGTGCGGGTGTATCTGAAGAACGCCGCGTCGGAACCTGCTCGATGGACTTGACGACGCCATTGGTGGTTGGCGGTGCCTCCGCACTGCCATTGGTACTGTCCTCGCCTGTCTGCTGGTTGTTCAACTTGTCGAATCGCTCGTTGATGATCTCGTTCACTGCTTTCTTCGCGGGGCTTAGCTGCTAGACTCTCCTATTCACGTGCACACACCTGCTCACCTTTTGGTCAGTGATGTCGTATCCAAGTTTCTCCGCCAACTGCTTGCGAACTTGCTTGGCAGATACGCTGGTCAAATTGCTGTTCGCCAGGATATCATCAATAATGGCGCCGTAGGATACCACCTCCTCTGGAGACACTACAAAGAACTTGGGTTAGCGAGAGGTCCCATTCAGTCTAGATAAAACATAGTGTCATACAAGACATGTTTGTTCCTCCCATGGAAATAGTCGGAGCAGCGTCTAATCAGTGAGTGAGTGAGAGTGCTGCAGTATTCGGCAAGATCTCGAACTTCGGGACGGAGGTCCCGGCGCAATGCTCGCGCAGGAGGTTTGAGTATCGATGCAGTCTTGAGGACTTGCGACTTTGGTACCGCACGGTTTTCGGCGCAGATAAAAATGAGCGGCGACTACAAGTCCTAGATATAGTGTAGCAACATGAGCCGCAGTGGACTGAGCAAGTGAGCGACGCGAGCGAGCATGTGAGTTGGTTACTCTACGTGTAGATCATGATGGTCACTCCGCATGGCTCAAGATGGAGACATCCGGTGGAGCAAGCACCACGGCTTAACCTCGGGCGCATCGCACATTTTCCTGCTCCCCTCCAACATTTGACGCGCGACACACCACTCCATCAACGATCACGACACATACACAATCATGGCACCTAGTTTTGACAATCTCCACGACGGAGGAGACGACTTTGACGACGAGGAAATCGACTTTTCAGGTATGAATGGACATGCCGAGATCATAAGGTTGTTCTCTAACCCCAATAGACCTTCACGAGCAGTATGAGGTTCGCATGGAGGAGGGCCTCGATGCCTTTGTTGTATGCGATGGACTTCCTACCGTTCCCCAAGATAGCATGGCAAAGCTCATCAAATTCATTCTGCGAAAACTGAACACCGTCGGGCAAACTAGCGAAGACTTGATTCATATGCCTATTAACGAAACTACTGGTATGACCGAGGGATATGCATTTGTCGAATACGAGACCCCTGCCCAAGCTGCGGCCGCCGTCAAATCTCTACACTTGACTCCTCTGGACAAGAAGCACACCATGAACGTCAACCGGTTGGTCGACATCGAAAGATATGGACGCGAAGGTCGCATCGACGAGGAGTACACCGCACCACAAATTGAGCCGTTTGCCGAGAAGGAGCACCTCAGATGGTGGGTAGGCGATGCTGAAGGAAGAGATCAGTTCGTACTGTTCCGCGGCGATAATGTCGGCGTATACTGGAATGAGAAGGAAGACTCGCCAGAACAAATCGTGGACAGGCAGCACTGGACAGAGACTTTTGTTGCTTGGTCTCCTAAGGGCACATACCTCACTTCGATGCACGCACAGGGTGTGCAATTATGGGGAGGCTCATCTTGGAGTCGCCAGAAGCGCTTTGCACACCCAGGTGTTAATCTCATCGATTTCTCTCCCGACGAGCAATACATGACAACGTGGTCGCACCGTCCATTGCAAGTTGACGAGAACCACCCAATACTTTCAGTCGAGGAGGATGGCAAGAACTACATCATCTGGGATCTTGCTACTGGAAAGCCTCTTCGTTCATTTGCTACTCTCGATCTTCCTGGCCCATCGCATGACGAGACTGGAGCACCCCTCAAGAAGAAGCTTCAATGGCCTGCGTTCAAGTGGTCGGCGGACGCCAAGTACGTTGCCCGTATGACCCCCGGCCAGTCTATCTCCGTCTATGAGCTGCCCAGGATGAACTTGCTCGACAAGACTTCGATCAAGATTGAGGGAATCATGGACTTTGAGTGGAGCCCAACAAACCCACAGCGTGATGGTATCAGGACTTATGAGCAGCTTCTGTGCTACTGGACACCGGAGCTGGGCAGCAACCCAGCCAAGGTCGCCCTCATGACTGTTCCAACCAAGGAAATCGTCCGTACCCGCAATCTTTTCAACGTCAGCGACGCCAAGCTCCACTGGCAATCCGACTCGCAGTTCGTCTGTGTCAAGGTCGACAGACACTCAAAGTCCAAAAAGTCGCTGGCGACTAACCTCGAGATCTTCCGTGTCAGAGAGAAGGGCGTTCCAGTCGAGGTCATCGACACGATCAAGGACACAGTCATCAACTTTGCATGGGAGCCAAAGGGCGATCGTTTCGTGCTTATCACCGCAGGCGAAGTTCCGCAAGGCGCGGCCGTGCCACCAAAGACAGCCGTGGCGTTTTTCTGTCCCGAGAAATCGAAGAACCAGAACATCCCAGGCAACTTCCGCCACCTCCGAACTATCGACAAGAAGAACAACAACGCGATCCATTGGTCACCAAATGGACGATTCGTGGTCGTGGCCACCGTTCTCTCCCAGCAATCCTTCGACCTCGACTTTTACGACCTCGACTTTGAGGGCGAGAAGGAAGAGAAGGACAAGGATCTAACCGCCAACCTCCAACTCATGGCATCAGTGGATCACTACGGTGTCACCGACATCGACTGGGATCCATCGGGCCGGTACGTCGCCACGAGTGCCAGTGTCTGGAAACACAGGGTAAGATTTTCTCTCACACAAAGCAACCAAGAAAGCATCAACACTAACACGGTTTGTCTAGATGGAGAACGGTTACCACCTCTACGATTTCCGCGGACAACTGCTGCGTGAAGACGCCATCGACCAATTCAAGCAGTTCTCATGGCGGCCGCGACCGGAGCGCCTGTTGACCAAGGAGGAGCAAAAGGCCGTCCGCAAGAACCTGCGCGAATACAGCAAGCAGTTCGAAGAGGCCGACTTGATGAAGAAGAACACGGCCAACCGCGCCGTCGTCGAGCAAAGACGCACACAGCTCGACGAATGGCTCGCGTGGCGCGAGAGGACCGTCGAAGAGCTTCGTGGTGAGAGAAGGGAAATCGGTCTCGGCGAGAAGAGCGACGAGGAGCAGGCTGCGGACATGGAGGCTATGGACGCCGGAGAGGGCAAGGTTATCGAGGAGGTCGTTGAGGAGATCCTCGAGGAGAGCGAGGAGGTGCTTGCTTAGATACAGAGTACCTGATGGCGGTAGTCAGATGTGCACAAATATCTCATTGAGCCTTATGAATAAAGCATGCGACGATTGCGTTAATGGCACGCCATGTCAATTCGATACAACAAAAACATATTATTCTTGATAATATGCTAGACTCTGCCACCTAGTGGTCGCCATGTTCAAGATTCTTACATCATTGACTCCTTCTGTCGTTAGCCCTGCTACGACTGATCCCGTAGGCATGTCCGCCACTCACAGTCACACCCTTCCTTATACGCCCAGGAAGAATGGCAATTCCCTTCGCTATCACGACTAACGCATGATAGTGTCAATACCCAGACGCCTTACAAAACTATGGTTGTTTCGAGTCCAACTTCCAGATCATCCGTCGTTTGGGAATGTCAATGCTTATGCCGTTGATGGTTGCTAGCCTTGGGGTGTGAATTGTGGTCGATGCCTTTATTTTCTGGTGCCGCCAGTCATATTCTCCGTTTCGGGGGTGTTCGATCCATGCATTGTCTGCTGATGATTTTTACTCGGTGTCAAGCTGCTGCAATGCTCCCATCTCAAAGGCCTCAAAATTGCTGTGCTCCGGATTGTGGGTCCGGACTTGTTACTTGTGTTGTACAGGAGATCAGTCCATGTAGAAGTCACCCTTCAGAATCCTCTCCTGGAAATGGTCTGGAACTCTTGATTTTGGCATCTCAGCAGGCGGTGCTGGTCGTGACGCCGGCATAGGCGGTTCCATTGTGGCAATACTCTGAGCCCTGGTGTGAGTCGTGGTGGCAGAAGAACCAATCGAGGTAATCGATGCGCTTCGTTCGGCTCTGTTGCGGAAGCTATCAGCCCAGTTGTAACCCTCACCTGTGAAAACGAAGAGTCAGCAAACTGTTCGGACAAGAAACGGAACATCCATCGCGACCATGTACAGGTCCCTGGAAGGAAGAAGACAAACCTCGACCTTTAGCATGAGGAGGGGTGGTCTTCTTCCCGCCGTCGACCGAGGCACGCGGAGCAGAAACACCGGTTTCCGCAATGGAAGATCTACCATGAAGTCTGTCCGTACCTCCGTTGCCTTGACCACCTCCCAAACTCCCAGTCTTAACATCCTTCAACGCCTTTGCTCCGAAACTAACTCTTCTGCCGAATGGAGTCTGCTGATTGGGGCCGAATTCGTCTTCGACGACTGCTGACTCGTCTACAGAGCCACTGTTGGCACTGGAGATGCTGTCACGGCGACGTTGCGTTGGTGAGGCCGGAAGCCCGAGTTGGTGAATCGATATGCGCCTTTGAGCTTGAGCGGCCACGGTTCCCAAGGGGCCCGGGAATTGAGCAGTGGGGCTTGCAGAGAGGTTGGACGCATTGTTGACACCGGCATTACCGGAAGCACGACCTCTTCCTCCGAAGATGTCAGCGAAGGTTTGGCCTGCAAAGGAGGAGCGACGTCGATGGGTGCTTGTCGATGCATCGTTTGTGTCTGCCATGATTGTTGTGGTGGAGAAGTGACGGTACGTCGTGTAACAACTTTGGTTTGAGGAAGGAGCGGGATGCCGTAAAGTTATTCCTAGGTGAGGGTAGAATGGAAGAGTGGGCGAGCTTGAGCGGTCCTAGGTGAGGTCCTCGAGGGATCGTTTACGTCAGCAATGGCGTGATTGCTGATCGAACAAAGAGAGCGGTCACGACTCCACGCTCTATGGAAGTTGTAAAACTTGAAGTCGCGATGATTCAAGTCAATTCAGGTGGCTCTAGTCTACTCGAGATAAGGAGAAGAATGGTACGATGGACGAGGACATGGGGCATGAGGCATGTACGACCAAGAGGGTCCAGTACATTGGAGACGTCACTCCGAGCGTTTCCCGAACGAGTAAGACGTGGATTTACCCCACACCAGCGCGGGGAAGGTGCATGACTTGGCGGAGGTTCGGGGAGTCAAACCGTCATTCAGACTTGTCCATCTTTCGCAAGCTACATACTTGGACGGCTCTCCTGTACATTGCAGGAAGCTGTACATTGACAAAAAGCTTCGACCGAGGTACATCTGTCGAAGAAGATGTTTCTTGCATGGTATGCGAGAGAGACTAGGAAAGAAAGAGAAGACGGACGGAGAGAGACCGTTCAGACTGCCCGTTGAAACCATATGCACTGTAGCTTGTAGTATCACAATTACCGTAGTATGGAGCTCCAATAACAAGCTTCCTTGACCGCCGATCTTGAGCTCCCAGAGCTGCAATACGGACCGACAAGGCAACGCGGAAATATGATTCGCTCGCTCGGAGCTCTCAGGTACGAGATCTCCAGGTTCCTCGAGGGTACATGCACAATGGTTCCCACCATCGGCGGTTAAAAGCGGGCAAAACATCGACTTCACGAATCGTCAGTGCAAAAGCCTTATGCCTGACACTACGCATCAAGACACCAGAAGCTATAGTAGTAGGGATTTGAAATGACACTTTGTTCATTGTTGGCGTCCTGGTTCTGCTCACTAGGCTTGAACACAGCCATGCATATGCTTTGGTCCTGCATCAGCTCGGGCATAAGCAGAAAGATCTCATAGTTATAAACCATCGCAACGGCGTCACTGATGCCGAGTAGGGCCTGGTCTTTCGAAAACTTACTTCTCCAACAGCAATTTCTTGAGCTGACCGAACTTGACAGGCTTCGGAAGATAGACGTCAACCCCGTTCGATTTGGCTTCTTGCTGGGTATCGGCAGAAGTGAATGCGCTCAATGCGATGATTTGCGTCCTTTCCAGATGGTTGTCCTCTTCGTACTCACGGATCATCCTTGTCGCTTCGATACCATCCATCACCGGCATCGAGATATCCATCAGTACGCAGTCGAAAGACCGCCGTTCCGAGTGAGCTTGCTTGAATTTGCCAACCGCCTCTAGCCCATTGTAGGCCTCTTCGCAGGTCAAGCTGAACTTACGCGCGAACTGGACTAACAGATTGACATTGATTTTGTTGTCGTCAACTAGCAGGACATGTAAAGGCTGTGCTCCTATGCTGCCGGAATTGTCGTTCGGCGCTTGTTCCACGCTCTGAGATGACATGGTACGTGGAGACATTGGGGTTGCCGAATTTCTCGTCTCAGATTCGGCTTTCTGACCGGGGAAGGCTGCCGCTGCGCTAAGAGGTATATGCTGCGCCCTGATTTTGTCCAGCAACGCATTCTTCTTCTCAGCATTTACGGCGACGTTGCCATACGGGTTGATCTGAAGGCTCAGATCCTGGGAGACCTGCACCTGATCGTTACCGAGTTGCTGACTTTTGTCACCTTGTCTGTCTCCGGTGCCCATGCCAATGTCCGCATTGTTCTTCTTGGCCTCTTCAACGCGGTCCAGCACGTGGTTCAGTATCTTGGCGAGCTTCATGGGCCCACATGGCTGTGGCACGACCTCTACCACACTACCAAGTTCACCCAGCCTCTTTATCTGATCTTGCGAAACGGCAATGGCCTCCGTAGCGTTCATGCAAACGATGATCAAGGGCGTCAATCGATTTTTGCCGTTATCGCTGTGATGTTCAAGCAGATATTCCAGTGAGGGCGGCTCCGTGTATAAGAACATGTCTGTGTTTGCTTGCGTCATATTGTCCGCTTCCGTTATCTCCATGCCAAACCAAGCTGAACATGTTTCGCAAAGAGTCTTGTCCAACCTTGCGATGTGATTCGATTCTGGCCGCTCCTTCTCGTCGTTGGGATCGAGGACACAAACTCGGAGGCCCTTTGTTCTCGCCGCTGTCGCGACCATCGACTTCTCTGGTAGATCGATGGCATCATCATTGCCGCTCGGCTCGAAAGTGAACTTGACTTCGATTTCTGTACCCTGTCCTTGAGTACTATGAAGCCGGATCGAACCCCCTAAGGAATCAACGAGTTGCTTGACGATGCTCAGTCCCAAACCAGTACCTGATGCAAATGTGTCTTCCTGCTTGAAGGGCACAAACAGATGATTGCTCTGAAAGTCCTCTGATATACCCTTGCCAGAATCGACAACTCTGATGCTCGCTTCGAGCTTGTCGCCGACTTCATAGGCCCGGATTGATACGGCCACGAAACCATTGATTGTGTATTTGAGCGCGTTTCCAACAAGATTCATGACGATCCTGCGGAGTGCGCCCGGATTTGTTGACACGTTCCAGCTCACAGAAGGCTGAAAGTCGAGCAGGACACAGACGGTACCCTCCTCCGATGATTCGTTAGCGGCATCCTGGATATCACCACTGTGGAGCTTTCCGACTGAGTGTCTTGCAGCATCATACAGTACTTTGGCCATGCTGCTACCTTCAGCGTCTTTTGCCAAAGTGGTGGTATGGAGCTTTTTGAAGGTGTGTCCGGCACAAACCGCTTCGACGGCCTCTTCAACGACCTGCGCGAGATCGATGTTATCCTTGGCTGCGATGATACTTTCCATGGTAGACACCTTGGCGTATGATAGGAGGTTGCTCAAGGTGTCCAATAAGGTTCTGCTGCAGTCGGCTATAGATGTGATGAGTCCTGCTTGATACGAATCCGTGATGGTGTCTTGCAAAAACTCAACGGATCCAAGAATGCCGTGGAGGGGAGATCGCAGCTCGTGGCTCATCGAAGCGATGAAAGTAGCCTTTGCGCGGTCGAGCTTTTCCGCGTTCGCACGAGCGATCTCGCTGGATATACTGTTGCCGAAGGCTTTGAGGTAAGAGAAGTCGGCAGTTAAATTCATCATGCGATTCGCTGTTGATGTCCACAAGAATCCTCCGGCAAACCACCTTCCAGTAACGGAATCTCGAAGCGGAATAAAGATCAAGGTGCGAACACCGGGTAAGTTTTCAAGGAGCTCAGCATGAGAGATGCGTCCCTTCCTTCTTCTGCGAGAATTCTCTCTCGACCCTGCTCCATTGATCTCCGCCTCGGACTTCCTCCGCGAGCTGCTCGAGTGGTGTTTCAGATGACTGTCGCTCGAGCTGTCCTCTTCAGAACTCAGACCGATACCTTTAGTACTGAAATTGAGCGTCTTGCCCTCGGGATACGCCTTAAAATAGTGGTGCAGAGCTTTCACCGAGAGCGAGGGCTTCGACGTGGCCTTTTTGTCTATGCCACGGCCAATTGAAGAACCGAGAAGCTGGCACAGAGGAACAGAGCCTTTTTCGTCTACCGGTGAAATTACTTCTGATTCGTTGAGTTCGTCTACAGGCGATAGAACACCATGGCTTCCATCGTTCTCAGCAAGAGTGCCGAAAAAGACGGCGCCGTCTGCCAAGGTAGCTTTGCGCAGGATACCGGCAGCTTTCCTGAGTACCTTTTCGACGTAGTTCTCCGAGACATCTTGCTGTCGCTCTCGCTGAAATCCCTTGGCGGAGTTGGTGGATTTCGCAGACATGATTGACTCGGCGTCGCTTTCAGCCTCGCCTGTCTTATGGCGCCTCGATGGCATGTACGGCAGCGGACGACCGCTAGACCGATGCGGCCGTACTGCAGGATCGTCTTGTGAGTCGTTCGAGGCAGTCGTGTCATCTTCGTGGGAATGCTCAACGCCGTTCCTGTCGACCGTAGATGCAGTCAGCGCGTTCGACGAACAACATTCGATGAAGCTTGCAAGTCCGCGCACTATCCTCTCGCCCTTGAATCGGTCCACTCTGTCCCTCGCCCATTCCAAGTGTTCCAGTACGGCAGTCGCAATGTCCTGCATGAATCTCATGTCCTGCAAAGAAAGGCCACCTTCCCGTGGAGACTCATCAGAGACTGCGTAGACCCCGATGGCATGCCCCGAGCGTGTGACGATAGGGACACCAGCGTAAAAGCGCACACCGGGCTCGGCTTGGACGTAGGAAAAGTCTTTCAGATCCTCGTGTTGGCGGCAATCCGGAACGACGAAGCCCCTTATCTCCTCCGGAACTCCGTCGCGATCCTTGGCTGTGTATGTGTTTGTAAAGCAGTTGTGGCATACAGCATCTTCCCGATCAAGCATGGTGTTTCCAAGCCATAGCTCGTCGTTGTCCTCGTGTCTGGCCTCTGATATGAGGGAAACGGTTCGTGTGGCCTCGGTAAGGATGTATTGATACTTTGAGTCGATCAGCGAGACCATGGCGCGTCTGACATTGAGTCGGAGGGTCGCGAGCTGGGCAAATGCGGTAAGCGCTCGATCCTGGGAAGAGCGAGGGCGATAGCCGCTTTCATGAAGGTCTGCGGCAGCGATGCTGTCGACGTTAGAGGCGACATTGGTGGCAGAACCATGAGCAGCGAGCCAAGGCTGGTAATACCTGTAGGTGATGGTCAGCGCTAGATCGATTAGCCTCGCTTTCGAGCGAGAGAAAGCACCGGTAAGAGGTCTCACTGATGCATCTCCTGGTCTTGTAGAGTTGCAGCTCGCTCTTGGGCCCTGGCTTTGTAGGACATGTTGCCGTCGGGGGGCCCAAGGCGACTGGCGAGTCAACGAGACGCAGTAGAGGGTATAGAAATAAGATAAAAGGAGAGAGCACTAGGTCATGTCGTCGCAAAGTGATCCAATGACGAATGAAGGCCACCTAGGAATGATTTATGCTAACGCGGCAGCCCAGCGCGAGACCATTGCACTCATTGAAAACTGACTCGTAACATGACATGGAGATCGGCCGAGGTGCCTCGAACAATGGCAGTCGCGTCAGTATCAAAGATCGCGCACACGGTAGTATCCTGCCTGTAGGGTAGGTACATGTAGCGTCGGCAATGTCAAGATTGATATCTCAAAGGGTGTGGCAACTTGTGAGATAGCCATGCACAGCATACAAATGCTTGTCGTGGCTCGTCGTTGGAAACAGCCTGTTCTGCGTTTTCGATGCTCGCAGCATGCGCAAATCGCACAACCCCATATTTGTTAGTGGTATCCGTGAACCATGCGTAGTATGGAGTACTCCGACACACATTGCAGCATTGGAGGTATTCGAGGCCGAAGAACCTCCGAAAACAGAAAATTTACGGTCAAACAGCACAGTCGGCCTTCTCTTTTTTTCTTCACACTTTCTACGAACGCATAATCAACCGTCAATCTCTCGTTGCGAGGCAATAGATTGGTTGGTCATATTGGCGTACAAGACGAAACGACACAGAGGCTTGCTATGCTTACCTAGATCTCGTCTCTTGTACGGGACGTGATGGGCGAGTCACGTGCGTAGCCTTACAACTCTCGTGGCCTCTTGATGCATGAAGCTCGATAAGCTCGCAACAATGTTCTGGAAGATGATGACAGGGTAGGTGAGGCTTCTACAGCGAGCGACCGTCAGGTACATGTAGGCTTCCAATCCTTCTTCGATCCTTTGGATCAACACCCACGATTTGCCTGCCTCCAGTTCCTTATTCAATGGGCAGGGGAGCATACTTCATCAATCTGTGGAATAACAATCCCTCCTCGCAAGGGGAGGCAGTGAAATAAGCAGCACTGTTGTCTTTTCCACCCTTCTGTTGATCTTCCGTTGATACAGGAGGACTATATTCGACATATACTTCAGTAATTTGATTTCTGCGTGCCTAGATAGTGATACAAAACTCCAAGTCTTCGCTTTAGCGCTCGCTGTAGCGCTCGCTGTAGTGCTCGATGTAGCGCTCGTTGTCGCGGACGCAACTGAAGATTTCAGGTTACATGTATCTTGGGTCGGACCCTGTCCGTAGGTGAGAGCGCGACTTCCGTTCGGGCATGTAAGGTAAATGTAAATACGCGTCTCGCGTCCACGGCAGGCAGACATCTGACGTAAGAATTTTCCTTATCATGCAAAACCGCAATTGATGCATCATGTGATGATTGTACTAGGTGCTATCTAGAGACTGACTTGTCGACTCACTAATACGGAATACCGTTGGTGAGTAGTTGAAACTGGTCGTACACTCTCGTCGAGTTGCTGCCCTCGGACATGCGAACCAATTTCCTCATGAATTCGGCCGCCTCCCGCTCGGTCTTGTCCAATACGAATCTCTCCCGGAAGTGTTTGACCGTCTCGGGCTTGAAGCAAGGTAGTCCACTGTCTAGCATCACCATGACCATGTGCGCGAGCTTCTCCGCGTACGGCCTGCTGGCCAGGAATGCTTTGACGCAGAGCTCTTCGAACCATGCGAACGGCTGCGACGACGTCGATCCACCCATGACCGCCACCATTTCTGGCGTGAGCTTGAAGGGCGCGCGCTCGAACTTGACGCCACCAGGAGCGATGTCGAAGCAGAAGCCGAAGTCGATATGGAGGATGTGACCCGCGTCATCAACCATGATGTTGCCATTGTGGCGGTCTTTGAACTGCAATAGGTATGAAATAATGCTGTACGCGGCCATCGACTTGACGAAGTTGTTCCTTGCCGCTTGGAACTTCGGACTGTCTTCACTACCGTACTTGGAGATGAAGTACTCGTAGAGACCATTGACCTGCTCACGACCAAGCATGTCGCGAGAAATTGAGTTTGGCAGCACGTCGATGACTCCGCACCCGGGTGCGGTCGCCGTCACACGGTAAGGGAACACATATACGTCCAACCCGACGTTGTTGAAGATTCCGCGGAAAGCGGCAATCATCTGCAAAGCGAGAACGTCTTGACGGCAGTCATCACCGACCTTGAAAATTGCAGATTGCCAGACTTCGTAAGTGTTGTCCTTCTTCTCTTTGTGCTCGACCGACGTTCCGACAATATCCTCTACTGCTTCCATATCATCGCTTAGTTCTTTGCGTATGCGGAACGTAGCCATGAACGGTGCTTTTGCGTGAGATTGGAGCGGCTTGCCAGACTTGCGGTCGATACCGATAATCACACCGTCAGGATTTGACGGAAGATAAACACCAACGTCGACCTGAATGTTGCGGAGCTCTTCTTCAATCTTCTGCTTCTTCTCGGGCTTGGGTCGCTTGATAAATGGACGAAGCTTTCCAGAGATGCTGGTCACCTCGTTGAAAAAGTCAAACTCGCGCTTGTAAAAGTCACGGTCCTCCACCGAAAAGCTCTCTATCAGAGCACTCATGACCTTGTCCAGTGTTGGCTTGACTGGATCTGGGACTTCAGAGTCCTCGTCCTTGAAGGCATTTGCTTTCATGTTCCAGATGATCTGGTGAGCGAACAGCTGAGAGAACTTGGCAGTCTCGATAATGTAGCGCTCTACATATCCGAGCACGTCGTACCGGAGTGTCTGCACGATTTGCGGTACATAGAAGAATGTGACGTCAATTGAATGACTTTCCAGAGCGCGGACGGCGTACTGAACGATGAAGGGATGATTACCGTACGCTGGTAGAAAGTAGGTAGTCGCTGTGATAGGGTTTACCGGAGCCCAGTAAAGCAGGTATTTGAGCTGGGTCTTGACGTCGCTCGGCAAAGTCTGGCCGAGCATAAATTGGAGCGCTTCTGGCTCATCAAGTGCCCTTGATGGTTGCCGCAGGAGATGAGATCTGACTTCGCTGGCGACGCGTGGTGAGTGGAACCTGATAGCCAGCATGACTGCCAGAGATGCACTTTCGGCCCACGCGAAAGGCAAGAGGGACATGACTGAGCTCTCTTGAGGCCCAACAGAGCTGTTGCCCGCTTCACCCGCGAGTGGCGTCAGCCACACGTTGAGTCTAGCGACTTCACTGTGCAAGAGCACAGCCAGCAGCTCATGTTTGTGCTGTAGGGTAGAACGTGTTGTCGAGGAGTTCGAGCTGCCAATGGATGCGACTTGCTGCAGTGCGTTGAGGACCTCGGAGATGACCCGCAGCTCGGACTTGATCTGGAGCTTATTGTTTCCAAAAGACCATCTATCTAGCGTTAGCAAGCAGTAAAGCGCAGAACAGTGGAGCGACGATTTTACCTTGGGTGTATTGCGAACCATTTCAAGCCAGTGCTGAGAATCTGATCCTTCAAGGTCCATCTGGCAGCATCATCTGCCGCGGTAGAGTAGCTTAGGATTCTCAAGGTCAGCAGTAATATCTGAAAGTGCACTTCACGAGCAAGTGGCTGGCCTGCACTTTGACGAATCGCGGTGAGCGTGGTGCGAGCGAATCGGTAAAATGTGCGCTCCAGTGAAGGGAAGCACAAACGGGTAGCGTGGAAATGGCTGGAAAGGAATTGCACAAGCCGATAGTGCGGTGCGATAAGGTCGTGCGTGACTTGCTGTCGCTTGGCCGTCGCTGCTCTATCGGTAGGGGCAAACTCCTCTTTGATGTAGAACGGATCCAAATGGCGCAAAGCAGGGCTAAAAATGCCCCGTCTCTTTCTGACACTCGCTTCCCAGCCCATAACGACTTCGGCAAAGATCTTTGACTCGAGTCTCGCATTTTCCCAGAGTACGCCAGTCCATAGTGATATTCCCAACTTGATCGCTTGCTTCGAGAAAAGAGCAAAAGGTATGGCAACAAGCAAGTGTGTTAAACCGGAAGAATCCACATCAGTCCTGCAAAGAATCGCAGCTGCTTTCCTGAGTGCAGCGCGGAGCTCCTGTGGCACAATTTCCTCTCTTGATTCGATTCGTAAAAGGATTTCTTTCAAGTGCTGAGTCGTATCCCGCGCATCCTGAGCCATTCCCGCAGCTCCGTTAGTGATGGCTCGGTGAGACATGCTCGCATCTTCTAGGCTGTGACTAGCAATATGATCAATGGCACGGTACTCCTGCCTCGTGGTGTACTGAGACACAAAGTCAGAAGCAGAGTTGACATCCAGATCGCCCCTTCTGGCGAGAGTGCCTAAGCGCTGGTCATCGGATGGCATCAAGCATCCCATCTCAAGAGCAAAAGATCGGCCGAGCGAAACATGGCCGTAGGCTCCTTCATCGTCGTATTCGGAAAGATACGTCTGTAGCAAACCTTTGATATCCAAAGGAGCGATCTCGTTGACTTTGGAGACCCAAAGCTTACATCGCTTGTGAAAAGTGTTCAGGGTTTGCCGGCGGAAGTTGAAGTCATCCGAGAGTTGAATAGTAACATTGCCCTTGTCGGAGGAGTAAGTCGACTTCCATTCGTACTCATCGGTTTCTGCGTCGAGACAACTTGTCCAGAGTAAGCTGAGCAGTTCAAGCATGGCGAACAACGATGTTCTCTGGCAAAGTGCAGATGGCACACTGTTGACGATACGATCGACGGCATGGATGGCGACTTGCTGCACCTTAGCAATGCGATGACAACAGCCTTCAAGGAACACAACCAACTGATTGGCCAGCTGCGGAGCGGCAAAGCTCTGCAAGTGACCTGTCCTGGTCCTGCTGAGGTAGACGTCGACTCCGTTGATCGCAATGCTGTTCAGCACAGTTGACAAACCGCCGGATTTGAACTTCGTATCGAAGAAGTACTCTACGGTCCGTGTACAGTCGCCAGTACTGGCTCGTAGTACAGCAATCAGGTGTGCAGCGTTCAAGAACGTTACTTCTGCGTAATCAAGGCCCTTGATTTCACTTTCCGAGGTTGGAAAAGCCTTGATAAGCGTTGCCTTTTGCTGTGTTGCGTGTGCAGGATTCATATTTCTTTTCAAGACCGTATTCAGTTCAATGCCACTCTCGCGGGCATCCGCCTTGTCTTTGTCGATCAGAGATGGCGTGTGCATAGCCAGAGTTTCGAGTTCCCAATAGAACCTCCTGGTGGTTTCGGAGTTCCACGTGTAGTCATGAGCTACCAAATTGAACCAAGCGTCGCGACTGAGATTGGATAACAGCGCGGGATCCTCAAAGCTTGCTTCAATATTCGGCTCTCTTGACACCAGGATTGCGAGGGGCTTCAGAACCTGAGCGATCTCTTCCGCGCCGAGTAATGCGCCTTTGACGGCTCTGGTGTCGCTCTGAATCGCGCCAGTGGTGCTTACTACCGTATCAAGCAAGTGCGCCAAGTACAACTCGTACAGTGGCGAAGTCTTTGAGATCCCTTTAGCCAGAGTGATTCGAGCGTCAAGAACAGCCTGGATCAGGGGCAAACTTCCTGCTCGAAGCCCCTCGTCACAGACCCTAGCATACATTCTCAGCAGTGGCCGAAGGTCATTCGGAGAACTTCGTAAGCCCAATTGAGCAGAGCCTTGGACGATCTCAATATCGACGGTTATGCTCGCGCGGCTGATTTTCTGGACGAGCATTGATATGGCAAGTGCTGTAATCTTCTCGTCATTGCACCTTGCAGCGATGCGTACAACAGCCTGGACCACTGTCCCATGAACCACAGCTGTCTCCTCGACATCACTGGTGACGAGTGAAATGGCGCTTCCTTGGTTCTGCTGTGTGTAATTCGCGAGCGAAGCTTTGGAATTTACCGAGCCGTCAAAGAACATAGAAGGATTTGTTTTTGCGGGATCAGCACCAACACTGAGTACGTTACCAAGGCTGTAAAGGGTGCTGATTTGCATATCCTGCGGCAGCAGTAGAAGCACCTGTGCCAGTGAATCTGCGGCAACCCCTGCAGTCTCGGGTGTCATCTTGCTCTGCACGATCAACCTTGGCAGAGTCCGGCCAAGCGAAGACGCGAACGTTTTAGACGTCTTTGCAAGCACAGCCATGCATTTAAGCGCTGTCTGAGCTAGTTCTTCGTCAGCCAGTTGAAGGGGATCTGCAACGACAGCATCAAGCCAGCTCATGAGGATGTCCGCATCCGCAATATCCTCGTTGATAAGAGAGCAGCACAAATAACTCGTGAGCGAACTCGCTTTCGCAGAAAAGGCCAATCTCTGTTGCCAGGCCGAGCTGAACTGAAAGTAGTCAACACCAGCATCAATCTGACCCAAAGAGTCAATGATCAGTTGGGTAAGCTCGTCAAGCATGGCATTGTCGCATTCCGCTGCTAAGGTTCCCATCGGCATTCTCGCGTCCAACAGGAAGCTAAGTGTGTCCAGGTGTCCAACGAATGGAGTCGGCGTGACAAACAACGAAGTGCTAGAGGCTACATAGTGCATAAATTGCCTCTGAAGGATAATAGCGCCGATCGGTCGTCCGGCTACGGAGTAGGTCTTGAGGAGTCGTCGCCAGGGACGCATAGCTCTGACCTGGGAGCTGGCATTGCGGATTGAGGAGAGCTTGCCCTCGAGCTTGATCATGAAGCTTTCCGACAGAATTGAACGCGCCTGTCTGATGACTTCGAACCTGTTACTTGGGGCAAGAGCCGCTGGCCGCTCGGACAATGCGCCCAAAAGTCCAAGTAAAGAGAGACTGAACTTGACAGCCAAGGCGCTCTGGTCGGCGTCGGACTCGCCGAAATCTTCTGCTCTCAAGGACTGCGACTGCGTCAGGCTCGTGGAGACCGCGGCAAATGCTGTCAGTGCTTGATTGAAGTAGGATTGCGCCAGTTCGTGTAGCGACGAATGCTGGGCGCTGATTGAGAGAATTGCATAGGTGAGATCATGGGAAACAGTCTCCCACGGGGAAAGCTGGAAGGTTTTGAGGTGAGGCGATGATTTGAATGACTGGGTATGCGCATCTTGTAGATAGGGACCAAGCTGTCGAAGGAGTCTTTCGGCGTGTTCGACATTCTGGACAGATGGCGCAGCGCGACAAAGCGCAAGTAGTACTTCCAGTTCACGAACACCCTGGGCGAGTTAACCCTTATCCTGATACAATCTTGCGGGTCATTGACGAACCATTGCTCCTTTTGCAGTACCTCTGCCACCGCTTCCCTTGGCCGGCGCAGCTCCATGGTCAGAGGACGGTTGCTTGTATAGCGAGCATAGTCTTGGAATGTCTGATGCCGCAGACGAGGTGTCCGTACGCTGTGCCGAGAGCGCAGCTAACTTTTCGAACGCGTTGTGCCTGAGCGTGCCTTTCAAACCGTGTCTGCCGAATGTCAGAGCTGCTCCCATGTGTGACTGTCTCGCACGTACAGTTGCATGATAGCGCCAGCAAGCGAGCCAAAGGCTAATACGCGACCGTCTTCCTTCTCTGACGTGTCAATGAAGCGCGACCCTTGCGCAATACAGGTGCCGAATTATATGAAGTGATGCGCCAGTCTTCAGTTGCAATACCTTACACCTCAGCCGACGTCACGGCGTTTGGAATCGCGGCTAACCATAAGCGGCAAGCGTGACAGGGCCATGGATCCTCACGGCATAAGGTAGCTGCAGTATGTTTTATCTTATCGCTATACATTAAGTTACACCCCCACTTCAGTATAACCTCCAATTATGGATCTTTCTGACAATCTATCACGATGTTTTCTTTCTCTTCTAAAGCGGCTGCGTGTAGCTTCTGACCTATAGTTGAAAATGCGCCGATAAAACAGGTGAAGTCCAAGGAGTCCCAAGACCGCCAATGCCGTTACGTAAAAAGTATATGAGCGACAGACCGGTTCAGCGATGAAACCACTGTAGTTGGCGGTCAACTGTAGGTTCAGCTCACGCTGTATAGAGTCGTCACATTATCTTCATCACTCACTGTATCTCCTGTGTTTCAAGCTATACATTACCGTCTCTCCTAATATTCGCGTCCACGCACACCGCCAATCACGACGGCAATCTTCTAATGGCAAATGTTCGACCTGTGAGCGATCGTGTCGCATCCCATGGCCGAGGTGGTGCAGGTGCTATTTTAATAACTCCTCGACTCTCTCAAAGTCGCGTACTAAAGTCTACAGGCAACTTTAAACAATCTCCATCGCTCAAGCCCGTCCCAGACGACCTCGCTACACCCACCCTGAAATCGAACCTCTATACCACCGGCCGCGGAGGTACGGGAAACATGGCTGCCAACGATCCTTCGGACCCCAGCCTTGCACGTGCGGCACAGGACGTCGAGGCGCCCGCATCTGCAATGAAAGAGCCAGAGAATCACGTCCACGTCGGCCGCGGTGGAGCAGCGAACGTCGCAAAGCTGTCCAACGAAGATGCCAAAATGAACAAAGAGCGCAACCAGGAAAGAGTCGGCGAGGAGAGAAGTATGCTCGGCAGGGCGAAGGATGCCATGGGAGGCGCGCTTGCGAGGGTCAAATCGAACGATGACAGGAAAAGATGAGTCTGTCGTGATTGAGTACGACGAGGCAACGAGGAAGAGGACTGGAAGCATGAGCTGGATTGCTCTTTTGAATACCCAATTTTTCGTGCGTTGACACTAATGCTTACTAAAGTTGATATAAATGTTGATATTGATTGATTTGACACCGAGAGCTGTTCTCCCGTGAATGAATGTAACATACTCGTGTGTTATTAACAGGTTCGCCATGCGACTGAACAGTCATTATCGACAGCTATATAGGAAATCCCAAAACATTACCATCTACAGTCATTAGTTATCCCATTTCTCTAGCTCATTCGCTTCACATTCGTGCTCTTGCTTCGTTGACCTTGGTCATAAACACAGGCACGTCACTCAAGTCCACACCAAAGCTTTCGCTCAGCACGACGCTCTTCCTGTGCGCCCTTTCAGAGCTCTTGCTTCTGGTGCCTGCGCTTCCATGGAAACCTCTTCCGCGTTCCCAACCGTAGTCGAGACCACCACCGAAGCGATCTACCAATGAGTCAGGGCTAGGCGTTGGCTCGCGGCTGCTGTAGGCCGAGGAGGTATTGGAGTGTGGCGAAGGAGGAGGCAGCAGAGAGCGGGGCGTGCGGTCTGGAGAGACGAGTTTGGCCAAGTCGACGGCGTGAGTAGCGCGATAAGCTCTGTACGGGCTCTCAGGCTCGTTCATAGTTGGCGAGCGGACGTTTGCGCTCATTATCTTGAGAGGGGTTGGGCCCTGATTCGATACACTCGAGGCTGCCGTTCGGTAGCTGGCGTTTGAAATTGCAGAGTCGGTTCGTGGTACGTCAGCTTTTGCCGGGCGCGGGTCAGACAGGTTGTTGCTTTCACGCGTCGACGCCGAGGATGCGTTTTGGGTACGTGGTACGTCGGCTTTTACTGGTCGGGGATCAGCGTGCTCGAAAGAGCGACAGAAAGTGTCAGAGTGAGCAGAGCGGGTGCGGGAGTCGTTGGCCTGTGGCGAGCCTGCACCGGACAAGTTGAGGTTTGGGGGAGTGACATAGCGAGAGACAATGACAGCAGGTGAAGCGGGCGCGGCAGAATCCGGGTGGAGAGACTCGCCGTTGTTGTCCGAGTTTTGTCGAATGACAGACTCATTGATGGTTCTCCGGCGCTCTTTCCATAGTGATGCCTGCTTCTCCCATCCCGGCCAAGCTGGGTGAGCAGCTTCATGGGATGGAGAGTCGGCCTGAGGGCCGGGGCTCGGAAGCTTTGGTACCGGAGGCTGGCTCCGGTTCTCGGTATCGACGAAGCGTTCGGAACGTGAGGACATGGATTTGGAACGCTGCCTGGAGGCCATTGGAGGACGGGTTGGGGTCTCGATTTGGGACATCTCAGGCTCCCCTGTTTTGCGAGGAATGCGGCTACCGTGTGCACTGGCAGTTCGCTTCTGGTCAGCGACATCGTTCTGAGCAGGCTTGTTCCTTGAACGGTCTTCGTCAGTGCGCTGTCGTGGACGAGATTGACTTCGCTGGCGTCTGGCCTCCCTGTCAGCTGCCGAGACGTAGTCTCTGCTCTTTCTACGGGCTAACAGACGGGCGGTCTCCTCGTCCATGCCAATCCGAGGAGATTGTACCTGTTCGACCTCTCGCTCGCACTCTGGCTTGGCATAGTAGCGTGGTAACGACGAGGTGCGCTTCCTGCCTAGTCCAGGTCTGCCTTCTTCGCGAGATCTGCTATCTTCTCTCGCTCTGCTAGTTTCGCGCGGTTGTGTCTGAACTTGTTGTTCTTCCGCACCCTCTACGATCTCGGCGTACTGTGGAACAGTCTCTGCAACAGTAGGGATTTCGTCCTCTCGAGGCAGGTTTATCTCCGGGCGAGACATGCTCTTACTCCTGGAACGTCCTCTTAAACGGAATTTACTCATGAAAGAAGAAGCCGAAGTTGGCGTTGCTACATTGGCACCTGGCTGTCGCTCCGGTGTGTCTGGTGTTGCGTTTACTTCGTCAAGGGATTCTTTTGATGAAATCGCATGCGCGGCGTAAGCGTGCTCCGGGTGGAACGCGCCGGTTGGTCTTGCAATGCGCCTCGAGAAGTTGACGTTCAATTCGTCGGGTACGCTTGGCAAACTCTCGACAGAACTGACCATGTGGTCGTGGACAGAGTTGTTGCTGCTCTTTCTTTGGGTAGTAGCAGACTTCTGGGTGCGTTTCTTGGGCGTATTCTGATCATGTGGTGGGTGGCTCTGGAGTGGAGACATGGGAAGTGGAGTATTGACGGCCTCGGCTACAGGCGAGCCTCGTTGGGTCGATGCCATGCTCAAGTGCTTGTTGAGGGCTTGTGCAGGTGACTCAACACGAGACGCAGATCCGATCACGACAGGTTGCGCCGGGCTGGTCTTCAGACGAGGCCCACCCGTCATCATTCTATCGGCATCGATCGCTTGTTGGAAGATATGTCGTGGTCGTCGGGAGGGCGTCTGCAAGCTTGCTTGGCTTTGCACGTGGGTCTTAGCAGACTCAAAGGGCTCGTCGTCGCTCGAGTACAAAACGAGGTGTCTGTCAGCTCTTTCGGAGCCATAGCCACTATCAGACTTTGCGGGCGCAGCCGGGCGGATCGGACCGGGTGAGGATGTCTTTGGCTGCTGGACAGTGATTCCCAAAGAGTCAGTTCCCGACGAAAACGGGGGGCTCTGCTCATCTATACCAGTCAGTCTTCTCAGAGCAAAGTCCGGGTCCTCTAGCTCGTCGACCGGTGAGCCTTCATCGTGAATTGTGCTCAATCTCGAGGAGTAGCTTCCAACAGACATGTTGAGGGCTTGCGTAGGAGAATGGCCAGGGGCGGCGGTTTGCTCCGCCTGGCTGGCCGCGGGCATTGGCAAGGCTGGGGAGGCCATTGTTTGAGGCTCTTCATCACTGTCGTAAGCATCGAGTCCTAGGTTGGGTGAAGAGACCTGGCTCAACTTTGAAGGCGTGTTGACTTGAGCACCTCCGGCGCGGACATGCTCATCAATGGATCTTGACTGAGCACGTTCGGACTTCAGAGAAGCGTTGAGATCCTGAAGGCTCGGGTCTGGAGAGATGGTTCCATTCATGACACGAAGTGTTCCGAGTTTGTGCGTACCAATTGAGTCGACATCGAGGTCAGCTGGTGTGTAGGAGCGGGCCAGTACACTTTCGCTTGCAGTTTCGCTGGCAGGGGCATCAACAACTAGTGATTGGTGTCTGTTGGATCTCTTGAACGGAGTCCATGACGAGGTGTTTGAAATTTGCTCCGAAAGTGGACGTTGCTTCTTTGGGGTATCGACTTGTTCGCGTGACGCCTTGGTCTTTAGTGGTGACTTGGAGCGGGTGGCCTTGCCAGGTGTGACGACAGAACTTCTTCGCGAATAAGGTGAAAGGGCAACCGACTCCTCTGCTTGCTCTGTAGATTTGGTGGGTAACAATGCTCTATGCAAAGCCACGAGTTCTTCTGGAGTAGCCTTTTTCCGAAGTTCCTGGAGCAGAGCAATAGTAGCTTGCACGTCTATATCTGAACTCTCACTAGGCTTTGTTGCACAGTTGCTATCGCACAGTAAAGTCAAAGTCCGGAGAGACGTTTTCTTTGCAACGCTCTTGATCGCGGACATGGCGTCGTCGTTTGGTGGGGATATCTCAAACTCGAAGTCCTCCTCGTCGAAGCTACAGTCTCTGATAGCAGACTCACTTGACTGACTACCGCTGTGTTCATAAGATTGGGTCGACAAGAAGCTCAGTCTCTGATTTTGAGGCTTAGGACTGATGTCGAGGCTGCTGTCTTTCCGACTCTCTTGCTTTGCAGTCGACGGACTAGATGTCAATCGAGGCTTCAGAATCGAGTTGCGTTTAGTTGGGGGTTTCTGCAACTTTGTTGGGCTGGGTGAGGTCGTTTCAGTCGATTCAGTCGTGATCGTTGCGTCGTCGATGGTAATGGACTGTCCGTTGCCCACTGGAGATGTCAGACGCCGAAACCAGCGTGGACTGCTAGCGCGAGGCATCGGGACGTCTTATGTCTTATCTGGGTGGTTCGACCGTTGTGATGCGTAGGCAGGCTGTGTCGACTTGCAGATGATCGCGGATCCAAGATTGCCTCTATGTCATGCCGTTGGAAATGTCCGGTCAACGTATAACGATTGCAGCGTTGAACAGAAGTACACAACAATAAACGAATGGAGGCTGCCGAGATACAACGAAGAAACAGAACAAAATGTCTGTCGAAGAAAAGAATTCAGAATAGCAGGCCAACGAGTATGGGCACTGAACAAGGCACGAATCGAGGCTGATCGATGGTAGTGCCGAGCACAGAGCAGGGAGATACACAGAGTAATATGCATCTTGGTCTGGGACGGGGCCACGACGATGACAACAGAGAAGGCCGGACACGCAGGGCCCGCCAGGATTATTCGGTGAACGAAGCTGCACCTGCACAGTGGTTGATGCAGAAACAGGTTGTTAGACGCGGTGATGGTCCACTCTCCAGCCATGTTCCCCACACACGACGCCAAGCGGCTGGGATCGATCTTGTGAAAGGCAGTGGAACTCGACCAAAGGCCATTATCACAGTGTTTTGGCCGTTCCTCATGCTAATCTTCCGTGGCCATAGCTTCGACTCGGAACATTTGGTGCGGCTGGTCGTCGCAGGAGACAGCGGCTACGCATGAGATAGCTTCTGCACTTACGATGCAGGTCTCAAGCGAGGGGTCGAGCGGTCGAAAGATCCGCAGCCATAATACAGGCTTGACCCTGGCAGTAAACAAACCTTCAGCAAGCAACACTGGGGATCCGCGCGTTGGTCGGTGGACCTGGACGAGAAAAGCGCACAGACATGAACGATTTCATGCAGAAAAGTCGCCGCTGATCCTTGTCAGTGAGGCTGTGCGTTGTGGCTGGAGCGCCCAAGCTAGCCGTGCACATGGCCGCAAAAGTCAAACGTTGAGCAATCATGGGCTCGAGTGGCGTAGTTGTATCAATTCGGTCTCTTCTTGCTGCACGTGTCCAGTCTGGGATAGATGGTATAGACAAAGTTTGACAAAGCTTCCGACTGTCATGAAGGGGTGCGAGGCACAGCCCCCGGAATGCTCTGTTCCACGATATCAAGCGGATTCAGGATACGCCCGAGACGACTGTCAATTACAGCACATATCATGGTTGCCTACCTAAGAGTAGACTGAGTAGCGAGGCATGTTGAATGGTAGAAGCCTGGTTGACAAAGGCGATTTCCGGCGATTTCGCCGGTATTCAATCGTGTACGGTATTGTCCTATAACGGCAACGGGACACCTATATCGAAGAAACAGTGGCTTCGTACCGGTGATGATGATCGGTTTCATATATCATACATAGCACAGCTGTAAATGTCCGAACAAAACAGAGTATGCATTACTATTTAATATGCTGGGGCAAAAAAGAGAGGTCAAAATAGCAAAACGCACAGCACCCGGGATTCGCTGCTGGTCACCCACGCAACTACTAATCGAGCGTTTGCTTGCTTAACGTGTGGAGAGCGGACGGGATCCAGTGTTCTCAAGCAACTATGGCCGTACGTGATAAAAAAAAGCGGTTTGATTACAATATATACAAAGAAATTGACTCTATGCCACTCCGAGCGCCTTGGGAACTGTCATCCCGAATCACGACTGAAGTGTAGGCTTCAATGTGGATAGGCTTCGTTTCATTCTTAAACAATGCTTCTACGTGGAAACAGGTATCTGAAAGTGCTCGAATGAAATGGGGTATAGGGAATAAAACTCAAACGCCGCGCGCTATGCCAACCACTCACTGCTGCTCATCGCAGTCTGTCACTCTCCAATTACCGCCTGCGTCTCCTTGACGCTTCCTCGTCCTCGTCCTCTTCATCGACAACAGCCGGCGTCTTCCTTTCTCGAGTCTTGTGCCTCCTCCTCCTCGCATACGATATGTTACTGGCACTGTCATCCGGCGCCAACTCGCTCCTCCCGTCGTCGAAACTGAGACCCTCGGGTTCCCCATCCGCACTCCAAGGAGTACCAATGCGGACCATATCCGGATCACTCAGATCTCCGCCCCGTCGAGCCTGCGCCGCCATAGCCAAGCCCGCAGCGCGCTCCCTCAGTCTCTGCCGTATGTTCTCCGCCTGCTGGTGCAGCATCTCGAATTGGTCCTCGAGCTTCTCCATACCGAGAAAGATCTCGCGTTCTACCTCGGCTAGGACGGCGATCTCGGTTTCCTCGTCGTGTTGAACGGGCGCGCCGATGCCACCTGTACCCACCGATGGCGAGGGCGTCGGACCACGTGATGGTGGGTATACGCCATTTGGCGTGGGACTGGAGAGGTTGCGAAGAGGTGAAAAAGGCGTGGTGCCACGGGACATCGGAGTCGGACCGCGAGATGGACCACGTGAGATACCGGATGCCGTGTATGTAGGAGCTGGGCTATCGGCGCCCGACCAAAGGAAGCCGTTGAAGCGGCCAGATGTCAGAATATCCCACTCCGCAGGGCTGATTGCCGCGATGGTTGCGAGCACGCTGTGGAGGTGGGGGTTGTTCAGCAGGTAGATGGTGCATTCTGGGTCACGAGGTATCGATCGAAGTCGGTATAGCCTTTGAAGAGCCAAGGCGGTCTTTCCAAGGACGTCATTCTTCTCTTCTGACGGCACGGGCGTTGGTGCTCGAGAAGTCGGGACGTTGGATTGCCCTCTCATGAGCGCAGTGAAAAGAGGTCGCTTCTCAGGATCCAGCCTCGTCAACATAGCGAACGACAGTGTCTCATTATCGACCTCCACTGGTGGAGCCGTCTGATAGTCTGGTTGTTGAGACTCGAGCCAGTTCTGTACGGTTCGCTTGGTCTTGTCATTTTGCTTGAGGTAATGTTCACGATATTCTGCCGGAACATCCGGGTCTAATCTTTGCATGGGCGTTGCAATACGATTCGTATTGATGCCGAGACCAGTTGCAGCTGTGTCGAGTGAAAACGGAGGCCACTGTGGTAGCTCTTTCCTTCCAGAAACGAACTCTAAGATCTCTCCCCAGCTCAGCCCATTCTCTTCCTCTTCGGATATTTGTACTTGTGGAAGAGTTGAGCAGACGGCGCACAAGCATTTCTCGGACGAGATATTTCGGGCAAATACGTGCTCCAGTCGATCGAGGAGTCTTCGTGCCACTGACCTATAACCTGTGGCAACTGCTATGGAGCCTGATTTATCAATGACCTTGCTCAGATCTTCCAAGCGTTTACCTATCGGCGCGAATGTCTGTGCTGCAGCGTTCTGGGACGTGGCTTGGGATGGTGATGCATAGTGTTGATACGCCTGTGGGGTTGCCTCTGCTGACGTAGGAATGAGCGACTTGGGAATCAAGTAAGGAAGGCCGCCGTTAACGAGGAGATAATCGACTTTCGGAGGTTCAGCAGAGAATGCCACAGGTGGCGGAGGTGGTGGAGGTGGAGTCGGCATGGACCCAAGAGTGTCCACAGGCGCAAAAGGCTGTCTTGAATGTGGTGCACCAGAAGTCGATGGCTTCGTGGGTTGTGCGTAAGACATTTGAGGCTCGTGACTGATGGGCGTACGCGGAGCGGAATCTGGTCGCATGATTGTCGGTATACCTTTATCGATATCTCCAGCGGCCAACGTGGGCTTCTTAGGTTCTGGAGCAACTGAGGTTGCCTGTGAATCACTAAGAGTAGAGCTTCGAGGGGAGCCGGAAGATGGGACACGCTCACTAGACTCCCTGAGCATACTGGCACCGTCGCGAGGCTTGTGGTTTGATCCGGAAGACCTTTTTGATAGATTCGGCTTTGAACCATCCGCCTTTGACGAGTCCGAGTCGTCGCTTCTTGCTGTCTTTCGCGGACTCGAGCGACTGTCTGCCCGTAGATGTGACCCGTGTGACCCTGCTCTTTCTCTAGTAGTAGCACGATAGGCACTCTCTCTAGCACTCTCTCCAGACCTTCTGCTGCTGTTGGCGCTACACGCCCTTCTCAAATCTCCCTCGTCCGACGTCAACGGCGGACTGGGCGGGGCTCTAGTCGGAGATCGATCTTTTGGCGTGCCTGGACGCGTAGGTCTGGCGTGATCATCCCTGCCAATGTCTGTTGCATCAGGCGTCAATATAGAAACCTTTTGCTTTGAGTTATTCTCTTTTGCTACCGATTCTTTACTGTGTGCCTTGGAGAATGCCGGGTATGAGCTCGCTTTTGATTCTCCTAGAGACGACCTTCGTTCCATCTCCGGGACGGACATGGTGACTTTCTTCACTCGCGCGGCCAGATCAGACATGGATGAGCGAGCAAGTCTAGTCGCATCATTGTCCTGAGTACGGTCTCCCTCTCTGCTGATCGACCTTCGCTTGGAGGATTTCTTGGGAGTCTTGATGCGTTCCTTGTCTCTCGATCGAGGGCTTTCTGTGTCACGTTCTTTCTTTCGCCGCGATGATTCTTCGCTCATGCCAAATACCATATCGTTCTTATGTATCTGAATATCCGTTCCCCAGGGGACTCGTAATGGATCTAAAATTGAGCGTATTTTGAGGGAGGAGCGTAAAATCTCCAGTAATCCCGGCTCGCAAATCGCATGTCGAGGTCTTCGTGGTGACGGTTGTGTGATCAGGCCTCTAGATTACAAAAGTATCGATGCATATAGTCCGTTCATCGAAAGATGTGTTACACATGTGAAGTGACAAGAGACCGAGATGAACGCGTGACAGACACTTCTAAGCCTGATTTGTTGCAGTATGTCTTGAGCCGGAGTGGGGATGTCATTCTTGCCAAGCCCTGAGTACTCGATCACCTGCATAGCGCTAAAAGACTTGCACAGGTTGCGTCTCATCACATCACCCTTTAACGATGTCTTACAATCCACGAGGCTACATATCTGCGGTGAATAACAAGGTCACCATGTGTCAACATGTCATGGTTTGGAGAAGGTTCGAGGACCACGAAAGTTTGTCTAGGTTGTTGGAGTCCATAACGGCTTAGGGAACTTAAGGAGGTCCCTGCCCTGTATTCCCGAAAGTGGTTAATAATATGGGTCTCTCCATGCAAAACCAAGGATCAAGTTGCTGTCCGAAGCGTCACTCTATTTTGGAGCGTCTGATCGTGGTGGTCTTGATTCCTTCGTTGTTCTCAAAACGCCGCGCTTGATGCAGTCATCTCATAAATGCTATGTTACAAGCCTACCATATTCTCGTTTAATCCTCCTTCAGCTTGGTGAAATGCTCCTCGATCCCGGCCTTGGTGATGATCAGCATCTGCAGTCCGTCACCAACCTCGACTGTATCCGTGTTAGCAGATGATCACGGGCAAAGAACACACCAGACCTACTGTGTCTCTCCACGGCACTGGTGAAGGCATCTTGGACGATTTCCTCAACGTCTTTGCGTGATAGCGGCTCCGGTATCTTTTGCTGAAGTTGAAGACCGCTACCTGAACCCGGGATGTACTGGTTCTTGAGATTTACCTGGTTGTCCAAGAAGGGCATAATCAGACTGCTCGCTGCGCCGGCAGCTCTGCACTGCTCTCTCTCGTAGCTGCCGACAGGGTCGTAACTGTAAAGCGCACCCTTTCCGTTCTCGTCCAGACCGCCAAGAATAGCATGTACGTAGTACGGGAAGAATCGCTTGTTGTAGAGAATATGGCTGAGTCGTTGCGCGCAGGCCGAGACCGACATGTCCTTGCCGTGCTGGTATTTGTACATCTTGACAATCGTGTCCAGTCGTTCCTTCAGCGCCATTCCATCCGCAGCGAATCCGACGACCGAAAGCACTATCATGGCGCCTTTGTTTTCCGGACCCTCACCACCTATCCTGAAGAGCTTTGGAGAATATCTCGTGTTGATGTTGTAGCCGGATGTCGATCTGGTGTCGCCTGCGAGGATGGCAAAGTCGGCACCCGTGATACCAAGTGTCGAACCGCCATTGTCAGCGTATCTATACAGAGGTCAGAACCCGATCTACATGCAGGGCCCAAGAAGCGTACGGATAGAAAGAGTGCTGTCTGGCTTCTGATGCAGTGACTGGAGCTTGTGAGAAGGAGTAGCCGGGTTGTTCCTGCGGCATGCTTGCGCTGTACATTGATGCCATGGTGAACTAGAGATGAGGTGACTTGTGTATAAGATCTCCACTTGTGTTGGTTTCGTGAAGATGTGATGTATGCGATCAGTGTGATTATTGTTGCGCTTCTTGAGGGAACCTGAATGTTACGGCAGGCACCAGAACAGTGACGCGAGCGACCTCAATGGAGCTTCCCTCCGCTCCGGCCAATCTTCGGCTCTGCCTGTTCACGCCGTTGGTTGGAGACAAGTTGGAGAAACAACCTGGAACTTTTACGCGTGTTGATCGCATGAAACGCGAGCCTGATAATGAGTGCACTCGGTTTAGGTGGCTATTCGAGTAGCGAGGGCGAAGAAGATGTAGCGACCGAAACGGTTCCGCGACAGGTAAGCTCCACCACAAGTGTTCACTCAGTGGTAGTTGCGCTGACACCGACTTCACAGAAACCGGCACTCGAACCCAACGAGGACGAAGAACGCAACAAAGTACCCTCGGTAGCCGCACCTGGACCTGCACCCAAGCCTTCAGATCCCACCTCAACCCCTCCACCAGAGCTTGAGGAAGACACTTCTCCCTCTTCACCATATACACGCGCGCGTAGTCAAGTCCGCAACTTGACAATGCCACCTGGCCCTGATTTCGACATCCTGCCATCCCCGCCAGGAAGTCCACAAGCAAACTCTACGAAAAAATCTACTCAGTTCCTCTCGTACAAGAAGCAAGCCACTCATCTCAATGAGCGCGTCTTACGGTCTTCTGCTCTGCGGAACCCAGAGCTCCCAAAGAAGCTCACGGAGTTTGCTGAGATCAGCCAGAAGAATCAATATAAGAGTTCCTTGCCGATGACGACCGCTGTGAGGACGCAATACCCGGAATCAGCTCATGCGGATCAGCTCACCAAAGCCCATAAGAAAATCGCTGCTGAACGAGAAAGTGAGCAGAAAGGAAAGAGAAGTAGGCTTGATTTTGTGGCGGGGAAGAGCGAGGGCGGTGACGCTTCTGGTCAGCCCATGAAGAAGAGCAGGACGCGTGGATGAGGCACTACCGTCAAGCGCGCAATACACGCTTCAGCATCGAAGCGATAGCACGACGTGGGTCGACAGCGTGTCATGATCTAACGAAACATCGCTTATGTGATAGGGTACTATCTGGTCTCCGTTCAACGGGTCAATCTACTCAAATCCCCCTACACCGCCAGCAAACTCTGCAAATATACCCAGTGGAAATGCAGCGGCCATAGCCTCGTACCCTGTCGTGTTGGGATGCAGGTAGTCGCCAGAGTTATACGCCGGGTTTAACTGTGTATGGTTTGCGGGATCCCTGACAACAGCGTCAAAGTCAATGACAGCGTCGAATCTGCCACTGTCACGAATCCAAGCATTGACTCTCAAACGAGTCCTTTCCCGTTCCGGATCGGAGTACACTTGGATGGTGCTGTTCGGTGCGCCAAAAGGCGTGATAGTGGCAGCGAAGATCGGAATGCCAAACGTGTGCACACGAGTAATGATCTGCTGGTACGCCTGGATTATGCGATCGCCAATGATTTGCTGCGCAGATGGAGTCGCAGGTTCGACACCGATATCGTTGACCCCCTCAAAGATCATGGCGTATCTGATGCCGGACTGCGCGAGGATATCGCGGTCAATGCGGCTGATTGCGTTCGGTCCGTTGCCATCTGCGAGGATGCGGTTTCCTCCTGCGGCTTGGTTCACGACTGCAATATTGGATGTTGCGACGTTGGCCTGCATGCGGCGGAGAACCAAGTCAGGCCAGCGAGTGTTGCCATCAGTGATACTTTCGCGGCCATCGGTGATGCTATCGCCAACGATGCCGAATGCGCGAGTAGCCGGAGGGGACCACGTTTCTACTGCAGAGACGAAGAACCAGTGAGCAGAGCTTTGTTCTGTGGCATTAGTGATGGTAAGATTGGTGGCAGTGACCTGGTTGCCAAAGGAGTACCAAGTTGTCGCTCTACTGCCTGGGTGGCTGGTAATGTAGTTGGTGGTCTGTCCGTCTTGGAGGTAGATGGAAACGGTGAGCTCTGATTGAGGCTGGATTTCGAAATCCACAGGATCAGAGACGGCCAGGGACTGGTCCGGGATCACGATCGACTGGTTGCCGCTAAAGGTAAGGTTCTTTAGCGTTGCAGGCTGTATGGCCGAAACACCAGAAGAGCCATTGAAAGGTAGAGCGATGGTGACCGCGGTGATGGGCAGAGGTGATACACCAAAGGCGTTCGAGATGCGTAGACGAATCGTCGAGGCTCCAATCGACATATGCAGAGTCTGGCGGATTGTAGTGTCCGGGAAGGTCAGGTTTGTTTGATTCTACCAAGATCAGTAACACATCTCTCGGGAATCATGATACATAGTACTCACGAACGGAGGCAGCGGCAGATTAGCGTACTCCGTCAACTGAGGCATCGCAGTCCAAGTGTCCACCCAGTGACCGGCCGTGATATTGCCTCCTCCATGACCGTGACCGTGGCTCTTGACAGGTGATGCATCGATCCTTGTAACCACAGCGAGACATGCCAGGGTTCTCACCAGTGCGCTGGAGAGTTGAAACGACACCATGTTCGCGAATTTGTGATGATACAGCGGACTCTCAATTGACTTACTAGGCACTCACGTCTATATATAATTCCAGCCATGGCATCACCGGCTAAAAAGGCCAAGCACGCTCCGGACCCCAAAAGGGAGATGCGCTGTTGTTCTTGTGTTTCAAAGGCTTCGCCATGTGGGATACGGGGTTTTGTGAGGGGTAAATGATGCTGTGGTACATGCTTTCGTGTCCCGAACGCCAGACATGCTGTATTATGGAGCCTGGTTGCGGTTAAAGACTGCGCATCACGAGATGAACTCGTGCATCGATCTGCGGGTCCCCGGTGATGGTCAACGATGCCGATGTGGTGGTCGAAACGACGACAGATTACGGGGTCCTGTGTGCCGGTCTGGTCGATCTACAGACTCCGTTCGAAGTATATAGCATGGTGGTCTGTTCGTACGGGATCTTTAATGTTGCAGTATGCTGTTGTGGTATCGAGATCAACGTGTCGCGAAACGGGTCCTGGTCGGTGAACCATCTTCACCTATCACTGGCAGAGGCTCCCATCGACTACAAGCTGCTGCCCCGAGTTTCGACAGACATGTCACAAAAGAAGCGTCCCGTCTCTGATAATGAGCTCGCCGGTCTGGAATATATAGTCATCAATTAACTACCTAATGTGATATCTCGAAGAATCATAAACAATGTCGTTATAAAATCACCAAAGCAAACGTCGTTACTCCACGCTTCTCCTTCGCTAGGACAAAGACTAGAACTGCACCTTAAACCTGGTGCGTATGTGCTCGCCGTACCTGTAAAATAGACCAGGAATCGGAATCAGGGCCAAAGCAATGAATCCCAGTAAGCTGTTACCCCATCCCAGGCCGAGCGCATCGTACATGTCCAGACCGGCGAGCGGCAGGAAGGCGCCAAAGATGCTTCTGAGCACTGTGTTCGCCGCAATAGCGCTAGCAGCGTAGACGGTGAATGCATCGATGAGGTAGGTCTGGATGCACATAAAGGCAGCGATGATACCCATGCCAACAAACAGCGTACCCAGAAGTGGCACAGCCCACTGGACTTGCTTGTCTGTTCCCCAGCCGTAGATGAACATGCCTACGGGTATGAAGAAGCCACCGACGATGAGTGGTGGCAGCCGGTACTCGGGTTTCATAACGCCGTTATTGTTCCTGGCTGCCAGCCGTTTGGAAAGACGATCCGAGATGAATCCAAGAAAGGCCAGACCTAATAGCATACCAACACCCATTGCAATGTAGACGAGTCCGACATTGTTCTCGGTGAAGCCATAATTCTGCTCGAAGACAAAAGTGAAAGTTGTGAACAGGAGGTAAAGCAGGCCATAAATGACAGACATGTATATGGACATGAGGACGACAATCGGGGAGAAGAGCAGCATCTTGGAAGGGCGAATGATGGCGCGTCTCAGCATCTCGGTTGATGTCAAGCCAGTGTCGAGTTTGGAACGAAGGTCTGGGTTACCGGTCTGTTTGCGCAGTCGTTTTGCCTTGCGAGCCAGGATGACGGGCGCATAGGTCTCACGTGTAAAGATGAGACATAGAAGAGCAAAGAAGCCAGCGGCGATGGCGATAATCCAGAAGACCCACCTCCAACCCATCGAGGCGGACAAATATCCTCCTGCGACTGGTCCGATGACGGGACCGAGTAGAGGTCCCATGGCCCAGATCGCCATGACTGCACCGCGTCTTTCGGCTGGGAACAGATCTGCGATCGTGCCACCCCCGATAGTGACAGGTGTGACGCCAAAGCAGCCCGAGAAGAATCTGAAGACAATCAACGAACCCATGTCTTTTGCTACGGCGCATCCGATTGTGAAGATGATGAAACAAAGGTAGGTGACGACGTAGACGGGGTAGCGTCCCCACATCTCACTCAGAGGAGAAATGAGGAGAGGTCCGATGGCGAAACCGAGAATGTAAACCGAGACAACGAACTCGGCAAGAGTCTGTGAAGCGACTCCAAATTCCTTCATGACTGACGGAACACCGGGTGCAAACATGGAAGAGGCAAGCGGTGTCACCAGCGTCAGCATAGACAGCACGAACACTGCGATGCCTTTTCTGTTCTTGCTCCAGTTCAAAGGATTATGAGGGTCGTCAGGTCCATCCCAGTCGACTATATGGGGATCTGTCGGTGTCAACGTCAAACCCGGCTCTTTCCTCTCCTGCATTTCGATAGCTACTCCTCTATACCCATCACCAACTGTCGACAGACGATCCCACTTTTCCAGGTCCCGATCCAGATCCCGCTCATGGTTCGATGCCGAAGACGCCGAAGCGGCTGTTGTGCCTATGTTGGTTTTCGCGAAAGGATCTTGGAACACGCCCGCGTTTGAGGGAATATCTGCGTCATGATTTTCTTCTATCGCCAGTCGTTCGAGAGGATCCATGGTCACGATGGCAGCGCCATATACGCGCCCCATTTCTGCCATGTCGCAATCACTCGGTCGAGCGAGACTTTCTGAGCAATATGTGTATGAACACTGCCAGGTGTTGTGGACGGGAACGATATTAGAAGCGAGTCATAGAGGTGGTCTTGTCGATGTCGAGCTCCAGGACACGACTGAGCGAATTCGCCTTGCAGAGGTTGAGCCAGTGGACAGGGTGTCACATGTACCGAGGTGTCGAAGTATAAAGCATCTTCTGGCGGTGATTTATTATGGTACGGGTACTCCGTGCTCCCCACGGCGTCAATTTTCCCCACGAAATCCTCGCTGCCGCAGAGCCTCAGGATTTACCCCGGCTTCAAATCTTCAAGGTTCTCGACCGTCAAAAAAGTCGTCGGTCATTTTTAGCCATCGAATTCATCATTGCCAGTACTTCGAACGCACCACGCTTCAGTTCTAACGCACCACGCTTCAGCCTCACAATGGGTCTTGCCGGCCCCAAGAAACGTACCAAGATCTCCAACGATCCCAATAACACACAATGGTCCAAATCAACCACTTCCTTCGGCCACAAAATTCTCGCATCTCAAGGCTGGAAACCAGGTGAATACCTCGGAGCAAAAGACGCAAACCACGCCGAGCACTATACAAAAGCGAACGCATCGCACATCCGCGTACTGCTGAAAGACGACAACCTAGGCCTCGGCGCCAAAGTGGGCAACCAAAACGCCGAAACCTTCGGTCTGAGCCAGTTCTCAGGCCTGCTGGGACGACTCAACGGCAAGAGCGACGAGGCACTCAAAAAGGAAGAGGATGATCGACGGGACGTTGAGTTGCGCCTCTACCACGCACGCAAAAGCGGGACCATGAACTTCGTCAGCGCGGGATATCTGGTCGGCGACAAGATCGAAGCGAGGCAAGACTGGGGCGGCGTGGACCCGGGGAAAAAGGCAAGCACCGCGGAGAAAGAAGTCGAAAAAACGAAAGAGGGCGTCAAGGCGGCCAAGAAGCGCAAACGCGACACGGATGCGACAGCCGATTCACATACCACGAAAGAGAAGAAGAAGAAATCGAAGAGATCCAAAGACACAGAACCTTCTACCTCAACACCCGTTACCGACAATGACATGGACATGGCCGATGCCAAGCCACGAACAAAGGAGACCAAAGAGGAGCGTCGGGCGCGAAAGGCAGCCAAGGCAGCAGCCAGACTAGAGAAGCAGAAACGAAAAACGGAGAAGCGAGCAGCCAAAGCGTCAAAACCGGCGGCTGTGAAACAAGTGGAAGCGGATTCTTCGTCATCGTCAGAAGAAGAAGAGGTAGTAGAGACAATATCTAGGCCTGCGTCGGTGCCGACGTCGGCTACGTCGACGCCCTTGGGCGCGAATCCACGGCGCATGATCCGGTCGCGGTATATTGCATCGAAACGTATGGCGTCGATGGATCCGAATGCGCTAAAGGAGATATTCATGATCAAGGGGAGTGCTTAAAGACTGCTCATAGATCAGCGCCTGGGGGGTTGTTGCATGTCTGGCGTTTCTTTGTTGGCATATGGGCTTTTAGCGCAAGGTTTTGGTATCTAGATATGCTTTTACGTTCACAGTCAAGTTTGGAATGGAATTTTTGAGTCTTAGATTCGACTAACGCTACGAACAACCACGTTTCTGAACGACGCTGCAGTACCCAAGCTGTCTCTATTCAAGCTCACGATCTGGTAATCTTGCAGACCAAGTCCTGGCCGTCGACGGAGTCACCTTCCTTGACGACAAGACCAGAGATCTTTCCAGAATGTGGTGCACTGATGATCATTTCCTGCGTTGCGCGTTAGTAGAATCAAGTGACGCATTATGTTTTCATAGCTTACCATCTTCATGGCGTTCAGCACAGCAACAGGGTCACCCTTGTTGACTTCAGAGCCCTCCTTAACACGGATCTCGACCACGACACCAGACATTGGCGCACCAACTTGGCTGCTGTCCGTTGCGTCGGCCTTCGGTCGGCTCTTGTTCTCCACGGCCGCAAGATTGTCGTCGACTGTGACTTGGCGCATCTCTCCGTTCATCTCGTAGAATACCTCTCTCTGACCAGTTTGTTCGCTGATTGGACCAATGGCAAGTAGCTTCAAGATCAGGACCTTACCCTTCTCGAGCTCGACGTGGAACTCCTCGCCAATCTCTGGCTTGGCCAAGAAGAACTTGGTTGGCAGCACGCTCAAGTCGCCGTATTTGGCTGTCCACTTCCTGTAGTCCTCGTAGACTTTGGGGTACATGGCGTAACTTGCAACGTCGGTTTCATTGCAGCCACCGTATTGCTCCTTCAGCTTCTTGCGGATGGCGTCAAAGTCCATTGGCTTGAGGTAGAGACCAGGTCGCTTGTCCATCTTGCGACGGTCGCGCAATGCTTGTGTGCGAAGAGGCTCTGGGAAGCCACCGTATGGCTGGCCCATCAGGCCCTCGAAAAACTCAAGCACGGACGACGGGAAATCGAGCTCTGGTGCCTTTTCCAAGACATCGTTGTAGCTGAGATCGTTGCTGACCATGAATTGAGCCAAGTCACCGACGACTTTGGAAGTTGGTGTGACCTTGACAATGTCACCAAGAATGTCGTTGGCCTCCTCGTATGCCTTCTTCGTCTGCGCCCACTTGGCACCGAGACCTTGTTGCGACGCTTGAAAGATGAGGTTCGTCAATTGACCACCCGGAATTTCGTGCTCGTAGACTTCGGGATCTGGACCAGTGAGACCAGCCTCGAATGGAGAGTAAAGAAGACGGAGCTGGGCCCAGTAGCTGTCGATCTGTCTCAAGGCTACCGGATCAAGACCAGGGTCGAGATCACCACCCTCAAGCGAAGCGACGAGTGCGCCAATGCTTGGCTGGGAGGTCATACCGGACATACTGTCAGTTGCGGCATCAACCGCGTCTGCGCCAGCTTGGGCACAGGCAACCATTGAGGCGACACCGGTTCCGGCAGAGTCGTGGGTGTGAACGTGGATTGGAAGGTCTGGGTACTTCTTTCGTAACGAGCCGACGAGAAGAGTTGCCGCTCTTGGCTTGAGCACACCAGCCACTACAACCTATGTCAGCGGAGCTCGGCCATGCATGTGTGGATGAGCGGTACTCACTGTCTTTGAGACCCAAAATGTGAACGCCCATGTTGACGATCTTCTCGGCGAGACCCATGTAATATTCAAGGTTGTACTTCTTCTTTGGGTTCATCACTAATACCTATGTTAGCAGAGCTCGGCCATGCGTTTGTGGAATGTTTGGTACTTACTGTCTCCACTGTAGCATATCGTTCCCTCAGCAACACCGCCTGCCTTCAGAACCGCCTTGATACCGACCTCGAGCTGCTCTACGTCGTTTAGTGCGTCAAAGACACGGAAAATGTCCATACCACACTTCTTGGCCTGCTCACAGAAGTGGAAGATGGCGTTGTCGGGAAGCGAAGAGTAAGCGACACCATTAGCGCCACGAAGCAGCATCTGGAAAGGAATGTTTGGCACAAGTTTCCTCATCTTCTTCAGTCTCTCCCATGGGTCCTCGTACAAGAAGCGCATGGCAACGTCAAAGGTAGCACCACCCCAACACTCGAGAGCCCAGGCGTTGCTGAGAGCATAGCTGGTCTCCTTTGCGATGTTCAAAAAGTCGACAGTACGGACGCGAGTGGCCAGAAGTGACTGATGTGCGTCACGCCATGTAGTGTCCATGATCAAGCAACCCTTGTTGGCACGAACAGCCTTGGCAAAGGCATCTGGACCCTTCTCGGTGATGATGCTGCGCCAACCCTTCGTGCAAGGCTCTGAAAGATCGACAGCCTTGCCATTGCTGTCAGTGATGGTTGGCATAACAATGTCTCCCTTGAATTTTGGTTCGCCAATTTGACCCTTGATCTGACTGCCATTGACTGCGAGGTCTCCAAGGTAGGCCAGAAGCTTCTGTGCACGGTTCTGAGATCCGACCAGGGAAAAGAGCTCGGGAGTATCGTCGATGAACGTGGTCCAGCAGCGGCCATCGATGAAAGTTTGGTTGCTAAGTAGAGAAGCCAAGAACGGAATGTTGGTCTTGACACCACGGATTCTGAACTCAACCAGCGCACGGAGCATCTTCCTACGGACGATTTCGTAGGTTGAACCTCTGCAAGAGCACTTAACCAACATGCTGTCGTAGTGGGGTGTAATGATGGCACCAGCGAAACCGTTACCACCATCAAGACGTACGCCTGGAGAGAAACAGTATTAGTACATGCCTATCCTGTGGAAGAAGTTTGTAGACATACCATTACCACCAGCAGATCTATACACCTCGATCTTTCCTGTGTCCGCTTGAAGATGTTAGCAGAATTTACCGGAATGGCTCATCATTCACTTACGCGCAAAACCGTTGGCTGGGTCCTCGGTGGTGATACGACATTGGAAAGCGAAACCACGAACGGAGATTCTGTCCTGCGTAAGTCCTAGCTGCTCGAGCGAAGCACCTGCTGCAATCTGAATCTGTGCTGCGACAATGTCGATACCAGTAATCTCCTCGGTGATAGTGTGCTCGACCTGGATACGCGGGTTGATCTCGATGAAGTAGTGCTTGTTGTTCTGGTCGACAAGGAACTCGGCGGTTCCGGCATTGCGATAGCCAGCAGTCTTAGCTAGCCTAACAGCATCGTTCAGGATTGCGTCGCGGGTCTCCTGAGGAAGGTCCTTCGCAGGCGCGATTTCGACGACCTTCTGATGTCTTCTCTGTACACTGCAGTCACGCTCGTATAAGTGAACGACGTTTCCGTGGTTATCACCCAAGAGCTGGACTTCGATGTGCTTTGGTCGGTACAAGAAGCGCTCGACAAAGACAGTTCCGTTACCGAAAGCAGATTTGGCCTCGGATGTGGCGCGCTCGAAGGAGTTCTGCAGCTCTTCCTGCTTCCAAACGACACGCATACCGCGACCACCACCGCCGAAAGCCGCCTTGATGATGACCGGAAAGCCATACTCATCGGTAAAGCTCTTCACGTCTTCGAACTTCTCGATTGGGCCTGGACTTCCTGGGACGATTGGTACCTGGTGGACCGTCAGCTGGGTGGCCGAAGTCACCGAGAAAGAGAACCTACATTTGCCTTGGTAGCCAGATCACGGGCCGAGACTTTGTCTCCCAAGTCGCGGATTGTCTGCCATTTGGGTCCGACGAAGATCATGCCGGCTTCCTCAATCTTTCTCGCGAACTCCTCGTTCTCACTGAGGAAACCATATCCAGGGTGAATCATGTTCACGTTGTGCTCCTTGGCGATCTTGACAATCTCATCGATAGCGAGATACGCGGCCACTGGGGTGTACTGTCCTCGTCTTCCAATCATGTAGGCCTCGTCTGCCTTTTGTCTGTGCATACCGAGTCTGTCCTCCCATGAGAAAATGGCGACCGTGCTCAGGGAAAGCTCGTGAGCCGTTCTGAAGATACGGATCTATGATGTGAGTCAGTGCAAGCGTTCTCTTGGTAGGTTCGTCCTGTAAGTACCGGAATCTCTCCTCTGTTGGCAACTAGGGAAGTCAGCAAAGTTCATGGAAGCGCTATGGATTTGCGACGATCTTGAAGGTCGGTGTGCTAGATAAGCAGATGGAGGGGTCTAGTGTGCTTTTGAAGTCGCGATTGATAGATATCGATGTCGTCTTGTAGTAGAAGAGAGCATAACATACCAAGAATCTTCTTGAGCTGCATTATGGAGCTGTTCGCCCTAAGTCTTGAGTGAACATTGTTCTTGATTTCATTCGACTCATCCTCCTCGACAGCGAAGTCATCGCCCTCGGTCTTGACTTGATTGGTCTCTGCAATGTCCGACATGCTGGGCAAATGGATCTTGAGGTCGCAAAGAACGACTTCAAGAAGTCACACAGCAAGTATTAATAGTTGAGAAGCACAATGGGAAAAATTTGGTGAGGGAGTAGTAATATGACGCGGCGAGCGATTTGGAGGCCTTTGGAGCTCGTTGATCCGTGCAACTTGATTTCGAATGCAGGCTAAAAGTAAGTTGTAGCCGCGGTCGGCCCTTATTCCTTATCTCTGGCGAGTGGTTTATCACGTAAAAACAAACGCAATCGAGTGTGGAACGTCAGACAGACCAAGATCAATATCACGTTGCGTCAGTCATCTAGGTATATCATACACTTTTGAGCTACATACACGCGACAGTCAACATCAAGGTCCCCCCCACCTTACTCCAGCACTACTCGGTAGTTTGCGGACCAAACGTGAAAAGGGAAGCAGCTTACCCCGCTGTTCCCCGATTTCCAGGAACGACACGAGGGAACCATTCGGAGGAAGCAGCCGCACAAATGGAAGATCTCCAAAGCAATCTAATCTACCGTCGCGTTTTTTTATGATGTCCCTGCCATCTCGGTGAGTGTCTGAGGTATAGAGAAGTATAGCCAAGAGGTATGGCCGGCTTGATAGGACGAGAAGACGATGGGACCCACCAATTCTCGATAGTCCGCGAAATTGTACGAAGCAGTAAACGAGATCGAGCCACAGACGTAGAAGCCAATCAAGCGATCGTCTCCCGCCGAGGTCGGTCAAGATCATATGTTTACTCAAGCATATCTGGTTCAGGTTGCCAAAAAAATATCTATCCGACACGTGCGCAACACCAAGGTGACTATAGTACTACAAGATCGTTGTTCGAGGTCAGGGTAGCTCAGTGAACTACCCGTAAGGCTTGTACAATGATATCTTTTCTCGTGATTTACTCGTTATGGTATAGCATCAAGTCTGGACCTCGTAGGCTCCTGGCGGCGCTTAATGCTCATATCAACTGAACAAGCCTGCCAGGTGTAGGTACTATAAGTCACTGCTAGTGTAAGGTAGGCACAATTTTGGTGTGGAACAAGTGGTTTAAATTCACCTCCCACAAGCTCATATAATATTCCAGGCACAGAGAGAAAGGCGCGACTTGTTGGCTGATAGATGCCTCAGAATCGCAAATCATGACTCCTACGGTCTTGGAATAATCTGCTATGATCTCTATTCAAGATGTCGTGGCCCAACTGAAACAACATTCGCATGTTTGAGTCTGTATCGAACGTGATGGTTCCGCCTCCGCTTTTACCTTCCATGGATCGTCGTTCGCTCTACGCCGGCACTGCACTCATAAACCTGAACGATGCTGCAATCGTCCATCTTTCGTTCGTGCAGCATGGTCACGAAAGGCTGACTCAAGCCTACTCGTTGTCGGTCCTGCCGCTGAAGTGCTTGCCAATATACCTCTGATGGTTATCCTTGTCCCTCTGGCCTTCCATCAGCCTTTCCTCTCGATCTTGTTCAGCTTCCGTGCTGTGTTAATCTATTAACGCATTAATTACCATTCGTAGGCCAAGCTAAGTCCTAGACCATACCTGTGTCCGTGTTCGCTGTCCCCTTACAGGAAGCTGCATCGCATGTCTTCTGCCTCTGTATGTGCCCATGTCTCTTAATCTCTTGATGTTGGCCCTCACTGTTCGCAAAAGGTCGCTTTCGATTGTCATCTCAGACATATCTGCTGCTAAATCGTTCACTTGCCGATCTCCCAGTGTTCCCATCCTAGCAGTGGGGTGAATGAAGTGCCGCGCCATGAGTCGCTCCGAGATACTTGGACCGATGCCATAGAATTTCTCGAGAGAGCGCTACCGTTTGTCAATCGTCGTTCCAACTGAGGACCTCGCTAACCCGTACCTTGACTAAGATGTTATCGTTAAAGTGCACGCCGAAGAGAAACTACGTCTTGCTTAGTTGTATGGTCTTGAGAGCGCGTGATTGAATAATACATACGACCATGATGTCGAGTTGATATTTGGCCTGGAAGCGCAGGAGATCGCACACACCGCAGATCGAGTTTTAATGTAATGTTGAGGACGAGTTTCAGACCACACAGCTAGAGTCAGTCCAGATGACGGTCGGATTCGTGAGGACGATGAATTGTATGGTTCTTGAAGACAGTCCTTTAACCCATGTCACGTTGCCGACTTTAATATCGTTGATTCATGATCGGGTACCGGAGTAGTGTGGTCGAGTCAAGAATGTGGAGAATACTGAATAAGGACAGCTTTGGAGGTTGGAGGATGATAATCACCTCCCCTTGTCGGCCACCAGTCATTGCAATACATATCGACACAATGGCAACCATTCAGAGAATCCTCGTCTCGTTGATGGTCATCTTGACCGTCGTCTTTGTTTTTTTCGCCCAGACTGGAGAAGCTGCTGGAAAGGGACCAAAGATCACCCACAAGGTCTACTTCGACATCAAGCACGGCGATGAAGATATTGGACGCATTGTGATGGGTCTCTATGGCAAGACTGTGCCAAAGACGGTCGAGAACTTCAGGGCCCTTGCTACTGGCGAGAAGGGATTCGGATACGAGGTAAGACAAATAATATAATCAGCTTCAGAGATGCGAGCAAAGCCATTAGCTACTCTCGAACACCACACGCATGATAATGAGTCGCGTTCCGGCTGACAAGACTCTCAGGGAAGCTCTTTCCACCGTGTCATCAAGGACTTCATGATCCAGGGAGGTGACTTTACCAACCACGACGGCACTGGCGGCAAGTCTATCTACGGCGCCAAGTTCCAGGACGAGAACTTCAAGCTCAAGCACACGAAGAAGGGTCAATTGAGTAAGCAATGGTTCGTCGAGTGATGAACTTCGAGACTGACGGAAACAAAGGCATGGCCAACTCTGGAAAGGACACCAACGGCAGCCAGTTCTTTATCACCACTGCCATCACCTCTTGGTTGGACGGACGTCATGTCGTCTATGGTGAAGTCCTCGAGGGCTACGAGATCGTCGACAAGATCCAGAATGTTCCAAAGAACCCTGGCGACAAGCCTTCCAAGAAGGTCATCATTTCAAAGAGTGGAGAACTTGAGGTTCCAGATGAAGGTATTAGAGCCGAGCTCTGATGCGTTTGGCGGTACGTCCCCATGGACGTGTACTGCCTACTGGATGTGTGCTAACACTCGGATTCTTCTAGACTTGGAGGGCTCCGCCATAGCTGCTGTGCAAGGAGATGATTTGGACAGTGCATTATCGAGACCCGCGGTCAGGGAGCAGCACAGTGTTCCGAGCATGGAAAAAGGTGACGAGCCTTTGTCACAGCACAAGGAGGAGGCAGTACATGAGATGGGCAAACTCGCATCTACTGAGGATGGTCTGTCATTTCTTCAGAAGGCTATCCTTGTACTTGTCATCGTCGCAGTATGCGCTTGGTTCATGCGGACTCCTCGCAAAGCAAGCGTTGCGGGTCGACATGGCGCATATGAGAAAAGCATAGCCTGATGATCGAAATGAAAACTATCGTCCTGTTTGCATAAATGCCCCTGCTACGTGCTTGCACATGCTTCGTTACTCCGTCGCTCACCTGCACTATCTTGTGACCTATGGATCCCTTTTGCGACTCATTGTCGAGTGAAAGCGCTCAAATTGAAGGCAGTGCAGCACGCGTGCGAACATTAAGGTATTTGCCCCACGTTTGCTCCTGACTTTCACGCGCGTGGACTGACAGTGAGGCGGGCTGCTGCCGTTCGCACGGTTCAGGTTGAACCCTGACATCGGCCGGTTGAGAATTCCTGTCACTCAAAGGTGACGGTGAATTTTTCTTCGCCTTGACCTCTCTCTCGACATTACGAAATCAACACTACTACAAACACTCTGCTTCCCAACTTATAGATTGTCGTTTTTGCATTTGTTCTTGGTTTTTGAGCGAAAATAATTCGTTCACGGACCGACGCAAGGCATTCCTTCAGCAATCTCACCGCCTTCCAAAAGTTTCTAAAAATTCATTCTCGATCTTCACAGATCAATACACATTACACCAACGAACAACAACCTTCGACTTCGACACTTTCTCAATAGTTCATCATGGCGGACCAAGACCTGAACAACTCCATGAGCAACATGGGTCTCAACTCCCAGCACGCTCCAGCCGAGAGAAAGCCATACAGGCCACCACACGCTCGCAGTGGCCCTGCTCCATCCGGTTTCGATGGTGGACCACCACCGATGAACGGCGGCTCTTCATGGGCAGGGTGAGTAATATGCGAAAATTCATCGATTTGACAGGTAGTAACAAGTCACAGCGCACCTCCTCCTGCAGCGGCTTACGGCGCTCCTCGTGGCGGCGGTGACTGGGGTCACGGCGGCGGAAGAGGTGGATACAGTGGTGGAAGAGGTGGATACGGTGGCGCCCCACGAGGTGGTGGCTCCTTCGACAGGAACGGCTACGGCAACCCCAACTCTTCTGGTCCCAGCAAGGGTTCTGGTGCAGGTTCTTTCGTCAACGGAGTGCACACCCCTGGCCCTGCAGACCCTCGCACCGAGCGTGAGCTTTTCGGCGTTGAGAAAGCCACCAGCGGCATCAACTTCGTAAGTGATTGTGAGTTTGGCGACCGTGATGCATACTTACAATCTACAGGAAAAATACGACGACATCCCTGTTGAGGCTTCAGGAACCAACGTTCCAGAGCCTGTTCTTACTTTCACCAACCCTCCCCTCGATGACCACTTGATTGAAAACATCAAGCGCTCTGGTTACGTGCAGCCGACTCCAGTTCAAAAGTACTCGATCCCAATTGTCATGGGCGGTCGTGATTTGATGGCTTGTGCTCAAACTGGTTCCGGAAAGACTGGTGGTTTCCTCTTCCCAATCCTTTCTCAAGCCTTCCAGAACGGTCCATCTGAGGCTCCAAGCCAAGGAGGCAACTTTGCTCGTCAGCGCAAGGCTTACCCAACCTCTTTGATCCTTGCACCAACCCGTGAATTGGTCTCTCAGATCTTCGACGAGGCACGCAAGTTCGCCTACCGCTCCTGGGTTCGCCCATGTGTTGTCTACGGTGGTGCAGACATTGGATCTCAGCTCCGTCAGATCGAGCGCGGATGCGACTTGCTCGTTGCTACCCCTGGTCGTCTCGTCGATCTCATCGAGCGTGGCCGCATCTCTCTCCAGAACATCAGATACTTGGTTCTTGACGAGGCTGACCGCATGTTGGACATGGGTTTCGAGCCTCAAATTCGCCGTATTGTTGAGGGTGAGGACATGCCAGATGTCCAGAACCGCCAGACACTCATGTTCTCCGCCACTTTTCCACGCGACATTCAGATGCTCGCTCGCGACTTTTTGAAAGACTACATCTTCTTGTCGGTCGGTCGTGTCGGTTCGACTTCCGAGAACATTACTCAGAAGGTCGAATACGTCGAGGACGTTGACAAGCGTAGTGTGCTTCTCGACATTCTCCACACCCACGGAGCTGGTCTCACCTTGATCTTCGTCGAGACTAAGCGCATGGCTGATTCGCTCTCCGACTTTCTCATCAACCAGGGCTTCCCAGCTACATCTATCCACGGTGACCGCACCCAGCGCGAGCGTGAGCGTGCTTTGGAAATGTTCCGCACTGGACGCTGCCCAATTTTGGTTGCTACTGCAGTCGCAGCTCGTGGATTGGATATTCCAAACGTCAAGCACGTGGTCAACTACGACTTGCCCACTGACATTGACGACTACGTTCACCGCATTGGTCGTACCGGTCGTGCTGGAAACACCGGTGTCTCCACCGCCTTCTTCAACCGCGGAAACCGTGGTATTGTTCGTGAGATGGTTGACCTTCTCAAGGAGGCCAACCAAGAGGTTCCAGCATTCCTGGAGACTGTCGCTCGCGAGGGCGCTTTCGGCGGTGGCGGAGGCCGCGGCGGTCGCTCCGGTGGACGTGGCCGTGGTTCTGCTGCCACTCGCGATGTTCGTGCTCACGGCGGTGGTCAACGTCCTGGCTACGCTGGCGCTGGCGGCTACGGCGGTGGAATGGGTGGTGGCGGAGGCTACGGTGGTGGCTTCGGCGGTATGGGCGGCGGAATGGGTGGTGGCGGCAGCTACGGAGGCTCATACGGCAACCCAACCCCTGGACCTCAATCATCCTGGTGGTAAACCACTTGCAATGCCGTGCTGGATTGGTGGTTCTACTTGCCAGCACTCGCGCCGCGTTTCTTTTCCTTTGCTCTTGCGTTGCTTTACTGGATTTTTCTGCGGACTTTTTCTTTTTTGACGAAGCAACATCGTCTCGAAGAGTTCTTGCTCAACATACCCCCGAGTAGCATGATAGACAGCGTTGGCTTTTCACGACTGCATTTGATGGGCGATCCCAAGATGGCACGAAAATTTAATGATGCGCCGTCTTACAGCGTCTTCACGTCCTTACCGATCATAAAGGTCGGCCTTACCATTCGCTGGTCGAGCTTTACACGAGGACACGAAGATTACGATTGACGATGCGGTCGGGTACTGGTTCCGCTGCTTTTTTGAGCAGTTACTTCTCCGATGGGGTTCGAATTATTTATTGGTTTTTTTTTTTTGGCATCGTTTGCTGCTAATTACACAATATGGCGCATTCAGACTATGCATGATGGTGGACTTTTGGTGGCTCTGCGCGCCTGGGCAATGACTATTTGCATGGGCAAGAAAAGGCAGGATCATTGAACAAAAAGTATTTGAGCGTGTTTGCTTTCGGATGAGATACCACTGATAGACTTTTCTCGACTGAGAGTAGAGGCGCGCTCTGATGCTTCGGGTTACTATACCGCACGAATGTATCACAAAGCGCTTTACAAAACATTTGTGTCTTCAAGTTTTGAACATTTCGTCCCTTGTAGTTGATTGTTGTGCCATGGAGATGTTTACCGAAACACCAAACATCGTGTGGTCTCACCGGTATCGCTTTGCCAGAGTTCAATATTCAGCGTCTCTTGACTGTGTTGCTATGAACAAGCGGCTCGTATAAGCCCTCCAGATATGACATTTCGATATGATAAACCATGAAGACACTAAAAAATACGTCATGCTACTAACGGTGCTGAAGCACTACATAATGCTCGGCATTTCGTGGACAGGGTTTGCATGTACACGTTTAATGATTCAAGTCAAACAGAAAATGGGATTGAACTTGACAGAGGGTATCAGAATCGAACCAGCAAACGCCACGCTACATAATCTCGCAAAAATCAAATAGATATATCGCCGTCGTGTTCCTGATTAATTACCTCGCCAACTCGTCTTTGATAGGTCTTTCTCTGCCCCAATCCCACGGATCACCGCCAGGGACACACAAGCCCAGTCGCCAGAAGTAATCCCGATGAGCAAAGAAAAGCTGCCAGAGTTTGTATCGCGCGGGGACCCAGACAGTAGAAGTAACGCCGTCATCGTCAGCGATCGTCTCTTGCGCGTGTCTAACCACATCGCGGAGACTGATGACTTGGTCACGGCGCTCGTCAGTCGCAGACAGACTTGGGTCTTGGCCGGCTATGCACTGTGAGTCTTCGTCGCCGGAGCAGAGTTGCAGGTCTTGGATGTCTGGCGAGAGCGAAGGTTTCGTGATGTAGATTTCGCCGGCGTGCATACGGTAACCCCATTCAGAAAGGGGAAGGAGGGGGACCGGGTCGTCGATGTGTGTTACGCGACGGTAGCGCATCGAGAGGTCCGATGTTTGGTCTGTCTCGGTTGATGTGCTGAAGCGCGCGTCCATGTACTCCATCAGCACTTTGTTGCCTATCCGCGGCTCGCCAAAGGTGGTCACCATGGGGTCCCATCCGCGGCTGACGAAGTCCAGGCCGGCGAGCGCTGCTACGGCTCCTCCCAGCGAATGCCCGACGAGTGTGAGCTGGTAGCCTGGGTAGGCTGCAGGCGTGGCCTCAATGTCAGGGATGATGACTGGCGAGGTAATGTTCCAAGACGAGTAGAAGCCGGTATGAACAGTGCAGTTCATGCATCTGGGCGCGGGCCTAGTCGGATCGGTCTCGCCTGGGTATGGCGCGTATTCCTGCGGCTTCGTAGAAAGGTCGACGACAGTATTCGCAATAGAGTATGTCCCCCTGAACGCGACAATGACGCGTGGGTTGTTCACATCGTGGTCCACGGCGATGTAACCGCACGAATCGGACATCAATTGTCCGGTATTCCATGTTTTGACGAGTTCAAAGGTCGGGAATTCAGAGCATCTGCTTAAGCATCTGAACGGCTTAGAGACGCCAATTCCTGTCAAACCGACGCAGTACGATATGTCTACGATGCGCGCAAGCTCTTCCAGGTCTCCGAATAATTCTGGTGAAACGGTCCGATTGGTGTTTGCGTGTCGCAAGAGAGGTATTTGTTCAGTCGGTAACGACAGGGTCACCTGAAGAAGTGCGAAAATGGAGAGGAAGCGCATGGCTGCTCTCATCGTATATCACTTCACATAACCGGAGGAGGTGGTGTGGTATGGTTGGAAGATTCTGTATTCTGTGTCTGACACTTGATTGTTCAGCCCGCAATATTGATCTGAAACATGTGACCGTCAGAACGCCCATGACACGGAGGCTTGCGGCCTGAGATGCAGAAGCTAAGCAGTACCTGGACAGTATCTACCTTACGCAGAGTGACAACGGCCAAGGCGAAGACGAGCGGCCAGTGATAAGAAAGCGAAACGGGCGCTGCTAATGTCTCCAGTTAGAAGCGTCCGGTAGTGGTGAGGAAAGAACTCTGCCGTCAGCCTCATGACGTATGATTATGCACCCCAGTAATCTAACGGCAAGAAATCGAGACGGTTTTCATAACGCGTACCACGGCTTGGGTCAGATGTCATACCGCATACCGCACCCACTCTGTACAGCCTCCATAGTCCAGTCTCCACGATTCACGATCCACCGACCATCGAACCCTTTTCATTGTGACCTTGAGTCCCTAATTCTCCTAATACGATACAAACAGCTTGCCGCTGAGCAAATCCAGTGACAACCTTTCTTGGGATCAAATCCAACATACCTACAAGCAACTTTAATTGTTGTGGTTCTTCCGGACGACTCGTCATTCTCGAATCTCGGGCTCCGCCTACTTGATTGGTACAATCTTGGCCTAGTAATACCTTCGACCATTCCTTCCTCCGCCTACATCCATCGATCTGCATTTGTGTAACAAGCGAGGACACCATCTTTCGACGTACTATATGCTCCACCTGTGAGCAATTTCTTCGCCGGAGGAGCAGGACAACCATTTGCTAATATTCTTATCCAAGTCGATCATCCGATTGAAACGACCACGACATTGCAAGCATGTCTTCCATTACCTCTTCAGACCAACTCAAGGACGACGAGCCGCTATCCTCGTTGAGAGATCAGGACAAGACGGAGTTGAAATACGCCATGGCCAGTCCACGACACAGCATCACATCACCTCGTCGGAGCATGACAATAACATCGCCTCGCCGGAGCATTAATATAGGCAGGCGGAGATCTTCCGATATTGCACCACCGCGCAAGAGCTCGACCTTTCACGATGGAGAAAGAAGTGTACCGATGGGTCCTCCAAGACGGAGCATGGCCGTAGGAGAAGGAGCGGAGAGACCAGAGATCAAGCCAGACGAACCCGCTCCTGGACCACCACCATTGGAGTATTCTCTTGCACCAAAGTGGTTCCATCTCACCTGGTTCTGGTCCTTGATCTTCATCGACTCGGTCCTCATGCCAATTGGATTGTACTTTGGGCTACACTACGGCACAGACCTGTCGCCGAATACTGTCTTTTCCATCGTCACCGCGGCAATTGGTGGTATCAGTATCCTCGAGTATTTCACTCGTCTCTGGCGGTTGTTCAAGAAGAACAGCACCTGCCGAGTGATAGGCGGTAGACGCGCCTACGTAAGTACTCCCTCGATCCGTGCTCGTCAAACACGTGCTAACAATCCCAGCTCGACTGGTTCCACTGGTGCTTTACAGCTATGTGGGTGATCGTCATGATAGAGTTGATCATCGGAACAATCCCCGAATATCCGCCCATCAGACTCATCGCCATGCCACTATCTACCCTTCTCTGGACTTTTGGCACCATCTTGCTGGTATCAGATATCATGCGACTCATGCGCATTCCGTCTCCGATCCGCCTCTCTTCGATCCCCAAGGGCTCCGTCTTGCGTCCAGCCATCTACACCTTCATCGAAGACGTCGTCGCCGTCGACGGCAGAGGCGGAACAGCGTACCGCGAGCGCCTGAACGCCAGATACGAAGCCAGCCATTACTTCCGCCAGATGCTGCATCGACTGACTCTGTTCTGGGGCTTCGGATGTGAAGGCATGGCCATCATTACGACCATCTTGGTGTTTACGTTGCCCGACGAGGCCGCGTACGCAGTCGGTTGGTCGCTGCCGGCGTTCTGGGTCATGCTCTGGGCACTCATCACGTGGTGGTATGTCGAGAAGGATCTGAAGATGGAGAAGGAGAAGTGGCCAATTAACGGTGGCCTTGGACCGAATGAACTGCCTGTATGAACAGAGTTTTCATGATCATTGGAGTTAAGGGGCTGTATGGTATCAAATTGAGCATAAAGCGTGGTCTTGGATTTTTGAAGGGCATTTGTAAAACTCTGTAATATCATCACATCGCTAGCATAGTCATTCGTTATTAATGAACGTCCATCCAGAAACACGTAATAGTTGTCAATCGTTTAGTGGGTTAGCTCTGGTTTCAGCTTACGAGCACGCTGTAATGCCATACCCGTTCCACGTACGAATCACCCACTACGTCCTATTATGAGTACTTGTCGAAAATTTGTATTGAACTTCTCAGAAAGCTGCATGTAACAAGCGCCATATATACACATCAACCGGAACGAATGCACCTAGAATACTCCCATTCTGTCATCAGACCGTCTTAAATACGAATCGAATATGCCCACTCAACCAATGCAAAAACAAGTCTCAGACTCGTCATCTAAGTGAAGGCCATGCTCTTCTTGATCTCGGCAATGGCCAAGGCAGGGTTGAGGCCCTTTGGACAAGTCCTCGAGCAGTTGAGAATGGTGTGGCAGCGGTACAAACTCATGCTGTTGTTGAGGGCGTCCTTGCGCTCGGCAGTGCGCTCGTCACGAGAGTCGGCGATCCAGCGGTAGGACTGGAGGAGAACGGCTGGTCCGAGGTACTCCTCGCTGTTCCACCAGTATGAAGGGCAAGATGTACTGCAGCATGCGCAGAGAATGCACTCGTACAGACCGTCGAGCTTGCGGCGGTCGGCCTTGCTTTGACGGTTCTCGCGGCCCTGAGTTGCGTTAGTCTGAGCTTGAAGATGACTCGAGGAGTATGCATACGTCTGCTGGTGCGCTGTCTCTCTGAAGGTATGGCTTGATGGACTTGTACTGCTTGTAGAACTGGGTCAAGTCTGGAACAAGGTCCTTCACGACGTAGGTGTGTGGAAGCGGGTAGATGCGAGACTCGCTCTTGACATCGGTTGGGATACGGCCTACGAGGTTTTCGTCAGTACTGGCTCTTCTCAAAGCTGTTTTGTCTGAACGTACACAAGCACGCGAGTGTGTTGACTCCGTCAATGTTCATCGCACAGGAACCACAAATGCCCTCTCTGCAACTTCTCCTGAATGTCAATGTTGGGTCCACCTCATTCTTGATTCTGATCAGGGCGTCGAGCATCATAGGGCCGGTCTTGTTCAAGTCCAAGGTGTATGTCTGCATCTTTGGCTTGGCGGTTGGCTCATCTGGGTTCCATCGGTAGATCTGGAAAGTCTTGATCTTTGCGTCGGCATCTGGGAATGGCTCCTTGATGGTGGATGTCTCATTTGGTCCAACAGGTGGTCGAGAGGCAGTCATGGCCTCGCCGGCGGCGGCAATTGGCTCGACTGTCGAAGCCATGCTACGGCGGAAAATACGTGGCGCGACTGGCGCAAAGCGCGAAGCAGCGAATCTGAGGGATGCCATGGTTATGGTGTGGGAGGGGATGGTAATGTGTCGTAGGGGTGAGAATCGAGATGGAGATGAGGTGCAATTATGAAGGTGAAGGTGTAATGGACAATTCGAGCAGCAGCGTCAGCCAATCAGGAATGGGGGATTATTGTGGAAGGCGCCAGCCTCGGGTAAGCTGCGAAAACAGCACGGCAGCACTTTCGACCACTTTCGGGAGCAGCGATCGTTGCCTCTTTGCCACCATGAAATGACGGCGGACCCTGGATTTGGGGGGAAAATGTCCTAGATCTGGTTTCCATAGATTTGCTGTGCCTATCTGACTGTCAATCTCGAACTTAATCCTAGTCCGTCTGCGTTTGGAACTTACGCAGCCCTCAAATGGTTCAAGAAAACAGTTGTCCGGAGTGAGATAGATTTGTATTGCGGAGATATGTTTCGTTGTCCTGGAAGACATCTATGAGGAGCTCGTTCGTTCTAGGCCTAACGGTTGCAGGTGTTGTTCGTGCTCCTATCCGATATTGTTATGCAACATCAATTCCATTCTGTAGAAACCTTTCTCAATCAAACAATCGTCAGCTACGTACAATGGCTGCGAAATCCAGGCAACCTATCCGCTTGATCCTCGATTGGGACGGCACCTTGACAGAGAAAGACACACTAGCTCTCGTGGCCAAGGTAGGCTATGACAAGCAAGCTGTCGATCCAGATACCGGCTCGAATCCCGAGGAGAGACAGGCAAAGGGTCAATTCATTTTACCGTGGTCTGAGTATGGCAGACTGTATATGCTCGATTACTCAGCGCACAAAGACGAGTACCGACCGACTTCAGCAAACCGTACAACCCTCGAAGCAGAGCGCAAGTGGTTGAAGAGTCTCGAGAACGTCGAGGGCGACAGTGTGTCTCGCGTTCAAGCTTCTGGTATCTTCAAGGGAGTCACCACCGAGAACATCGCCAATGGTGCCTCATCTGCCATCAGAAGCGGTCAGCTGAAGCTGCGCAATGGCTGGGAGGAGCTACTCCGAAACATCATCGAAGACGGTTCGAAATCACCGCAGAGCAGCTTCAGAATCCCTAACATGCAGCGAAACAAGATCTCGATCCTCAGCGTCAACTGGAGCGAGACCTTTATTCGGAAGGCACTCGAAGCCACGCAGCCTCTCTCTCCCGACCAAGGCCGCGTCACAGCTGAAGGCCAAGCAGGAAGGTTGAGCGTAGGAGATTTTCGTCTTGTCGAGTTCTTCCAGTCCAGGCTGGTCATCCACGCAAACGATGTTCAAGGGCATGATCTTGATGCTGGAAGCAATGGTATGGTCTGGAACGAGGTCGGCTTCATCCGCACAAGTCGCGACAAAGTTACCAGACTGCCTGAAAGGTGCTACGACAATCTGGATTCTGGAACACACGGCGCTCTTCCTCCGAACGCTGCAAGGGTCGTCTACGTCGGAGATTCTGATACGGATCTCGAGTGTCTCCTTGCTGCTGATCTAGGCATTTGCATCCGAGACGAGCCCATGGGAAGTACTCAGGCTGCGCTTGCAGAGACGCTGGAAAGGTTACAGATATCAACCAAGGCTATCAGTGATTTAGCAATCGACGCGGAAGAGCATGTCATTTACTGGGCGAAAGACTTTGAGGAGATCCGTCTTGCGTTCCAGAACGCAGCTCTTCTATCAAAGTCTATCTGAGATCTCTACTTATCGATCCCTATGCAATCGTGTACTCGTCTATCCACTCATCGCTGACTGCGGCCGGTGTGCGGCGATGTCGCAGCCATTGCCCTTGGTGTCTCGACCTCAGTGTCCTCGCCAGACTCTTCTTCGATGATCGGCCCGATCTTCGTGGCAGAGCTCGAAGCTGTCAATGGATCCTGATGATAGTCAGATCAAGAGCCTACTCATACCCAACACGAAACAGGTCATCACTTACCGGCCGGTACAGCTTCCCTCGCCCAAACACATACTTCAAGATCTTCAGGTCCCAATGCATTGCCGCCATCCACTGCATCTCACCCGTCATCTCTTCTTTATACTTGGCATGACTAAAGTCGAATATCCGACATTTATCACCCTCCCCATCGGGCGACACTTGAATGTGATTCCCAGATGGATCTCCATGGGCAACGCCATGTTGATGGAGCATGACAATAGTTCGCCTGCACGTCTCGTGCATTTCCGCCAACTTTTCCTCGGAGAAGGTATGATGAATCTGCTCGAACATGATACCCCTCACACATTCGATCACCAGCGCATGGTCCGAAACGTCCTCGTTGTACCCGCAATACGCCAGCGTCTGCCGCGCACCAGTGATGGAGCCCATGAATCCCGGTATCCGATTCGTCAATGCTTGGATCGATCTCAACCTCTCATACGTCTCGAGCTCGCGGATGAAGAGCTTATCGTCCTTGTACTGGGCCTGTCAGCAAACCTTTCACGATAAGAATCAGACAACAACAGAAAGATATTTCCGGAATGAGGCGTGAATGAGTAGCCTGAAGGAAGCACGAACCAGAAAGAGAGGACCATCTAAACGATAAAGGGGGCAGACTTACAGCCTTGACAACACACTCGTACCCATTGATGAACCCATGAAACACACTGCCGTTCCTCCCCTCCCTCAGGCGGTCGCCGTACTGCACACTACTGACCGTGGTCCATGTATCCGGATGCATAGACGCCGCGATCTTTGGGTCCGTAGGCACGATTTCTGGCGGTGAAAGTGGTATGGTGTTAGTTTCCGCTTCGTGCCCAGAGTCCATGGCACGACTGGCTGAGTGGAACGCCGGCTTGGAGACGGTGCCGCGCTGGGCAGTGCGGTTCGTCCAGAGGAGGTGCATTGCGGGTGGTGATGCGTGGCTTCCGGGCTGCGTGTGCACTAGAGGGAAGGTACGGATGGTGTGCTTGCTGGACTGCTAAATGGACAGTGGTCGAATATGAGAGAAGGACAGTTGAAAAAATGGCAGACGATTGAATGTGTACTCAATGTGAAGGCAGGCTGATGGCTTCACTTGGCTGGGAGGAACGGATATCAACCACTTCTGCTCGTTGTGTGATATCGTCATGTATAAATTACGCTGAGCAAGTCTCTCTTGTGCTGTAGGACACGCTAATGTCGTGTAACACTGTTTCTATCTCGTGGTGTCACGTTGAGCATGTCTTGTAATCACCAGATCTGACGACAATTTCAATATCTGCAGTGGTATAGTAGACCATGATCGCACGCAGACCCTCAATTTCGACATATCTCTGTCTTATCTCTTCCGTTGCTGTCGCCGAAAATATCCGTCATCCGTAAAAGTCCACCACCGACCTCGTACTCCTGCAAAAGACCATGTATTTGCTTACCGTCCCATCATGAACGTAAGAACGGCTCCCGTATCTAGTCGGAATCTTTTGTGCTGTCGGAAACGACTGAAGAATCCGAGTCTTCCAACTTGATGTGAACAGACTCACGTGCGCGACCGTCTGCAGGCTTGAACTGGCTCGAGTTGACAGGTTTGAGAGATTGACTGGCGGAGTTGCGACCCGAAATTTTTGGTGCTTGATCGAACGTCTTGTGTTGACCCGGTGGTGGTCCCTCGTTGTTCTGGAATGGCTGGTGGAGCTTCTTCTCGTTCTCCTTTGCCGCCTGCACGCTGTGCTTCATCTTGCGGTTGACTGCAGCGTTAGCTCTATTGTGTGATTCTTCGTCAGAGAGCCTGAGGCCTGCAGCTTCTTGTCGGGCAAACTCATGAGCGGTGGCGCACGTCCTTTCCAACGACACACAACGCTGGTGGATCTTCGCTTTGGTGATGTTCAACATTCTGTCTCTCAGGGTCCTGCTGTTCAGGCCTTCGCAGAAGCTCTTAACCGCACGGTCCAGATAGTCGACTTGGCTCTCGAACATAGATTGCTTCCGGACCTTGCGATCAAGGCCACCGGTCGCAGTGAAGAGGTCCAAAGTTCGAGCTCCGTACTCTTCGACAGTCTCCTGCGCGTATTGGTGAAGAAGTGCCCAATTAAAGGTCGGCTTGGAAGCGAATTGGGTCCATGCATTTGCGCTTCTTGGTGAAGCCGTTGCCGTTTCCACCTCCAAGCGAGGCTTCTTGGTGACTTGATCTTCGGGTTCAGCAATAGCGGACCGACCTCTCTTCAGAGCACCGACAGTGCCACTGGGGTGGTCCTTTGAAGCGACAGTTGGGTTAAGAAGACCATCGCTGTGGAGAGGTATGTTGGACTCAGCTGCCTGACGTCTGTGGAACTCCAGCTCCTCTGGGGAAACCTGGTTCCGAATGAGACGCTCTTGGTTGAAGAGTGATTGCTGTTGGACTGGCTCTGTAGTCGTCTGTGAGTTGTCGCTTGGCGGAGCAGAAAAGCGTTCCTTGGACGGCTCCCTAAAAGCAATAGCGCGTGGACCTTGTGGCGTGGTAGAGAGATCGAAGCGCTTATTGAAGAGATCCTGGAAATGCTTGACAGTAGCATTGGAGGCATCTTTAGCAGCCAAGAGCGCGGCAACATCCTTGTTACCATCCGCCCACTCGACAGCTTTATCAATCAAATGGATGTCGATGAGAGACATCAGCTGAGCTGGTGTTGCGTTGTCGTAATGAAACAGAAAACGGCGAAGCCATCTTCTGCCATTCTCATTTGGACCACCTCCGAATTTCTCAAAGGTTGCGGCCGCTGGCTTGGGGATTGGAGCAATACTCCAGTCGCGTTCAGCCATGTCTTCAGTGTGATGATCGAATACTGAAGCAGCTTTGTTGTGGCGGGATGAGGCTGTAGAACGAAGAAGCACGGAAAAGAGCTCGGTGGATGAGAACAGAGCTCGTAGGGACGAAATTGTGTGCACTGCTTACTCAGGTGAACGTAGTGTAATTACGGCCGGCGCGGTCGCGTCATAGGTGACTTAGCCCAGGCAGCAGTACCAGTAGTAGCAACACGTTCCTGTATTATGATGCCGATTTCGCTTAAACGTACCTAGCTATTCACCAGGCAACCGCAATATCGTGTCAATATTGACTTGGGCCCACGACGTCTATTGCACCGATATGTTGACAATCTTGATGTCTTCCACCGGCTTCTCTTTCCAAACCTTTGTGTTCTCGATTTGATGCACAACATCCATGCCTTTGATCACACGCCCGAAGACTGTGTGTTTGTCATCCAGCCAAGGCGTCCGTTCCGTCGTTATGAAGAACTGACTGCCGTTGGTGTTCTTCCCTGCGTTGGCCATACTGACAGTGTATGGTTTGTCGTGCCTCAATTGTGGACTGAATTCATCCTCAAACTCCTTCCCCCAGATCGATTCACCACCAGTGCCGTCACCAAGAGGATCACCAGTTTGAATCATGAACTTTCGAATGATTCTGTGAAATATGATGTTGTTGTAGTAGTTGTTCTTCGAATGGACGACAAAATTCTCCACAGCTTTGGGCGCAAATTGTGGAAACAGCCTGATCTGAATGTCTCCGAACGTGGTGTGGACTGTCGCCGAGGATCCTGTCTCTGCCCGCTTCTCCTCCTTTTGCTGCTTCGAGCCAAGCGTCCGTGGCTTCTCGTTGTGTACATCACGATCTGACTTGCTGACATCAGCATCGTTGGTAAACATGTAGAAGCGAACCTTGCCAAGTCCAGTCGACACAAGCATGGCGTCTCTTGTCTCTGCTTGTTGCAACAAAGGATTCTCGCTTGCAGCCATTTGCGACGTAACCACATCCTTCTTATCGGGTTGACCTTGATACAGCGCCAGATTGAGTGGTCTGAATGACTCCTCCCTCCCATAGATCTTGACCACACGGTTGGTGAGCGTGTTGATGACCTTGGTGCCGAATATCGACCCGTACATGATAAAGTTGCCTGTTTCGTCGAAGATAACGTTGACTCGATTTTTGACTGCTGAATGCTCGACCTCCTTTTCGACTCCCAACCTCCGGCCGAATTCCACATCGTCAAGCTTCTCGACCGCGGTCCCAGCTTGCTGCATTTCGGTAATGGTCGCAATGGATTCGTCGTACGTTCTGTAGAGCTTGCCGCTTGCAAAGTCGAATATACGGATCTTGCGATCTGGAAACGACATCGTGGAGAATTGTTTTCCGCTCGGTGAGATGGTGATGGTAGAGGGCACCGACCTGGCCTTCTTGAACTCGAATAGATTGGTTGCGCTCTTCATACCAAAAACATTGTCTGGTTTCTCATAACTTCCACTGGGCCGCCAGTATTCTAGCATGCCACTCTCATCTGCGGACACGACACAGTCGAAGTGTGGGTTGTATGCCATGATAGACACCGGACTTCGATGCAGATTGGAGATTGTATGGATCGGCATTTGATTTTCTCCTCTTCCGTCAAAGATGGCAATATTAGGCTTCTCTTCAAACGAGACAGCAAGAAGTGGAAAAGATGCACCCCTACCATGAACATAACATATGCACTTGGGCTGAGTCTCTGGGGTCAACATTGCAAGCAAATCGAATGTGATCACATCGAATAGCTTTATTGTGCCATCGCTGCCAGTTGTTGCGAAGCTTCTCCCATCGGCGCTTGCTGTCGCACTCTTCACCTCTCCATCATGTGCTTTGAACTCTTTGACAAACTCAATTCCACCACTGACCTTCTTCCAGAACTTGACAAAGCCATCAATCGAGCTGGTGATCAGAAAATCTGAATATGGCGTGAAGGTATTGAAGCATAGCTGATCCCTGTGCATCAACGATTTTGAGTAGCGGGTGGAACTGGGCAATGCAGCGACATAGAACTTCTCATATGTAAGCTTTCTGCGCTTCTTCTTCGGAGCCTCTGAAGGTAGTGCAGGGCCGAGGTCGTCGTCGTCTTCGGAGGAAGTGTCATCATCTACAGTTTTCGCATCGCCAGTTGTCGCAGCCTTCTCCTCATCTTCCACCTCTTTCCTTGTCCTTTTCACACCTTGAGCGGCCGCCAGCTCTTCTGAAGCCATTGTGAATATGTTGCGCCTGATCAATGAAAGTGCGTGAACGCGTGGCAGAAGTGAAAGTCGTCGCATGTGAAGTCCGCCGAACCTTTGAGTCGTCGACCATCGGTGCGTCGGTGAGTCGGGCCGGCCGCCGCAATGCGTCATTGTCGCGGGCATTTCGACTCACTTCTGGAATCTAATAAATCAAAGGCAAGCACCGATTACTCATTCACGCGCCACTCCGGAGAATCGTCGCTCGATATCTGTTCTTGTCAGGAGCGATCTGGATCCTGATCTCTGCGAGTCTGGTGAACAGCGTTGTTTTACAAGTTCAAGCAGGCCATACATTTTTTAGTGCCTGCGTTTCCTTACCGCGCCACCTTTCAGAGAACCGACGCATACCATTGAACCCTTGCAGCATTCCCATACAGTCATGTCTACCGCAGAAGCAACACCGCAGACTACCAATCCTGCTCGAACCCCGAGACCGCATCAGCCACGCCGACCACGAAGAGCACCTGAATTAGCCGACCCGCAATCAAATCAATCCACCCAGGAACCTCGAACGCAGCAACAACAGCGAAGAAGAGGTGGTGGAGGAAGGGCTAGAGGGGCTAGGGAAGCTCTTCTGTCCCTAAGGCCTTCGTCTATTCCTCCTTCTGCAAACCCGTCCTCAGTCGAGCCCTCGAGCGCAGATGCATCTGGCAACGAGCAATCGTCTACAAGAGGTAACCGTGGAGGACGTGGAAGAGGGGGCAGGAGACAACAGCCTCGTACAGTCAATGGGAGGGCATTTGGAGGAGCTCTTACGACGGAGGGTATAGACGATGCAGACGACGCCAATCTGCAGGCAGACGCACCAGTGTTCGTGCCAGGACAGCCATTGATCCACCGTATGGACGAGAGCAAGCCCCTTCCTCGGAGACCAAAGCAGCGACGAATGTCAAAATCTACCGCACCGGATATCGCAACACGCACGCACGAAGATATTGAACATGGACACTACGAATGCCCGATTTGTACCAGTGAAGTCATGAGGAACTCGAAAGTATGGTCATGTCATACCTGTTGGACAGTCTTTCACCTTTCGTGTATCAAGAAATGGTCGACCAACGAAGGTTCAAAAGCGGCACAGCAGCAAAGCCTCCAGAACGGCGATATTCCACCACCGCGACAATGGCGCTGTCCAGGTTGTAATCTTCCAAAGGATACTCTCCCTAAGATGTACACTTGCTGGTGCGAGAAGGAGGTCGATCCGAGGTCTACAACTGGTATTCCACCACACTCTTGTGGTAACACCTGTGCCAAGGAGCGTGTGAGGAAGTGTCCACATCCTTGCGAGCTCACCTGTCATGCAGGTCCTTGTCCACCTTGTCCACACATGGGGCCAACACAAGCTTGCTTTTGCGGCAAGCACGAAAACACACGTCGTTGTGTTGATACCGACTACACGTCTGGATGGAGTTGTGGGGAAGTTTGTGGAGATGTATTGCCTTGTGGTGAGCACACCTGCCCCAGACCATGTCACGAAGGCCTCTGTGGTGCTTGCGAAGAGCGCGTCGATGCGCGTTGCTACTGCGGCCAGGTCGAGAAGCAGATCCTGTGTTGTGATCGAGGGGACGAGCACACAAGCCAGATCATGCACAAGCCACATGGCGGTGATGAGGCGAAAGAAGAATGGACAGGCATATTCGAATGCAGCAATATGTGCACACGTCTGTTCGATTGCGGACACCATGCTTGCGAAAAGTCCTGTCATCCACAAGAAGCTCAACCTGGACATTGCCCACGCTCCCCAGACGTCGTCAGTCATTGCCCTTGCGGGAAAACACCAATCTCGGAACTCGCGGATTCTCCACGCATATCATGCCAGGACACGATTCCCAACTGTGACAAGCGATGCGGAAAAACCCTCGACTGTGGACACGTCTGCGAGCAAGTCTGTCACGCTGGAGAATGCTCTGCATGTTTGCGAAAAGTACAAATTAACTGCCGTTGCGGGCGTACAACTTCAACCACCATCTGCCACCAGGGCATAGTCGAGCCTCCACAATGTATGCGTGTCTGTCGAGTCACATTGAGCTGCGGACGCCATGCTTGTGACGAGCGTTGTTGTCCAGGTGAGCGCAAGGCAGCCGAACGCCAAGTCAGCAAACGCAAGCAGCGCCCAATTGATGCTGCTCCACGGCCTGTTGAGGACGGATTTGAGGCCGAACATATTTGCACTCGCATGTGCGGACGACCTCTGAAATGTGGCAACCACGAATGCCAAGAGCTTTGCCACAAAGGCCCTTGCGGATCATGTCGAGAAGCCATCTTTGAGGAGATATCTTGCAATTGTGGTCGTACGGTACTCGATCCTCCACTTCCCTGCGGAACGCATCCACCGCCTTGCCGCTTTCAGTGTGAGCGCCCCAAGACATGCGGTCATCCACAAGTCCAGCATACATGCCATCTTGACAATGAGGGATGTCCAAAGTGCCCCTTCTTGGTCGAGCGTCAGTGCATGTGCGGTAAGAAAACGATGAAAAACCAGCAATGCTGGCTTCAGGATGTCCGATGCGGCGAGATATGTGGCCGCAAGCTCAAGTGCGGGTCGCACTTCTGTCGCAAGACCTGTCATCGTCTCGGCGAGTGCGAAGATGCTGATGGTAAGCCATGTCAACAGCCTTGTGGTAAGCCGAAGAAGGTCTGCGGTCACCCGGATGAAAATACCTGTCACGCACCGTATACTTGCAAGGAAGAAAAGCCTTGCCCGAGCAAGATCTTCATTACTTGCACCTGCCAAGCGCAGAAACAAGAAGCAAAATGTGGTGCTTCCAAATCGAGCGAAGGTAACCTGAACAAGAGTTTGCCATGCAACGAAGAATGCGCACGTCTTGAGCGGAACAGGAAGCTGGCTTTGGCACTCAATATTGACCAGACAACGCACATTGATGGCGGCGATACCATTCCGTTTTCTGAGGAGACACTCGTTCTGTTCCAGAGTTTCCCAAAGTGGGGTACACAACAGGAGCGCGAGTTCCGGGTGTTTGCTGCTGCAGAGGATGAGAAGAGGCTTCGCTTCAAGCCGATGCCGTCTGCGCAGAGATCTTTTCTGCACCATCTTGCCGAAGACTTTGGACTAGATTCTGAGAGCATGGATCCGGAGCCTCATCGACATGTTGCAATTTTCAAGACACCTCGTTTCGTATCAGCCCCAAACAAGACCGTCGGCGACTGTGTCCGTATTCGCATGAGCCAGCGATCTCTGAAGGCGGTAGCGTCCGAGGCAGAAAAGAAGACACGTGCCAACGAAGTTGGAGAGCCCTTCAATGCATTCGTCATCACGGCTCCTAGGTTCGGATTGACAATTGATGAGGTCAAGACAGAGGTGACCGCTACAATGCCTTCGTCTTCGCCATTCCGCTTCGACGTTGAATTCTTGCCGAGCGAAGAAGTCATTCTCAAAGCCAACAGCCACACGCTCTCAGACCTCGAGTTGGAACAGACACTGAAGAACATCAAGCCTACTCTCGCTACCGCTTTCGCCGGAAAGACTTTCGGCAAATTACAACTCTGTCGCACGGATGCTTCTCTGAACATCTCGCGACGCGAACTCGATGTTGCGACTTATGACGGCTGGTCTTGTGTGGCTTCCAAGGGAGCCGCGCCTCGCAGAGTCAATCAACAAGCTGCTGTCGGCGGCTCAAATGCATTCGCAGCATTGAGTGGAAACAAGGTGACTTTCGCCAAGAGAAAGGAGACCCCCAAGCCCAAGCCTGTCAAGGTTAATGTCGTTGACGACTGGGAGGCAGCTGAATTGGAGGAGGAGGCAAAGGAAAGAGAACAGCAGGAGGTGGTCGGTCGGCCCGGATCGAGTCATGGAAACGACCAGGAAGCCGCAAAGGACGACGTCGTTGTACCTGCAGAGGTCGCGCCTACCACCGAGGCTGCCCAGACGTCAGTCTCCATCGAGAGCGCGCTTACCACAGAAAGTGGTTCAGCTCCTGAGAGCCGACTAGAAGATTCACCTCAGGTGGACGCTTCCGCTACATGATGTAGCATGAAGGAAGATTCTAGGCAGTAGCTTAGCTCGAAACCTATTCAATACGTTGCCTGGCAGCTTGGCACTGAATTCTCAGTCAGTCACATATCGTGATGCACGGAATATCGTTTTGTAAAAACGCTAACATATGACAATGGCTTTTCTTTATATCGTTCTCGTATCTAGTCCCATCTAATATCAATTCTTTCATGTGGCACTTTGCTGTTGAACCACTCCAGAATCTCAATCTTGTCCCCGACAGCCTTCGCCTCGTCCAAGACTCCGCTTTCAACAACAGCAGCACACGCCATATTGAGTTCTGTCATAGCCAAGTTCCTAGCTATGCACTGTCTCGAGCCCAGGCTAAAAGGTATCGTGTCCCTGGGCATCGCCCCGGAGGGTTTGTATGTTTCCGTCTCGACCCAGCGCTCTGGAGCGAACTTGTACGGATCCTCGTAGACAAATGGATTGTGGTGGAGACTGTGCAGCTGGCACGACACGATCGTGCCGGCGGGGAAATGGTACGTTCTGTCGTTGACGCTTGAATGGAATGTCCACCCGCCTGCAGGCACGACGCGTGGAAGGCGTGTCGGGTTCGCCATGCTTAGTCGCAGAGTCTCGCGGATGCAAGCGCGAAGGTAGGGTGTGCTTGCTAAGTTATCGTCTTTTGGGCCTTGAGTTGAGGATAAGAGGAGTTCTTGCTTGACTTTGGCGTAACTGAGAGTCATTGTCAGATGACAACTGGCATGATGCCGCGCGGAAGGAGACTTACACTGCAGGGTTCTTCGCGAGTTGCCAGCAAAAGGTGCTCAGATTCATACCGCTGGAGTCCGTGCCGGCGAACATTAGGTCCTTGCATTGTGCTCCTACTTCATCTGGGCTAAGTCCAGCCTTCAGCATGCGACCCTGGTAGGTCTCCGAGTCGGCTCCCTGGGCGTCGGCGCTGTTTACCACTGACTTGACGAAGCGGTCGACTTTGCTCATGCTTTCCACTGTTTCGGGCGACTCGAAGAGGGACTCGTTGACCTTTTCCAGAAGCACGAAAGACCAGTTCGGTAGGTAGAAGAACCGGCCGACTCCGACAAAGGCATTGACGAACTCGCTTGCGCTCATTTGCTCGGATTTGGCTTTCTCGACCTCCCTTTCGCCAGTGTAAACATCCTCTTCGAGGCCACCGTAGCTGCGCTTGAACAGGTATGCCGTGACGACATCGACAGCCAGACTTCTCGCCAGATTAAGCACATTGACGTCTCTACGAGTCTTGCGCGCAGCCTCCTTCTCTCGCTGGAATCTATCGACAAAGTCCTTCACACAGCCGCCAAGCCTCTCCTCACCATCTTTCAGAGACTTGGTGCTGAACATGCCTACTATGGCTTTCGCTCTCGGAGCGCGACTGTCCTTGTCCGTCTGAGAGAACAACGAAGGGTATCCATCTATGTCAAAGTTCCTGTAGCAGTCTGCCTTTTTGAACCCTCCTTTTTCACTATAGATGGGCGCGAGCGCTGCACCGTCGGAGATGGTGACCTCGTTTGGTCCGACACGAACGATAGGGTTGTGGGTTCTGATGTTTGGGAAGTGGTGAGACGAGATCAGGGTGGCTTCGTCGCCGGCGTATGAATGGTAAAGAGTCCATATTGAGGTGAGTCTGGCGAGCCATGGGCCGGGGACGCCTGCCAATGGGTGGAAGAGGCAGCGGTAGATTACGGTCGCTATCAGCAAGACAGCTACAAGAGGTAATAGCCTCGAGGAAGCATATACCAAGGCTTGCTGTGCCAGTCCAGGACTTGGTGGAGGAGACGACATCGGTGGATAGTCTTGCGTTAGATGCGAGCTGCTACAACAGCCAAAGTGGGCTCAGTTCAGGAACACACCAGACAGGAGGAAGTATGAGATGTGCAAGACTTAGGGAACTATTCTTTCGTGAACTTTCACCTACCTTCACGCCCTGAAATATGACACCGAGGTATGACTCTTATCAGGCGTTGTTGAGAAGGGTGCGAACTCCACCCCGCGTCCTTCGAATCATTTTGCAGTAGATAAACACAGTTGTGAAGCTCGCCTTGGCTTGGCACCTCGACATTACCCTTACCTTCTGCTTCAACCGTCAGTCTCTCCCACCGAGATGAACATTGATTGTCGTCGTTAGAAGCCTCACTTTCTTGGTCCGGTTCCAAGGCACTGGTGGAGACTTCTTACGCAGTCTTAGCCTGCCTTATACTAGAAACGATTACGAATGACACGACATTTAGCAGAATATGCGGTGTATGTGATGGGACTTCATTCAGGTACGCCGCCGCAGATGCCACTAGTACAGCTCCCCGCGGGAATCCAGGCATGTCAACACTTGCGCAAGCCCGATGCTCCGTACAAGATGGATCCGAAGGAGTTTCTAGTTGTGTAGATCTAATAAATCGAACAATGACCCTCGGCCCGTCGGAATGCTTCGCCGAAGAAACTCTGCATCGCCGAGTAGTGAAACAATATTCCTCCCAAAACAGCAAAATGCCAGATGTTGTGACTCGCGCCGCAGTAGTCGAACCAACCAGGAAAGAAACGCTCGGGAATCTTTGCGGCGTAGAGGACTGCCCCAATCAGATAAACACCAACGCTCTTGAAAATGGGTGCGTAGAAGTAGAGTGCCCAGTCGGCGCCGCGGGTCATGACAAGCTGCCCTACTGGAATGAATCCTGTCGCACCGAGAGAGACGTAGAAACCAACACGCAGCCATGACATATCTACGCGGTTGAAGGTGGGGTGCCATGGAAAGATGACGCCGCCGATACCGAGACAGGCAGTCAATATCATATAAGTCCATCGACTCACTGGTTCGCAGTAGAAGGCCGTATATTCGGTCGTCATAATCGAGGCAGCAATGAGCAGAGAGATGCCAGTATAGTCGACGCACGCAAAGCGGTCGAGGATGGTTATCGAGGAGATGGAGTTCATGGTGTGGAACATGGTGCTGCAGACCAGGCACTTGCATGCGGCGAAAAAGAAGACGGCGGCGACGAAGATATCGGCAGCTGTCGAGTTTGCGAAATGAGTTGAGGCTGGGTAGGCGTAGAACGCAAGGGCCAGAACGACGAAGAATCCAAGGCCGTGGGACCAGATGTTAACGGTCTCGTTGTTGAAGTAGAAGCAGGAGCGTATGCAGTCCAGATTCGTCTCGCAGAATCGGTAACCCTTGACGATATGAGGGTTGTTCCGCCATGGCTCCGGCAAGTCGTTGAATGTGATAAGGCCGTGTTCCTTTGCGCGCTTCAGAGCTTCGTCGATCTTGACCTTGATCTGCTCCTTGGCTTGTTTGGCGCGCTCAATACCTTCGTCGACAAGCTGTTCTGTCGCATTGACACCATCCTTGATATGTTTCTTTCCGGTGTTGTAGATGTCGGTCGCAATCTCGCCAAGCGATGGCTGGATCTCGTATGCCATGGTCTCGAGTTCTGATAAGACGCCCTCCACTAATCTCACACCTTCGCGGACCTTCTGCTCCATGGTAACCTTATGCGCCATAGCATCCCGATAACAGTCCTCCATTGTCTCGACGAAGACCTTGGCCCTTCTCCATCCAGCATCAATGACCTCGTCCGAGACATGCATGCAAGAATCGTGTACCGTGTGTAGAGTTGCGTACGCGCGTTCGAGGCCAGAATCAATTTGCAAGTGTCCATAGTGATCGAGAAAATCCAGTCTGCTACCCATCTCTTTCAGAAAGCGATCGACCAAGAGCTGTATGTCTTCGGTATCGACTGACCATTGCTGCGGTTGGTAAGAACTGTGTCGTCGCCGTGGACCCTTCCTTTGCTTGCAATCAAAGGTTCCATAGGATGTGCTGATGGCGGGCTCTTCGAAAGATTCAGCGGAGTTGACGGTTAGAGTCGCCGACGTGCACGACATGTTGTAATCGCAAGAATAGAATGCTTCTTAAAGTGTATATTTCTGGAAAGAATGCGTGTTTGGTCTACAAGTGGGAAACAGGCGCTGACGTCGTAGGGAATGTGGCGCGGGTTATGGCCGCTAATATAAGCGCGAGATTCAAGGCACATACACCTTGAACCACAACCGAAAAGGATGGCAAGAGCGGTCAATGAACACTGATAAGACACAGCTCAACAACAATAATACTGCATTTCGGGAATGTCAGGAGAGTTCTGACCGCAATGCCTGATGAGAAGATCAAAGGTGGGTGGACGACATTGAGTTCAGGACGACCCCACGTTCTCATGGAATGATGGTGGTTGGTCCTCGGCATCTGTTTCTGCGTTTTATCGGCGGACACGGGCGCAGTGACTTTCTGGTGCCTGAGAACAGGCAGTCGTCATTGCGGAATGCATTCCGAAACTTCACATGGCCTAAGCTTTAACATCGGTTAATTCAGATTAGGCAGACGATCGCGACTCCACGATCACCAAACCGCAGCTGCTACTGATGCGCCGTGGCCGAAACAATGGACACATCTAGCATTCAGAATGATCTGCTGCTTGCGACTCTCGACTCTGCAGTGCGTACGCGCCAACAAGGTCTAGACATCCTCGACTTCCTCGACCAGAACCGCGTCACAGATTCAGTCGAACCATCGAAAGACGTCCGATTGGATTTGTCGAAGCAGCAGAAAGTTCTCACAACCAGACTTGCGAAGCTGAGAGGCCTTCACCGTCAAGTTGTCTTCGACGTAAGAGACACGAAACAAGTCACTTCCGAAGCCAAGTCGGAGATCGACAGCCTGCACCTGCAATTGCAGAATCTCTTCTACGAGCAAACGCATCTCAGAGGTGAGATCACAGCATGTGATGGCTACAGGTAGTTGGTGTCTATGATTGAAATTGCGCATAGATACTGACTCTTTCAAGGCACAGCTACCTTTCACTACCCCTCGTTCCAGTTGAGGAATTCCTCGTGTCTCAACCTGATGCAGTCTCCCTTAGCGATCACGACCTCATGATTGCTCGAATCAATGACGAACACGCCAGACGGACAGCGTTGGAGGAGCAACGTCAAGTCTTGTTGAAGAAGAAGCAAGCGTTGGTCACCGAAAACAAGAAAAAGCGTGATGAGCTAGATATCCTTGACAAAGAGCTCGAAAAGTTCATCAGCGGTTCGAGTGCGGTTCAAAAGCTATTCGATGCCAAGGCGCAAAAGGATCAGAAAGAACAGCAGCAAGGCTGAGCCTTTGTCATGCTTGTCAGCAGCAAGGGCTCAACATGTGACAAGCTTTGCTATCTTGCAGCATACATCAGAGACCTCATCATGCCCACGAGATTAGGACTAATGATACCATGATCAATACTGTCCTCACTTCCATCTAACAGCGCTGGCAACAGACATCAAAAAGAGGCGGTCTTGCCTTTGTCACGAATGGAACCCCAAGCTACTTACGCCTATTCGGCCATCAACCTCACCACCTGACCACACGTCAGCCTTTTTGGCACGAAATGGAGCAAAACAACAAATCCTCGCTCGGTACAAGGGTACCCAAACTCACCGCTTAGACGATTGGTTTGCGTTGATCGATTGCGTCGTACCATCCCACCGTGATGTCGAACTCAGGGTGGCCGAGAGAGTTGTGAGGTGGTGTTTTGGGTATACCGCTATTGGTACGGTGTTTCGGTCGAAGTGCAGGACTCCAGACTATAGCTCCTTCGGCGAGCGTGTGGCTACTGCTGCTGAGAGATCGGTTTGAACAACGGAGCATACATCAAGAAGTTGCTCAGCTGCTTATGAGCGTATTCGACGGTGTCTTGCACACGCGCCAATCTGGCACAGATCTCATAAGAGTAGACCTCTTGGATCGAACAGATGAGTTACGGAGGCTGATTATTCGATTTTGTCTGCCAATACGAATACAGAGTCGCCTATTTCGCTGCATGGTTCCTTGAGTCTGGTATCGGGGATAAAGCCACACGAGAATGACGCGTCTTGGACAATGAACCGCCAAATATATTGTGTAATTGTGCCTTCCCCTCATGCTTGCCTCGTACATAGACCGCCTCGCTTCTACTGTTGTTGTCTGATCCGCCGAAAGCTCCTAATCGGATACATCACAGTGGAACAATTATTTTCTTCGCCATGACCAACGTCAAGCGCATCTACCGCTTACTTGATCGTTGAACTGGACGCATACGCAACATACGCAATCACAATGAGCAGTAAGTCAGAATGTAAGTGATAATGTTCATAGATATACACAATAATCCGCTCCAACTTCGATCCCAGCGGATTGTCTGTCCAGGGTGAGGCATGTATTTGCCTCTCGTGCTCATCACGCATAGTTTCGTTCACATAACCTCTCCTTCTCTTCCCGCCTCATTTGCTTCCAATACATAGTACAAGATTCGCATTCATTCATTCATTCCTCCACTGATGGTCTTCTCTGCCCTCCATTACAATATTCGCCTTCGAGGTCGCTTTCTACCTCGAACTGTTATGGTCCGGTGGTGCGTCATCGGTTCCAGCGCTCGTTCACCTGGGCGGCCCAGATGGTACTGATGCCTCCATCCCACAAGCTCTGAAGTTCTCGCATCTGCTCGTCACTGGTCCTTCCTCGCAAGCGTCCTCGTCCTGACCGTCTTCTCAACTCCTCACGTGCTTCTTCTTCACGACGGTGCGCGACGCGGACCCTGATCCTCTCCTCTCTGGCATGGCGTCGCGCCTCTCTGCGCCTCGTTCTCTCTGATTCACTGTCCCAACTCGGGGGCCTTTGGTCGTTACTTGCTTCCAACGACGAGTCAGGCATAAAGATACCGTTAGGTCTGTGCTCCACCTGATTCGTGTCTTCGTTGACAACCATAGAACGATCGATACCGATTGGGATCTCTTCTTGAGCTGCAGTCGTGGGCTCCTAACCCCCTTCCTGGCTCAAAATGACGAAATGCTGCTCCCAAATCCAGCCGAGACTATTTGTCGCATCATCCTGGTTCTTGGCTAGCCAGAGTTCGCCTTTCTGCGCGATCACGTCGAAGACTTCGCCTTGCACGTATGTCAGGTAAGGATACCCTGCTTCGCGGCGGGAGCGATCGATGTTGAACTCGAAGAGAGATGCGGCGACGAACATGACGGACATTGCATCGGGACCAACAGTGCGCGGCGATGTGGGCATGATGGGTGATGCAGCTGCCGAAAGATGTGGAGATGATGTGTTCAGTGGGAACAGATGAGTAGAAGATCCAGATGGAGAGTCCGAGGCAGGAAGCGCGGACGAGAACATACCTGACCAGCGTTGTTGGTTTTGTTGCGGACCCTCAAAGTAGCTTGTACTAGATCCTGGACGGGGGCTGCGATTAACAGTATCGGAACTGATTCTATTAAATGATGGAGCATATGCAAGGTCCGTTGGCCGGGATGAAGTTGGTGGGCGACTCGACGAGAAGGACGATTTGGGAGTAGCGCTCGGCATACGAGACTGAGGCAGATTCAATGGCTGAGGCATAGCGCGGCCTCGAGCGGAGATCGAAGAACTAGATCGCATCCTCATCCCAGGCTGGCCTTTAGGATACAGTGCGGCCTCGGAGTTGTGAGATGGCAAGGCGGCTCCTCCGCTGAACATTCGAGATTGTTCAGAAGTCATGAGTGACGGCGTTTGCTCACTGCCAACAGACATCGTCCTGCTGCTGCCCGTGCCTGTACCCGTGCCTGGCCGTTGATACTGATCGTCGGAACCAAAAGTGATCTGGGGAGATAGGTAATTTGCAGTCTCTGCAAGCATTGAGCCGTTACACAACGCAAGACTGAGCACTTGCACCTGGACGATCTCGTAGTCAGCGTTGAAGTCGGGCAATATCTGCGCGATCGATTCTGGGAGGGTGTCAAGCACTGGTCGAAGCTTCATCTCCCAAGTCCAAAACCAATCTTTTTGTATCTGGATATGGCACGCAAGGCAATTCTGGATGAGATCGGCGGTGAGGCTGTACAATCTAGGCAGGTCAATCTTGAGTTGCTCATTCAATGCCTCGTAGATTTCGCTGGCCTCGAATGTTCGCTTGTCTGGCTTCTCGCCTCTGACCTGCAATGCCTTGCACTTGGCATAATCGACAACTCGCTTCTTACGCTTCGTGATCGCGTTCTGAGGACCTTCGTGTAGCTTGATAGCAGTGACCATTGGATCCAAGACCCGTTTCTTGATTTGAGCTTTGTGGTCGGCAAGAGCGAAATTGGTGAGCTCGCGGATTGCCATGATGTATTTTCGCCATTTACTCTCAATCTCCGGATACTGGTTCATGCCGACTTCGATATAGCTCTCAAGCGCATTGGCGAATCCGATGATGCGTTCCACAGCTTTGTCGGTCTCGGCGAGAGATCCTTGAATGTCTCGCATGCAGACTTGTAGCCGGATGAAATGACCTCCAAACTTGTGAGCCAACTCGTCGAACTCGGGATCTTGATAAGCTTCGGCGATACCAACACGTTCCTTGAGCTTGTCGGTACGTCGACCAAAGGCTTTGGCTAAACCAGTACGAACGTCAGAATCTTTGCGCTTACGGTTGACAATTGCATCTACAAGATCTGCACGTTTCTTCGCCTCATTGATGCGGTGAGAAATGTTCATGCATTCTTTGACTGCTGCCTCGAGAGAGGCATGATCCGGGTGGTCCGGTGAAGTCGACTCCAATAGCTGCTGGAGAAGTAGAGGATATTTGAGGATACGCTGGACAGGCTTGACCAGAAGCGAGTCAAGATCCCAGGCTGAGGTAATGTCGCTTGCATTGCTGTGACACTCGGTGAGCCAACACTTGACAGTGGGATCGGTCTGCAGCTTTGACAAGCGCTGATTGGCATAGTCATGGTTCTTGAGGTATGCTGCATAGACTTTCTCCATATTGGGTAGGAATCGAAGGAAAACCTCGCCAACCACGGTCTTCCTGTTGTCCCCGTCGTCCGGCCACTCCACGGCGGGTTGATCCACATTGCCACTATTCGATGTGGAGAAGCTGCCTCGTTTCGATTGCCATCGAGACGATTTGGGTGGGACATAGAATGGCGTGACCGCCCGCCTAAGCGCATCATAGAATTCCAGTGAGAATGCCTCGACATGGTCGGAGTTGCCGAACAGAGTTTTCCTGTCATCGGAAGTGATCAAGTCCCCCACGGTCGCTTTGTAGATGTCCTCAATGATCTTCATGTCTTGATGATACGAATACTCGGTATTCACAAGCTCTTTGATAATGTTACGTCGTTTCAGAAGTCTACGCATGTCTGCACTTGTTTCCTCTGTCGTTACGGGAGATGTGCGGTCCATAGACGGTAATCTGGTCGACGCTTGTGAAAACGAAGACATGGATTGCGATTGCGGCAACGCAGAGATGCCTGGACGCGGTGCTTCTAGAGAGGGTCTGAATGCGAGTGAACCAGCACGTCGCGGAACAGAAGGGGGCGCAACGCTTCTTGGGTTCGTAGTGTCATTGCGCGAGACGGAAGAAGCTCCTTGGTCACGGGCGAAGGAGTTCTCGGTGATGGTAGAGGCTGAAGCGGGTGTGGAGGAAGATGCTGTTTCAACTACAACATTCGGCGGTGGCGGCGGCGGCGGCGGCGCATACCCAGGGG